>Ga0326597_10007623_pt1 | contig 14702 bp, 17 predicted proteins | sample RVTome_12_FD_203789 | JGI IMG/M metagenome (GOLD analysis project Ga0326597, IMG submission 203789) | Soil microbial communities from uranium-contaminated site in the Upper Colorado River Basin, Wyoming, United States - RVT100D185 | ecosystem: Environmental > Terrestrial > Soil > Contaminated >... | reverse complement strand
GGGGCCGTTCGCGCTGCTGCACCAGCATCCGCTCCGCGAAGTCCACGCGCTCGGCCAGATCGTTGAACTGGTCGCGCAGCGCCGCGAGCTGCTCCTCGACCTCCGCCACCCGGGCGTCGGCGCGGCCGCCTCCCCCGTACGAACGCGGCTCGTCCACGGTCCAGCGCCGCAGCGGCAGATCGTCGCTGTCCCGGAACTCCCCCGCCGCGAGCAGGACCATGTCGTAGAGCCACCACACGCCGAGCCCGCCGAAGGTGCAGATCATGGCGACGCCGGTGTGGGTCTTGCCGACGTAGAAGCGGTGCAGCCCGAAGAAGCCGCCGAAGAAGCCGAGGGCGAGCGCCACGCCGCGCGATCGCTCGGAGATCTCCGGCGGGTCGGCGTCGGGGGTGTACGCGTCGGGCAGCGGCATGGCCCGATACTACGGGGCTCCGGCGGACGGGGCAAGCAACAGCCGCCGGCGCTCGTCGTCGTATGTGACCAGCACGATCTGCCGCGACACGAGCACGACCGGCCCGTCCAGCTCCAGGCGGGCAGGCGTCTCACGCGCGCGGCGGCCCGCTTCCGTCGCGTCGACGTCCTCCCCCTCCTCCCGCTCCTCCGGCCCGGGCGCCCCGAGCGTTCCCTCCCGCTCGAACGTGACCTGCAGGTGGTGGGTGCCCGGCGTCACCGCGAGATCGCGGAAGACGAACAGCGGCCGGTCTTCGCGCGCCCCGCCCGCCCGCACGAGGTCATCTACCACTCGCGCCCCGTCCACATCCACCCGCAGCCGGTAGGGGAGGATGCGCCGCTCGCAGACTTCCTCCTGCCGCATGTGCTGGGGCAATCGCGCGAGCTCGTCGGCGGTCAGGCGACGGCATGCGCGGACCCGCTCGCCGCGGGTGCGCCACGCCAGCCGCACGACGGCGCGATCCCCCGGCTCCGCGGTGTACGGCACCAACGACAGGGCGGCGAGCGCCGCACAGCTCCCCAGCACGACCGCGCCCGCGAGCGCGAGGCGAACGGCACGCCCGGTCATCGGGCCGCCTCCTCGGTGTCGCACTCGCGCTGCAGGTCGGCGTCCCCCTCTCGCACCGTCACGCCGAGCCGCGCCACCTCCTCGCGCAGCCGGCGCAGCGCGTCGGCGACGACGGGGCGTTCGGCCACGCCGGCGTGCGCCAGCCGCACTCGCCGGCGATCCACGCGCGGCTGCAGCTCGGCCTCGCGGTCGTGATACACGCGCTGCTCGAGCCACTTCGGCCCTTCGCGGCTCCAGCAGTCGCGCGGCGGGCACGACACCACGAGCACGCCGCCCACCCCCGCACGGATCAGGAGCTCGATCACGGACGTATGCAGGTTGCCGGCGCACGTGATCGGCCAGACGGGCGCGCCTGCGAACTCCCCGCTCTGGGCGATCCCGCCGGCACCGCGATCGCAGGCGATCACGACGGCGTCAGGCACCCCAGCCCCGGGGCGGAGGCACCACGCCGCGACGAACGCCCGTACCGCCACCAGCTGCTCGCGCCCGGTGCGCCCCGGCGGGCCCACGCCCATCGGCGCGCACGACCCCGCGCAGATCCCGCAACTCACGCACGCCTCGGGATTCACGTGCGCCACGAGCGCCGACCGGCCCCCTGCCTCCGCCCCCCCCGCCCCCCCCACCCCCCCCACCCCGCCGCCCCCTGGTTCACCGGGCCGCGCGATCATGGCGATCGCCTCGTAGGGACAGTCGAGGTAGCACTGCTCGCAACCCGAACAGAGGTCCTCGTCCACGACTGACGGCGGCGGCCGGCGCTCGGCAGCCGGCCTGGTCCAGCGCGGCACCAACACCAGCACCAGCGTGACGACGGCAAAGAGTCCCCACGTGACGCCCGCAGGCAGCGCCCGCGCGAGCGGCAGCCAGAAGGAGTAGAAGATGTCGTAGGGTGCGCGCCCCGGCAGGCGGAACAGGTCGGCGGCCGGGCCCATGGGTACGGGCCAGGCCACCGCGAGCAGGCAGAGCAGCCCGATGATCCCCCACATCAGGGGCCGCGGCGGCAACAGGCCCGGACGGGCGACGCGGGACACGTGCAGCCAGACGACCAGTCCCAGCCCGATCGGGAACGCGATGTGCGCGAACAGGTTCAGGAAAAAGAACGCGCCCGGGATCGGCCGCTCTCCCACGAACGCGCGGCTGATGGGCTCGGAGAAAATCGGCAACACGTCGAACAGACGCGCCCCTTCCGTTGCCAATACCTGCCCCTGGACGTCCCACACCATCACGTACCCGGTCCAGCCGCTCACGAACACCACGAACAGGAGGATGAGCCCCGTGACCCAGGCCAGGGTGCGCGGCCCCCAGCTCCGGCCCTGGGCGTAGACGCGCAGCGCGTGCACCAGGGCGGCGACCACGGCCGCGTCGGAGGCGTAGCGATGCAGACCGCGGATCCAGCGGCCCGACCAAGGCTGGGCCGTCAGGGCCGCGACGGAGGCGTAGGGCGCCCCGAGCCGGTAGAAGAACAACAAGTAGATCCCGGTGACCAGCAGCACGACCAGCAGGGCGATCACGAGGGCCCCGCTGTGGTAGAGCGGATTGTAGCGCCACCCGTAGAGCCCGTTCATCAGGGCGTCCGCTCGGGCGAGGAACCGTCGCATTGAGCCTCAAGCCTAGGGGTGTGGGGGATGCTTGCGCAAACACTTTATCATATTATCATGATAAAGACAACGTATGCTTTCTCAGACAGCGGAGTATGCCTTGCGCGCGGTGCTGTACGTCGCCGACCACGCCACCGGCCGTCCCGTGCGCGTCGCCGAGATGGCTGACGCCCTGGGGATTCCCCGCAACTACCTCTCGAAGATCCTCCACCAGCTGGCCCACAACGGCGTGCTCGTCTCCCTGCGCGGGAGGGCGGGCGGATTCCAGCTCGGCGTCCGGCCCGACCGCCTGGCGCTCAGCGCCGTGGTGACGCCCTTCGACCGCATCGAGGAGCGGCGGCGCTGTCTTTTGGGGCGGCCGCAATGCAGCGATCGCACCGCGTGCGCGGCCCACGTGCGCTGGAAGGACGTAGCGGACGCCGTCGCAGACTTCTTTCATGACACGACCGTCGCCGACCTGCTGGGCAACGGCGCGGCCGTGGGGCTCTGAGCTCGACGCGAGACCGAGGAGGGAACACATGGCGCAGCAATCCGACGAAACGCCGCCGCTGGGGCAGCGCATCTACGACAACCCGTTCCTGCTGCTCGTCGCCGGCATCGTGGTGGTGGTCCTGTTCTACACGGCATGGGGCTTGTGGGAGATTCTGCGGCTCCCCCCAGCACCCCTGCCCTGACGCGCGAGGATCCGCATGCACACGGGAATAGAATCGCCGCGTGGCGTCTGGTGGAAGCCCGCGCACAAGGCCGAGAAGATGTGGGTGCTCATCGCCTTCGGCTGGTGCATGGTGTTGTTCGCCATGATGCCCCTGTGGCACCTGAAGGGCGCGCAAAACCCATCGGGGATCCGCTATCGCGTGGACCCCAACGCCTACGCCCGCCGCACCAACGAGTTCATCGCGGCCTACAAGATCGGTGAAGACGCGGGGCACGCCGTCGTGGAGCCGCCGCCGGGCAGCGACGTCTACCTGCTGGGCCGGATGTGGTCGTGGGATCCGGTGTTGAAGCTCCACAAGGGCGTCGAGTACACGCTGCACCTCTCCTCCCTGGACGTGAACCACGGCTTCAGCCTGAGCCCCGTGAACCTAAACTTCCAGGTCGTCCCGGGCTACGACTACGGCCTGCGGATCGTGCCCACCGCGGCCGGGGATTTCCGCATCGTCTGCAACGAATTCTGCGGCATCCAGCACCACGCGATGGTCGGCCGCATCATCGTGGTCGACGACAGCGCCAGCGCCCCACGGGCGACAGGGGGTGGACAATGACGGCCATCGCCGCGCCAGCGGCCTTCCGGGTCTGCCCCTCGACGGGGCTCAAGGTCAACGGCCAGGCGGAGCGGCTGATCAAGGCCAACGCCGTCGCCGCGACCGTCTCGCTCCTCATCGGCGGCGTCGCCGCCATTCTCGTGCTGCTCACCCGCTGGCAGGTCGTCCACCTGCTGCCCGCGGACTGGTTCTACCGGATCCTGACGGTGCACGGGATGAGCATGCTCATCTTCTTCATCTTGTTCTTCGAGATGGCCGTGCTGTACTTCGCGAGCGCGGTGCTGCTGAACAGCCGCGTCGCGGCCCCGACGCTCGCCTGGGGGTCGTTCTGGCTGATGGTGCTCGGCGCCGTCATGGTCGAGTGGATGATGTGGACCGGCAAGGCCGACGTGCTGTTCACCTCGTACGTGCCGCTGCGCGCGCACCCGCTCTTCTACCTCGGCGTGATCCTCTTCGCCGTCGGCGCCCTCGTGGTCGTGGGCATCTTCTTCGCGACGCTGGTCGTGGCCAAGCGCGAACACACCTACCAAGGCTCCGTCCCGTTGGTCACCTTCGGGGCGGTGACCGCCGCGATCATCGCGGTGATCACCCTCGGCCACGGCGCGGCGATCTACATCCCCACCTTCCTCTGGTCGCTCGGGCTGATGCATGTGGACCCCGAGGTCTACCGGATGGTGTGGTGGGGGTTGGGCCACGCGTCGCAGCAAATCAACGTCGCGGCGATGGTCTCGATCTGGTACCTGCTGGGGGCGCTCACTATCGGCGCCGTCGTGCTCAACGAGAAGATCAGCCGCACCGCGTTCGTCCTCTACGTGCTCTTCATCTCGATGGCGGCGGCCCACCACCTCCTCGTGGATCCGGGGCTCTCCCCCGCCTGGAAGATCTGGAACACCAGCTACGCCATGTACCTCGCCGTGCTCGCCAGCATGGTGCACGGCTTTACCGTGCCCGCCGGCATCGAGGCGGGCCAGCGGCTGCGCGGCCTGACGAAAGGGCTGTTCGAATGGCTGCGCAAAGCGCCCTGGGGCGACCCGGGCTTCAGCGCCATGGTGTTCTCGATCATCATTTTCGGCTTCCTCGGTGGCATCACCGGGGTGACGTTCGGCACCGAGCAGATCAACATCATCGCGCACAACACGCTCCGCATTCCGGGGCACTTCCACGCCACCGTGGTGGGGGGAACCGCGCTCGCGTTCATGGGCATCACGTACTACGTGATCCCGCTGATCTTCCGCAAGCAGGTCGCGTTCTGGCCGCTCGCCAAGATCCAGCCCTATCTCTTCGCGATCGGCATGACCGTCTTCTCGATCGCGATGACGTTCGCCGGTACGTTCGGCGTGCCGCGCCGCCACTGGGACACGACCTTCTCCGGGGCCCCGTTCGACGTGCAGTTCAACCCTGCGGTGGATCTCGTGGTCGGGATCATGGCGGTGGGCGGCCTGCTCGCCGCCGCGGGCGGCGGCATCTACATCCTCGTCACGGTGTGGTCGGTGTTCTTCGGCAAGTCCATCGCGGGGCTCTCCGGCGACCAGATCCGCGCGCTCGGGACCGGGCTGCCGGCCGGCATCCTCACGCCCCCGCGGCCGATTCCGCCGGGCGAGCCGGAGCACGGCATGCTGACGCGCGGCACTCTCGTGCTCGTCGGCGTGTTCCTCGCGGCGTTCATCGCCTACTACTTCGTGAACTGGAAACTCTTGTCCGTCGTCTGGAAGGTGGGATGAGCGGGGAGAGGCTCAAGTCCCGCGAGCTGACGGCGCTCGGGGCGCTCGCTTTGATCTTCGCCATCACGGGGGTCTGGTGGGCGCTCGCCCTCTGGCCCTTGCCGGGGGACGCCCCGGGCTGGCTGGTGCGCACCCGCGCCGTCTGCTTCGGGTCCGTCTCGAACGGGCTGCCGACCACCGCCGGATGGATGGCACTGATCGGACAGCCGCTGTACATGCTCGCCACGCTCTGGCTCATCTGGGGCGAGGTGCTCGCCGGCGGGCTGCGGGCACTCGCGGCGTCGCGCTCCGGCCGCGGCGTGCTCCAGGGCTCCGCCTTCGTACTCGTCGCGGCGCTGGTGGCCGCGGGCGTACGGGTCGCGCGCGCCGCGACGGGTACGTCCGCTGGGGCCGAGCTCCCCGTCGTCGCCGCGTCCGACGTGCCGCGCCTCGATCGGGCTGCTCCCCCCCTGGCGCTCGTGGACCAGGGAGGCCGCCAGGTGACGCTCGCGCAGTTCCGGGGCCGCCCGGTGTTCGTCACGTTCGCGTTCGGGCACTGTGAAACGGTGTGCCCGCTGATCGTGCATGACGTGGTGCGCGCCCAGGCCGGACTGCCGGACCTCGAGCCCGTGGTGCTGGTCGTCACCCTCGATCCGTGGCGCGACACGCCGTCCCGCCTGCCGGCCATCGCCCGGCAGTGGGGGCTTGGCGCGCACGCCTTCGCACTGGGCGGCCCCGTCGTCGACGTCGAACGGACCCTGGATGCGTGGAGCGTCGGCCGCGAACGGAATCTCCGGACGGGGGAGGTAACGCATGCCACGCTTCTCTACGTGATCGACCGCGACGGCCGCATCGCCTTCGCCCTCGCCGGCGGGGCCGGCGCCGCGACCATCGCCGAGCTCGCCCGCCGGCTCTAGATGGCCTCCGCCGCGCCGTACTGGGAGCTCACCAAACCGGGCATCACACGCCTCGTGGTGCTGACGGCGGCGGCGGGGTTCCTGCTCGGCGCCCGCGGCGGGGTGGACCCGGTGCTCCTGGCGCACGCACTGCTCGGCACCGGCCTTGTGGCCGCGGGGACCAACGCGCTCAACCAGTGGTGGGAGCGCGATGCCGACGCGCGCATGGGCCGCACGCGGCGCCGGCCTCTCCCCGCCGGCCGGCTCCGGCCCGGCGAGGCGCTCGCCTTCGCCACGACCATTTCGATCACCGGGATCCTGTGGCTCGCCGCGTTCGTCAACACGCTCACCGCCGCCCTCGCCGCCCTGAGCCTTGCGAGTTACATCTTCGCCTACACGCCGCTCAAGCGGCGCACGCCGCTCGCGCTCTTCGTCGGCGCGGTGCCGGGCGCCCTCCCCATCCTCGGCGGCTGGACGGCCGCCGGTGCAGGCCTCACTCTGCCGGGATGGGTCCTGTTCGGAATCCTGTTCCTGTGGCAGCTGCCGCACTTCTTGGCGCTCGGCTGGTTGTACCGGGACGACTACCGGCAAGGGGGGTTCGCGATGTTGAGCCGCGTCGATCCGGACGGGCGGCTGACCGCGCGCCAGGCGCTTCTGTTCGCGGCCGCGCTCGTGGCGGTGAGCCTCCTGCCCGCCCGTGTCGGCCTGGCTGGCACACCGTACCTCGTCGGGGCCGCGGCGCTCGGCCTTGCCCTCCTCGGTTGGAGCGCGGAGATGGTGCGTGATCCGAGCCCGGCGCGCGCGCGGCGGCTCTTCCTCGCGTCGGTGCTGTACCTCCCCGCCCTGCTCCTCCTCCTCGTCTCCCTGCCGCGCTAGAGCGGCGAGTCCGGCGGCCCGAGCAGCCGTCGCAGCGCCGGCTCGAGCTCAGCGAACCGGAACCGGTACCCCGAGGCGAGCAGGCGCGCCGGGAGCACCCGCTGGCCGCTTTCCATCATCGCGGCCGCCTCGCGGCCGAAGACGAGCCGCAGGGCAAGCGAAGGAAGGGGGAGCACCGCCGGCCGTCGCAGCACCCGCCCCAGCGTCCGGACGAACTCGAGCTGCGTCACGGGGTGCGGCGCGGTGACGTTGACGGGGCCTGCGAGCGACTCGGTGGCGAGAGCGTGCAGGATCGCGCCGAGCGCGTCCTCCAGGGCGATCCAGGGGAAGTACTGGGCGCCGCTGCCGATCCGGCCGCCCAGCCCGAGCCGGAAGGCGGGGAGCATCTTGGCGAGGGCGCCGCCCGCGCTGGCCAGCACGATGCCGAACCGCAGATTGACGACGCGCACGCCGGCGCGCGCGGCGGGGCCGGTCGCCGCCTCCCAGTCGCGCGACACCCGTGCGAGAAAATCGTCACCCGGGGGAGTCTCTTCGGTGAGCTCGGCCGCGCCGCGATCGCCGTAGTAACCCACGGCCGACGCGGCGAGGAGCACGCGGGGACGGCGCGTGAGGCCGGCGATCGCCTCGCTCACGAGGCGCGTCCCCGCCACCCGGCTCTCCCGGATGCGCCGCTTCTTTTCGGCCGTCCACCGCCCGAAGATGTTCTCCCCGGCGAGGTGCACGACGGCCTCGCATCCCTCGAGCGCAGCCCGGTCGATCGTCCCTCGCGCAGGGTCCCACGCGATGGCGCGTTCCCCCCCCCCACCCCCTCCCCCCGGACGAGCCAGCCGTCGCACCAGCGGGACCACATCCTGGCCGTCGCGTGCCAGCCGCTGCGTCAGAGCGCTGCCGATCAACCCCGTCGCGCCGCTGACGGCGATTCTCACTCGGGGAGCACCGCCTCAGCCTCGATTTCGACGAGCATCGCCGGATCGACGAGCCGGGTCACCGCGACGAGCGTCGACGCCGGCCGGATGTCGCGGAACACCTCACCGTGCGCCCGGCCCACCGCTTCCCAATGCGCGATGTCGGTCACGTACATGCGGGTGCGCACCACGTCCTCGAGCCGGCCCCCGGCCTGCGCGAGGGCGCGCGCGATGTTCGCCAGCGCCTGGACCGCCTGGGCGTAGGGGTCGCCCACGCCCACGATCCGCCCCGCCGCGTCGGTCGCCGTCGTCCCCGCCACGTGGATCACGGCCCCCACCCGCACTGCGCGCGAGTACCCGACGACCGGTTCCCATGGTGCACCGCTGGCGACGTTCTGGCGGCTCATCGCCCTTCGGGTGCGGCGTTCCACGTCACGTGCGATGCGCCTCCCGTCGCCTTCGCGTCGGCGATGCGCTCGTCGGTCGCGCGCACGATCTCGTCGACGGCGCCCGGGGGACTGAGGAAGGTGACGCCGCCGATGCTGGGGACGATCTGGCGGCCGTCCGCCGTCCGCACGTCGAGCAGGCCGGTGCGCAGCTTCTCGAGGACGACGCGCGCCGCCGCCGACGGGGTCTCCGGTAGAAGTACGATGAACTCGTCGCGGCCGAGTCGCGCGATCAGGTCGGTCGCGCGCAGGGCGCCCCGCAGCGCCACGGCGGCCGAGCGAAGCAGCTCGTCGCCCACCCGGTGTCCCAAGTCGACGCACGCGACGCTGAAGGGGTGCTGGTAGCGGCGGGCCCGCTCGATCTCGACGGCGGCGGCTTCGTGGAACGCGCGGGCGTTGCGCACGCCGGTCACGTCGTCGGTGCGCGCCAGCCGGCGCTCGCGCGCCAGGGAGCTGCGGAGCGCCAGGGCGACCCCCACGAGCGCCCCGACGGCCACCACCGCTACCCCGAGTATCACCGCGCAGTCTCGCAGCATCGTGCCTCCCGTTGGGCCAACTGTCTGACAAAGCTACACGTAGGTCAGTCGCGCTCAATCCCACCGTTCGAGCGGGCCACCGCCACGCCGTACCAGCACGGGCTTACCTGACACACTTCCATGACGACCTTCACGTGGAAGGGCCTGGTTTCCGTCGGCGTGAACCGCAAGACGGGAAAGTTCTCGCCGCTGCGGTCAGTGGCGATCTCATTCCTGTCCGGCGTGGTCAACACCAACTGGAGCCACGCGCAGTCGTTGTCACATACTCCGATGATCGAGTAGGACACACCCCGCTCGAGCGTCACCGCGAACCATTCGGACTCCTCGGCGTTGAGGACCCCGGTTCTGGTCGCCGCCGCACGCTCCGACTGCTTTACGCCCAGGGTCGTAAGGGCCCGTTGCAGCTGGTCGCGGACCTGCTGCTCCCAACGGTTCGCCTGCGCGACGGCCGCTCCCGATGCACCCGCGCTGCACATCGCGGCGATCCAGGCCCCCCGGAACAAAGACAGCGACCTCATCGGACCTGGCGGCGCGACGCCGTGAGCGCCACGCTGACCACTGCAACCGCGCCGAGCACCAGGGCAAGGAGGGACGCGCCGAGCGGCGCGGCGGCGCCCAGTCGCAGTGGCCGGACATAGCCACGTTGCCACCGCACGGTCCATTCCCCCACGGGCATCCTCAGGGCCGCCGCGAGCGCCGTATCGACGGGCAGCGGCGAGCCCCAGAAGCGGAGGAAGCGGTCACGACCGACGGCACGCGCGACATCCGACAGGAAACGTTCACCGGGCAACAGCCGCTGCGTCCGCCACCAGCGCTGCTCCAGCCGCACGACCCGCGGTATCGCGTCTCCTACCTCCGCGTCCGCGCCATCGAGTACTGCGGCGCGACAGCCGGCCGTCCGGCCCGCAAGACACGCTACGGTCGCGGAGGGGAATGAGTAAACAGACTTCCAGTACCAGTCGGAACGAGGGTCGCCCATGAGATCCACCGAGGAGAAGCGCTCGCCCGCGATGCCGTACGCGTCGCGGTAGAGCGCCAAGTCCCATTTTCGCGCCGCTAACCAGCGCCGCACCGGTCGGCTGGGCGTGCCGTACGTTGCGTAAAACGCGCAGGGGCCGAGCCCCGCGCCGAGCCACCGCACGAACCGAGAGCGCACGGACGCCTGATCTGGCGTCCGCTCGCCGAGAATGAAACCCGTCCAGTAGCGGCCGGCCGGGACCAGCGCGACACAGGTGGTCCGGTCGGTCGAGTCCGGCTCGAGATAAACGTCCCCTTGTTGTGTTGGGACGGGGGTGGATCCGGCGCGTGCGCCTTGCGACAGCTCGATGATCACGACGACACGAACCTTGGTCTCTTCCAGACCCAGTTCGACCCACGCGCTGTCCATCGCGGTGATGAGCAGCGGCATCGCGCTCGGCGGAACCGAATCGACTCCCGTCAGCAGAACCGTTGGTCCCCTCGGGGGATTGCCGCGGGCGGACAAGGTCGACCGCATGCGTCCCCGCTGCTCGAGCAAGCGGGCGGCCCCGTCTACGGAGCGCCATTCTCCCGCCAGGGCCTGCGCGCGCCGGCGCGCCGGTGTCAACTCCGGGATCGCGAAGACAAAAGCACGGTTCCCCCGGACTCCTCCCCGCGGCGGAAGGTACGCGATCCCAATCACGCCGCACGCGACGAGGGCAGCGGCGATCCATCGCTTCAGATCACGCGCCAACGCGAGCTCCGCAGACCGCAGGCTGCAAAGAGCGCCGTCCATCCCAGTGCGACGGCGAACGCCCATCCCGGAAGCAGTACCGTCGCGGGCCGGGATGCGATCACCTGCGCCCGCCAGCGGGCCACCAGGGAATCCACGGGCGCGCCCGCGGCCGCCGCGAGACGATCGGCGATCGGGGCGGCGGGATTCGCCAACAACCGACGATAGGCATCCCGCCCGCCGAGGCGCAAGGCGAGGTGGACCAGTGTCCCTCGCGCATCGTACCCGAGCGGCCTCGGGAGCGCGCTGCCGGGCAGTGACCGTAGGAGTTCCGCGCAGTCGGAGTCGTTCCCGGCCACGCAGGCGTGGAACGACCCTGCGCTCGCACCGTGGTTGAAGTATTCGGCGAACGAGCGAGTGACGAGCGCGCGCCGCTCGCCGGCGCTCGGATACCAGCGCTCCAGCGCCGAGGCCGCGTCGCCGAGTCCCAGGGCATCTTCGCAACGCGCGATGTCACCGAGAAAACAACTTCTCGCCGCCTGCGACGGAGCGGTCACGAGCTGTACATACACGGCTTCGCGATCATGCCGAGCGCGCACCTGCGGGCGGAGGGACGCCCCGAGCCAATCGGCGAGCGCCGGGTCGGGTCGGGCGATGGGAACGTTGGACAGCAGCAGCGTCACGACGGATGCCTCGTCCAGGTCCCAGGGCACTTCCATGCCAACGTGAAACACGGACCGTGGGACCGCGGTGTCAGGATCGACGGCGCGAATGATGTAGGGGCGTCGCGCGAGATCCGCGGCGGCCGGCCCGTACAGACTGTCGATGACCGGCCAGGCGCGCGCGGCGGCTGCCCGGACCGGCAGCGGCGACGGGTTAGTGACGATCCGGAGCGCACCGACGGCGATCGTATCGCGGCCCTCCCCCGCGCGCGCGCGCTCCAGACTGTCGATGAGGTCCGCGAGGGCACGGGCCTGGCGCCACTCTCGCACCAAGCTGTCGGCTCGCGTCCGCAGCCGCGCCACGAGGGTGTCCTGGGCCGCTGGCGCTCCCACCCAAGCGAAGAGCGCCACCAATAGTCCGCCCGCAGCCCTAGACATCGACGAGCATCCACCGGCCGGTGAATACGGCGAACGGGCCCGGCCAATTGAGAATCACGAGCTGTAGGGTCCCCACCAGGTCCAGCTCGACGTTCGCGAGGCTCGCCAAGACCTGGATCAGAATGAGGGCGCCTATGACGCCGAGGATGATCCCCGCCGTTCGCGCCGTCCCCGCCGAGATGGCGAAGAACACGGCGTACGCGACGAGGACGGCAATCGCGAACCTCAGCGCCAGGGCGACGGGATACGCTTGGAGACCGGGCGGGATCGTGGCGGTAAGCGTTGCCAGGACGGCGCCCAACTGGACGGCCAGCACCGGGCCGGCCAGGAGGACCACGCCGGCACCGAAGCGCAGCAGAACGTACTGCCAGCGCGGCACGGGCAGCGTGAGCGCGTGGATGTGGCGGCCGCGATGATCGGCGGCCCACGTCGCGATCGCCGCGAGGAGGCCGAGCGCCACCGCGAGCACGGGATAGAGCGTGCCCCAGGATTGCGCGGCGCGAAGCAGCTCCTGGGCCTGCAGGGGGCCGCGATCGGCGGCTGTGGCCCCCTGCATGGACACGATCGGCAGCGCGAACCCGGCGATCGTGCCGGCCACGACGATGAGGCGAGACCACTTCCACTGGCTGTAGAGGATCACACGGAACATTGGCAGGGCCCCCCCCCTAGCCGCGCGACGCGCGAGAACTGCGGAGGAGCTCGACGAAACCGTCCTCCAGGTCCAGGTCGATGACATCCACGAGCGACGCGCCGACGCCATCGAAGAACGACGTCATGTCCGGTTCCCATTTTCCCACGATCCAACGCTCGGTGGCGCCGTTGGCGGGCTCGCGCGAAAGGACGACGAACGGTGTCTCGCCGACGTTCGGGGGGGCGCCGGCGACCACGAGTCGCTTCGTCCCCTGCTTCAACTTCTCCATGGGCACTTCCGTGACGACCCGGCCGTCGTCCATCACGGCAACCCAATCGCAGATGCGCTCCAGCTCGTGCACGAGGTGACTGGAGATAAAGATCGTCGCCTTGCGCTGCGACACGTACTCGAGGAGCGCGGTCAGAATGTCCCGGCGCACCACGGGATCGAGGCCGTCGGTGGGCTCGTCGAGCACCAGCAGCTCACCGCGCTGGGCCAGCGCCAGCAGAATCATGAGCTTCGCCTTCTGTCCCTTGGAGAGACGGGCGAAGAGCCGATGCTCGTCCAGCTGGAATCGTCGCAGCAGGTCCTCCGCGAACGGCCGGTCCCACGTGGCGTAGAACGCCGCCTGGAAGGTGAGGAGCTCGCGAACGGTCAGCGTGGCATCAAGATGCGGCTGTTCCGGTACGTAACCGACGCGCGCCAGGATGCGGGGACCGGCCTCGGGCATCCGGTCCCCCAAGACGGTGATCCGGCCGGCGAGGGGACGGAGCAGGCCGAGGACGAGACGCATCGTGGTCGTCTTGCCGGAGCCGTTGGGACCGAGGAACCCGTAGATGGATCCGGTGGGCACGTGCAGATCCACATCCTTCAGCTCGAAGCTCCCCGCGCGATAGTGCAGGCGCTCGATCTCGATCGCATAGCTCATGGCGTTCTGACCCCGACCTCCTCCTCGATCGCTTTTTGCACCTCGGACAGCGACACACCCATCCGGTGGGCTTCGGCGAGAAGCTTCCGGACCAGAGCCGTCGCCTGATGCGACCGCTCCCGCGCGCGGCGGCCCGGCGCCAGCTCGCGGACGAACGTCCCCGCGCCGTGGCGGATCTCGACGAACCCCTGAGCCTCGAGGTCGCGGTACGCCTGCACGACGGTGGCCGGGTTTACGCGCAGCTCGGTCGCGAGCTGTCGCACCGATGGGAGCGCGTCGGCGGTGCCGAGCGCGCCCGTCGCGATCGCGAGCCGGAGGCGATCGGCGATTTGCGCGTAGAGGGGAACGGGACTGCGTGCGTCAATGCCGTGAAACATCGAGGCTCCGGGCAAGTGCCACTGTCATGGTACAGTGTATCACTTTTGCCCGGGTCCGCAAGCGCACGCGAGCTGGCGCACAAGGGCGATTTGACCGTCAAAACCGGATAGATCGCGCCACGGGGGCACGCTATGTTCTCCGCCGTGACCAGTGCCGCGTCCGTTTCAACCCTGACTCCCGATCGCCGCTGGCGCATCGTGCTGGCGCGCGACCGCCGCTACGACGGCGCGTTCGTCTACGCCGTGCGCTCGACGGGGATCTACTGCCGGCCTTCCTGCGCCAGCCGCCGGCCGCGGCGCGAACAGGTCGCGTTCTTCCCGATTCCCGAAGCCGCCGAGCGCGAAGGGTTCCGGGCCTGCCGCCGCTGCCGCCCCGCCGACGTGCGCGGCGCCGATCCCGTCGTCGCGCTGGTGCGCGAAGCGTGCCGCGCGCTCGACGGGCCCGAGTCCCCCAAACTCGACGGCCTAGCCCGACGGCTCGGCCAGCGGCCGCACGGGCTGCTGCGCGCCTTCAAGCGGGTGCTCGGCATCACGCCCCGGCAATACCGAGACGCGCGCCGCGTGGCGCGCTTCAAGCACGAACTCAAACGGAGGCCCCACGTGAGTCCCGCTCTTTACGAAGCCGGCTACGGCTCCTCGAGCCGCGTGTACGAGCGCTCCAACGCCCTGCTCGGCATGACCCCTGCGACCTACGCGCGCGGCGCCGCGGGCGTCGACATCGCGTACACCGTCGTCCCCTGCG
>Ga0326597_10007622_pt1 | contig 14703 bp, 8 predicted proteins | sample RVTome_12_FD_203789 | JGI IMG/M metagenome (GOLD analysis project Ga0326597, IMG submission 203789) | Soil microbial communities from uranium-contaminated site in the Upper Colorado River Basin, Wyoming, United States - RVT100D185 | ecosystem: Environmental > Terrestrial > Soil > Contaminated >... | reverse complement strand
GGAGGGCGACGACGGCCTGCTGCTCCAGCGACTTCACGGGGACGCGACTGATCTTCTCGTTGCGGGCGGCCTCCAGCAGGGCCTTGGCGTCGGCGCGATCGGTCTTGTTGCCGTCGCGGTAGCGGGCCACGTCGCTCGCCGGGAGCAGGCGGACCGTGTGGCCGAGGCGTTGCAGCTCTCGGCCCCAATGGTGGGCCGAGCCGCAGGCCTCGAGGAGGACTTCGGCCGGCGGGCGCGCGGCGAAGAACGGCGTCAGCGCCGCGCGGGAGAGGCGCCGCCGTTCCTGCACGCGGCCCGGGACCGTGGAGACCGCGACTTCGAAGACCGACTTGGCGAGATCGACGCCGATCTGCATCTTTGACATTGGACTCCTCCCTCGGTTGGTGGCCCTGTGGGGCCGTTTCGTGGTACTGGCACGTTGGTGCCGTGTGAGGGAGGAGTCCATCCCATCACTTGCACACCGACGGGCGTTTTGCGCTGCTAAGGAAGTCGTTCATTTGCGTGCCCGCCGTCATCACTGCACGTTTGAGGGTCGTGCTGCCCGTTGGGCACGTCGCCCGCGGGTGAAGCGCAGAGCGTTAGGCGTCACGACTTCGAGAGGCTGATTCCGCTGGCGAAAGCGACTGCTTGGCTCCGTGCCTTCGTGAGGTGGCTCGCCGAGCCTCACTTGCTCTGGTGGACCCTACTTGGCGTTATGCTCGCTCTTGCGATTTCCTTACGTCCCGGAGCCAACGAGTTTCAGATCAGGGCAAGCGGTCTGGTCCTTCAGTGGCTCGGCATCGGCACGGTGGCCCTGGGCGTCCGCAGGACTCGGCGACAGTTCGGTCTACCAAGCCTCAAGACCCTGTTTCATAACTGGTTGGCGCGCTTCCCCAGTTGGCCCCGCAACGTCGTGCTGGATGTTCAAGGGGTGAGCATCGGCGTCAGCGCCGGACACGCCCGCCTAGAAGTGTGGAGCAACGTGGATCCTTCGGCCCCGCTGGAGCAACAGGTCGCGGCGTTGGCCAAAAACGTGCAGCGTGTCAAGGAGAGTCTCGACACCATTCGTGGGGAGACGGACACGAAACTCCGTGAGCACTCCGAGGCCCTCCGTCGAGAGGAGCAGGCCCGGACAAAGAGCGACGATCACTTCCGAAAGCAATTGGAGGCCGCTCACACGGGCGGGATCTACATTACCTTCGCCGGCGTGATTTGGCTCCTCGTAGGCGTCTTTCTGGCAACCGTCGCTCCTGAGATCGCGGCCCTGTGGTCGTGACGCCTAACCCGGGAATTGGAGCCGTCGGGCGCTTGCCGGCCGCGCGTCCGTGGGTTGGCTGGCGTCCAAGTGGTCGATAAGGAAGAATTGAGGTTGTGTGACGACGACTGGGTCGCCCGCGGCTCAATTCCAAGTCGTTAGCTGGACATCCGTTTTCGCTTGGCTGCACTCATCTCAGGCAACGCGGGGGGCGTTCCTGCGACATTCGCACCTGAAGGCGTTCGTGGTGATCTGCCTGACCGGCTGCCGGGTGATGGCGCCCTCCTACGACATCGTGCTCGCCGGCGGGCGAGTCATCGATCCTGAAACCAGTCTCGATGCCATTCGCAATGTCGGCATTCGAGGAGACTCGATAGCGATCATCTCCGCTGCGCCGCTGACGGGACGGCGCACGATAGACGCGCGGAACCTCGTCGTCGCGCCGGGATTCATCGACCTAAACCAGCACGCCCAGACTGACAGCGCATACGAGCGGATGGCGCTCGATGGGGTGACGATGGCGCTGGAGCTGGAGCGCGGTGTCAGCGACATCCGGCGCTTCATCGAAGGGCGACGCGGACGCACGATCATCCATTACGGCGCGAGCGCAAGCCACCTCGCGGCAAGAGTGTTGGCCTGGAACCAGACACTGGCACCCAGCATCAACGGCCCCGATGCAGGGATCCCATCACCGACATCAGGACCGGTAACAAACGACGCGGCATCGCCCGAGCAACTTCGCACGATGCTTGACACCCTGCAGAGTTGGGTGAGGGCGGGCGCTCTGGGGATCGGCATGGGCCTGGAGTACTCGCCCGGCTCCTCCAGGCATGAGGTAATCAAGGTTTTCCATCTTGCCGCAGCGCACCACGTGCCGATCTTCCTGCACGCGCGCAGTTCCGCACGCGTCGACCCCGGCTCCAGTATCGATGCGTTCAACGAAGCCATCGGTGCGGCGGCGGTGAGCGGTGCTGCGCTGCATCTCGCGCACGTCAATAGCACGTGCCTCCGCGACTCACCCGAGTGCCTGGCAATGATCGCAGGCGCACGCGCACGGGGGCTGCTCATAACGACGGAGGCATATCCGTACACGGCTGGAATGGCTGCCATCAGTTCCGCGCTCTTCGATCCGGGCTGGCAGGAGAAGCGCGGCATCACTTATGGCGACATTGAGCTTCCGGAATCGGGTGAGCGCCTGACGCGCGAGACGTTCGACCGGCACCACGCCTCGCCGGTCGCTCGATATGTTCTGATTCATATGAACCCGCCCGAGGTGGTTGATCGAGCGATCGTCGATTCGCTGACGGCGATCGCGAGTGACGGGTTCGTCACTCACCCGCGAGGCGCTGGCTCTCACGCCCGCGTACTTGCGCGATACGTGCGTGACCAAAAGACGATGACCATGTCTGAAGCCATTCGAAAGATGGCGTTGCTGCCGGCTCTCATCCTCGAGCGGATTACGCCGGATGCGAGGCGCGTTGGAAGGCTCCAGCGAGGATCTGCAGCCGACATCGTGGTGTTCGATGAGCGCGCGATTCAGGATGTCGCGACGTATCGAGCGCCGACCGCGGCGAGCGCCGGAGTGCGATACCTCATCGTGGCCGGGATTGTCGTCGTTGATAATGGCAGCGTCGTGAACGGCCGCTTCCCGGGCCGTCCGCTCGTACGGCGAACGTCAACGGCGGATCTGGCGGGGCGCCGCATACCATAGGGGGTTCGCTTCATGGTGTTGCAAGAGTCTTCATCGATGTGATCGGGCCGAACGGGGCTGCGAGGTTTCGCGAGCGAGCTGGGCACGGTCATCGGGCCGCCAGCTAACGATCGTTGGAGCTGACGAGCGGTCTGTCGGAAGGTGGCGACTCGCTTCGCTCGCTGCCACTTTGTTGAGATTCTCTCGCAGCTCAACTTGGGCGTTAGACGCACACGCGAGGAGACGTCATGCACCCCACTGGTCTTCGCCCTTTTCTTGGCATTCTTTTGTTCACGACTGCCTGTGGCGGTGCGCCGTCTGCCACGAGTTGGGACGCGGACACCTCGGCGATCCGTCAGCTCTACCGCGATTGGCCTCGCACGGCTGAGGCCGGGGATGCCGCTCGCTACGTCAGGTTCCTGGATGACAGCGTCACGCTTCTGATACCGAGCGCCGCGCCGATTCATGGCATCCCTGCTTATCACGACTTCCTTACGCCGGCCTTTGAGAACGCCACGTACCGCGCGTCGCTCCAACCGCCCACTCAGCTGCAGGTCGCCGGGTCGTGGGCTTTTGCTCACTATCGTGGCCAGCTTACCACGTTGCCCCGGGCTGGCGGTGACAGCTCCGTCGCCCGTAACCGCTACGTGGACATCTTGCGGAGGCAGCCGGACGGCTCGTGGCGTGTCTTCCTCCACAGCTGGCAAGAGGACGTGGCACCTGTTCGGTGAGTTTGGCCCACAGCACAGAGCGCGTGGCGTCTAACACCATTAAAAAGTGCCCTGTCAAGAGACGATAGCTCAACGCTGCGGCGAGCGGAGCTCGCCGCAATCCTTTCCTCACCGTGTTCTGTCTTCTGCCAGCGGCGCCTGCCCGCGGCATCGGGAGAACGTCACACGCGGTGGCGGCCAAACACCATTATGGGCTCACCGACCCGCGACCGTTGCGCACGGGTCGTCGTCTCGTACCGAGACGGTCCCAGATGCTTTGTGGGCACAACGCCGGGCTTCCCAATCAAGCGCGTGACCCCTCGCGGGGATCAGTTAGACGGATGGGCTGGCCCGGCGTGGCCACTGCGCGTGTTTCCGACGACTGAGTGGACGGCCCTTGAACTGCCCGTTGAAGTCCTCCTGCTTCGTGAGTACCTGATAGACGATGCGCGCCAGCTCGAGCGCGACCAGGGTGCGGGCGATCCGGATCGGCTTCTTGCGGGCTTTGGCCTTGAAGAAGGTGCGGATCTCGGGGTAGTACTGGACGGCCCGGATGCCGGCGTGGCTGAAGGCCAGCTTGAGGTAGCGGTTGCCCGCCTTCGAGCCGGAGCGATGCCGGGTGCGGCCGCCCGAGTTGTCGGCCCCGGGGACCAGACGGCAATAGGAGAAGAACTGCCGCGCGGAGGGGAAGCGGGCGATGCCGTCGATCTCGGTATAGATGGTAAAGGCATTCACCTTGCCGAGGCCCGGGATCCAGAGGAGCCGCTGCACGTCGGCATCGGGGATGAGGTAGGGGTACAGCGCGCGCTCGAGCGTGGTGATCTGCTCCGCGAGCAGGTGGAGCTGGGCGGTGTGACACGCGGCGTGCAGTTGATAGAGTGGGTCGAGGGTCGCGACGTCGGCCGCGTTGGACTTCTCGAGCAGCCGATCGATACTGTTCTGCGCGCTGACCGACTTCTCGACCAGACGGAGCCGGGTGCGCATGAGGTCGCGCGGCCCGCGCTGCGCGGGCGCGATCATGTGGGCCACCGGGATGAGGTCGGCCCGCAGGAGCACCGCGAGGGTATCGGAGTCGACCTGGTCGGTCTTCACCTTGGCGGCGGCGATCGCCTTGAGGCGGGTGGCGTGGGCCAGGACCAGCTCCACGCCCAGGGCCGCGAGGGTATCCGCGAGCCAGTACCGGCCGCCGGTGGACTCCACCACCGCCCGATGCGGACCGGGGAACGCCGCGAAGTACTGCTGGAGCGCCAGCGGCGTGCTCGCCACCCGGGCCTGTTTGACGTGGGGCCCGTCCGGGCCATAGGTTGTGATCAGGCAGAAGGCCTTGTGCTGGTCGATGCCGGAGTACCACATGGAAGTGCCCTCCTGGGGTGACGGGTTCTGATCTTGCCGGATCACCGACACGCTACTCCTTAGAGGGCACTTCTTGGAAATATCACGCGTTTGCTGCTGTCGGGCGTTCACGTTTTCAAGGAATCGTAGGTTTGTGCGCCTGGGAAGATCGTGATACGTTCGGGGCCAACGCTGCCTGCAGGCAGCTCGCCCGCAGCAGAAACGCAGGCCGTTAGACCGGCACGGCAGGCCAACGACCGCACTTGCTTCCGACCAGAGGATGCTGCCGCGCAGCTGGTGTACAAGAGGAGCTGAACGATCGGCGCTCTGGCCCCTGGTCAATGGTCCAGTCCCAGGTCCAGCCTCCCAGGGATGAGCCGTGGGAGGTCACGAACGTCCAGAGGCTGAGGCCGCGCAGCTCCGGGAGCGCCGTTGGAGGGTGGGAAGGGCAGATCGTGAAGGAGGGAACGTCTGGCGACTGGGGGTCCAGCACCGTAGTATGGTGCGTCTGCGCCCCCACGCTCCATGGCCGAGATGATTGAACGGCTAGGGTCCGCCCTCTCCGCGCGATATCGCATCGAGCGCGAGTTGGGGCAGGGCGGCATGGCGACTGTCTACCTGGCCGAGGACCTGAAGCACCACCGCAAGGTGGCCATGAAGGTTCTGAAGCCGGACCTCGCGGCCACGCTGGGTGCGGAGCGGTTCCTCCGCGAGATCGAGGTCGCCGCCCGCCTCACCCATCCCCACATCCTGACGCTGATTGACTCGGGCGAGGCGGATGGATTCCTGTACTACGTCATGCCGTACGTGGAGGGCGAGTCGCTTCGGGCCAGGCTCACCCGCCAGGGCGAACTGCCCGTTGGGGACGCCGTACGTATCCTGCGCGACGTGGTGGACGCGCTAGCCCTGGCCCATAGCCATGGGGTTGTACACCGCGACATCAAGCCGGACAACGTGCTTCTCATGGGCAACCACGCCGTGGTCACCGACTTTGGCGTGGCCAAGGCGGTGAGCGAAGCCACCGGCCGGCAGAAGATGACCACTGCCGGGGTCGCATTGGGCACGCCGGCCTACATGGCGCCGGAGCAAGCCGCCGCTGATCCCAACGTGGACAGCCGCGCGGACATCTACGCCGTAGGCGCCATGGCCTATGAACTCCTGACCGGCCGTCCGCCTTTCACCGGACTCTCACCCCAGGAAGTGCTGGCCGCGCACGTCACGCAGGCGCCCGACTCCGTGGCCAAGCACCGGGCGACCCTGTCGCCGGCGTTGGCTGAGCTGGTGATGCGGTGCCTTGCCAAGAAGCCCGCGGACCGGTGGCAAACTGCCAGCGACCTGCTGCATCAGCTCGAGGTGCTGGCGACGCCGAGCGGGGGCATGCAACCCACAGGGGCCGTCGCGACCGTTACGCCCACGGAGGCCCGGCGCTCTGCCGTCAAGTATCTGGGCGCCGCTGCGGCCGCGGTGCTGATTCTGGGGGGAGCGTGGCTCGGCGTCAGGGCCCTCCGAGGGCCTGCTGTCGGCGCGTCGCGGCCTAAGGTGGTCGTGCTGCCATTCGAAGCCTCGGGTCCGTCGGAACACGCCTACTTTGCCGATGGGGTGGCCGAGGAGATCGCCACCAAGCTGGGGAGCCTCCCGGGTCTTGCGGTCGTGGCGTACACCGGAGCTCTGCGCCCGTACACTGCCAAGCCTATCGCCGAGGTCGGCCGCGACCTCGGCGTGCAGTTTGTGCTGCTGGGGTCGGTGCGCTCCACCGGCGAAGCCCAGGGTGGTCGCGTACGGGTAACGCCGCGGCTGGTTCGGGTATCCGATGAGACCCAGATCTGGGCGGAGTCCTACGACGAACAGATACAGGACGTCTTCCAGATTCAGACCAACATCGCGCAGCGCGTGGCGCAGGCGCTCAACCTGAGCTTCGGGGCGCGCGAGCGGGACGTGCTGACCGAGCGGCCCACAGACAACCTCGAGGCATACCAGTACTTCCTTCGTGGCAGGGACCATGAACGGCGCAGGTTCAGCCTGGAGGAATCCAGGGTATCGGTGGAGATGTTCCAGCGCGCGGTGGATCTCGATCCTCAGTTTGCCGACGCGCACGCCGCATTAGGGCGTGCGCGTATCTGGCTGAGCTGGAACTTCGGCAACGCCAGAGAACTGCCACTCGGGAAGCAAGCGATTGACCGCGCCATGCAGCTGGCACCGGAGCGCGCTCAGTCGCAGTTCGCCCTCGGTGAGTACTACTACCGTGGTATTCAGGACTACGACGCCGCGCTGAGGCAATTCCAGGCTGCGGTGCAACTACAGCCCAGTCACAACCTGGCACAGCAAAGTATCGGGTTCATTCTGAGCCGGCAGGGCCAGGTGGAGGCCGCGAACCGGGAGAAGTTGAAGGCCTTTGAGCTCGACCCGCTGGATCACGCGCTACTCATAGACATCGGTCAATCGTACGCCGGTATCGCAGACTGGGCATCGGCGACCCGCACGTTCGATCAGGCCATTGCTTTGGCTCCCGAGCAGCCCTCGGGTTACGTTGAGAAGATAATCCTGTTGCTGCACACGGAAGCTGACACCCGCGGCGCCCGCCGGGTCCTTGCGGAGGCGGCCGCACGTCTCGATACGACGACAGCCCTCTACACCACTCGAATCTCGGTACTGTACCTCGAGCGCCAGTACGATCGGTTGTTGCAGGTCTTGTCACCGGAGAGGATCCCACTCGGCGATTTCTACTCCTGGCAGGCCCGGGCGCACCGTTTCGCAGGCCATCGCGACCGCAGCGTCACGTACGCGGATTCGGCCAGGGCCGTGTATGAAGAGCAGCTCGCGGCCGGAGCTGGGGCCCTTCCTCTGACGATTCGCTCCGGGTTGGAGTTCAATACCGGCCTCATGTACGCGCTGGCCCAACGGCGGGACGACGCGCTGATGTGGGGTCGCCGAGCCCTCCAAACGCTCCCTCCCTCACGCGATGCCGTTGCAGGGCCAACACGGTTGGAGAGGCTTGCCGAGATCGCCATGCTCGTAGGTGACCGGGGCCAAGCCCTGGACCACCTCGAGGAGTTTGCTAGGAACGGTCAACGCAGATTGAACTTCTTCCCTCTTCGGCTCAACCCTGTCTGGGACCCGGTGCGGAACGATCCGCGCTTCCAGCGGCTGCAAAAGCGGATCAGTTGAGTCGTCAGCGGCCGTCGCTACTTGAAGCTGTGGAAAGCGCCGCTCGATGGGCGGCGTGCGGTCTAACGGGCGCTTGCACGCCGACGGGCGTTCTTCGTTGCTAAGGAAGCCGTTCATTTGCGCGCCCGCTCGCATCGTTGCACGTTTGACCTCAGCGCCGGCCGCAGTTGAGTCGCCCGCGGGTGAAGCGCAGAGCGTTAGACCGCTGCCGGGACATCGTGAGGAACCGACTCACCAAGCTCACCTGCAGCACAGTTACGCTCCCTTTGAAGGTGACACGCGCGCCCAAACAGTTAGAATTCCCTTGGTGCGCCGGATGAACGTGGACCGTCGAACGAGCCTCCCGCGCGAATGCACGCAACTTGGCTGGCGGGCCGCATCCGCCTCCTGCCTGCGCAAACGGGAGGGGAGGGTACACCGTTGATGCATTCCTCGCTTTTTCCGCTCGCCGTCCTCCTCGCGGCCGAGGCTGCCCTTCCTCAGGATCCTAACTTCTGCGGCGCCTGGGGCTCGGGTGACACGGTGGTACTGACCAACGACTTGGCGATTCGCCGCTCCACGGACCGCGGCCTGACGTGGTCGGAGCCGGCTCTCCCCAGCGAAACGCCTGCGTACACGCGCCTCTGCCCCGTCGGGGGCTCAGGATCGGTCGTGCTCGTCGCTGGGAGGAACCCAGCAGAACTATTACGTTCGTCCGACGGCGGCGGCACGTGGTCGCGTAGGACGACCGGAAGCGCGGTTCCGGTCAACGGCATCTGGGTCTCCGACTCGACCGCCCTCGCCGTTGGGGACGACGGCCTGATCCTCCGCTCGACGGATGGGGCCTTGCGCTGGTCGCGCGTCAGATCCCCGGTTCGAGCGCCGTTCGCGGGGCTCTGGGGCTCTGGCCCTACCGCCGTCGCCGTCGGACAAGACGGCACCATTCTTTACTCCACCGACCGCGGCGCAGCCTGGTCCCGGGCGCGGCCACCGCGGGCTTCGCTTCAGGCTGTCTGGGGCTCCGGCCAGTCGTTCGTGGCTGTGGGAGCGGGGTCGACGATTCTCCGCTCGGCGGACGGCGGCCGGACCTGGTCTCGCATTCAGGGCGAGTCCCCTCCGGGTCCCGAGGTCGTTGGCAACATGACCATCTGGAGGGGAGCGTCCAGCTGGCTCATTGGCATCTCGGGTTCCAATGGGACCCTCGTGGCGGTGGGCACGGACGGAGCCATCCTCCGCTCGGTGGACGAGGGGCTCACCTGGACCCGCATGAAGAGCGGCACGGCGTTCACGTTGACCGCCGTGTGGGCGTCTGACTCGCTCGTCGTGGCAGCGGGAGATCATGGTGCCGTGCTCCGTTCGACGGACGGCGGGACGACCTGGTCACTGGGTCCGAGAGGTGCCCGGGACCACCTCAACGACGTCTGGGGTTCCGGCGAGACGTTCGTAGCCGTTGGATCGAACGGCGCGATACGCCGCTCGACCGACCGCGGGGCGTCGTGGAGCGAGATGAGCGGAACCTGGACGGACAAGACGCTCGCGGCTATTTCGGGCGCCGGCTCAACGCTGGTCGCTGTGGGGTGGGAGGGCACCATCGGCCGCTCGACTGACGGCGGCGCCACTTGGACCCGTGTCACGACCGACAGACTCCTTGAGCACCGAGGGGCGGAGCCGACCGACCCGGTCGACGTTGTCCTGGCCGGCGTGCTGGGAACCAGGTTGGACGGCGTTTGGACAGACGGCGCGCGCGTGCTGACGGCTATCCCAGACGCCCTGATTAGCTCCGTCGACGGCGGAGTAACCTGGGACCGAGCCCGGAGCGATAAGTGGAGGGCTTACCGCTTTGGGGGCGACGAGTCGACGGTGATGGCCGTCGGGATCAACGGCATGATGCTCCGGTCGGTCGACTTCGGCAGGACATGGCAAACCGTGAACAGCGGAACGTCGAAGGATCTCGACGACCTGTGGGTTTCCGGCTCGCTGGCTGTGGCGGTGGGGGACGACGGCGTGATTCTTCGTTCTTCGGACGCAGGCACCTCATGGAGCACCATTAGCAGCGCAACGACGGCAGACCTCGCCGCCGTTTGGGGATCTGGTTCGACCGTGGTTGCGGTGGGGCAACGCGGCACGATCCTCCACTCGACCGACGGAGGCATGACCTGGAGCGCCGCCGAGAGCGGCACCGCGGAGCTGCTCCGGGGAGTCTGGGGCTCCGGCGCGACCGTGGTCGTCGTCGGACTGGTCGGCACCTTGCTGCGGTCGACTGACGGCGGCGCGACTTGGTCGGTGAGCAGCAAGTAAGGGAGCCTTCGCGCAGCGTGCTGTCTGGCAGGAAGGATGCCCTCAGTCGGACCTTCGTGATGAACGGCAAAGGCCGGCTCTTTGCCACGCAGCAGTCTAACCAAGCGCTGCAGGTGGCGGGCGCCGCTCGTTTGATAAGGAATCGTTGCTTCATGCGCTGGCGGGCGCCCCACTCCGCGCGAACCGACGCCTCGCCGACCGGCGAGTCGCCCGCACCTGAGCGCTGAGTCGTTAGCAACTGTCTGGAAAGTCAAGTGCCGACGAGCGTTGGGACTGCGGCCTGCATCGACCACCGCGTCTGCGTTCGGACCATCACGTTCAGGATAGTGAGCAGCTTTCGCATGCACGCCACCAAGGCCAGCTTCTTCGGCTTGCCGGCGGCGACCAACCGAAGGTAGAACGCGCGAATCACGGGGTTCCACCGTGCGGCGACCAAGGCGCCCATGTACAGCACACCACGCAGGGGGGCACGACCACCCTGCACGAAGCGGCGCCCGCGGAACGTCCCAGAGTCGCGACTCAGGGGCGCCACGCCGACGAGCTTGGCGATGGCGCGCCGCGAGAGCCGGCCGAGCTCGGGCAGATCCGCCAGCAGGCTGTGCGACAGTACCGGGCCGACCCCCGGTACGCTCTGCATGAGGTCATCCTGCTCGCGCCAGACGGGCGAGCGCCGCACCGCATCGTCCAGGCCGGAATCGGCGATGCGGAGTTCCCGCTCCAGAAAGCTGATGTGCGTCTTGAGACTCTTCTTCACTGGTCGTTTGCCTTTGCCGAAGACCTGCCCCAAGCGATTGCGTTCGGCGCCGAGCATCTCAAGCAGCTGGCGGCGCCGCGTGAGCAACGCGTCGAGTTCCTGGGTCTCCGCCGTGGCGATCGGGCGGAGCGCGGGGCGGACCTTCTCGGCGAAGCGCGCCAGGATGTCGGCGTCGAGGCAATCCGTCTTGGCCAGCTGGCCGGTGGCCTTCGCGAAGTCGCGCACTTGGCGCGGATTCACGACGACCACGGGAAGCTCGGCGGCTGCGAGCGCAGCGACCCCAAGCAGCTCGTACCCACCCGTCGCCTCGAGCACGATCAGGGTCGGGGGCACCTCGCGGAGGCGCTCCACCAGCGTCCGCACGCCCCGTTCGTCATTTGTGACCGTCCACCGCGCACCGCCCGGACGGACAGCGACGACCAGTTCCGCCTTGGCCACATCAACGCCGACGAACATGCTTCCTCCGGTCGCGGTGAGCGTCGCCCTGGCCCATCCTTGTGGTAATTCGGGCTCGACCCAACGGTCGGCCCCCGCAACTGTTCGGGCTCTCGCGACGGACGATCAGAGCACCGCTCCGGCTAACGAACGGTGTTTGCCACCTAGACCGCATCGAGCTGGCGCCCCGATCAGAATGTCTGCAAACTCTACCGACTGCCAAGATACAAGGCCGCGACCGTGCCTGTTCAGTCGCTCAAGTAGACCGGGCCGGCGCATGGTGAACGGGATTGCACACCGCGTCGTGTGGTGCCTTCTAGCCGCCCCGGACCCGAAGGTGCTATGATTGGATCACAAGGCGTCCGGCCTGCGAGGTCATGACCGCCAACGAACGGCTAAGTGCCGCCCTCGGTGACCGTTACCGCGTGGAGCGTGAGCTTGGCCGCGGCGGCATGGCCACGGTCTACCTCGCGGAGGACCTAAAGCACCACCGCCAGGTCGCCGTCAAGGTCCTCCGGCCCGAGTTGGCCACTGCGCTTGGGCCCGAGCGCTTTCTGCGCGAGATCGAGATCGCGGCCAAGCTCACCCATCCCCACATCCTGCCGTTGCACGACTCAGGTGCGAACGCGGGGTTCCTCTACTACGTCATGCCGTACGTGGACGGTGAGACGTTACGGGACCGCTTGAATCGGGAAAGACAGTTGCCGATAGAGGACGCGCTCGCAATCACCCGGAATGTGGCGGCGGCGCTCAGCCACGCGCACAGCCACGGCGTGGTGCACCGCGACATCAAGCCGGAGAACATCCTGCTGTCAGCGGGTGAAGCCGTCGTGGCCGACTTCGGGGTGGCCCGGGCCATCGCCGCGGCCGGCGGTGAGCGGCTCACCGAGACCGGTCTCGCCGTGGGGACCCCCGCCTACATGAGTCCAGAACAGGCCGGCGGAGAGCGGGAGGTGGACCCGCGCAGCGACCTATACGGACTCGGTTGTGTGGTCTACGAGATGCTGGTAGGCGATCCGCCTTTCACCGCATCGACCCCGCAGGCGGTGTTGGCTCGGAAGTTAGTGGAGCGGCCGCCGCCGCTCCGCACGGTACGGGAGACCCTGGCGCCGGCGGTGGAGCAGACCGTGCTCAAGGCGCTGGCTCGTCTGCCTGCCGACCGCTTCGCCACCGTCGCACAGTTCGTCGACGCGCTCGCTCAGGCGAGCGTTGCGCCCGCGGCACCCGAGCCCGCGAAGCGTCGCCCCGTTCGGCGGCTCTGGTCGGAGGCGCTGCTCAACCACCGGATCGTGATCGCCGCGGTTGCGGGAACTCTCGCCGTGCTCGCTGTGCCCGTTGCGATGAACGTCGGCAGCCTCCGCGATCGCCTGACTGGCGCCGCAACCGGGCCCCGCATCCGTTCAATCGCCGTGCTCCCCTTGACTAATCTCTCGGGAGACCCGGACCAGGAATATCTCGCCGACGGGTTGACGGGAAACTTGATCACTGACCTGGCCAAGATCAGCGCGCTGAAGGTGATTTCGCGCTTCTCGGTGATGAGGTACAAGGAAGCCAAGAAGCCCTTGCGGGTCATCGGTGAGGAGCTGAATGTCGATGCCTTGCTACCAGGTTCGGTACACCGAGCCGGCGATCGGATTCGTTTCCACGTGGAGCTCATCGACGCTAGGACCGAGCAGATTCTTTGGGCGGACTCCTACGACCGAACTGTTGCTGACATATTGGTGCTGCAAAGCGAGGTTGCCCGGACGGTGGCGCTAGAGATTCGCGCGCAATTGACGCCGCAAGAACAGACGCGGCTCACATCCGCCCGGATTGTGAATCCGGCCGCCTACGAAGCTGTCCTCAAGGGGCAGGTCCACGCGTCCGCACAAACCCGCGTCGAATTGAACACGGCCGAGCAATACTTCCAACGGGCCCTTAGAGAGGACCCCAATTACGCTTTGGCATATGCAGGAATTGCCCGAGTCTGGAACGCGCGCCGGGGAATGTGGTATGCCCGGTCGGAGGAAGCCGATCAAAAGGCGATGGAGGCCATCCGAAAAGCTCTTGCCCTCGACAGCAGTCTCGTCGAGGCACTTGGCCAACTGGCGAACTTTCAGGCATTTGTTCAGTGGGACTGGATAGAAGGAGAATCCACCTATCGCCGGGTGCTGGAGATCGAGCCGAATCGCGCGGGAGCCCACAGTGGATACGCCACAGTGCTCTACCCCCTCGGTCGGCAGGCGGAAGCCGTCGAGCACGCCTCGCGTGCGATCGAATTGGATCCGCTCAACCCGCTGTTACGAGCGGTTTACGCCCTGATTCTCTCCTTCGTGGGCCGCGATGACGAAGCCATCGACCAAGCACGGCGGACTCTTGCGGCGCGCCCAGGCCAAAACATGGCGCACGAAGCGTTGACTCTTGCGTTCCGGCGGAAGGGGATGCTCAAGGAGACCGTGGAGGCCTTGATCGGGGCCGCGAACCGTGATGAGGACTTCGAAAAAGCGCGAGTGCTCCAGCGTGGTTACGATCAGGGAAGATACCGGGCCGCCATCCTCTCCGCGGCTGAGCTGCTGGAGGCACGCTGGGCGAACCTACAGGCGGGCGAGGCGGCCGTATTGCCCCCGTCCGGGTTTGTCACGACTGCGGGGGAGATCGCGCATCTCTACCATGCAGCGGGTTTGCCCGAGAAGACGCTCGAATGGTGGGAGAAAGCTGTCGAGCATCGCGACCCAAGCGTCAACTCGATCCGCGCCACGCTGCCTCGCGGCAACATACGCGAAGAGAACCCACGTTTTCAAGCGCTCCTGCGGCGGATCGGGATTCCGTAGCAGCCGGTCTCAGCCGGGTATCCTCAGGTACTGCGTGCATCGGATCCAAGCCTTCAGGCGAGTCTCGGTGGCTCGTACTAGCGCCCCAGGGGTCGCACTAAGGAGTCCGGCCGATAGGCCCGTTCGATCCTGGCCAATGTTGAGGAGGGCGAATGCCGCTCGCTACGGCCGCGGCGGCCTAACCCAGCGCATGGACGCGACGTGCGCGGCGGGGGCAGAGATACGAGCGCGAGTATGATCGAGATCATTCAGAATCCCCATGTGACCCTGCGGATGGCGCACGCGCGTCATGCGCG
>Ga0326597_10007621_pt1 | contig 14704 bp, 11 predicted proteins | sample RVTome_12_FD_203789 | JGI IMG/M metagenome (GOLD analysis project Ga0326597, IMG submission 203789) | Soil microbial communities from uranium-contaminated site in the Upper Colorado River Basin, Wyoming, United States - RVT100D185 | ecosystem: Environmental > Terrestrial > Soil > Contaminated >... | reverse complement strand
TACGCCGGTTATTCTTGCCTTGGGATCAAACCCGACTAACCCCTTGTGAACAAAGGATCCGATGCAGGTCCCTGGACGTGTAAAGATCCTTTATAGCAGTTGCAAAAGAACCTTACAGCTTTGCCCGCCGATCGGGAGCGCCCATCCCTCCATCCCGATCCACCGGAGTTGCTCCCGCGCGGCGTCCCCGAAGCCCGGTCGGGAGCGCCCGGTCCGGCCCGCCCTTTTCGCCTTGCCCCCGGGACGCCCCCGCACTACTCTCCCCGCACGCGCCACCGGGCGGATCCCGGCGCCCGCGGGGGTCGTCGGCCAGAAGGGAAGGGAAGTCGTGGGACGCGCCACGCTCGGGGTCGTCGGGCTGGGCAACATGGGCAGGGGTGTTGCCAACAACATCCATCGGGCCGGCTATGAACTGGCGGTGTGGGATGTGGCCGCCCGCGCCCTGCGGCCCTTCGAGGGGAAGGCCGGTGTATCGGTCCTGCCGCCGGCCGAGATGGCGCGCCGGTGCGCGGCGATCTTCCTGGTGGTGCCCGGATCGGGCGAGATCGAGGCGATGCTGCGGGGGCGGGGCGGAATCCTGGCCAACGCGCGTCGGGGCCTGGTCCTTTACGACCTCACGACCTCGCACCCGATCCGCACGAAGCGGCTCGCCGCGGCGGCGGCGCGCAGGGGCGTGGCCTACCTGGACGCGGGGATGAGCGGGGGGGCCACCGGCGCCGAGACCGGCACGCTTACGTTGATGATCGGGGGCGACGCCGCGGCATACGGGCGCACGCGGAAATACCTGGCGCCGTTCACGCAGAACCTCTTCTACCTCGGCGCGAGCGGCGCCGGCCACACCCTGAAACTGATCCACAACATGGTGTGCCACACCATCTTTCTGGCCACCTGCGAGGGCGGGCGGATGGCGGCGCGGGCCGGCATCCGGCTCGAAAACATGATCGCGATATTCAACGTCTCCAACGCCCGCAGCTATGCCAGCCAGGCGCGCTTCCCCCGGCACATCCTGTCCGGAAAATGGGACGCGCGATCGCGCATCTACAACCTGCACAAGGACGTGGGCATGGCCGTGTCCCTGGCCGGCGCCCTCGGCGCGGACGCCAGCCTGGGGAAGAAGACCCTCGCCTTCCTGAAGAAGGCCGTCGCCCTGGGCATGCGGGAGAAGGACTTCGCCCTCCTGTACCGCGACTTCGAGAAGATCCGCAGGGGCCCCCGACCGGCCCGCCCGCGCCCCCGGCCAGTGCGGTCCGGGGGCGCGGAGCGCACTACCGGGCGGATTCCAGGGTCAAGGCCGCGACCCCGGCCGCCACGTTGAGGCCGGTGCTCCCCTCGATGCTCACCGGCTGGAGGGTGAAGGATTTGTTGAAGCCGCCCACCAGGACGTTCGCCCCCACGCCCAGGCCGACCGCCGCGCCGGCCGTGACGCCCGCGTACTGCCCCGCCAGCGCCCCGGGCTTGAAGTCGGCCGTCGGCGCGAGGACGCCCCATACCATGACCGCGGCCTTCGAGTAGCCGATGTCTACCCCGAACTTGCTGATCTTGCCCTTGTATCTTTCCCCGGCGCCGGCGGCCGGGGAGTACGTACAATTCACGTCGCGGCTGGACCCGAAGATGAAGCCGAAGCCGCTCTCCACGTTGCAGGTCAGGAAGCCCGTCTTGATCCCCGCCTCGGCGGCCCCAGCCGGCGCGGCGACAACCAGCCCCACCAACCCCACGATGCCCAGTGCCAGCCCGACCATTCCCGCGCGCTTCATGTCTTCCTCCTTGTGTCCGGTTCCAGGCCCAAGACCGGGGGGGCCGCCCTGCAGGATGTGCCGGTCCCCGCCGTCACGATCGGGCGCCATGATCGCGCACCGCCGCCGCTCCGTCAACCCGCCTGTGCGTCGCTGCCCGTGCCGCGCCCGTCCCGCGCCTCCGCACCGATCCCTCTCCTCCCCGATCCCCAGCCCTTCCGGCCATGGCGTGGCGCACGGGCCCGGGAAGGTTGGCCGCACGATGGGCCTTGTCCGCGCTCCGGAGTTGAATGCGGGCGGCCCGGCGGCGGCACGCAGGCGCTCCATGCACTGCCTGCCACCGCGACTTGTGGTGCCCTGCCGGACCCCGCCATGGTATCCTGTGCCGTTGCCGGCAGCGCGGCCTTGAGGCTGCCGTGTCCGCTGCCGGCATCGCCCACTGGCTGCCCGGACGGGCACGATCCGTTCTCGACGGTCCGCCCCCCGGAGGTTGCTGCCGATGATGACGCTGATGCGCATTGGGGGAACCGCCGCATGAACTTCAAGCTCCTCACCCTCCTCGCGGTTGGGCACATGACGACGGATATCTATCAGGGGGCCGTCCCCGCGCTGCTGCCCTTCTTGAAGGACGCCTACCGCCTCACCTACGCCCAGACGGGAACCATCGTCCTCGTCATGCAGGTGGCCTCCTCCATCGTCCAGCCCCTTTTCGGATACCTTGCCGACCGGACGCAGCGGACGTGGCTGATGCCGGCGGGCGTCGGCATTGCGGCGCTGGGCATCACGACCATGGGGGTGGTGCCGTCCTACGCGGGGTGCCTCCTGCTGGTCACGATGGGCAGCCTGGGGGTCGCGGCCTTTCACCCGCAGGCGTACAAGAGCACACACCTCGTGTCCGGGGACCGTCCTGCCACCGGCATGGCCATCTTCGCGGTGGGCGGCAACGCCGGCCACGCCATCGGGCCCGTCTTCATCACCTCGATCATCCTGGCGTTCGGTCTCCAGAGCGCCTATCTCGGCATGCTGCCCGGCCTGCTGGTGGCCGCCGCCCTCTTATGGGCGCTCCCACCGAACCGGCGCCTCCTGCTCCACGGGAGTGCCGCGTCCGCGGGAACGCGTTCCCAGCAGACCGCGGATGCCGCCTCGACCCCGGCCCGTCCGCCCATCCCCTGGGGTCCCCTGACGCTGCTCCTGACCATTGTGGCCGTGCGGTCATGGGGGCAGGTGGCCTTGACCTCCTACATCCCGCTGTTCTATCGCGACTACCTCGGGGAACCTCCGTTCGTCGGCAGCATCGTGCTCCTGGTGTATCTCGGGGCGGGCGCCGCCGGCACGCTGGTGGGGGGGCCCGTGGCGGATCGGGTTGGCGCCCGCGCGACCCTCGCCGTCACCATGCTCATCTCCACGCCCCTCATGTTCGCCTTCCCGTACCTCCGCGGTCTGTCGGCGATGCTCGTCATCGCCGTGACGGGCTTCCTCATCATCTCGACCTTCGCGTTGACCATCGTCATCGCCCAGGCCCTGCTGCCGACGCGCGGGGGCGTGGCGGCCGGCCTGGTGTTCGGCTTCGCCGTGGGCGCCGGCGGCGTCGGCGTCACCATGCTCGGATCCGTGGCGGACGCCTGGGGTCTCTTCGTGGCGATGCACGTCCTGGCGGCCGTGCCGGTCCTGGCGGTTCCCTTCGTGTGGGCCCTCCCGGCCGACGCTCCCGGGGCGCGACCAGCCCCGTGAGCGCGCACAACGGGACCGGGCCACCGACCGCGCGGTCCCTCGGGGACGGTCCCACCGGACCTGGGCGGCGCGGGCGCGGGCGGCCGCCGCGGACCCCGCCTGCGGGCGGACGCCCCGTCCCCCGCCACGCCGGCAGCGCCCCGCCCGCCGATCCGTCAGACGGCCGGCCTCGCTGAATACGGGGAAAGGAAGCGTTCGGTCAGGCCCTCCGAACCGATGGGCGAGGCATGTGGATCAGGCGCGGCCCCAGAGCTGCTTCGTGGCCAGGCGCGCGCCTTCGACCATCGCCTCGAGCTTGGCCCAGGCAATCTTCGCGTGCCCGACCCGCGGGCCGAGCCCGCAGTCCGTCCCGGCCATCACGTTCTCCCGCCCGACCAGCCTGGCGTACCGCACCAGTCGTTCCGCCACCAGCTCGGGATGCTCGATGAAGTCGGTGCAATGGCCGACGACGCCGGGGATGAGCACCGCGCCCTCCGGCAGCGCCACGTCCTCGAACACCCGCCACTCGTGCGCGTGGCGGGGGTTCGAGGCCTCGATGGAAAACGCCGAGGCCCGCACCGTGAAGATGATGTCGATGATGTCCCGGAGCGGAATGTCGTGCTCATGGGGGCCGTGGAAGCTCCCCCAGCAGACGTGCAGCCGCACCCGCTCTTTCGGGATGTCCCGCAGGGCGTGATTCAGCGCCTCGACCCGCAGGGCGGCGTACCTCCGATATTCCGCCACGCTCATCTCGGGATACATCTGCCAGCCGTCCGGCAGGTCGGGATCGTCGATCTGCAAGAGGAAGCCGGCGTCGACGATCCGCGTGTACTCCTCGCGCATGGCGTCCGCGATGGCGCACAGGAAGGCCTCGTCGTTCGGGTAGTACGCGTTGCGCAGCCAGTGCTCGATGGTGCCGGGCGTGTTGGCGGACAGGAAGGCTTCCGGGACGCTCATGCCCTGGAGCGCCGCCGCGAAGTTCTCGAGGTCCTCCGCCAGAGCCTCGTGGCCGACGTAGGTCAATGGCCCGACGCAGAAGACCTGCGACAGGCTGGGTCCGGACCCCGCAAAGCCGCCGCGGCCCGCGGCGAAGTACTCGGGGTACTTCTGCAGGTCCCGGCCGGCGATGCTCAGCGGCGCCGGCCCTATCCCCGGCGGGTCCTGGCGCGTTTCGAAGCCGCCGAGGCGCTCGCGGACGTAGTTCGTGAAGTTGGTCTTGCCGAGCTCGCCGTCGTTGACGCTGTCGAGCCCGCACCCGATCTGCGTCCGCACGATCTCGGCCACGGCGCTCCGCAGGTGCGCGGCCAGGGCCGCCGCGTCATGGGGCTGGCGCCCGGCCCGTGCGGCGATCATCTGCCGCAGGGCGTCGGAACGCGGCAGACTGCCGGCGTGCGTTGTCAGTATTCGGTCCGTGCTCCGCTGCCTCATCCCCTCCCCCCTCGGTTCGTGTTGCTGGAGACCGGCGCGCCTGTCCCTGGCTCGCGCCTGCCGGTCCAGATGACACACACGGGCCGACGTGGAAAGTCCCGTCCCGGTCGACGCCGAAACACGCGCCCGTGAATTCACACCCCCGGCTGCCCCGCGGCAGATCCATCGCCAACGCGGGCCGTGGTCCCGTGAGGGCTTCGATCTCGCACCCGGCACGACGGAAGCATCTCAACATCGTCCTCCCGGTCTGGGAAGAGGTCCTCTCCGGAGCGAGGGACCCACGGCGCCGATGGGGCCCCTGCGGCGGCACGGTCTCCGCGACGACCTCCGGCACCGACCCGACCGCACCACCGGATCCCAGCTTCCTGGAAGCTCCATGGCGAGTTGGACCGCGAAGATCCATGTGGCCAGCACGATGGGATGGGGCGTGAGGTCTCCGCTCAGGCTCGGCCCAAGGTGCGCGGCCAGGGAGGCCACGCTGAGCACGCGTGTGGCCCCCGCGGCCTGCGCCGCGAAGTGCTCCCCCTGTTGCAGGGCAAAGAAGAACAGGGTGGGGCCGGCCGGCCGGGGTGACAGCGGCCAGCGTCCCGGGCACGAGGAACGGCTTGAGCGTGAGCGACGATGTCGAAGTCAATGGTCGTCGCAGGGGCTGCCGCCATGAAGCCGGGACGCGCCAATGCGCTCGGCGGATACTACTGCGCCTCGGGGGCCCGGGCAAGGGCGAGACGGAAGGCGCGCGGGCGGCAGCGGCAGGGGGCGCTCATCAAGCGCTTGCGTTTCTCTGCCGGCTCCCCAATACTTACGCCCTCCGCAGCGCCGAGTCCGGCGAGGGCGGTCGGGGCGAACGCACCATGGGACGGAGGAGACCATGAAGGTGAGGGGGCAGGTGGCGCTGGTCACGGGGGGGTCGCGGGGGATCGGGCGCGGGATCGCGCTTGGGCTTGCCCGGGAGGGGGCCCTGGTGGCGGTGAACTACACGGCCCACCCCAAGGCGGCGCGCGACGTGACGGACGAGATCGCCGCCATGGGGGGCGAGGGCATCGCCGTGAAGGCGGACGTTGCCCGGCGTCCCGATGTCGAGCAAATGGTCAAGGCTGTGGTGAAGGCCTGGGGGCGCATCGACCTCTGCGTGAGCAATGCGGGCGTGATCGCGTTCAAGGACTTCTTCGCCACCTCCGAGCGGGACTGGGACCGGACCCAGGCGGTGAACCTCAAGGGGGCCTTCCTGGTGGGGCAGGCGGTGGCGCGCCAGATGGTCCGGCAGGGGGACGGCGGGAACATCATCTACATCAACTCCGACGCCGGGATCAAGCCCAACGCCCGTTTCGCGGCCTATGCCGCGGCCAAGGCCGGCCAGTTGATGCTGATGAAGTCCATGGCCCTGGCGCTCGGGCCCCGCAAGATCCGGGTGAATGCGGTCCTCCCCTTCGCGGTCCCGACGGACCTGAACCGGAAGTACGTCGGAAATCCCAAGATTCGCCGGGAACTCATCGCCGGGACGCCCTTGGGGATCATGGGGGCACCCGAAGATGTCTTTCAGGCCGTGCTCTACCTGGCCTCTCGCGAGGCGAGGTGGGTCACCGGCTGCGCTCTCGCGCTGGATGGAGGGTGGACGCTCACCTAGAACCTTCCCCGCCGTAGCATATCGGTCGGCGTCCGCGGTGCAGGGGATTTCGGGGTTTACCTGCCTCGGGCGGGCTTGTCCCGTTCAGCCTCGCGTGCGTGTGCGGCTTTCGGCCCACAGGATTCCTGCCTAGGCTTCGCCCGGGCGGCTACTCGCCGAGACGCGGGACCCGGTCCCAGCGACCGGATGTTCGGGCCGGCGCGTGGGGGATGGGGGGTGTTGCTGGCCCACGCGGGGTTCCGGAAAACACGAACGCCCCCGGCGCGGAGGCGCCGGGGGCGTTGTGGTTGAGCGGTTCGGCGTTACGACTGAGCGGCGGTGACGTTGGCGGCCTGCTGGCCCTTCGGGCCGTCCACCACGTCGAAATCAACCGCCTGTCCCTCGGTGAGGCTCCGGAAGCCGGCACCCTGGATGGCGGAGAAATGCACGAATACATCGGACCCGTCCTGGCGCTCGATGAACCCGTACCCCTTGGCGTCGTTGAACCACTTCACTGTTCCCTGCGTGCGCATGCGTAACCTCCCTGGTTGTGCGCCTCGATGCCCAACAAAAAACCGCGAAGCCATGATCGGCTTTCGCGGTTGATGGGCATCACCTACAAAAGCACCTACATGAACAAGACTCAATATACGGGAACCCCCGCCATCTGTCAAGCCCTTTTCCGGCCTTTTTTTCCGCCCGATGAGTGTGTTCTCGGCTGCCCGCTTGAGGCTCGCGGCGACCTCGGCGGCAAGTTCGACGAACTGAAGGGCGCGGGCGGCGTCGCCTTTCCCGCGAAGCCGGGCGCATCAGGGCACGGGGGGTTCGAGCAGGGGGGCGTCCTTCTGCTGTCGCTCGACGAGGCGCTTGAGCAGGGCGACCCAGTAGCCCCCGCCGTCCAGGACCAGGCGGACGCCCATCAGGAAGCGCCCGGGGACACCCCCATCGGGGCGGCACCAGCACGCCTCGCCCTGCATCAGGAACGCATCGTCGGTGCTCCCCGCACATTTCACGATGAAGTGGAGGACGGTGCCGGGAGCCACCCGGGCCGGGACGGCCAGGCGGAGCCCGGTGCGGCTCACGTCCACGACCGAGGCCGTCATGGCCGGATGGGGGCCGGCGAGGATCGCCACGGAGGTGCGCCCCTGCTCCTCGCAGGCCAGGTGCAGGCGGTTCCGCCTGCGCCATGACGCCCCCAGGGCGGCGAGGGTCTTCGGAACGTTGAGGGTCGAGGCGATCACCAGGCTGGCCAGCCCCACGTCGCGCTTGAGCCGTTCGATCTCTTCCAGGTGGGCCTGGACCTGCCGCTGGGCCGGACTCCGCCGCCCCTCCAGGGCCTGGGCTCGGAGGAGCAAGAGGGCCTGGAGCGCGGGCCCGTCCCCTTTCCGGCGCAGCACGCGTTCCGCCTCGGCCTCGTAGAGCTCCGCCGTCTCTCGCTCGTGCCGCTCCAGGGCGGCCCGGTACCCCTCCACCAGCGCATCGGCGGGCCCGTCTTCCCAGGTCCGGAGTAGCGCGTCCCGCCGCGCCGCACGCTCCATGAGCTGGCGAAGGCGCTGGAGGGTCCGCCCGATCTCCTCGAAGAGCGACGGGGGGGGCGGGTGCAGGAGCCCTCCGAGCGTCGCCTCGACCTCCCCTGCCCGGTCGCGGAAGCGCTGGAGGGCCTCCTCGATCTCCCGCACCCTGGCGGCCCGGAGGTCCTGCAGCCGCTCGATGGCCCTGCGGTCGGCCGGGATCCCTTCGCTGGCGAGCCGTTGGAGCTCCCCCAGGAACCGGCCGAAGATGGCGGCCGGTCCCTTCGCCAGCTCCCGTAGTTCCTCCATGCCGCCGCCCGACTCGCTCTCGTTCGGGGTGGCGCCTGCCGGCGAACCCGGCCCGACGGCGGGCGCGGCGCCTGCCGGCCCGCGCCGGCTCTCGCGACCGGCGTCGCCCTCGATCTCCCCGCAGGAGGCGCGGCACTCTTCCAGCAGAGCCGCCATCTCGTCGGCCGAGAAGGGCTCCTTGAGCCTCCCCGATTCGATCGCCGTGCGGATAGCCTGGAGAACCGTCACGTGCCGTCGCTCCCCTGTCCGGGTTTTGGGCGCCCGAGGAGGAAGGGGGCACGGATCGTGCCACCGCGCCCGGCGGCGCACCTGCCGGCAGAAGGCGACGTGGTAATACCAAGGGGGCGAGGCCGGGCGCGCCGGATGCCCGTGACCACACAACTACTTGATTCCGCGGCGTTGAGGGCGACGCGGCGGGGGTGGCTCGATCGGGGGTGGCGGCGGAGCCCGTCAGCGCCCGGGGACCCGGGACTACGCAGTCCGCACTCCACAGTTCGCAGTCGCGGCACGGGCCAGATCGAATCCGGCGCGGAGGGCGCGCACGGCCGCCTCGGCGTTGCCCCCGGGCTTGCGGGCGGCGACGGCCTGCTCGGCGGCTTCAGGGGGCACGACGCCCGAGAGGCCGATGAGGGCGCCCAGGGCCACCAGGTTGGCGCTCACCGTCGTGCCGAGGACCTGTTGCGCGGTGGCGGTGATGGGGAGGGCGTGGCAGACCCCGCCGTTGGTGGAAGCGGGGGTGACGCGTTCGCGGTCTACCACCAGGAGGCCGCCCGGCTTGAGCTGGGCGGCGTACTGCTCGTAGGCCTCCTGGGTGAGCGCCAGCAGCAGGTCGACCTTGGCGGCGTAGGGGTAGTCGATCTCGCCGTCGCTCACGATGACCTCGGCCTTGCTGGCGCCGCCGCGCGATTCGGGGCCGTAAGCCTGGGCGTGGGTGGCGTTCTTGCCGGCGGCCACGGCCGCCTCGGCCAGGAGCAGGCCGGCCAGCACGATGCCCTGACCGCCCGCGCCGGCCAGCCGCACCTGGTATTCGTTCGTCGTCGGCCCGCCATTTGCCGCGGCGTTCCCTGCGGGGTCCCGGGCCGGCGCCACGGCCCCTCCCGCGCCGGGCGCAGGGCGCGCCTTCTTCGAGGCCGGGCGGGCGGCCGCGCGCGCGCGGAGCTGCTCGGCGAACTCGGGCCGAGCCTCCTGGTGCAGCACGCCCGCGGGCAGCGCCGCCTGGGCGGCGCGTGCGGCCGAGGGCGGCTCGAGGCCGGGCACGAACTGCTTCTCCGCCAGCGGCTCGCTCACGCACTCCATCTGGCAGAACTGCGCCTGCAGCATCTCCGGCCCCTTGCCCAGGCTGTTGTAGCGGCCGAAGTACTCGGGGCAGTCGCTGAAGATCTCCACGAAAGAGAAGCCCGTGTGCTCCACCGCTCCGGCGATCAGGTTATCCAGGTCCAGGGGCGTGGCCGTGAAGCCGCGGGCGACGAAGCTGGCGCCGGCCCCCAGGGCGAGCTTGCAGGCGTCGAAGCTCGGCTCGATGGTCCCGTCCGGGTTCGTCTTGCTGAGGGCTCCCTCGGGCGTGGTGGGCGCGCCCTGGCCGCCGGTCATGCCGTAGATGGCGTTGTTCAGGAGCAGGCAGGTGACGCCGATGTTGCGCCGGGCGGCGTGGATCAAGTGGTTGCCGCCGATGGCCAGGCCGTCGCCGTCGCCGGTGATGACGATGACGCGCAGGTCGGGTCGGGCCAGCTTGAGCCCGGTGGCGAAGGTGAGGGGGCGCCCGTGGGTGGTGTGCAGGGTGCAGAAGTCGATGTAGCCCACGATGCGGCTGGAGCAGCCGATCCCCGAGACGAAGACCACCTCCTCGCGCCGCAGGCCCAGGCGGTGGATGGCGCGGAGGATGGACTTGAGGACGATGCCGTGCCCGCAGCCCGGGCAGAGGATGTGCGGCATCATCTCCATGCGCAGATACTGCCGGTATTCCAGCTCCGGTGCGCCTATCACGTCAACCCTTCCTTCGTTACCGTGCCACAGGCTTCCTCGCCCTTGTCCTCCCCCAGAATCGGGCACGGGCAGGGGCCCGGGCACGGGCACGACTCGGCGGAGCAGGCTTCCACCCTTCGACAAGCTCAGGGCGACCCGAGATTGCTCGACACACTCCTGATTCACGTCGTGTCGCCGCGTCGCCGCGTCGCCCCGTCGCTACATCGCGCGGGCCCCGGCCGTGCGCGCCAGGTGTTTCAGGATCTCGTCCGGGGTCATGGGCTGGCCATCGGCGCGCAGGCACGGGATCACCCGGGCGCCGTTGCGGGCGCAGCGCTCGACCTCGTGGACCATCTGTCCCATGTTCATCTCGGCCACCACCAGGTCCTTCACGCGCCCGGCCACCTGGCGCAACTCCTCGTCCGGGAACGGCCAGAGCGTGCGCGGGCGGAAGAGGCCGGCCCGGATGCCCCGCGCCCGGGCCTCCGCCACCGCCCGCCGCGCCGCCCGCGCGCTGATGCCAAAGGCCACCACGGCCACGTCGGCGTCGTCCAGCGCCACGGCCTCATACGAAACGAGATCTGCGCGGTTGCGCTCGACCTTGGCGTGCAGGCGCTCCTGGAGCCGGGCCACGGCCTCGGCGTCCTGCGTGGGGAAGCCCCGCTCGTCGTGGGCCAGCCCGGTGATGTGGTAGAGGTAGCCGGAGCCGAAGTCGGCCATGGGGGGCACGCCCGCCTCGCCGGCGGCGTATGGCCGGTACGCCTCGGGCGGGCAGGCGGGGCGGACCCGCTCCGCCGGGGTCGCCGCACCCGGCGCCGGCAGCGCCACGCGCTCGCGCACGTGGCCGATCACCTCGTCGTAGAGCAGGATCACCGGGATGCGGTAGCGCTCGGCCAGGCTGAAGGCCCGCACGGTGTGCTCGTACACCTCGGCCACCGAGGCCGGCGCCAGGACGACGACGGGGTGGTCGCCGTGGGTGCCCCAGCGGGCCTGCATCACGTCGCCCTGGGCGGGGCTGGTGGGCATCCCCGTGCTCGGGCCCACGCGCATCACGTCCACCACAACGCACGGGATCTCGGTGTAGGCCGCGTAACCGATGTGTTCCTGCATCAGCGAGAAGCCGGGGCCGCTGGTCGCGGTCATCGCCTTCAGGCCGGCCAGCGAGGCCCCCAGGATCGCGCCCATGGAGGCGATCTCATCCTCCATCTGGACGAAGGTGCCGCCCAGCGGGGGGAGGGCGGCGGCCATGTACTCGGCGATCTCGGATGAGGGGGTGATGGGATAGCCGGCGTAGAAGCGGCAGCCGGCGTCCACCGCGCCGCGCGCGCAGGCCTCGTTGCCCTGGAGCAGCTCAGGCGCCGCGGCCATGGCTCGGGCTTGGCACGCCGGCGGCCGGGGCGCCTTCATCGTGGACGACGATGGCGAAGTCGGGGCAGAGCAGCTCGCACACCCGGCAGGCGGTGCAGGCCTCGGGGCGCAGCACGGCCACCTTGTCCGCCCCGTTGATGGCCAGGATCCGCTCCGGGCACATGCGCACGCAGATCTCGCACCGGCTGCCCTTGCACCACCGCTCGATGATCTCGAGGCGGGGCGGGCGGGTGCGGGCGGGTGTCTGGTGGTCGCCGTTGGGCGAGGCCGCGGCGGCGGCCGCCTGGGCGAAGGTCGCCTCCGGGTAGCGAAGGGCACGGCCGGCCCGGAAGGCGGCCTCGTTGGCGGGGAACGTGCCGCGCGGGGCGCCCGCCTCCAGGGCCTCGCGCCACGCCCACTCGGGGAACGGGAGCAACGTCGAGAGGACCCCCAGCAGCACGCTGTTGGCCGCCTTGGGGCTCCCCACCTCGCGGGCGATGGCCGTGGCGTCGCACGCCCGCACGTCGCCCACCTGTCGCGCCAGCAGATCGAGGGCCAGCGGCGGGTACCCCCAGCGGCCGGCCAGCCGGTCCTGGCAGGCGCCGGGCGGCACCGTGCGCTGGAGGTTCACGATCAGGGGCGCGCCGGGGCGCAGGTACGGCAGGGCGCGCAGCCCCTCGTTCCACTCCAGGGCCACCACGGCGTCGGCCCGCCCGACCTCGATGAGCGGCGAGGCGACGCGCGGGCCGAAGCGCAGGTGGGACGAGACGATCCCGCCCCGCTGCGACATGCCGTGCACCTCGCTCTGCTTCACGTCGGCGCCGGCCCGGAGGGCGGTATCGGCCACCAGGGCGCTGGCCAGCACCACGCCCTGCCCGCCCACGCCCACCAAAAGGATGCTGCCCTGCCCTTCGGTCACTTCGCCTTGCTCCAGCCCGGCAGGGGGACCATGGCGCGCGTGATGCAGTACTGCGCGCACACGGTGCAGCCGGTGCAGGTGACGGGGTCGATCTTCACCTTGCGCCGCCCGTCGTACCATTCGCCGCTCCACGTGATGGAGGGGCAGCCCAGGTTCATGCAGGCCTGGCAGGCGATGCAGAGGTCGGGCACGACGGTGAACGGGTGGTCCCGCACCTTCACCGGCGCCTCGACGCAGGGGCGGTTGGTGATCACCACCGAGACGCCGGGGGCGGCCAGGGCCTGCTGCAGGGCCAGCGAGGTGGCCGCCACGTCGTACGGGTCCACGACCTTGACGAACTTCACGCCCAGCGCCCGGCAGAGGGCCGGCAGGTCCACCGTGGTGGCGGCGTCGCCCCGGATCGTCTTGCCCGCGGCGGGATGGGCCTGGCCGCCGGTCATGGCCGTGGTGCCGTTGTCCAGGATGACGACGGTCAGCTTGGTGTCGTTATAGACGGCGTCCGCCAGGGCCGGCAGCCCGGCGTGCAGGAAGGTGGAGTCGCCGATGGCCGCCACCACCGGGCCGGGCGCCCCGCCGGCCCGCGCCATCCCGATGGCCATGCCGATGCTGGACCCCATGGCCACGCACGCATCCATGGCGGCCAGCGGCTCGGTGGCGGCCAGCGTGTAACAGCCGATGTCGCCGCTCACCACGGCGCCGAGCTGGCGCAGGGCCAGGAACGGCGTCACATGCGAGCAGCCGGGGCAGAGGACCGGTGGGCGGGCCGCCGTGAGCGTGGGGGTGGAGGCGGGGCGGGGCGCCTCGGGCGCCTCGGGGAAACACCCGGCGCGCCGGAGGCCCTCCCGCACCAGGTCCGGGCACAGCTCGCCGTCGCGCGGGAAGTAGGCCTTCCCCTCGGCCGCCACGCCGGCGGCCCGCAACTGCTCCTCCAGGAACGGCTCCAGCTCCTCCACGACGATGACGCGATCCACGGCCGCCGCGAACTCGCGGACCATGTTCACGGGGAGCGGGTGGCTGAGGCCCAGCTTCAGGACGCTGGCCTCGGGCAGGACCTCGCGGACGTAATGGTAGACGATGCCGCTGGTGACCACGCCGACGGCCCGATCCCGCAGCTCCATCCGGTTGAGCGGGCTGCGCTCGGCCTCGGCGGCCAAGGCCTCCAGTCGCTGCAGCACCACCCGGTGGCGGGCGCGGGCGTAGCCCGGCAGCATCACGAACTTGGGGCGGTCGCGCTGGAAGCCGACCGACGCGCCCGCCCGGATCTCGCCCAGCTCCACCACGCCGCGGGCGTGGGAGACGCGGGTCGTCGTCCGCAGGAGCACCGGCACATCGAACCGCTCGCTCAGATCGAAGGCCAGCAGGGTGAAGTCGCGCGCCTCGCGGCTGTCGGCCGGCTCAAGCAGGGGCACGGCGGCGAAGCGGGCGAAGAGGCGGTTGTCCTGCTCGTTCTGCGAGCTGTGCATGCCCGGGTCGTCGGCGCTCACGATCACCAGGCCGGCCCGGGCGCCGGTGTAGGCCGACGTCATGAACGTGTCCGCCGCCACGTTCAGGCCGACGTGCTTCATGGTGGCCAGCGCCCGCGACCCGCCCATGGCGGCGCCCAGCGCCACGTCCAGCGCCACCTTCTCGTTGGTGGCCCACTCCACGTAGACCTGGCGCCCGGGGTCCAGCCGCACCAGCGCCTCGAGGATCTCGGTGCTGGGCGTGCCGGGATAGCCGGCCGCCACGCGCACGCCGGCCTCGCGGGCCCCGTGCGCGATGGCCTCGTTGCCCGAGAGCAGCACGGCCCGCGCGGCCGTGGGCCGCGGGGGCGCGGGGGCGGGGTCGGCCGCCGCGTCCGGCGGCGCCGGATGCGCGGAGGGAGGCTGCGCCTCGGTCTCTGGAGGTGGTCCAGGCCTGATCACGCGGTCCTCGCTTTCGGTTCCAGGGGAATGGGCCGATCGCCTCCGGGGGCGAAGGCGTCTTCATTCCTCGACGGCGTGGGCAAGGATGCCGACCCGGCGGGCATGGCCGGGAAGGTTCGCCGCGCGGGCAGCGGGGCGAGGTCTAGTAGCATACCGGAAACCCCTTCCGCGTGGCAAGAACAGTTTGCCGCTGTGGTCGGCCAGGGCCGCAGTGGCGCCACCTTACGCGGGGGAACATGGGGGGGGCGGCGCGCGCCGGCCTCCCGGCAGCGAGGCGC
>Ga0326597_10007620_pt1 | contig 14704 bp, 16 predicted proteins | sample RVTome_12_FD_203789 | JGI IMG/M metagenome (GOLD analysis project Ga0326597, IMG submission 203789) | Soil microbial communities from uranium-contaminated site in the Upper Colorado River Basin, Wyoming, United States - RVT100D185 | ecosystem: Environmental > Terrestrial > Soil > Contaminated >... | reverse complement strand
CCGCTTTTCTTCAGCCCGTCGATAAAACGCGCGTAGCGCATGTTGAACTTCTGAACGGCTGCGTTGATGCGCACGATCCAGAGCCTGCGAAAGACGCGCTTCTTGGCGCGGCGATCGCGGTAGGCATACGTCAGCCCTTTCTGGACCGTCTCGCGCGCCGTGCGGTACAGGCGGCTGCGCGCACCGTAGTTCCCCTTGGCTCGCCTCAAGTACTTCTTGTGACGGCGATGGGCCGCCACGTTGTTGGTTGCTCTGGGCATCTTCTATTCTCCGAAAATCTAGTTGCCGAGGTACGGCACCAGCGTTTTGATGCGCCGCTCCATCGATTTGGCGACGACCGTTTTCTTGCGCAGGTGCCGCTTTCTTTTGGCCGGCTTGCTCGTGAGGATGTGCCGGCGCCCGGTCTTGTTGCGGATCAGCTTCCCGGTGCCGGATTTCTTCAGCCGCTTTGCCGCCGAGCGGTTGGTTTTCACTTTGGGCATAAACGTGTACTCCTTGACTTTATGTTCAAACTCTGTTCTCGGGCTCTAGCCTCGAACTCGTCTCATCTGGGCGCCAGCACCATGTTCATGCTGCGCCCTTCCAGGCTCGGCCTCATCTCCACGGTCGCCACGTCCGCCAGCGCTTCGGCCACCCGCTCCAGGAGCCTTTGTCCAAACTCCGTGTGCGCTCGCTCGCGGCCGCGAAAAAGAACGAAGCAGCGGACCTTGTTCCCCTGCGTGAGGAACTCGCGGACGTGCCGGGTTTTGAACTGAAAATCGTGCTCCTCGATCTTCGGGCGGAACCGCATCTCCTTCAGATTGACGGTGTGCTGCTTCTTCTTCGACTCCTTGGCTTTCTTGGCTTGCTCGTACTTGTACTTGCCAAAGTCCATGATCCGGCAGACGGGCGGGCGGGCGGTGGGTGCCACCTCGACCAAGTCGAGCCCGGCATCGGCGGCGATCCGCTTGGCCTCGTACGTGGGCACCACACCCAGCTGAGCGCCGTGCTGATCGACCAGCCGCACCTCCGAAATGCGGATCCTCTCGTTGACGCGAATTTCTTTGGGTCGGATCTGTTTATTGCTCCTTAGCTTTTGCGGGCCCCAGATCCCGGCGGCGATCTTCCGACACCAGTGCGGCGATCGCCTCGTCCAGGCTTTGGGTTCCCTGATCTCCGCGTCCATGCCGGCGCACGGCTACGGTTTCGTTCTCGGCTTCGCGGGCCCCCACGACGAACATGGCCGGCACCTTCTGGGTTTCGGCCAGGCGAATCTTGGCGCCCAGTTTTTCATTCTGTTCGTTGACCCACGCGCGCAGTCCCGCGTCCCTCGCACGCTGAGCCGCGCGCTCTGCGTAGTCGAGCTGCAGGTCGGTAATGGGAATGACGGCCACCTGCACCGGCGCGAGCCAGACCGGGAAGGCGCCGGCGAAATGCTCGATGAGTATGCCAAAGAAGCGCTCCAGAGATCCGAGCAGGGCGCGGTGCACCATGTAGGGACGCCGCTTTTGCCCGTCCCGGTCGACGAATTCGAGCGCGAATCGTTCCGGCTCATTGAAATCGAACTGGATGGTCGAGCACTGCCAGGCGCGCCCCATGACGTCCTTGACGCTGATATCGATCTTCGGTCCGTAAAAGGCCCCGCCGCCAGGATCCACCCGGTAGGACAGATGTTCACTCTTCAGCGCCCGCTCCAGGGCCGCCTCGGCATTCGTCCAGTCCTGAACGCTGCCGATGCCGGTATCGGGCCGGGTGGACAGGGAGACGACGTAATCGGTGAAACCGAAATCCTTGAGGACCGACAGCGTGAAGCGCAGAACGCCCAGCACTTCATCCTCGAGCTGTTCGGGGGTGCAGAAGATGTGCGCGTCGTCCTGCGTGAATCCGCGCACGCGCAGAAGTCCGTGCAGCACGCCGGGCAACTCGTAGCGGTAGACGGTGCCCAACTCCGCCCAGCGGACAGGCAGGTCGCGGTAGGAACGCGTCTGGGACCCGTACATGAGGATGTGAAAGGGGCAGTTCATCGGCTTGAGCTGATAGTTCCCCTTGTCGACTTCGATCTCTCCGAACATGCTCTCGCGATAGAAATCGCGGTGACCGGAAGTGTCCCACAATCCCGTTTTGGCGATGTGCGGCGAGTACACCAGCTCGTAACCCCCCGAAAAATGCCTCTGGCGCCAGTAATCCTCGATGACCGTGCGCACACGCGCGCCCTTGGGATGCCAGAACACCAGCCCCGGACCCGCCTCCTCGTGAATGCTGTAGAGATCGAGTTCCTTGCCGAGCTTGCGGTGGTCCCGCTTCTTCGCCTCCTCCACGCGTGCCACGTACTCGGCCAGGAGCTTACGATCGGGATAGGACACACCGTAAATCCGCTGCAGCATCGGCCGGTCGGAGTCGCCCCGCCAGTACGCCCCGGCGGACGTCAGCAACTTGTAGGCCTTGATGCGTCCCGTGGAGGGTATGTGCGGCCCCCGGCAGAGATCCGTAAAGGAGTCGTGCGAATAAAAGGTGATCGGTTCGCCGGGCGGTAGATCGGCCAGAATCTCGAGCTTGTAGGGCTCCTTTTGGGCCGTGAGCTTCTTCTTCGCTTCGTCATAGGAGATCTCGCACCCCGAGAACGAGTGATCCCCGGCCACGATCTCTGCCATGCGCTTTTCTATCGCCTCGAGATCTTCAGGCGCGAACGGGACCGGCCGGTCGAAATCGTAATAGAAACCTTCCTCGATGGGTGGGCCGATGGCCAGCTTGGTGCCGGGGTAAAGCTCCTGCACGGCCTGAGCCATGACGTGGGCAGAGGAATGCCAGAACACTTCTTTGCCTCCGGCGTCGTCGAAGGTGAGAATGGCGACTTCGGCGCCGTCCGGAAGGCGGGTCGCCAGATCGCAGACACGCCCGTCCACGCGGACGGCGAGGGCCGCCTTGGCGAGACGCATGCCGATGGCCGCCGCCAGGTCCGCGCCCGTGGATCCGGCCGCGAGTTCGCGCCGCGAGCCGTCGGGCAAAATGACGGCTACCCTGTCAGCGGTTTTGGTTGTCACCTTTCGATCGTTCGACATCATCCAGCCGTTGCTCGTTCATCAATAGACGTTCGCGGACACAGTCCGACCTCACCCCAGGGCGGTGCCCTTAAACGAACGCTCCGACGCGGCAGGCGCACTCAGTACCCCACCCTGTCGGAGAACCAACAATATTAAAGACCTCATCCCGGCAAGTCAAGGCAAAAGGTCCGCCAAAAAGCGCCCGCGCAAAGGGTTACCCTGCTCGGGGGGGAGGCCATGAGGGGACCGCCGAGAAGTACCGAAAGCCGCATCGCCACGGCTTTGGGGGGAGCAATGGTGGGCGATACTGGACTTGAACCAGTGACCTCTTGCATGTCAAGCAAGCGCTCTAGCCACCTGAGCTAATCGCCCCTGTATCCTCGGCTTGGACGATGTGGGAGATTCGCCGCATCCGGACATACGAAGACTCAGCTTAAGGGCCGGGCATACGGCTGTCAAGTTCAAACAGACTTCGACCAACTCCGGGGGTCGAGTGCTGCGCCCGGGCCTCAAGCGTCGCCATGAACCAGGCTGAGGAAGGTCTCGGCGTTCAAATACTCCGTCTTGAGCGCCTCCAAGTGCTGACCCACATTCTCGAGTTTCAAGCCGGATCGGTCAAATACTCCCGGCTTGATTGCCGGCGCCGCGAAATCCTCCCCCCCATCAGCCAGGAGATGATACGAGAGCGCATCGGCTACGTGAAGGACATCCACGAGAAGGTGCCCTTCTTGGAGGGTCAGGGGATCGTGATGGTGACCGATCGCCAGTGAGAGATCCTCCGGGAGATTCCACTTGAGGGTGAGTGCACAGCCGACCTGCGCGTGATCGAATCCGAATGCCTTGCGCTCGGCTTCCAGTTCCTGTTCGATGCCGGCCTGCGCCTGTTTGGCCACGGCCTGATAGGCGGCCGGATTGTGCAAATAGAGCGCCATCTTCCCTATGTCATGAAGGAGCCCGCCCGTAAACGCCCGCTCGCACGCGGCGATGTCGGTCGGGCGGATGGAGCGGAGCAGCGTTCGGGCACCGAACGCCGCCGCCAACGAGTGCCGCCAGAAGGTGTCCTGAAAGTCGCGGCCGACCTGGTCCCCCTTGAACATATCGACGATGGAGGCCGAGACGACAAGCGACTTGACCGCGTCCAGGCCGATCACCACGACCGCCTGCTTCACGCTGGTCACCGGGGTGGCAAGCGAGTAGAACGCGGAATTGGTCACACGCAGCACGGAAGCCGACATCCCCGGGTCTTCCGACATCAGCTTCGCCACGCTGTAGGCCGAACTGTAGGGATTGTCCACGGCTTTGACGATCTGCGAGAAGACCTCGGGCGGTGTGGGCAGATTGCCGATGCCGTCAACGAAGTCGGCTACGGCCCGGGCGGTACCGTCCGAAGTGCCCATGCCTTACTTGCCGGGTTCCTGTCCGATCCGGGGCGAACCGAGGTGCCACTTATCCAGAAGGCGGTCCACGACACGCTCGATGGACTGGCGCGTATTGTACACCCCGTCCTGAATGCGCTTTTCGATGGCGGCGAGCTTTTGGGCTCGCGCGTCAGTGACCATGATCGCCTCCGCGTTTTGGGCTGCTGCAACGCCGGCCATGCTTGTGACGACGTCCGGTTCTCGTATGACCCTCAACGAGCCAATCTCTGATCTGTAACCCGGACGCTCAAACGAATCGAGTCGGGACGCTTCTCCCTCTTGCTCCGGTCCCCCGGAAAATGGGGCCGTCGCGAGCCGGGAATCGGTATCGACACGCTTTACGTTCACCCGCTGCCTCTATCCTCTAGTTTCGGCCGCAGCCAAATGCCACTTTAGATCCATCAACTGCGCTTGTCGGGGCTGCCGTCCAGGAGTTTTCCCGCCGTAGCGGCTGCGCTCCGGGAACGGAGGGCCCGGTGCCCCTCGGTGAGTGCGCCCAGTTCCGCGCGTAGACGGGCGTATTGCTCGTGGGCCACCCGGGTCTCCTCTTCGAGAGCGGCCTTCGCGGCCGTGAGAATTTCTTCGGCTTCCTTCACGAGGTCAGGCACGGGCGAAATCTGCACAGCCCTTTCGAACAGCGTCGGTTCCTTCTTGCGCATCTCGGCGATGGCGAACTGGCTCTCACGCAGGCCACCCATAATCGTGTTGAGCTCGGCATAGGAGAGGGCGAGTCGCCTCAGGGCTCCTTCCGCGGCGGCATCGCGCTGCCGCTCGATCAGGATATAAAGCGAGCGGTAAAACGTCAGTTCGCGCTTGAGCCGATAGACCAGCTCGTGCTGAAGTTCCCGTACGGCGTTATAGTCCATCATACCCGGGTCGTGACGCGCCCGGCCCGGACCGGGGTCGCCGCGACGATCCATACCTCGAAGGCGAGTCCGTGGCGTTGCGCATGTCGACACCGATTTCCCTTTCGTGCGATCACGTCTTCCAAATCGCAGAGCGCGCCGGACCTCCGACAGGCCGAGATTCCTATCTCTCCGGGGCCGCGGTTCAGAGCGCTCCGGAACCCCGTCGAAGTTTAGTGCCAGTCCTGCGACTTTCCTGTCCACCCATCCTGTGCCCTTCCAGATGCGAGCGGGCGACACACGTCCGTTTATTGTCAGGTCCGCACCCCACATTGCATAATGTCGGAAGTCAGGGGCCGCGACTGTACCCTCTTTGAGCAGATTTTGAGTCACTTCCAAGGGATGTGAAGCCGCCGAGGGCCACTGGGGCCGGGCGAGGTTACCGGCATGTGCCCCGCACAGACGGCTCTTGCCGACCGTTATGTCTCAATGCACTATGATGTTACGGGGCTGCTGTGCCTGCGCCTGGAGCATGGCACTCTGGCGATCGCGCCTCGGCTTGAGGCTCAGATGCCGCCGGGGGTCCACCAGGGCCTCAAACTGGTACCGTTCGGCCCAGGCTGCAGAGAGCGATCGCAACCGCACTGTCGCCTTCTCCGGCAAATCACCGCGGAGCCTCCGGTGATTCGGAACGAGGGTGCTTTGTGCCGTCGATGCGCGCCGCCGCGTAGTCCTTCGACACCAGGGCGACTTCGGCCCTCGACCGTTTCACGGTTGGGTGCTGTGCAAGTTCAGGACTCACGAGCCCGAGCCAGCGGATCGCGTCCCCGGTGAGCCCCAGCTTCAACGCCACCGTCGTGAGGTTGAGGGGGAGTTCGGGATGATCCGGCCTGATTCGGTGAGCGGCCTGAAACTGCTCGTACGCCGCTTCCCAGCGCCCGGACTGGACGTGGACGTTTCCCATGCAAAAGTGGCCCCAGAAGCTGTGAGGGCGATGGCGAAGTTCTGCGGCCAGCGCGCTTTCGGCTTCCCGCCACCGACCGAGCCGGGCCGCGATCTGCCCGACGCGCAGGTATGTCTCCCGATAGTCTTCCCTGGCTTCGAGCACTTTGCCGAACCATTCCAGGGCCCTGGAATACTCCCCGAGCACCTCCTCGATCTGCCCCAGCCCGTAATGTGCCTCGTGCTGGTTTTCAATGTTGAGCAGGATGAAACCGGCCGCCTCGTCCGACGCGCGATAGGCTTGGCGGGCGCGCAGGTAGCCCAGGAAGACTTCGCGGGCCTCGTCGTAGCGTTTCAGGTTCAGAAGTACATGCCCGAGCGTCATGAGACCGTCGATGAAATCGGGCTTGAGGGAGAGCGCTTCACGGCATGCCCGCTCGGCACGCTCGTAGTCCTCCAGGAGAAAGTAGGACGACGCCAGCTGATGATACGCCATCAGAAGAACATGCCGATGCTGATGCTCCCCCGGCTTGATTCGTTCGATTACGCACCGCGCGTGCTCGATGACCGCCCCGGCGCAGGCTTTCGCCTGGCCGCCACCGCGCAGGATCTGCGCCATGTTGAAGTGCGCGAAGGCGTCGTCCGGATTCTCCTCCAACTGTTTTCTCAATAGGGCGGTCGTGCGCTCGAACTTGCCGCGCGCTTCTGCGATGGAGGGCGTATAGCCGAAGTGATGCACGCTGACTTCAGCGCAAAGGACGGGGCAACCGGCCGGCAGGTTGATCTGGTTGTGGACAATGCCCGTGTATCCATATCCGCGTCCGTTTTTGAACATCCGCACGGCGGGGAGGAACGAAACCCGATCGTCATCCAGGTCGATGTTGTAAACGGAGAACGAAACCGCCTCGTGCATGCAACCGGTCGCGATTTTGCGAACCAGCGGTGCGGTGGCGGAGTCGAGCCGCTCGTCGGCGTCCAGGATGAGCACCCAGTCGCCGGTGGCATAGCCGATGGAGAGATTGCGCGCGGCGGAGAAGTCGTCTTCCCAGGTATGATGGTACACGCGTGCCCGAAAGGACAGAGCGATCTCCACGGTCCGGTCTGTCGAGCCCGTGTCCACGACGACGATCTCATCCACGACGCCCTGAACGCTCTCTAGAGCTCCGGGCAGCATGTCCTCTTCGTCTTTGACGATCATGCAGAGAGTGATCCTCGGCTCCGCCGGGATGCTGCGCTCGAACATGCGCAGCTCCTCAATCTCACCGCAGGCCGAAACACCCTGCTCGATGTATTGACGGGCGAGTTTCAGGTCACCGGCGCGGCAGGCCATCTGCGCCAGATTGAGATAGGAGAGTGGCCAGGCCGGCGCAACCTGCACCGCCTGCACAAGGAGTGCGACCGCGAGCCGGTCGTCGCCGCCGTCCCTGGCGGCACAGCCAAGGGTGTTGAATATTTCGTGTCGCTTGCTGCGAGTCTCCACATGACGCGCATTCGCCTGGTTCAGCGCGTACTGCTCCAGAAAGCGTTGCCCCCACTGTGCCGTAGCCTCCCCGTCGGCACGCCTGTAGGCGAGGTAGCACGCGGCGTAACAGAAGTCCGGCGACGCGGCCGGGCCGCCGTAACGCTCGACCAGGCGCCAGCCGCCCTCGAAGTTGCGCGCGCGAGCAGAGGAGAAGAGGGCCAGAAGCACCGCGTCGTCCCGGAGTTCAGGGAATCCCTCCGCCGGAAGATCGGCCAAGAGAGCGAGGGCCGACTCGGTCGCCTTGTCGTCGTCTCCGGAGTCGTACCGGAGCTGTGCGGCCGCCAGGCGCTCCGTCAGGGTCGCCGCCTGTTTGTTCTCGCTTCCACTCATGCCGACCTTCCTTGTCCCGCGGACCCTCTTGAGTACGCCAAGTAGTCCATGACCATGCCCTCCCGCTCCAGCAGGTCCGGAACAGGCAAGCCCCGTGCCCGCTGGCTTGGATTGAAAATCACATGCAGGACAACGTCTTACGGAAATCAGGGAGATTATGGGGGGCACGATTGTACGACCGGGCAGGCACAATCGGCCGGGTCTGTCCGCGAGACGCGCCGGATCGGCAGGCACATTCGGGCGGGCTAAACACCGGTCCTATGCGGAACGAAGATGTGCTTTCCGTTTCCAGAGCTTCGGCACAATGTCCTTGGACGAAGCGGCCTGTGTATCCGCCAGCCGATGCTGGGTGCGATAGGGACTGCGGTTCAACACCAGCTGTTTACCTCTCCCGGTGGAGCTGTTGATCGCGAGCGGTCCCTGCAGGTTCATGCGGATATCGGCGAACGCTCCGGGAATGGTGCATATGCCCAGAACCATAAGTCGATCGTTGGGTCCGGGGCAGACGTCGCCCAACTCACGGGGATCGATCTGCACCTCGTAGTTCGGAAAAAAAACGGCCGGGTTGGCCACCACGAAAACTACCGACGGGTCGTCAAGGCTCTGAAGCCAGCCGAATGGGGCCTCCGCGTCCCTTTCGATGTGCACGTAACGCGTGAGCGACTCGAATCCGAGCAAGCCGCGCCGGAACTCGATCACATCGGCCTCCGGGACATCGAGTATTCCGAACCGTACCGTTTCGACCTGGGGCATGACTTCTCCTATTCTTGGGACCCTTCCAAAGCCGACGGGATCGTCGGCAAAACAGGGACTGCAGACATTTGCGATCAGCCCCTTTCGAATCAGCGTTCGAAATACACGAATTCGCGATCGGCATCGAGCGGCGGACGGTCCGGGGCGCGATCGATGACCGGGCGCCTGGGCTCCCGAACTCTCAGGCCCGGCGACACCGACTTACCCGGCGTGGGCGTCCGGCCTTCTTGCTTTCTTTCGAACCATTTCGCCAACATTGTCCCCTCACTGTTCCGAATCGCGGTGCCTGCGCCTCTTGCTTCCGTTATTGAAACGCACCGGGGGAGGATCGGCACTCTTCGGCAGATCCTTGCGCACCATGTCGCGCAGGTAACCGGCGATCTTGGACAGGTCGTCCTTGATCGAATGTGCCGCCGCACGGTTCTCATCCTGGATCTTCAGGTATACTTCTTCCCTGTGCACAATGACGGTCGCAGGAGCGTCGACTCCCAGCCGCACCTGCCGACCGAACACACCCAGCACCGTGACTTTGATTTCGTCACCGATGTTGATGCTTTCCCCGAGTTTTCTCGTCAGTATGAGCACGGTACCCTCCCTGGTACCCCGGACGATCAGCGACCCACGATGCCCATTCCTTCGACCACCGTGTTCAAGGCTTCGTCCATGGTTGTGATCACGCGCGCCGCAGCCAGGCTGGCGTGCTGCAATTTGATCATGTTCGCCAACTCCAGGTCGAGCGATGCGCCCGGATCCGATCGGCGATGGATTGCCAGCTGCTCCACCAGCATGTTCTGCGCCTCCGCAACGTCTCGCGCGGCCGCGCGGCGTGCCCGTATGGTGGACACCACGGAATCGTAAAATCCCTTGAAGGTCGAGCATCCGTCCGGCATGACGGCGCGTTCCGCCAGGCCGACTTGGGCTCGTGCCATGTCCACATCTTTGCGGGCGCCCGTGCGACCCACCACGATCTCCTCACCCCAATTATCGGCCGTTCGCCCGTGAAGCTGAACCAGCCGGGCCGTCACGCGGAGAGGATCAAAGAAGTCGGCACCCGGGAGGCCGCCTTGGGCCGCGCCCCGGCGGTGAAGTTCGTTGACCGCGGTTACCAGGCACCTCGCCAGAGCGTCCAGGGCGTTCTGCGTCTCGGGCAGCCAGGTGTCCCGGGCCCGAATCAGCCCGCCCACTTCGCCACCCGCAAACGACACGGGGCAACCCGAGTACTCCCAGACGATGCCGAGATCGCGTCCGCGGGCAGGGTGCCCGTCAACGGCAAGCAGGCGTCGATACTCACCGGCATGCACCAATTCCGTATCGCCGATAGAGACATTCGCCGCGCCCGTATAGGTCTCTTCGATCCGCACTTGGGAGAGCCGGGCAAGTCTGTCCAGGATTCGGGACCGCCTCTGGCGCAGGCCAGGGACTGCCTGTCCAGCGGCTTCGGCGGAAGCGATCCGGCGATTGAGGTCGGCGAGCCCTGCCGCAAAGTCATTGATCAGGGAGGTCCGAGATTCCAGGTCGCGATGGAGACAGTCCGCCAGCTCATCCAGCGCCTGCGAAGCACGGCGGAAGGCGCATGCCAGCAATCCGCCCTCTTCCCTCACGTGGCGGCGTGCCTGGGCGGCGGGCGTGTCGGCCAATGATTTCCAGCTCAACCAGAAACGGTCCATCGAATCGCCGATTGTGTTTCCCACAGGCTCACAAAAGGTCGCCTCCAGCCGCTTTAGGAATTGCCCCTCGGCTTCCGCCACTCCGAGCACACTCTTTTCACGGCGATACTGCCAGTCGAGAAATCCGCTCCTGAACGGAATCGCACCGGGCGCCCCCGTGCGGGTGTACATCGGACTTTTGGCGTCGGGCGGCCGCTCGCTTTCGAGAAGCATGGCCCGGCGGCCCGTGCCGGCTATTTCCTTAGCCGCGACGCCCCGGTCCGTCGTGAACATCGCCAACTCCGTCGTCAGGAGCGACTGCGTGTCGGGCTCATTGGCATGGAATAGTCCGGACATGGGTGGTCCTCGCTCGTCCTAGCACCTTCGGTTGACGGCCAGCCGGCCCGGGCCTGCGGGCGGCGTGTGCCCCTGCCCGTACGTCGGCTGCGGCTGCACGCGGCGGGCCATCCACTGCAACGTCTCGGTGGTACATCGCATCGAGTGCTCGATGAGTGTGCGGTTGAGCTTCTGTCGGCGCTCGATCTCCCGCTGCAGATCCCCCAGGCGCTCGAATAGCTGGTCCAGGCGCGAGGCATCGGATGCCGCCACCAGTTCCTTGATGCCCGCCAGATCGAGCCGCCCCTCGTGACCCCCGTTGAGTGCGGCCAGTCGCGCCGTGAGCGCGCGACGATGCTGCTCGAGCCGGCGGGCCGCCGCGATCGCCTGTTCCTGCTCGGCCACGATGCGCTCCAGCTCAGAGGTTGTGCGCGCCATGAGCGCCTCACGCTGGCGCACGAGCAGATCCAGAAAGATGCGAAACTGCTCAGCCTGCTCCTTGAGACAGAGAACCAGTTGCCCTGCGGTCGCCGCCGCGTCAAACGTCATGGCAGCTTTCCTCGCTGCGCCGGCAAGGGCGTGGCCGAACGGGCAGTGCCGAAAACGCGGAACAGTGCACAGAACGGGGATTGGAAGCGGCGACGTACACCGGGATCGATCTACCTCGCTGCGGGATCGACCCCATGAGCCTTGATGCCTTTCCAGTGCGGATGGGCACCGGATGGAAGTTCCGACTGAGCTTTGAGCGAGTACGGCAACGCCAGTGCGATCAGTATCCAGAATGCGTAAAAGAGAAGCTTGCGCATACATTCTCCCTGAATCGGGGGGACAGGAACCCACTGGCACTCTCCACTGTGACGTGACCCCGGGCGTTCATACCGCCGGGGCTTCGGCGGGCATCGCGTCGCCCGCCTTTCGCTCTTGCCGTTTTCGCCCTTCCCCGTTTCATCCGGGAGGGCAAAGAGCAACGATCGTGCCCGGGTCCACGGCTCACTTCCAACCGCCATGAAGACAATGACTTAGGACCAATCAGCGGACTTGATCTCAGCGCACTTCGAGTTCGGAGTCGGCGGAAATTGCCGGGAAGAAGTGCGCGAACTGCCGTTGCCCGGCGACGTGCCGGAAACAACCGAATCTAAACGGTGTCCGGGCCCCGGCCGATGCAGGCGCGAGCGCCGGGACTCACTTGATGCGGCCGGAAGGAACAGGTGGAGTGCGACTGTGAGGTGAAGCGGCGCTATTCGACTTTGAGAGCGGCGAGAGCTGTTTTCTTCTGACCGCCCACCAGGTCGGTGGTGGCCGCTTCCAGGATGTAGCGGCCGGGCCCGATGTTGTGGTGAGCAATCGTCCCCGCCTGAAACGTCTCGCGCTCAGCCGACGTCAGCTCCTGCGACACCAGAGTGCGGCGCTCTTTCTTGCCCGAATCGTAGAGCGCGTATTCGATCCTGTAATGACACAGTCCCGTGGAATCCGGCGTCAGGTTGTAGACTTCGTGATAGAACGCCACGTCCTGATCGTCGGAGAACACGTGCCCGGGCATGGGGACGATCTCCTTGCCGTTGCGGACGAACGGGCCGGACTCTTCCCCCTGCGGCCGGACAGCGGCGGCCACAACCAGAGCGGAAAGGTCGAGCTTCACGGAGTCCTCGAACGGTACCAGCCAGCGGTCTATGGCCCCCACGGCGTGCTTTTTCCCCTTTGCATCATTCACCTCGGCGGTGACTACGTACAGCCCGGGATCGAGCAGCGCCTGCCACTGGTTCTGCGCCAGGGCGCGACGCGGAATGCGTTCGAAGGTTTCGTGGACCTGCGCGGAATCGGACCAGGTTCTGCGCAAAGTCGAATCGAACGCCACAACGTGCGCCGAATAGCTGACATCGGTCTTCCGCCATTCGGTCTGGCGGGCCATGGAGCGCAGCGGTAGCGCGCAGGCGACGTACACGTCGTAGCGCCCGTCGGCACGCCGGAAGGGATACCAGTCGAGGGCCAGATCCACGGACTCCACGCCCGGCGGAAGAGTGTAGACGACCAAAGTCGATTCCACCTGGTCGAGATCGTCCGCGTAGTCGGCCTGCGGCTGCACCTCGCCCGAGAACTCCACGAACGGGAGATAGTCGTACTCCAGGTCGGTCCCCTCGAACATCAGTTTGAGATTGCGGTCGAAGTAGTACCACTTTTCGTAGAACGCCTCGAAGCTCGAATCCACGATCTCATCGGGCGGGCCCATACGAATGTACACTTCGCCCCGCCGATCCCAGGGAGCGGGCCTCGCGTAGGTGCGGTAGCGCGCAAGCGCCGTGGCCACGCGCGCTTCGAATTGCTCCTTGAATTCGTTGATTTCGGTGGCGGGGGTCGGGTCCCGCCGCTTCCAGAACAGCTCCAGATAGCGGGGCAACACCCCGGCCGGGATGGTGTCGAGCACCTGCACTTCAGCGCGTCCGGCGATCAGGCGGTAGGCCGCGTCGAAGGCGAATTCGGGCCAGAGCGTGTGGTCCGGGGAGAGTTCCTCCGCCCGGGCCGCCTGGGTCGCCGTCAGGCCCAGACAGACGAGGGCCGCGCACAGGTTTGAGAACAGCCGCGCCGGCCGGGTCGGCCCGGGGCGGGGGACAACGCGCGCGCACATCGGATTCGACCGTCCTGTCATGTGATGGGTTAGTCCTTTCGGGGCGGCCCCAGGTTCCGGTAGCCCCACGATCTTATACGTACGCCGCCCTGCAAGTTGCAGCGCGGCTTCGCGCGCGTGGACGCGGACGACCGCCCGACCAGCGGGGACTAGAAAAGGTGCCGCCCGGAGCGCCGTCTTTGCCCATTTGCGCCCGCCGCCCTGGTGCTCTATCCTTAGCAGCAGATATACGCCTTCCGCTTGAGGAGCCGAATCATGGCCGCCAAGGAGAGCGCCGTCCGAAGTGCCGGACCGTGCCGCCCGGATCAGCTGTTCGTGGGATATGTACTCGGTGAGATACCCGCGGGCAAACGCCAGGAACTCGAACGCCACAGCCGCACCTGTCCCGAGTGCCGCCTGAGGCTGACTTCGTTTCGGACCGCCGGCTCGACGCTCGACCGGATGTTCAGCAGAGCGCCGCGGCGGGTGGACTTGGCATCGACCGAGAAACTCCTGGCGGCGCTGCTCACGCAGTTCCCTGAACAGCGGCTCTACTACGACGTCGTGCGGTTCCCCCAGTTCGGGAGCATTCTCGCCGCCGCCACAGAGCGTGGTCTATGCTTCATCTCCTTCCGGGAATCCGCCGAAGGGGAATATCTCGAGCGCTGGACGGCCGCCGACTTCACCGTGGTCCGGTCGGAACCGACCCTGCGACAACCGATGGCCCAGCTCGGACGCTACTTCGCGGGCAAGCTTTCAAAATTCGATCTGCCGCTGGACCTCCGCTTCGCCACCGGCTTCACGCGCGAGGTTTTGCAGGAGACCGCGCGGATCGGGTTCGGCAAAGTGCGCACCTACCAGGATATTGCGCGGGCCATCGGCAAGCCCAGGGCCACGCGGGCCGTGGGCAATGCCCTGGGCAAGAATCCCATCCCCATCGTCATCCCCTGTCACCGCGTGGTGGCCACGGGCGGCGGTTTGGGAGGCTTCACCGGGGGATTGAACTACAAGTGCAAGCTGCTCAAAATCGAGGGGATCGAGATCGGCGGGGGCGACCTGTTCGGCTGAGCGGGGCAAGCGCAGCCCCAGGCCGCACGGCGCCGGGTCCGAGCCGGCGGCACCAGACCCCAATGACTACAGACCCAGCTCGGCGGCTTTGCCTTGAAGCGCGGTCAGCACATGGCCGATGTGCGTGTCCAGCTCGAGACCAAGCAGCGAAGCGCCGGCGACGAAATCGTCCCGGTTCACCTGCGCTGCGAATGCCTTCTGTTTCATTTTCTTCTTCACCGA
>Ga0326597_10007619_pt1 | contig 14705 bp, 10 predicted proteins | sample RVTome_12_FD_203789 | JGI IMG/M metagenome (GOLD analysis project Ga0326597, IMG submission 203789) | Soil microbial communities from uranium-contaminated site in the Upper Colorado River Basin, Wyoming, United States - RVT100D185 | ecosystem: Environmental > Terrestrial > Soil > Contaminated >... | reverse complement strand
CGGCGGAGACGTTCGCAAATATCATCAAAGAGTCGCTTGTTACCATGATGGTGAACGACTCCAAGGTGGACGAGAGTTTCCTGGAGCGGGTGAATGGAATTCAGCAGTTTGATACCGTTCATATTTTGGTAAATGACCTGAAGTTGCGAGAGGACCTTCTGACCTCGGAGCGTTTGGAGCGGCTTGCAACGAAGTATAAGACCGTTCAAGCGCACGATGAATTCGAGTCGGAAGTACTCAAGACCGGTCAGGCGAGATTTCAGCGCTCTGGCCAGAGATTCCGTGCGGTGGTTCCATTTACCGCCACTGCGGTTTGTCAGAAGTGCCATGCTGTTCCAATCGGTTACACACTGGGCGCCACCGACCTCTGGATTTCATTCGAACGAGTCTCCGAGGCGGCGCAGGCAAGCTGGAGGCGCTCGATGCTGATTTTTATTGTGTTCGCTGGCCTCGCGATTGCAGTTGCCTCAATCATGTTCACACGTGTCGTTACACGTCCTATTGAACGATTAGTCGCAGCGACCACCGAGATCAGCCGGGGGAATCTTGAACACCCGATCCCGTCGGGACAATCTCCGGTAGTTGGAGGGGACGCGGAGGATCATCGTTTGCGCGATGAACTTGCATTTCTTGCTCGCAAGTTTGATGAGATGAGGTTATCATTGAAGGAGAAGATCGGTCAGCTTGATCATGTAAACAGAAGCCTTTCAGAGCGCAATAAAGAAGTGGAGGAGGCGCTCCAGCGCCTGAAGAGGGCACAGGAACAGCTTGTCCAGAGTGAGCGGCTTGCTGTAACAGGTAAGATGACGGCACAACTCTCGCACGAGATCAATAACCCTATCCATAATATCCAGAGTCTGCTGGAATCATCCTTGCGCAAGATCAATGGAGGAGGAGTGCCGAGTCAGTCCAGCAAGCACGGCAGCGGACAGGCAAAGGAGCTCATCGTGGTTGCACTCGACGAGGTGAACCGCATGGCGAAGCTGACGCGGCAGATGCTCGATTTCTACCGTTCTTCTGTGGTCGAAATGGAGCGGGAGATTGTGGACCTGAAGGACCTGCTGATCGAGCTGGTCAAGACGAACGAAGGACCCCTTGCCAGTCACAACACCGAGATCATTCTGGAAGTACCGGCGGAGCTGCCGGTGATTTATGGATCAAGGGACAAGCTTAAGCAGGTCTTTCTCAATCTGATTATCAACGCGCGTGACGCAATGCCATCGGGCGGAACGATCGCTCTGAAAGCACAGGCGCGTCATGGCAATGTAAGGATCGAAGTGAGCGACACAGGAGTCGGCATTGCCCCGGAACATGTCGGCCGGATTTTCGACGCATTCTTCACGACAAAAAAAGAAGTCAGTGGCGTTGGACTTGGGCTTTCGGTGAGTTATGGGATTGTCCAGCAGCATAAGGGCACAATAGCGGTTTCAAGTATTGTGGGAAAAGGCACAACTTTCACAATTCAGCTTCCGGCAGCAGGGGACAACAATGGTTAAGGAAATCGAAACGCAACGTCATGAGGCAACATCCACACGGGAGTGCATACTGGTGGTGGATGATGACAAGGCATTCAGAGTGGCCACGAAGACTCTTTTAGAGGACGAAGGATACCGCGTTTCTCTTGCGGCGCAAGGTGAGGAAGCACTTGCCAGGCTGCGTTCGGAAGAGTTTGACCTTCTTCTCTCCGACCTGGTGATGGAACAGATGAGCGGTATAGCACTTCTGAAGGAAGTGAAGAAAGCTTGGCCAGAGCTCCCAGTTATCATGGCTACCGGCTTTGGCTCGATTCAGACTGCCGTGGAAGCAATGCGTCTCGGGGCTATCGACTACCTCACAAAGCCGTCCAACAACGAAGAGCTCCTGATCAAGATTCGTCGGGCACTCGACGGTATGCGGAAGGACCGCGAGTTGCAAATGCTGAGGCAGGAGCTGCAGAGTACATACAGCTTCGGGAACATGATCACGCGGAGCGAGAAGATGAAGGCGGTCATCCGGCAGATCCAGCAGGTGGCGGACACGGACGTCAACATCCTGGTCCAGGGTGAGAGTGGAACAGGGAAGGAGCTGGTCGCGAGAGCCCTTCATTTCAACAGCAAGCGACGCGCGAATCCCTTTGTCGTGGTCAACTGTTCGGCGATACCGGAGAACCTGCTGGAGAGCGAACTCTTCGGATATGAGAAGGGCGCGTTCACCGGTGCAACAAGGCAGCGCTCCGGGAGGTTTGAGGAGGCACACACAGGGACTCTGTTCCTGGATGAGATAGGCGACATTTCCCTTGGGGTTCAGACGAAACTTCTCCGGGTCCTCCAGGAGAAGACGTTCGAGCGCGTCGGAGGGAACAACTCAATCACCGTCGACACCCGTGTTGTTGTTGCAACGAACCGCAACCTGGAGATGATGACGCGTCAAGGAGATTTCCGCGAGGACCTCTTCTACCGTCTTAACGTCTTTCCGATCACCCTTCCCCCGCTGCGGGAGCGCATCGAAGACATCCCATTGCTTGCCGAACACTTTATTCAGCAGCACGCAGATCTCGCGCAAGGCAACGTGAAATATGTCGCGCCGAACGTCGTCAGTGACATGATGAACTACTCGTGGCGCGGTAATGTACGGGAGCTTGAGAACCTTCTGAAGCGCGCCATCATCAAGTCGACAAGCGATACAATTACCTCAATCGAACTACCGACCATTGAACATACAGCACCTGCGGTTTCACGCGAACCGGCAGCTTCGGTAAACCTGAGCACGCCTTTCAAAGACTACCTGAACACAATCATAAGAGACGCCGAGGAGAAATATCTCCTTCGCATGCTCCGGCTCTACAAGGGTAACATCAATCAGATTGCCCGGCTGATGGATGTGGATAGAAAGACCATCTATCGGAAAATGTCCGATTATTCAATCGACCCGTCGGCGTATCGCGACTAGAATACCCCTTCCTCACCTGTGGCATCGCCGCCACAACAATCTCAGATCTACCTTCTAACTGTGTGGCTCATCAGCCTCATTACCTGGGCGATTACTACGATAATTGTCCCGTAGGGGATGAATTCGCTGCATCCCGGGCTCACCCGGGTGTGGCACACGGCTTGAGTTCTATCTGACTCACACAGTTACTCCATTCATTAATCAAGCCGGTGAGCCATGACGACAACTGTTCTGTTCGAACGGGAAGCGATCCCCCAAATGGAGGCGCTTCAGAGCTTTGCGCTGCAGCTGTGCAAGGATGAACAGCGATCCAATGATCTGGTTCAGGAAACAATGTTGAAAGCGTTCCGGTATTTCCACACATACAAAATGGGAACAAACTGTCGCGCATGGCTCTTCCAGATATGCAAGAACTCGTACATCAACGAGTACCGCCGGCGGCAATATGAACCGGTGGTAGTCGACTTCCGGGAAGAGTCGGCCTCGTATCACGACGCCATGGATGGAGACACCGAGCATGAATTCCATGTGCGGCCTTCGGATGAATCGGCCCTGCTCACTCATGAGGCGGTCCTCAGCGATGAAGTTGCTTCAGCACTCAACTCGCTCCCGACAGATTATCAGACCGCGCTCATCCTCTGCGACATTGAAGGCTGCACGTACGAAGAAATTGCCGACTTCGTTCAGTCCCCGATCGGCACCATTCGTTCCCGCATCCATCGCGGGAGAAAGATGCTGGTGAACCGGCTGGGGGCGTACGCCCACAATCAAGGCTATGTCTCTCACGAAAACTAAACAAAGGAGAACCACGTGAAAATCATCAGCGCATCCCTTTTCATTCTCTGTTCGGTCACAGCAACCTTCGGGCAGCAATGGACTTCACAAACGAGTGGCACGTCGAACTTGTTGCAGGCTGTCTGGTTCACCGACATCCATAAGGGATGGATTGTGGGCGATCTCGGAACATCGATCTTCACAACGAACGGAGGGCAGACGTGGAATTCTGTCGGTCTCACTGGACAGGACCTCGAGGACATCGCGTTCGGTGATGCCTCTACCGGGATCATTGTCGGTGACGACGGTCTGATTCTCCGGACAATCACTGCAGGGATTTCATGGACAGTTGCAACCTCTGGTACTTCGACCAATCTCCGGACAGTGACATTCGGCAGTGGAGGGATGGCGTACATTGGCGGCCGGGACGGTGTGATCCTCCGATCGACCAACAATGGTGAATCATGGATTGTCGTCGAGACCGGGACTGCACGCTACCGGGGGTCCTCGGCGAGTGGGACACAACATGCGTGGATTGTTGGTGATGGCGGAGTGATTCGCGCAACAACCAACGGCGGCGTCAGTTGGTTTCCTCAATCGGCGGGGACAGGGAGCGACCTGCACGGTGTTTTCTTTCTGAATGAGTCCGAAGGATGGATTGGAGGGCAGAACAGTATGCTGTTGTACACAAACAACGGTGGCACAACGTGGACTCTGCGCAACACAGGGATCACCGTCGGCATCGATGCGGTGTTCTTCCTAGACTCCAACGAGGGCTGGGCCGTGGGCAACTTCGGCGCCATTTTCCACACGAAGAATGGCGGACTGAATTGGATTGCGGAGAACAGCGGCACCCAGAACGAACTCAATGATATTTTCTTCGCTGATGGAACTCATGGCTGGACGGTCGGGGACGCAGGTACAATTCTTCATGCAGGGCCGACAACTTCCGTTGGAGACAGCCAGAACCGCGTGCTGCCGATGAGGACTGGTCTGAGCCAGAACTTCCCCAACCCCTTCAATCCCGTCACTTCAATCACCTATCAGATCTCAAAGGCTGGTATGGTTTCACTGAAGGTGTACAACCTCGTTGGTCAAGAGGTGGCAACTCTCGTCAATCGATTCCAGGTGCAAGGGGACTACTCTGTGCGTTTCGATGCTGCCGCCATTCCGAGCGGGGTCTACTTGTACAAACTCACAGTGAACGGCGGGGCGGCTGAAGTGAGGAAGATGACGCTTGCGAGGTAACTCTCGATTGCAGAATTCGGCGAACCGAAGGGACAAGTCACCATCAGTGTGGGGAGAATCCTGCACCGCTCCTGAAACCTTCCGAGAATTGGGAAAACACGTGCGCGCAGCATGGGATATTCTTGAGGGATGAACGAGAGGCTCCCTTTTTGGCGGCTCTTAGCTTTCTCAACGCGCATATTCGGCCCGGTTTGTTTTCTCAGAAATGATAAGTGCCTCATGGGGCACTTCCTCCCCACCAATTGAATCCTGCCAAAAAACCCACAAAAAATCTGTCATCTGACCCCGTTTCGGTGGCATAGCTTGTGTAGAATAGCTAAACACTGAACCCGCCGGATCCAAATGACGGGCTTCCGCTTTGGACGGAATGGTTTTTCCGGTAAGACTTGGTTCCACAATTTACGCGCTCCCGAGACGCTTCAAAGCCTAGCGCCGCACAAGAGATCACGACAATTCGATTTTGAAATACCGCAGTCCGGTTTCGTGAGCCTGAAAGTGCTTGATGTTCTTGGCCGTGAAGTTGCAACACTGGTGAATGAAGAGAAATCCCCGAGCAGCTATTCAGCGCGTTGGAATGCGACAAACGTCGGGAGCGGAACGTATTTTGCCAGGCTGGAAAGCAATGGAAAACGTCAAATGACTAAGATGCTCCTTATGAGGTAGTGAGCTCTGGAAGAATCTCGTGTGTATGAGAACTAGCGTCCAGGTGGCTGACGATAGCAACGGACAGATCCCATGCCCATGTAAAGACAGGATCATAATCCGTTAATCAACCATACCATTCACTTTTTCAAATGGAGTGACTCAATGAAGAATCATTCGATTGTGATGCGACTGAGTAGAGTGAGTGTCTTGTTGATGTTGGTGCTTCTCATTACCAGCGCAACGGCCGAGGCGCAACTGCCGCAGATTGATTCTATTTCCGCCAACACACTCACCCGCAGTGGACGCATACGAATTCTTGGGGCAAGCCTTGGTAGTGGTGGTGGTACAAACCACGTGTTGATTGACGGCCGTAATGCGATAGTAACACGCTGGAGTGCATCTCAAATATCAGCATATGTCCCTGAACTTGCCGGACCCGGATCTGTGGGAGTGCAGGTAGTCACGTCAGGCGGCGCAAGCAACACGGTGCCGTTGAACGTTACGTTGCGTCAACAGCAGGGCCGCGTGCGTTGGGCTTTCGAAGCAGACGTTGAAGATCTTTGGTGGAGGCCCGCGCTGGCGACCGACGGCACGATCTATGTACACGGGAGCGAGGGCTTTGTGTTCGCGCTCTCCCCCGATGGCGGGCTGAAGTGGGCGACGGAGGTGAACTGGTATGGCTATGTTCCGCCTGCGGTCGGGCCTGATGGCACGATCTACGTCGGCAGCATCCAGCGCATCACGGCGCTCAATCCCGATGGGACCGAGCGCTGGCAGTTCACTGATGCAGGGGCACAGGGTGTTCAATCAGGACCTGCCATCGGACCTGACAGCAACATCTATTTTGCCAACGATTTCGGTCTTGGCGCGTACTCGCTTTCACAAAGCGGACAACTACGCTGGAACAATCCCGGCTCTCCACAACTCACTTGGTATGGCGGTATCGGTGGCGAGACGGTCCTCGGGCCGCGCATGGTAGGTGGAGCGATCGAGCAAATGTATGTCATTCCAGAGCCGCGTTTGGAGGGGTGGACACTTCAGGCGTTCTCGCTCGCCGATGGTTCGTTGCGCTTCTCCGTCCCGATTGAGGGGCAGCATGACCCATTTGGTCAGCAACAAACTCAGCCCGTTGTTGGACCCGACGGCACAGTCTACATTACCCACATGAGGGCATTTGGCGGCATCGGCTGGGTGCTTGAAGCGTACAGCCCCCTCGACGGACACAGCCTCTGGTACTACCGTGACAACGGCCCCAACAACGGCATGACTCCGCCAGATGTTGGACCTGACGGTGTTGTTTATTACAGTGCAAGTACCAGCCGCATCATCGCGCTTAACTCCAGCACCCTCACGCCGAACTGGCAATACCAGGATGGCACAATCATGTATCACCCTCAGTCAGTCCACTCAACAACATGGTGGTAACTGGCGGCGTCGTGACATTCGGCGATGTGGGATTCATCAAGGCGATCAGCACCACCTCCGGCCAGCTTCTGTGGACGGTGCCCCTGCCAGGCGCTTTCTATCCCGAACCTCGTGTGGTTCCTGTGCACCATCCGCGATTCACACCAGACGGCAACACGGTGTATGTCAGCACAACGATTCTCGCAGGAAGCGCTACCGATCCGCATTCCTTTCTCTATGCCATCGCCACCGGCGCGGACTCTACTACAGATGTCATCGAGAATTCGGACATCAGTTCGTTCAGACTGTTCGAGAACTACCCAAACCCGTTCAACCCATCAACGACAATTCGATTCGATCTTGCTCAGACGGGATTCGTCTCGCTGACGGTGTACAATCTTCTTGGGCAAGAAGTAGCAGAGCTGGTGAATGGTGAGATGAAACCCGGAAGCTATCACGTAACCTGGAACTCCAGCAGTCATTCAAGCGGCCTGTATTTTTATCGATTGCAGTCCGGTGGTCAGAGCTTAACGCGAAAAATGCTTTTGGTGAAATAATACATTGACAACTTCCTAAAGAAAGGAAGCGAACCATGAACAAGATCCTTTTTACCACGTGCAGCTTCTTGGTTCTCAGCCTTGCGAGTGCGGACGCACAGCTTGCGTTTGAACCAACTGTGGCGTTTCCAACTGGGACGGAACCAAACTGGATAGTGAGCGGCGATTTGGACGGCGATGGAGACGTTGATCTTGTAACGGCAAATGCGAGCACTACCACAATCTCTGTGTTCAAGAACAACGGAAATGCAACATTCACTTTGCCAATTGCCTATATGGTTGGTTCTCGACCGCAGTGTGTTGCAATCGGTGATATCGACGCCGATGGGGACAATGATCTTGTCACTGCCAACCAGAATACAAGCAACATCTCTGTGTTGCGGAATAACGGAAATGGGACCTTTGCAACACAAACTCTTTACGCACTCGGCTCATCGCCCGCAAGTGTCATTCTTTCCGATGTCGACAACGACAACGATCTCGATATTGCAGCAGGAAGATTGGATTCTGTCTCCATCCTTCGCAATGCAGGGAATGGGACATTTCTCCCGGCGGTGAGTTATCCTGTCGCAGGAAGCATTCAAGGAATAGCTGCCGGGGATCTTGACGCTGATGGGGATCGTGACCTCGTAGCAGCCCGGTTTCATGATAGCATTGCAGTCTTGAAAAACAACGGGAACGGAACATTTGCATTGCCTGTTAGCTTTTCGATATTGCCTGGCAGATTCTCTAAACGTGTGGCGCTCGCCGACTTCGATGCTGACGGCGATCTTGACATCGTCTCCGCAAACCAACATGTGGTGACGACATCTGTGTTGTTCAACAATGGCAATGGCACCTTTGGCGCGGCAACTACCTTTGCGACCGGGGATCAGTTCACATCTGGTGTGGCGGTTGAAGCAAGAGATATGAACGAAGATGTCAGTCCAGACATCATCATAGCCAATGGTGGAGTTTCAGGGCCTCCAACAGTCTCTGTTCTCATCAACAAAGGAAACGGGACATTTCGATCTGCCCTCAATGTCGGCATGCTGTATACGAGGGCCTTGCCAAATTCAGTCCGTTCTGTTACGGTTGCCGACTTCGATGGAGATGGTGATCGAGACATCGCAGCTTCGGGGATGTACTCTCCTTCGTTCGGAAGTTCAGTAATGCTCGCTTTGAATAAGCCAGAGAAAGCTCTCTTCAACTTACCCGTGAATTACAGTGCAGGCGTTTCACCAACTGCAATCGCAAGTGCCGATTTTGATATGGACAATGACAAAGACATCGTGGTTGTTAATAGTGGTTCAGGCACTTTTTCCGTCCGCTTGAATAATGGTAATGGTACGTTTGCACCGGCAGTTTCATATTCAGCCGGGGTCAGCCCCTATGCTGTGAGTGTCGGGGATTTCGATAATGACTCCGATGTAGACATCATTGTCTCACAGAATGTCGTCTCATATTTTCCGCTCAAAGTTTTCTGGAATAATGGGGCTGGTGCATTTCCGAGCGGAACAGTGATAGACGGTGTAACGCTGTTTGCCGACGCGGTGTATGTTTCCAATGGTGATGTAGATGGTGACGGTGACGAAGATATCGTATCTGCAAATTTAGGTGTTCCAAACTGGTTGGTACGGAACAACGGCAATCAAACATTCTCTGTTTCCCAGATCGGGACGGGTTGGCCTCACTATGATGTAAAACTAGGAGATTTGGATGGTGATGGCGATCGTGATTACGTCAGTGATTATGGGAATTCGATTGTTGTCTGTAGGAACAATGGGAATGGGACGTTCACACCAGAGGCATTTACAGAACTCGGATATGGTCAATTCTCCCTCGCCTTGGGGAACTTTGATAATGATAACGATCTGGATATAGCGGCCGCGCTTAGCACAATTGGAATAGGCATACGGTTGTTGAACAACGGTAGTGGGAATTTCTTCCTGCCGGACACCTTCGCTCATGGAGGAGGTAATCAGACTAAAGTAATTGCAGGAGACTTTGACAGCGACGGAGATCGTGATCTGGCTTATGTAAGCTATTCGGCTAGCAATGTCACGATCATGCTCAACAACGGACTCGGGGCGTTTGGAGTTCCCATTGCTTATGCTGCTGGGTTCAATCCAAGAAGCCTCTCCACTGCAGACTTTGATGGCGACGGTGATCTTGACTTGGCGGTTGCAAATGAGACATCCAACGATGTGTCACTTCTCTTCAACCGGACGGTCTCCGTGAGCGTCTCCGAAGACCACGACAACATGCCACAGACATTCCAGCTGTGGCAGAATTATCCCAACCCGTTCAACCCCACGACGACCATCAAGTTCGCATTGCCCGCACAGAGCAGGGTGAGTGTGGAGATCTACAACGTGTTGGGCTAGCGCGTACGCGAGTTGCTGAAGTCGGACCGACCTGCAGGGTACCACGTTTTGGAGTGGAATGGAACAGGGGATGCTGGTCAGGAGCTTGGGGATGGAGTGTACTTCCTACGGCTGTCTGCAAAGGCCCAAAACGGTACGTCGTTCAACGAAGTCCGCAAAATGATGATCGTAAAATAAGGACATTTGTCCATCCACTTTTCTTACAGAAGACACTGAGTGATTAACCGTTCAAGGAGAATTATTATGAAGAATCTTGCATTCACAATTTTCGTATTGGTGTTCACGCTTGTTATACTTCCCTTCGGACAAAATCAAGCCTTTTCTCAACCCATACAATTTCGAATGGGAACACAATACTACGCTGGCACGGAAGCTTCCCAGCTCAATGGAGGCATCTCGTGGTTATCAAAAGGCGATTTCACGAATGATGGACGGGAGGACATCCTGGTTTTCAATCCGGGAGCGGATAGTGAAAACATTACAGTCCTGGCTAATAACGGTGACGGAACTTTGGGAGATCCGATCATAACACCGCTCGCTCAAGCACCGACCGATGGCGTTGCCGGGGATTTCAACGAAGATGGAAATCTTGATGTTCTCGGCTCGATTATTTTCCCCAATGACACAGGCATGGCTCAGATTTATTTTGGTCAAGGGAACGGAACGTTCACAATTGGACCTATGTATGCTGTCGCTAGAAAATTTAAGCTTGCAGCAGCAGACTTCAATCGTGACACACATACCGACATGGCATTGACTTACGCATTTAACGACTATGATACCCTCTACCATGTTGCCATTTATTTTGGAGATGGAACCGGTGGAATGACACTTTCTCAAGATATTCTCGCGCGCTCAGGAATTGGCTGGGGGAGTATTCCTGCCACCGAGATACGTGCAAGCGATTTGAACGCCGATGGTTTCACAGATTTGGTTTGGCTCGATTATATGCCGATGGCAATGTTGAATGATCATACGGGAAGGTTCGATTCAGTGCTCGTATCCACGGCATGGCTGATGGGTGAATATATGGAATTAGGTGAATTTAACGGCGACACTTTTCCCGATGTTGCACTTGTATATGGAAACCGGTTCCCTCTTGCCTGGAATGTGAAAATCGGTCTGGGGCAAGGAGACGGGACGTTTAGTTTCCATGAGATGTATGAGGAAGTCTTAGGTAAACAGAGTAATAGCATTTCTGTTGGGGATTTCGATGGCGACGGAGTTTTGGATGTAATAGCTGGAAACGACTACAGCGATGCAACACTTCTTCGAGGAACCGGCGATGGGAATTTCAGGGAATACACCCGGTACCAGGCTGGTGGAATGTATCTTACCCCGATCAATCTCAATACTGATGGATACATGGATCTCGTTAGTGGTGGACGTTTATTCGCGACTACAGTAGCCGCCACTTATGGTGTTGCCGTGGGTCTGAACGCACCGGAAGTTTACCCCGCCAAGGGCTTTGGCTTGTTAGTTGCGACCGGTGATATCAATAATGATGACTATCTTGATATCGTCATGAGTCACAAACTGACGGGCGATTTGCTGAGCATTTTTCTTGGGAGAGCACAGGGAGGCTTCGACACGGCGTTTACCGTGCCTGTCACGCGTGAAGCATTAGCGCTTGCGTTAGGCGATCTCAATGGCGACGCGTTTGACGATCTCGTTGTCGGTTCACTCCCTGGACAAAATGGGCACCTCGAGGTTCTCCTCGGGTCAGCGAGCGGACAGTTAACTCATCTGAGTGACATGTTCAATGGATCAGCGACTGTGATTTGGGGACGGGGAGTGGCTTTGGCGGATGTGAACCTTGATGGTACACTCGATATCATTAGTCCAACACCAACAACACTTTCTGTACTCCCTAATAATGGCGATGCAACATTTGGAGCGGCACTGTATTCCGGTTGGGCAATGGGATCGACAAACAATATCTTGGTGGCTGATTTCGATGGAGATGATATTTTGGATGTAGTTACCGTGCAAGATTCGTCTCTTGATCCTGACGATGTGCTGTCAACTGTGTGGGTGAACATTGGCAATGGTGATGGCACGTTCAACATGGTGCAGCAAGTTTCAATTGATGCTGGCGTGCCTAATGCTCGAGTCGGTTTCGTCGATGGCGACGCGAAGCCTGATATTCTTATCAACGGTACGCGTGGTTTTCATAGTGGGTTGGGAGGATTCTACTATTTACGTAACACAGGTGGACGTTTTACGCTTCAATTCCATGATCCCACCGCGCCTGGTGGCGCTCTCGAAGTTGCAGATTTCAATGGAGACGGCCGCATCGAGGCCGTTACGAGCACATCCCTGGGTGGCTTGCAAGTTTACGTAAACAACGGGGCCGGAGTGTTTGATACTGTTCTCTCTCTTCCGTCGCCTGAAGCTCCCTATGATTTGTTAGCAGGCAATTTCATAGGCAATACTCTGCCTGATCTGATCGTATTGAATTCATATCGCAATCCATCGAGTGTTGTTCTCTATGAAAACATTACTCAACTTCCGGTTGACGTCCGTGAAATATCGGGAAGTCTACCCGAGAGATTCACTCTGTATCAGAACTATCCGAATCCATTTAACCCGACAACAAAGATCAAATTCGCGCTGCCGGTGCAAAGCAAGGCAAACGTGAAAGTGTACAACGTTCTTGGCCAGCGTGTCCGCACCTTGATAGACGAAGAGCGACCAGCGGGCTACCATGTGATCGAGTGGAATGGGACTGGGGATGCCGGCCAGCAACTGGGCAGCGGTGTGTACTTCTACAGACTGGAAACGCCAACATCGAGCATCACCAGGAAGATGATGGTCTTGAAGTAAGCGGTGTGTGTATGACTATCGCTCCAGGTCGGTTCGTTTTCTGATGTGAAGAAACTTGTAGCTCAAGGAGCCTCAATTGTACAATGAAAATAGGATCGGCTTCCACTCCGCTACGCCGACAGATGTTAGTTTGAATTGCCGCACTTTTTGACGAAAGGAGAAACGCCATGAAAACGATCGTCCGATGTCTTGTACTGGTGTTTTCACTATTCACCAGTACGAATCCCTTGCTTGCCCAATGGGTGTACACCAACTCGTTCAGTGGTAGTGTGCAGGCCCTTGCCGTCAGTGGAACGAATCTCTTTGCGGGAACTTGGTACCCCGGTATCTTTCTTTCCACCAACAACGGGACAAGCTGGACTGCGGTCAACTCCGGTCTAACGGACACAGATATCTTTGCCCTTGCCGTGAGCGGAACAGATCTCTATGCCGGAGCTGAGAGTGGTGGAGGAACTGAAGATGGCGGCGTCTTCCGTTCAACAAATAATGGCACAAACTGGACTCGCGCCAGCACGGGCCTGACGGATCCCGATGTCCTGTGTCTGTTCGTTCTCGGAACGGACCTCTTTGCCGGGACTTACGGGGGCGGTGCCTTTCGTTCCACAAACAATGGCATGAGCTGGGTTAACGTCAACTCGGGTCTGACGAACCCGCTCGTTTTTGCCTTTGCAGTCATTGGGCCAAACATTTTTGCCGGCACAGGTGGCGGGGGCGTGTTCGTTTCCACCAATGGCGGCACAAGTTGGGCTGCCGTCAACTTCGGTCTTACGAACCTGGATATCCAGGCGCTTGCTGTCATGGGCCCGAATCTCTTTGCCGGGACTCAAAATGCCGGGATTTTTCTTTCCACCAATAATGGTACAAGCTGGACTCCAGCCAGTTCTGGCCTGACGTACCCGGGTGTCCGGACATTTGCAGTCAGCGGGACGAACCTCTTTGCGGGAACCGGCTGTGGCGGTGTGTTTCTTTCCACCAATAATGGCACAAGCTGGACTCAGGTCAATGCCGGTTTCACGGGCTCGCCGTGCGTGCAATCGCTTGTCGTCAGCGGGACAAATCTCTTTGCGGGCACTTATCAAGGCGACGTATGGAGACGGCCCTTGTCGGAGATGATCACATTAGATGTTACTGTCGGTGTTGACATCATTGCCGGCTGGAACATGATTTCCAATCCAGTTACCCGTGCAGCAAACACTGACTCTGTCAGGCAATTATACCCAAACTCAGTGTTCAACTATGCCTTTGCCTTTGACCCTGGCACGGGTTACGTCCAGAGCTTCACAATGCCAAACGGCACCGGGTTCTGGGGCAAGTTCCCCGCTGCTGAGACGAACAACATTACCGGTACTCCACGAACCGTGGACTCAATCGATGTGTTTGACGGCTGGAATATGGTGGGAACGATTTCCAACCCTGTTGACACAGCAACGGTAGTCAGCGTGCCCCCAGGGCTGAGAGCATCGGATTGGTACGGATTTTCAGGCGGCTACTCGGCGGTGAGCCAACTCCTACCGGGAAAGGCCTATTGGGTGAAATCGAATGGTGCTGGAAAGTTTGTTTTCACCAGCGGGCTGTTCGGAGTGGTTTCCAAGACTCACCATGCCGTGAAGTAGCCACGGTGGTAATTGAAGAAATGAAGCAGGGAACGTATGAGGTCACTTGGAATGCAAGCGGCCTGCCGATCGGATTGTATTTTTATCAACTGAGAGCGGGTGGCTTCACCGAAACCAAACGGATGGTGCTGCTGAAGTAATGATGGATAGCTGTATGAGCACGAATCAATAGGACTGGTTCATGTCTTTTCATAAGGAGCTACCACAATGAAAAACTATACGATTGCACTGCTGCTTGTCTTGTTTCTCTTCGCAACTCTTGATTCCATGGTGACAGCCCAGGTCACTCAGCAATGGATGGCCGTTTACAACGGTCCATCCGGCTCAATTGACTCGGTGAGAAA
>Ga0326597_10007618_pt1 | contig 14707 bp, 15 predicted proteins | sample RVTome_12_FD_203789 | JGI IMG/M metagenome (GOLD analysis project Ga0326597, IMG submission 203789) | Soil microbial communities from uranium-contaminated site in the Upper Colorado River Basin, Wyoming, United States - RVT100D185 | ecosystem: Environmental > Terrestrial > Soil > Contaminated >... | reverse complement strand
AACGACGATGGTTCCCTCGGCGCCGCCCGCGGCTCGGAGGCCGCCTATTTCTTCAACAACGACCTCCGGCTCCAGGGCCGCTTCCAGGCAACCGTGACCACCGGCGGCGGCTCCGGCGCGACGCTCCACCCGTTGCATCCGAGTTATTCACCATTTCCGCCGCCCGGACCCAATACGCTCGCCTTCGTCGCGGATGGCACGAATGTGAGAATCGTCGATACCATCAGCTTCTCGAGCAGGGGCAACATCGCGATCCGCGACAACGTCATCGGGCCGCTGCGCGTCTCGCGCCCGCTGCCGGCGGAGTCGAACTGCTCGGGTCCCGACTGCATCGTTGCCAAGCTGTACGGCGTCACCTCCGCGGGCGCGGTCGTGATCCTCAACGTCCGCGCAAGAGACATCTCCTGACCGCAAGGTGAAGTCGAGCATGAACAACATCACCAGATTCACCTGTACCTGTACGCTGGCGTTCGCGACTTTGCTCCTGCCGGGCGGCGCCAGGGCCCAGGATTACAAGTACGCCGCGGGCTGGAACGCGGGCGGATCCTATTTCACCGCCATGAACGCTGGCGCAGGCTCAGGTTCCGATATCACCCTCGACCCCGGTTGGATCGCGGGCGTCCAGTTCGAAAGCTGGACCGGATCCGGTCGTTTCGGGCTCAGGCTCAACGGCGCCCTCACGGAGCGGCCCCTCAGCCTGCCCGGCGGAGATCGCAGCATCGGCGTGTGGTTCGCCGACATGGACGGCCTCGTGCGACTCCTCCCCGCCGAACCGGATCGCTCGTTCAACCTCTTCGTCAGCGTCGGTGCCGGCCTCGTCCAGTACAGGCTCGGGAGCGGTGAACAGCTCGCCTTCGTCCCGGCGAACGCCGCATACGACGGCGACAACAGCGTCCGCTTCGCCGCGTCCGGCGGACTCGGCGCCGATTTCATCACCGGCTGGTCCTGGGATGCCCAGCCCGTCGGCATCCGGATCGAGGTCGTGGACCACGTCGCCTTCAGCTCGCCCTTCTCGCCGCTGGCACAGTCGGGTGATTTCTCGCCCATCCACAACGCGCGCTTCGTCATCGGCGTGTTCAGCGGGTTCGGGTTGCTGCGATGATCAGTTGCGCTGTAACGACACGCGCAGGCGCACGTGCCACGTTGCGTTGCACGATGGACCGGCCGGCGTATGTCATGAATGTTGTAACATGCTGTAATGACAGCACTTACAAAGATCACTGGCTGCGGTATGGGCTTTGACTGTGGTAGCCACCGGCCCGCGGATCGCCGGAGAGGCTGACCGAAGGGTATCGCCGCACCGCATGTGGTGGTGCGGCAACAGGCAAAACGGACCGAAGCAGGGTCCGTAACCAAAACAGCCGGCGATCCCGGCGACAAAAGGAGGGTTCCATGAGGAAGCTGTTCGAGACGCTCCAGCGCTTCGCGAAAGACGAGTCCGGCCAGGGTCTCGTCGAGTACGTGCTGATCATCGCGCTGGTTGCGATCGGCCTGATTCTGGCGCTGACGGTGTTCCGTAACCGGATCGGCCAGACGTTCGACAGCGTGAACAGCACGCTGGCCAATGCCCCGAGCACGCCCTACTCGCCCGCGAGCTGACGGGCAAACATCCCCGGAAAGGAGACAAAGCCATGACGAAGTTGACGGAGCTGTTCACGCGTTTCGCGAAGGACGAGTCCGGTCAGGGACTCGTCGAGTACGTGTTGATCATCGCGCTGGTTGCGATCGGCCTGATTCTGGCGCTTACGGTCTTCCGTAACCGGATCGGCCAGACGTTCGACAGCGTGAATGCTGAGCTGCAGAACGCGCCGGTGACGCAGTACTCGCCGGCCAGCTGAGTTCAAGCGGAGCCTCCGGTTCCGGGGGGGCGACCCCCCGGACGCCGGGGTTCCGGAGCAGAGCAGAACGATACGATGGAGATCAGGGATATCGCTTCGATCACGCTTGGCGTCATCATGGTAGCCGCGATGACGTGGGACCTGGTGCGCCGGCGCATTCCCAACGCGCTCGTGATCGCGGGCCTGCTTCTGGGTGCGGCGATCCGCTTCGCGGTGAGCGAGGCTTCCCTGGTACAGGGACTGACGGGTGCCGGGCTGGCCCTCGCGCTGACCTTCCCGCTGTTCGCGCTGCGCGCCATGGGCGGCGGCGATGTGAAGCTGTTCACGGTGGTGGGCATGTTTCTGGGCCCGATGGGGTTCTTTCTGGCGCTGCTGGTTTCGGCGGTGGCCGGAGGAGCGATCGGCCTGCTGGCAGCGCTGCGGTCCGGCGTGATCCTGCCGGTGCTGCTGCGCGCGAAGGACCTGGGTGTGAATGCTTTGACGTTGGGCAGAAAAGGCGAGCGCATGACGCTCGAATCGCCGGCCGCGTTGACGGTGCCCTACGGCGCCGCGATCGCGATCGGCTCACTCGCGGTATGGTTCATCTATTCCCCGGGCGGACCATGGTGATACGACGATTGACGAGGTTCCGCATGAGGCGGCGGCGCGAGGGTCAGGCGCTGGTCGAGTTTGCCCTGATCGTTCCGATCTTCCTGCTGCTCGTGCTCGGAGTATTCGAGTTCGGGCGGGCGTGGAACGTGTACCAGGTGCTGACGGACGCGGCGCGCGAAGGCGCGCGGTTGACCGTATTGGGCAACTCATGGACGGCGCAACAGCGCGCCGACACTGCCGGCGCCAAGATCAATTACAATCTCGGGCAGGCGGCGCTGGATACTGCGGCGGCCGTCAAGACATTCACGGGGCTGGGTGTTGCGGCGGGCGAGACGACGGTCACGATCCAGTATCCATACCAGCTGCGCTGGATCCAGTCGTTCATGGGCTGGACCGGGTTGCAGGCGTCGTTCAGCATGAACACGAGCATCACGTTCAGAAACGAGTATTGAGAGGTATCTGAATCATGAGAACACGGACGCTCATCGTGCTTCTGGGCGCGCTGCTCTCTGGAGCGATCGCCGGATACGCGGCGCTCCAGCTGCTGTCCAACCGGGCGCCGCAGTTGCAGGCGTCGGAGCCTGCGGCATCGTTCCAGGTGGTGATCGCGGCCCGGGACAAGGTGGCGGGGGATCTGATCGGGCCGGAAGACGTCAGGCTCGTGGATTGGCCGTCCAATGCCGTACCTGAAGGGTACTCGAGGGCGATCGCCGACGTCATCGGCCGGGGCGTGGTTGCGCCGCTCAAGACGAACGAGCCGCTGCTCGAGTCGAACATGGCCCCTCGCGGCGCGGGTGGAAGCCTGCCCGTTCTCATCCCGGAAGGCATGAGGGCGGTGCCGATCCGCGTGGATGAGGTCGTCTCGGTTGCCGGCTACGTGGTGCCGGGAACCCGGGTCGATCTGATGCTGACCACGCAGCCCCAGGGCAGCTCGGAACAGGTGACGAAGATAATCCTGCAGAACCTCGAGGTAGCTGGTGCGGGCCAGGTGATCACGCGCGACGAACAGGGCAAGCCGATTACGGCGTCCGTGGTCATTCTGTTCGTGACGCCGGATGAGGGCGAGCAGATCACGCTCGCCACGAAAGTCGGCCAGATTCAGCTCGCGCTGAGGAACCAGCTGGATGTGAAGGAAGCCAGGACGCAGGGTGCCCGCGGCAGTCGATTGCTCGCACTCGGCGGACCGCCGGCCCCGTCCCGGAGCGGCCCGCCTCGTGTGACGCCGACGGCGGACCCGGGTCAGACACTCGAAGTCATCAAGGGCGGAACGCGCGCGCTCATCCGCTTCGGATCGGGGAGGTAGTCATCTTGAGCATCGTTTCAACGAAGACGTTACGGGGTGGGGTGCGCGTTGCACGGCTCATCGTCACAGGGTTCCTCGTCACGCTTGCGACCGTCGGATCACCGCGCAAGACCGAAGCGCAACAGACGATCCTCACGGAGGCCCAGCAGACCATCACGGTCGAGAAGGGCAAGACAGCCATTCTGCGCCTGCAGTTCGATGCCGCGCGGATATCGCTGGCCGACTCGACGATCGCGAACCTGATCCAGATCGGGTCGCCACGCGAGTTCCTGATCAACGGACTCACCGTGGGTTCGACTTCGATGATCGTGTGGAACAACGCGAACACGCCACAGATCTTCGACATCGAAGTCGTCGTCGACGCGACCGCGCTGCAGACCCAGCTGCAGACGCTCTTCCCGCAGGCCGGTCTCACGATCGTGTCCAGCGGGCAGGCCGTCATCGTCTCGGGCACGATCCGCGATCCGCTGGTCGCCCGGCGCGCGCTCGAGCTGGCGACACAGAGCGGCGCGCAGGTCATCAACAACATGCAGGCACCCTCGCCGCAGCAGATCATGCTGCAGGTCCGCTTCGCCGAGATCCGGCACAGCTCCCGGACCCGGTTCGGTTCCGACCTGATCGCCAATAACGTGGGCGGTCTCGACAAGGTTTTCGGCGAGGGCTCCGTCACGAACATCGAAACGCTGTCGGACGGCATGGCCCGCCTGTTCATGATCGGGCGCGATGCCGAGTTCGACGCGATCATCACGGCGCTCAAGTCCCGGGGCGAATTCCGCAGCCTCGCCGAGCCGAACCTCATCACCCTCGAGGGGACCGAAGCCTCGTTCCTCGCCGGCGGTGAGTTTCCGTACCCGAGCGTTCAGCAGGGCGGTGGGGGCGCTGGTGCCGCCGGCGCGCCGATTACTGTTCAATTCAAGGAATTCGGCGTCCGCCTGACGTTCACGCCCGTGGTCACGAACAGCGGTACGATCCGGCTCAAGGTCGCGCCCGAAGTCTCGTCGCTCGACTTCGCGAACGGCGTGACCATTTCCGGCTTCCAGGTCCCGAGCCTGCTGACCCGTCGCGCCCAGACGGAAGTCGAGCTGCTGCCCGGCCAGCACCTCGCTCTCGCCGGGCTCATGGACAACTCGATGACGGACAACACCGACAAGATCCCGTTCCTGGGCGACCTGCCCATCATCGGCACGTTCTTCCGCAGCAAGTCGAACCTGCAGGGACGCACGGAGCTGCTCGTGCTCGTTACGCCCCTGATCGTGCAGCCTTCCGACGTGGCCCCCGCCATTCCGACGGGCGAGCCGGCTGCATGGAAGTGGGATCGGTCGATGAAGATCGACACCACCGCGTCCGGAGGACGCAGAGGAGGAGGTCGGCCATGATTCGAACCTTCGGGCGCCTCGCACGCGATGAGAGCGGTCAGACTCTCGCCCTGATGGCGGTCATGATCGCCGGGGTGATGTCCATCCTGGCCCTCAGCGTGGACCTCGGGATGCTGTTCGTGGCGCACCGCGAAGCGCAGCGGGTGGCGGACTCTTCCGCGCTCGCCGGGGCGCGTGAGTTCCAGCTGAACCCCAACGCAGTTTCAGCGGTGCCGGCGGCGCGCGCTGCGGCCATGTCGTTCGCGACGCGCAACGGCATCCGCAACATCGCGGTCGATACGTCGGAAGTCACGATCAACGTCGATCCCGCACGGCGGCGGGTCTGGGTCAGGATCGAGCGGCAGAACCTCGGTCTCTGGTTCGCCCGGCTGTTCGGGCGCACGGTCGCGACCGTGAATGCGGCCGCAGCGGCCGAAGCGGCCCAGGCCGGCACGGCGAATTGCCTGGCGCCCTTCGCCGTGCCCGACATCTGGGGTGAGCCCCTCACACTCGCCGATGACGCCGACAGCGACGGAATCTGGGACTACAATGAAGCGTGGACGTACGGCGACGACGCCGGCGAGCTGTACAGCTCGTTCGGCAGCGGCGTAGCCACGGAGACCGGCTACGGCAGCAGTTACCGCAACTGGACGACTGGCCTCAACCCGACGATTGGCACGTACATCGACGACTACGGCCGGCCGATGATCCTGAAGGTTCAGGATCCCTCGGCCGCGCCGGTATCCGGATTCTTCTACCCGTTCCGCATCGGGACCAACAGCGGCGCGAGCGACTACCGCAACGCGATCGAGAATTGCGACAACCAGGTTGTCCCCCTCAACTCGAATGTCCCGCTCGAGATGGGCAACATGGTAGGCCCGACCCGGCTGGGCGTGAACAACCTGATCGCGAAGGATCCGACCGCCCATTGGGATACGGGCATGAACACGTATGTGCCCTCCTTGACGTATCCGCTCCTGACGAGTCCGCGGCTCAAGACGATCCCGCTGTACGACCCGTACTTCACCACGCAGGTCGCCGGTGGCAATCACAACCTGAAGTTCAACAATTTCGCCGTGCTGTTCATCGAAGGCGTGCAGCAGCAGGGCCAGGACGAATGGGTGGTGGGGCGGTTCATGTATTTCGCGGCCGGCCTCGGCGGCAGTGCGCCGGGCGGCGCGACCGGTTCACTCGTCCTCACGCTGAGACTCGTGGAGTAGGCGGCCCGATGGCTGACAATGCAGTGAAGTGTACCATCATAACTCCGGACGTCGCGCTCCTCGGCAAGGCGGCCCATCTCATTGCGGATCCGCACCGCGGGCTGCACATGCTCGCGCAGATCACGCAGCCGACGAACGAGATCGGGAAGGTCCAGGCCGAGGAGATCCGGCGTTCCGGCGCGCAGATCATCCTGCTCGATCTGGGAGATGATGCCTCGATAGGCCTGCGTCTCGCCCGCTACCTGTCCGAAGACAAGTCCGGCCGCATCTTCATCCTGACGGGTCCGACGGTCGCGCCCGAGGTCCTGCTCGAAGCCATGCGCGTGGGTGCGTCGGAGTACCTGCCACGCCCCGTCGAGGAAGCGGATCTCGCCGCGGCCCTGACGCGCGCTGCGCGGCGCATTTCCGGCGCCGAGGCCCACGAAGCCTCGCAGCAGGGCACGATCCTCGCCGCGTTCGGCGCGAAGGGCGGCGTGGGCGTGAGTACGGTCGCCAGCAACATCGCGGTGTCGCTCGCCAAGTCCGGTCAGTCCACCATCCTGGTCGATCTCGACCTCGACATGGGCAGCGCCGCCGTCATGCTCGGGCTGCGGCCGCGCTACAGCGTGCTCGACGTGATCCGCAACCTGCACCGCCTCGACCGGGACCTGCTGGATTCGCTCGTCGAATCGCACGACTCCGGGCTGTCCGTCCTGGCTTCGCCGGGGAACGCGACGCCCGACGCCGTGACGCGCGAGCAGGCGCGCAACATGCTCCAGTACCTGCGCCGCCAGTACAAATACGTGGTCGTCGATCTCGATCGCTCGATTTCGCCCGCCACGATCGGCGCCCTCGAAACCGTCGACAAGGCGATCGTCGTGACCACGCCCGACGTCGCATCCCTGAACAACACGAAGCGGGCGCTGCCCTCGGTCGAGCGCGCCGTTGGCGCTCGCAACCGGGTTCAGGTCCTCGTGAACCGGCACCGCGGCAGCGACATCATCACGCTTTCCGACATCGCCAGGGCTCTCGGGCACGATTCGGTCTCATCACTGCCCAACGACGAAGAAGCGCTTCTGGACAGTCTGAATACCGGCAAGCCCGAAGTGCTGCGTCGCAGGTCGAAGTACGGTCGTGAGCTGGAGTCGCTGCTCTCGACGATGATGAACTTGAACGGTACGAACGGAAACTCGAAGCACAGCGAGGGCGCCGGCCTGCTGGGCAAGTTCCGGCGTCGCCGCACCTGAAGCAGGAGTACGAGCCGTGTCAGAGTTGTTCGATTTCAAGCCTGACCCGTCCGACCAGAACGGCGCTTCCGCCGGTCTGCCGTCGATGGACGAGTGGTTGCTCGATGAGCCGGCGACCGTCGCGGAGCCCGGTGCCGAGCCGCCGATCTGGAATGCGTTCCAGCCTTCGAACACGATGCTCGACATCCGCGCGAAGGTCCATCGCAAGGTGCTCGAGCGGCTCAACCTGTCGAACCTCGAGGCGATCCAGCGCGAAGAGGCCGGCGCCGCCGTACGTCGCGTCGTGCAGGACCTGCTCGCCGATGAACAGGTCGCGCTCAACATGGACGAGCGCGAGGCCGTCATCCGGCAGATCCTCGACGAGATCTTCGGCCTCGGCCCGCTCGAGCAGCTGATGAACGACCCGGAGATCTCCGACATCCTGGTCAATACGCCGAAGCAGGTCTTCATCGAACGAAACGGCAAACTCGAAGAGACGCCCGTCCGCTTCAAGGACGACCGTCACCTGATGCAGGTCATCGATCGCATCGTTTCCGCGGTCGGCCGGCGCATCGATGACTCGTCGCCCATGGTCGATGCGCGGCTGCCCGACGGATCGCGCGTGAACGCGGTGATTCCGCCTCTCGCGATCGACGGGCCGCACCTCTCGATCCGGAAATTCCGCAGGGACACGCTGTCGGGGGCCGACCTGATCCGCAACAACACCGCGACCGAAGCGATGCTCCGGCTGCTCGAAGGCTGCGTGCAGGCGCGACTCAACATCCTGATCTCCGGCGGAACCGGCGCGGGCAAGACGACGATGCTGAACATCCTGTCGTCGTACATCCCGCACTACGAGCGCATCGTCACGATCGAGGATTCCGCGGAACTCCAGCTTCGCCAGCCCCATGTCGTGCGGCTCGAGACACGGCCGGCCAACATCGAAGGACAGGGCGAAGTCTCGCAGCGGCATCTGCTCGTGAATTCGTTGCGCATGCGGCCGGACCGGATCGTGGTGGGCGAGGTTCGTTCCTCGGAAGCCGTGGACATGCTTCAGGCGATGAACACGGGCCACGATGGCTCGCTGACCACGCTGCACGCCAATACGCCGCGCGACGCGTTGTCCCGTCTCGAGACGATGGTCTCGATGGCGAACCTGAATCTGCCCGACAAGGCGGTGCGCTCGCAGATCGCGAGTGCGATCCAGGTCGTGATCCAGCTCTCCCGCCTTTCCGACGGTACGCGCAAGGTTCTGACCATCGCGGAGATCGTCGGCATGGAGGGCGACGTGATCACGATGCAGGACATTTTCGTGTTCGATCGGCAGGGCATGGGCGAGGGCGGCAAGGTCCTGGGCGAGTTCAAGCCGACCGGCATCAGGCCGCGCTTCGCGGACCGGCTGTCCCGCTACGGAATCCGCCTCGACAATCTGCTGTTCTCGCAGCCGGCCGCCGTCCAGGATGGAGGCGGCTGGTGAACGACTACCTGGTTTATCTCCCGGCGGCGCTCGCGTTCGCGACCGTTTCGTTCGCGACGCTGGCGATCATTTTCGCATCGGAGGCGGCCAGGGCGATCGCCCGCCGCCAGCGCGTCCTTTCGCGGCTGAAGGAAGTCGACGATCCCGGCGCTGCGCAGCAGCACCAGGACATTTTCCGACCCGGCGAGCGAGTGACAGGCTTCGCGGCGACGATTTCGCGGTTCCCCGGCTTCTCCACCACCGCGATGCGGTTGAAGCAGGCGGGCATCAAGTGGAGCCCGTTCTCGTTCATCATCCTGACGCTGGGCACGGCGGTCGCCATTGGCAGCTCGGCGTTCCTGATCAGCAAGTCTCCGCTGATCGGTCTCGTGTTCGGCTTCATTGCCGGCATGATCCCGGAAGCCACGATTCGCAACCGCCGCCGCCGCAGGCTGCGCAGGTTCGAGGAGCAGTTTCCGGAGGCGATCGACCTGCTCGGACGCGCCATCCGCGCCGGCCACCCGATGTCGGCAGGGATCCGGATGGTCGCGGACGAAATGAAGGATCCGGCTTCAAGCGAGTTCCGGCAGGTATTCGAGGAGCAGCGCTTCGGCCTGCCGTTCGAGGATGCGCTGCTCGGACTTACCGACCGGAACGACCTGGTCGACGTCCGCATTTTCGCGACCGCCGTGCTGATTCAGCGTGAAGTCGGCGGCAACCTGGCTGAGGTGCTCGACAAGATCGCGCAGACCGTGCGCTCCCGTTTCGCGGTGGAGCGCCAGCTGCGCGTCTACACCGCGCAGGGCCGGATGAGCGGCTACGTGCTGGCGGTTCTTCCGATCGCCATCTGCAGCGCGATCTTCGCCATTGATCCGACGTACGCGTCCATGCTGTTCACGGAACCGGTCGGCCGGCTGATGGTCGTCGCCGCCGTCATCATGCAGATCATCGGCTACATGTGGATCCGCCGGATCGTCAACATCGAGTATTGATTCAATGACCGTATTGCTTCTTTCGGCACTCGCCTTTTCGATCGGCTTCGGCATCATTGCCGCGGTCCAGCTGCTGCCCGGCCGCGAGCGCGCCGTGCGCGCCCGGCTCGCGGAGATCGAGCACATCGGCACGGACCCGCACAGTCCCGTCGAGCGGCGCCGGCGGTTTCTGCAGGCGGAGCGCGTTCTCGAGATCCTCGAGTTCCTCGGCCAGCACCTGCAGGGTGGTCCGGAAGGGGCCGCCAACGTGCGCTCGATGCTCGCGCATGCGGGCTACCGCTCGGCCGGTGCGCCAGCGATCTACTTGGCCGTCCGGCTGGCCGTCGGCCTCGGGTTGTTCATGTTGTTCTTCGTCTCGATTCCGTTGCTCGGCCTCACGGCGGCGATCGGCCTGTTCGTCGCAATCTATTTCGGCCTCGTCGGCTACATCGTCCCGCTGCTGTACGTTCGTTCGCGGGTACGCGCCCGCAAGAAGGACCTTCAGCACTCGCTCGCCGACACGCTCGACCTCCTCGTCGTCTGCGTCGAAGCGGGCCTCGGTCTCAACCAGGCCCTGGTGCGCGTGGCCGAGGAGATCCGCCACGTCAGCATGTTGATGAGCGCCGAGCTCCTCTACACGAACGCGGAGATCCGGGCCGGTACACCGCGCGATGCCGCGCTTCGCAATCTGGCGGACCGGACCGGCGTCGAGGACCTCTCCTCGCTGGTCGCCATGCTCATCCAGACGGATCGTTTCGGAACGTCCGTGGCGCGCTCGCTGCGCGTGCACTCCGACGTGCTGCGCCAGAAGCGGCGGCAACGCGCGGAAGAGGCCGCCGCGAAGACCGCGATCAAGATGATCTTCCCGCTCGTGTTCTGCATTTTCCCGGCGATGTTCGTCGTCATTCTCGGACCTGCTGCCATCCGCATCCTCCGCGCTCTCGCGGGCATTGGATGAGAACCGTCGCGATCGTCAATCGTACGCGGGACAGCGTCCTGGCGAGCGCGGTCCGCGTCGCGGACCAGTGGTGGCAGCGCGCCCGCGGGTTCCTGGGCCGGCCGGAGCCGAAGAACGGCGAAGGCCTGCTGCTGAATCCCTGCCGGGCCGTGCACATGATCGGCATGCAGTACGGCCTCGACGTCGTGTTTCTCGACCGCCAGGGCCGCGTGCTCGCGCTGTACCCGCGACTCGGGCCCGGACGGCGCTCGTCGTGGCACGCCCGCGCGAGGTACGCCATTGAACTGCCGGCAGGCACCATTCATGACAGCGGTACGCAGGTCGATGACCTGATCGCATGGCTTCCGGCCGATGCAGCCGATGCCGCCGATGCCGCCAGCCCCGGCCGGAACGGGAAGCTCGATCACGCCGCCGCGCCGGCCGGAAGAAGCAACCAGGACCACACGTGAGGTCAACGTGAGCGTTACCGTGACGAACGCCAGATCCGCGCCCATCCCGCCGGCCCCCACGACGCTCGCCGAGACGGGACTGTCCGCGGAAGGCATCATCGAGCTGCTGCTGAAGATCCTGTACGTCCAGGGCGCGCAGAGCGGGCAGCAGCTGACCGAGACGATCCGGCTGCCATTCGACATCGTGGACGAGCAGTTGCTGAAGCTGCAGAACCGCCGATTCATCGAGGTCGTGCGCACGACCGGACCGGCGAGGGGCAACTACATCTTCGATCTCGCAGGCGCCGGCCGTGAACGTGCCGTCGCCGCCCACCAATCGAGCCAGTACGTCGGCGCGGCGCCGGTCCCGCTGAAGGTGTATCGCGAGTGGATCGAGCGACAGTCCGTCCGGCAGTTGAGGATCGGAAGGGAGCACATCCGTGATGGCTTCGCGCACCTCGTGATCAGGGAGGAGATTCTCGAAGCTCTGGGGCCAGCCGTCAATTCGGCCAGCTCGCTGTTCCTGTACGGCGACCCGGGCAACGGCAAGACCGTGATCGCCGATGCGATCGCGGCCATGCTCGGCGATGATGTGTTCATCCCCTACGCGGTCGACGTCGAAGGGCAGATCATGCTGCTCCACGACCCCGTACACCACGAGATCGTCGAGGAGAATCCTGTCGATGCTCTCGCCGCGGTGGACGCCGCCGCGCCATGGCTGCGGAAGTCGATCGAGCACGACCGCCGCTTCGTCCGCATCCGGCGGCCCGTCATCTTCGTGGGCGGCGAATTGTCGCTCGAGCAGCTCGACCTGCAGTTCGACACGCACACCAAGATCTATCAGGCGCCGTTCCAGCTGAAGGCGTGCGGCGGTGTGCTGATCATTGACGACTTCGGCCGCCAGCTGGTTCCGCCGCGCGACCTGCTCAACCGCTGGATCGTGCCGCTCGAGAAGCGCGTGGACTACCTGACCATGCACACGGGCGTGAAGTTCCCCGTTCCTTTCGACTGTCTGCTGATCTTCGCGACGAACCTGAATCCGCACGAGCTCGTCGATGAGGCGTTCCTCCGCCGCATCCAGTACAAGATCAACATTGTCGGACCCGATCGCGAAGCGTTCACCGCGATCTTCCAGCGCGTGGCCGCGGCCAACAACATCCGGTACGATGAGACCGCCGTCGACTTCGTCTACGATCGGTACTACCGTGGCAAGGGCATCGAGCCGCGGGCGTGCCATCCACGCGACATCATCGAGCACCTCGTGCACGTCGCCCGGTACGAGGGACTCGAACCGCGCTTCACGCTCGACATGCTCGAGCAGGCCTGCGCGAGTTACTTCATGGTGATGGCGTACGAGGCGATGACCGCTCACGAACTGGGGTCACTCCCATGACGAACGACGACATGCCCACCCCGGTCGATCCCAACCGGATGGAAGAATCGCTGCACCTGCGGATCAGCCATCTCGAGCGTGAGGGCAGGCGCATGCGCACGCTCAACACTCTGATGGGCGTGGGCATGGTCGGGGCGGTAGCGCTTTCCATCGCGGCCTCGACCATGGCTCGGGCCGCCGTAAGCCGACAGGTGCTGACCGCCCGGGACCTGCAGCTCAAGGATATTCAAGGCATCGTGCGCGGCATGTGGCGCATTCTCGACGATGGCACGACGTCGCTCGTGCTGAACGACGTCAACGCGATCGCTCGACTGAAGCTGACCGTGCTCGACAACGGCGGCGCCGGCCTGTCCTTCACGGACGGACACGGCCGGTCCCGTGTCGTGCTCAGCCTGCTGCCCGACATGACCGGTACCCTCGCGTTCGCCGACGAGGCCGGCGCCACGCGCGCGGTGATGGGCCTGACACCCGACGGTTCCGCCTCGGCCGCGTTCGTGGACGAGTTCGGCAACACGCGGTCCGCCGTGGGCGTGCAGAGCGACGGCTCGCCACTGCTCACGCTGAACGACGATCGCACGCGCGAACCACCGGACACGACCGGCTCGAAGCGGCCCTGAATCGGGGCCGGCCGGCCTCCTTTCTCCCAGCATGGCCGCGTCCGAAGGAGCGACGAACCGACTGAAGGCATCGGTCGTCGATCTCACGTTCATCGTCTGGGCGGCGGTCGTGCCCACGATGCTGCGTTCACGCCTCCTCACCAGCGATGGCGATTTCGCGCGCCACCTGCGCATGGGACAGTTGATCCTGCGCCACGGCCCATGGCAGATCGATGACCTCGCCTTCACGCACACCGGCCCGTTCGCGACGACCGAGTGGTTGAGCCAGCTGTCGTTCGCGATCGCCTGGCGCGCCGGGGGCCTCGCGGCGGATGCCGTCCTGGCCGGCCTGCTCGTCGGACTGGCGTACGCGTTGACCGTGCTCTTCATGCGCCGGACCGGCGTGGGTCCGCTCCTCGCGTACGGCACAGGCATTATCGCGGCCATCCTCGGAGCGCCGCACTGGGTCGCCCGACCCCACCTCTTCACGTTCCTCGCCTTGCCGGTGTTGCTGCTGCTCGCCCTCACGAGAGGAAAGCGCAGGCTGTGGCCTTTCGCCGCGCTTTTCGGTGTCTGGGCGAACTTCCACGGCGCTTTCATCCTGGGGCTCGCGATTCTCGGGGCATTCGCCGCCGGCGCCGTGATCGAGGCGCTGAGTGCGAAACCGGGATCGGAGGACCGGCGGAAATGGGGAGTGACCGCGCGCTATCACGCGTCCGGCCTGATCGTCGGACTGGTGGCCAGTCTCGTGAATCCGATGGGTGTCGGCCTGCTCAGGCGGGTATTCAATGTCCTCGGCAACGACTACCTGATGGCGACGGCGGCGGAGTTTCAGCCAATGGACTTTCACTCGACGTATGGGCGCCTGATGCTGCTGGTGCTCATTGCCGCGACGATCGTCCTTGCGGTGCGGAGTGAGCGTCCGTCATGGCCGGGACTCGCCGCGATCCTGGTGATGCTGGCAGGTGCATTGACCGCGAGCCGCAACGGCCCACTTTTCGGAATCGTGGCGCTTCCGCTTCTCGCGATCGAGGTCGATCCTTCGTTCAGACGCATCGGCGCACGCTGGCTCGCTCATGTTCGCCGGGTGTTCGATGAGGGGGAGGCCGTCGCGCGGCCCGGACGCTGGGCGCCCGGGTTCGCCATTGCCCTCACCATCCTCGGATTGACTGGAGGAAGTGTGGCCGGCCGGCAGATCATCGCAGACCGGTTCGACGCGCGGAAGGTGCCCGTCGCGGCCGTCGAGCAGGCCCGACGGAGCGGGCTGCAGGGTCGGATGTTCAACGAGCTGCGCTGGGGTGGCTATATCGTGTGGAGCTGGCCCGAACAGCGGATCTTCATCGACGGAATGACCGACTTCCTCGGCAACGAGGTGCTCTCCTCGTACATCAGG
>Ga0326597_10007617_pt1 | contig 14707 bp, 14 predicted proteins | sample RVTome_12_FD_203789 | JGI IMG/M metagenome (GOLD analysis project Ga0326597, IMG submission 203789) | Soil microbial communities from uranium-contaminated site in the Upper Colorado River Basin, Wyoming, United States - RVT100D185 | ecosystem: Environmental > Terrestrial > Soil > Contaminated >... | reverse complement strand
TTCGAGTTCTGGGAGCGGCCCGAGGAGTTCGCGCGCTACTCTCCGCACACCAGCGCCGGCAACTTCGCGACGCCGACACTGGTGCTGCACGGACAGCTCGACCGGCGCGTGCCGCTCAACAACGGCATCGAGCTGTTCCAGACATTGCAGAACCGCGGCGTGGACAGCCGCCTGGTGTACTTTCCGGACGAAAATCACTGGGTCCTGAAGCGGCAAAACTCGCTGCACTGGTACGGTGAAGTCAAGGACTGGCTGGCGCGCTACGCCCCGGCCGGCGCGCGTTGAGACAACGGGAAACGGAATGAACACGACCCGTCGCACGATTCTCAAGGCCAGCGCAGGAACCGCACTCGCGCTCGCCGCGGGCCGTCTGGCAACCGGCGAGACCCCGCTGAAATCGCTGCTGATCCTCGGTGGCACCGGTTTCATCGGTCCGCACCTGACCGAGCAGGCTCTCGCGCGCGGCTTGAAGGTGACACATTTCAACCGCGGCCGCCGCGATGCCGAGGTGGAAGGCGTCGAGACCCTGCTGGGAGACCGCAAGGGCCAGCTCGACGCGCTGCGCGGTCGCAGCTGGGATGCCGTGGTGGACAACACCGGATACATCCCGAAGTTCGTGAAAATGTCGTCGGACCTGCTCGCGCCCGACGCGGGCTATTGCCTCTTCATCTCGAGCATTTCGGCTTATGCGGATTTCGCCAGACCGAATGACGAGTCATCGCCCCGCGGCGTGCTCGCGAATCCGGATGAGGAGCAGATCACCAACGACACCTACGGCCCGATGAAGGCCCTGTGCGAGGACTACGTGCGGCAGGCCTTCGGCGCGCGCTCCTCGATCGTGCGCCCCGGCTACATCGTCGGGCCGCTCGACCCAACCGACCGTTTTACCTACTGGCCCGTACGCGTCGCGGGCGGCGGCGAGATGGCGATACCGGGCACGCCGGAGGATCCGATCCAGGTCATCGACGTGCGCGACCTCACACGCTTCATGCTCGACCTCGTCGAGCGGCGCGTGGATGGTTTCTTCAATGCCGTCACGCCACCGGGTGCGCTGACGATGGGCGGCATGATCGACACCTGCCAGCGCGTTTCCGGCGCCGAGACGCGATTCACGTGGGTCGACGAGGACTTCCTCGCGAAGCAACTGAAGCCCGAGGGGATGAACTTCGCGCCCTGGAGCCCGATGCGTGGCGAGGAGGCCGGCGCGAGTTTGACCGGCATCACGCGCTCGTTCGCCGAGGGCCTGCGCTCGCGGCCGCTCGACGAAACCGTCCGCGACACGCTCGCCTGGCACGCGACCCGTCCTGCCGAGCGCCAGGCGCAACTCCGCTCAGGTCTTAGTCCCGAGCGCGAAGCACAGTTGCTCGCGGCCTGGCATGGCCGCGAATCAGGCTGAGCGCGACGCACGGCTGCGCCGCGGGAGGGGGTAACCCCCGACAGTTCGTAAACCGGAAGCGAACTGGAGGTGTGACCCCCTCCAGAGGCGCGCCGTGCTTCCTGTGCAGGCGACTTGCACGTGTTGGGCCGCGTGCGGTTGTGCTTCGCGCTCGCCGGCGTAAGATTCCGGTGCGGAGTTGCGGCGGGGGGGCCAGGCCATGCGGACCGTGAAACAGCTGCTCGAAGCGAAGCCGTCGGGCATATTCACTGTGGACGCCGGGGATCCTGTTCGGACGGCGATCCAGCTGATGGCTGATCATTTCGTCGGCGCGCTGCCGGTGCTGCGCGACGGCCGGCTGGTCGGCATCGTCTCCGAGCGCGATTACGCCCGCAAGGTCGTGCTGATGGGCCGGAACTCCAGCGAGACGCAGGTCGATGCCATCATGAGCTCGCCGGTCATCCATGTGGCGCCGCACAACACCGTCAACGACTGCATGATGCTGATGACTGAGAAACGCATCCGACACCTGCCGGTAGTCGAAAACGGCGAGCTGACCGGCGTAATCTCGATCGGCGACTGCGTCAAGGCCGTCATCGACGAGCAGCGCCACGAGATCGAGGACTTGCGGCGCTACATCGCCGGGTGAGCCTCACCAGCTGCCGGTATTCGGCATTGATGCCCAGGGTTCGCGCGGCGGCAGCGCCGCGCCCTTCTGCAGCAGTTCGATCGAGACATTGTCCGGCGAGCGCACGAAAGCCATGTGCCCGTCGCGCGGCGGCCGGTTGATCGTGACGCCAGCGTCTTTGAACCGCCCGCACAACCTATAGATGTCATCCACTTCGTAGGCGAGGTGGCCGAATGCGCGGCCCATCGTGTACTGCTCGGGATCCCAGTTCCAGGTCAGCTCGACCTGCGCATTCTCGTCGCCCGGCGCCGCCAGGAATACGAGCGTGAATCGGCCGCGGTCGTTGCTGTGGCGGCGCAACTCCACGAGCCCCAGCTGGTTGCAATAGAAGTCGAGTGACCGGTCAAGGTCGGTGACCCGGACCATCGTGTGCAGGTATTTCATGTCCACAAACTAGCAGGCCTCGCCGGCTCAGGCCATACCGACCAGCAATCCCGCGGCTGCGCCTCCCGCGATGACCCACAATACATCGACGCTGCTCCGCTCGAGGACGACGAGGGCCGCGAGCGCAATGGCGAGCGCCGGCCAGTGCGGCGCCTCGATGCCGGCCGGGAAGATCACAGCGCCAGCGAACACGACGGCGAGATTCGCAATGATGCCCACGACCGCCGCCGTGATGCCGGCAAGGGACGCCGCGAGGCGGGGGTTTGCCGTCAGGCGCTCGACATAGGGCGCGCCGACCAGAATGAACACGAATGACGGCAGAAAAGTCGCCCAGGATGCGAGCAGTGCGGTCGTCATCGCGGTCGCAGCCTGGCCCGCGGCGCCGGGAGCGTTCCATCCCGCCATGAAACCCACGAACTGCAGCACGATGATGAGCGGCCCGGGTGTCGTTTCAGCCAGCGCAAGCCCGGCGACGGTCTCCGCCTGCGTCAGCCAGCCGTATGCCTCGACCGCCTGCTGGCTGACGTAAGCGAGCACCGCGTAGGCACCGCCGAAAGTGACGAGTGCGGCGGTCGTAAAGAAGCCGTAGACCTGCGAATAGAGAGAATCCGGACCCGTCAGCGCCAGCAACACGATAGCTGGCGCGGCCCACATCGAGACACCGACGAACAGGCTGCGCCAGGGGAACGCGACCGGGCCTCGCGCAGCTGGCGGCAGGGCATCGCGGCGAATCAATGCGCCCATCAGGGCGGCCGCCAGCAGCACGAGCGGGAACGGCGCCAGCTTCCAGGCCATCAGCGCAAAGGCCGCAGGAGCGATGAGCCAATGTTCCCAGCCGGACAATGCGCGCCGTGCGACCCGGATCAGCGCGTGCAGGACGAGCGCCACGACCGTCGCCTTGAGCCCGAGGAGCAGAGCCGCGACCGCGGGGACTTCACCGCAGACCGCATAGACGAAGGACAGGCCGAGCAACAGCAACACGGCCGGGACGATGAAACAGAGCCCCGCCACGATGCCGCCCGCGACCCCGTGCATCCGCCAGCCCAGATAGATCGCCAGCTGCAAGGCCTCGGGACCCGGCAGCAGCATGCAGAAGTTCAGGGCGTGCATGAATGACTGCTCGCCGAGCCAGCTCCGGCGCTTCACGATCTCGCGGTGCATGATCGCGATCTGTCCGGCGGGCCCGCCAAAGGAAATGAAGCCGAGCTTCAGCCAGAACAGGAAGGCATCCCGACGCGCGGGAACTTGCATCGGGATCGCTAGCGGAAGATCAGCCAGCTCAGGTAGATCACGAGGACAATCACGACCGGCAGCACGATCGCGAGCGAGCGGCGGGCGGTCGTCATGATGCCCATGCCGCGCGCCTGCAATTCCTCCGCGCGGTCTTGCAGCCGCTCGGTGCGCTCGGCCTGCCGCCGCACGATCTCAAACTGCTCTCTTTGCAACGTCAGCGCCTCGGCCTGGCGCGCGAGTTGCGTCGCCTGATTGTCGCGAATCCGCTCGAGCAGTCCGGAGATGCGCGCGATTCCTTCCTGTTCCATGGCCATGGCTCCATCAGGGTTCCGTGATCGGCGCGTACCAGGACAGCGCCTTGAAGTTCGCGACCCAGGCGCGGATCGCCGGGAAATCGGCAAGCCGGTAGCCCGCCTCGTCAGCGACATGGGTGTAGGCGAAGAGCGCAAGGTCGGCGAGCGAAGGCACCGCGCCGACCAGCCAGCGCCGGCTGGAGAGTCCATGCTCGAGCACCGCGAGCGCGTCGGCGCCGCGCTGGAAGCGCTCCTGATAGCGCTCGCCAAGCTCCTGCGGCGTCTTCTTCAGGGACTTCAGCCAGAATCGCACGGTCGCGACGCCCGGCTCCAGCTGGTATTGCTCGAAACACATCCATTGCCACATCAGCGCGCGTTCGTAGGGGTCCGAGGGCATCAGGTGCGAGCCCTCGGCAAGGTAAGAAATGATCGCATGGCTTTCGGCAAGCGGTCCGCGACCCGCGACGACCAGCACCGGGATCTTGCCGTTCGGGTTGATCGCGAGGAAATCCGGCGTGCGGGTCGCGCCCGCGACAATGTTCATCTGCACGAGCTGGTAGGGCATCCCCAAAGCCTTCAGGACCAGCCGGCACTTGTAGCCATTCCCCGACGGCAGGTAATCGTAGAGCACGAGACTCATGTGATCGACTCCGCCAGCAAGCGGCGCGCCTCGCGCGCGGCACGCAGGCCCGACAACTGCGCACCATGCAGCGTGCCATAAGCCGACTGCTCGATGTGCTCGCCCGCAAACACGAGACGTTCGCCGACCGACCGCGTCAGAATCGCCCTCGCCCCGAAACGGCCGGGCAGGCAATGCGAATAGGAACCACGGCTGTAAGGATCAGAGGACCAGGCGGTCGCCGCGCCGCGATCGAAATGACGCCTGAGCTCGCTACCCAGCATCTGTGTCAGCTCGGTGAGCGCGTGCTCGATCGCGGCGATCTCGCCCGCCGCTTCGAGCTCATATGCAAGCCGGCCCGCGGACATTCCGACGCAGACATTGCTGTCCCACAGCCGCGTCAGGTAGCTCATGCCGCGCCCGTCGTTGCGTCGCTCGCGCAGGAATTCCGTGCGCTCTGACGGGAACACATTGCGCTTGAAGCGCAGCGCGATCTTGTTCATCAAGCCGAGCGGCAGGTCGTGATGCGCCTGCAGGACTTCCATCGGCAAATGCGGCGAGAAAATCACGGCTCCCGCCGCAATAACCGATGACGGCAGGGCGACGACCGCGAGGCGCGCCGCGATGGATCCCGAGGGCGTATCCACGGTCACGCCGTGCCCGCCCCACCGAACCCGCGTCACCGGCGTACGCAGGCGTACCGGAATGTCGCGCGCATAGTGCGCCAGCAGCGTGCCGTAGCCTCGCGGGATCAGGAGGTCGCCGCCGCGCCCGACGAACTGGTATTGGTCAAGCGCGGAAAAGTTGGCCGGCTCGATCCCCTCCCAGGCCGTCATGTCCGCGACCGCCATCGGATACCACGGATCCGCCAGCGTCGCCTGCGTCAGTGCCGCCTCGGCGGGAATGTCGAGCCCGCGCCGCCCGGCATCGCCGAGTTCGCGCTCGATGCGTTCATTCACCGTGCGATAACCGGCGGTCTCGGCGCCGCTCATGCGCCTGCCGCCGTCGTAGAGGTGGCGCGGGTAATGATCCTCGATCAATTCGAAGTCATTCGTCCGCGCGTACGCGACCCAGGGGTTCACGTCGGCGGCATGCAACCAGGAGCAGCCGCGGTCCCAGGGAACCCCGAGGCTCGTGTCCGTGAAGGCACGGCCTCCGATGCGGTCGCGCGCCTCGAGCACCAGCACGCGCAAGCCTGCCGCCTGCAATTCCCTTGCGGCCGTGAGCCCCGCACCGCCCGCACCGATGACGACGACGTCGGCGGGAGCCTGCTGCGCCAGCAGGCGCGCACCGAATCCGCCGAATGCAGCGGCAAGACCGATGCCCTGCAAGAGGCGCCGGCGGTTCATCGACATGGCTGGTTGCAAGCTCAGGCTCCGGAAACCCGGCCGCCAGAATACCGCGAGCGTGTCTCAATCGGCGAGCGCGTCCCGCCAGGCTGCAAGCTTGCGGGCATAGGACATCCCGGCGTGGGCCGGGCTCGTCGAAGGTAGCAGCCGATAGTCAACCGCGCGCGAGGGCGGCAGTCCGTACCGGACATATCTGTGCCACGCGGCCTCGGCCTTGCGGCCGTTGAAGCAGATGCGCTCGATGTGCCGGTGCGCCGCGAGGAATTCGGCGAAGGGATTGACGACGATGGACCACTCGTCGATGGCGGAATCGAGGCTTCCGGCGCGGCGGCAGGAAGCCACGACATCCCACACGGCGATGCCGGCCGCCCGGAGCCGCGCGATGCGGCGCACGTACCCGGCATCGGCGTCGAAACCGCAGATCTCGCCGACGATGGGCCAGAACTGGTTGCGCGGATGCGCATAGTACTGCCCGGCCGCAAGCGATGCGACGCTCGGCATGCTGCCGAGTACCAGCACGCGCGCCGACCGGTGCGCAATCGGCGGAAACCCTTCGATCGTCGTGCGCCGCGCCACGGGTCCCGGCCCGCAGCTCAGCTGCGCGCGATCGCGGCGACATACAGCACGGGGTCTGTCGGCGCGCCGGTCATCGCGCATCCTCCCGAACCAGTCCCGGCGTGTTCAGCACCAGTTCCTTCACCGCCCGACAGTAGCGTACATAGCCGGTGCACCGGCACAGATGCGGATCAAGCGCCTCGGTGATCGTCGCCTCGACATCGGCCCGGGCCACCGGCGATTTCTCCAGCCTTTCCAGCAACACGGTCGCCGCGTTCACGAAGCCCGGCGTGCAATAGCCGCACTGGAAGCTGAAGTGATCGAGGAAAGCCTGCTGCACCGGCGACAGGGCGACGACGACGCCGGTGGCGTCGCGCCGCGCATGGCCTTCGATCGTGCGGATGCGCTTGCCGTCAAACTCATGCGCCGCGGTGACGCAGCTCGGAAGCTCATGGCTGCCGTCAGCATCGTCGACGATCACCGTGCAGGCTCGGCACACGCCCAGGCCGCAGCCGAAGCGCGTGCCCGTGAATCCCAGGACTTCGTGCAGCACGTCGATCAACATCATGTCCCCGGGGACGTTGAGCGGGCCATGCCGCTCGCCGTTGATGTGAAGCGTCAGCGGGCGCGGGCTTTCAGGCTTGCTCATGGTGCGCCTTCCGCGCGCCTGGCGTCACCGCGCCGGAGCGCAGCCTGGATCTTGTCCGGCGTCAACGGCAAGTCACGGAATCGATGGCCGGTGGCATGGGCGACGGCGTTCACGATTGCCGGCACCACCGCAATCATCACGACCTCAGCCATGCCCTTGGGCGGGTCGGTGTCCGAAAGCGCCGGCAATACTTCGGCGCTCTGCGACCACACCGCGACGTCGTGGGCGCGCGGCAGCGTGTAACGGTGGAAATTCCAGTTGCCGTCGCCGGGACCACCCTCGTACAGCGGCAGTTCTTCGAGAAGCGCGTGGCCGATTCCCATCGCGACGCCGCCCTGCAGCTGGCCCGAGACCAGTTCCGGCACGATCTGGTTGCCGCATTCCAGGATCGAGTGATGGCCCAGCAGCTCAACCTGGCCAGTCACGGTATCCACCGCGACCTCGGCGATCGTGCCGATCGCGCTGTAGTAGACGACGCCGGCGTTGTTGCGTTGCGCCGGCGGGTAATGCGCGCGCGAGCGCTCGATAATCCGGTAGCCGTTCGACGTGGCCTGGCCCGCGCCCTCCGCACGGCCGTCGCCCCAGCGCAGCGCGATGCCGTCGAGCGGCAGGCGCTCGCTGGCGTCATTCAATGGAAAATCAGCCTCGGCCCATTGCCAACGATTGAAAGTGTGCACGACCGCGCCCGTCGCGAGGCTCAACTCATAGGCCTTTGCCGCGAGTGACTCGAGCGCGAGCGGCGCGAGCCCGCCCGCGGTGAGTCTGCCCTGGACCCAGCGCGCGTCCTCGCGGCGCACCACGAGCGGTGCGAGCTGGCCGCCGCCAATGCCCTGCCCCCACAACGCGAGCGCTGCCGGCCACAGCCCCTGAGTGAACAGCAATCGAGCCGCCTCGCGCGTCGCGTGGCCGTAGAAATAGGCCGAATTGCTGGCACTGGTCGGGATGGAACGGTTCGGCGTCCAGCGCGGGTTGGCTTGCTCACGATCCTGCTCGGCCTGCGTCATCAACCAAGGGTCGCCGGTCGCGAACATCGGCAGTTCGGGCCACTCGGTTTGCGCCGTCCGCACCGCGTCGGCGGGGCGGCCGAGCCACATCGCGCAGAGCGCCGCCTGGCTGGTGGCCATGCCGGTGCCAAGCTCGACCGCGATATGGCGCAGCAGGACCTTGCCATCCCGCGACAGCGCGACCTCGGCGAACGCAGCCTCCGCACCGGTGCCGAAGTCCTTCTGCACGCAGCCGAAGCCGACGCCGTAGCGCTTGCCCGGATGCGCCGCCTCATAAGCGACCTTGCGTTCCCGCCGCCCGAGCCACAGTCGATGACCCCGCGCCCTGGCCAGCACCTCGCCGGCGCGTTGCGCGCCGCCAGGGATCGCGCCCTGCGTGTTCTTCATGCCGGACGTCAACACGTTGCGCTGGCGCAGTTCGATCGGATCGAGCCCGAGTTCCTCCGCCACTTCGTCGACCAGCATCTCGGTGGCGCTCATGCTCTGCAGCGTGCCGTAGCCACGCGCGGAGCCGGCGTCCAGCGCGCGCGACGCGATCACTGTGCTCGCCAGGTCGCTGCGCGGGAAGTAGTAAATCGATTGCGCCGCCGTTGCCGCGACCAGACACACCGACGGCGAGAAGTTGCGGCGGCCGCCGCCGTCACCTTGAAACTCGCCCTGGAGGATCTCGAACCTGCCGCTCGCACGATCGACCGCGATGCGATACTTCATGCCAAAGCTGTGGCGCTTGAGGCTCGCCTGGAACTGCTCATAGCGGTCGTTGGCCAGTCGCACCGGCAGGCCGTCGCCGTAGAGTCCGGCGACCAGCGCGTAGTACGCGAAGGAATTGTGGTCCTTGGAACCGTAGCCGACCGTGTAGCAGGGATGCAGCACGAGGCGCTTCACGCCGAGGCGCGTCGCGGCGAGGAGCTTCGCGCCGTCCTCGGCGATCTCCTGGGGCGACTGCGTGGCGACGACGAAGTGCAGCGTGCCGCTCGCGGCGTCGTACCAGCCGTTGCCGTTGTCGGGCTCCAGTGCCGCCGTGTCGATCGACTGCGAAAAGTACTCGCGTTCCAGCACCAGCTTGCCGTGAGCGGGCGCGGCGAGCGCCGTGCGCATCGCATCGGCATGCGCCATGCCCTGCTCGTCGGGTGCGCCGCGGACATTGGCCGGCGGCCACAGCGGCGCCTGCTTGCGGTGGCCGACGGGAAAGAGCGGCGTGTCCTTGAGGCTGGAATAGGCGTCATCGTCGAATGGCGTTGCACCACCGACGCGCACATAGCGAAAGCTCGCCCAGGGTTCGCGTGCCAGCACGCCCGTCCTGTCGCCCCAGCGGATCAGGTCATCGCGGAACTTGAGGCGGGTCTTGGCCGCGCGAAAGCGCGCGAAATCCCGCCAGACAAGGAACGCGACCGCCTGGCCGAGATAGGCCGGCGTCCGGCCTTCGGGCAGCAACAGGTCCTCGCCGTAGAACGGCGGAAACGCCACGCCGTCGCGCGCGAGGTCGGCGGCCGTGACGATACGATCGGGCACCAGCCCGTCACCGAGGATCGACAGGTCGCATCCGGCATAGACGCGATCGGCCTGCGTGACGCGCAGCAGCATCGCGTGCGCCTGCTGGCGCGGCCAGCCGGGCAGGTCGCGTGCGCGCACGTCAAAGCTGAACAGCTTTTCGCCGGTGACCTTCGCGGTCGCGTCGACGCGATACCTGATCCTGCCGCTTGCCGCATCCCACGGCAGCGGCCGAAGGCGATCCTGTTCGAACAGCGCCGCGAGCGCGGTGCTGCCGGGCACGGCGACGTAGACGGAAATGCCGGCCACGACACTGCACTTCAGGAAGTCGCGGCGACCCAGATGGGCTCGCATGGACATAGGATGCACCAAAAGAAAGGCCCGCCGAAGCGGGCCTTTCATCAGCAGGGTAACGGAGCCTTACCAGCGTCCGCCGCCGCCACCGCCACCGCCACCGCCGCCACCCGAACGGAAGCCACCGCCACCGCCCGGACGACCGCCGCCACCCGGACGGCCACCACCAGCGCCGCGCGGGCGATCCTGCGCTTCATTGACGCGCAGCTGACGGCCACCCATGGAGAAGCCGTTCAGGGCCTCAATGGCCTTTGCAGCCTCGGCCTGCGGCATCTCGACAAAGCCAAAGCCGCGCGGACGACCGGTCTCACGATCGGACGGCAGCGCGACGGACTCGACCGTACCGTGCTGGGCGAAAAGGTCGCGAACCTGTGTTTCAGTCGCCGAGAAAGGCAGGTTTCCAACGTAGATCTTCATGACTCAAGCTCTCACTTTTCATTGACAAGAGGCCGCGGTCCGCCATCGAAATGATGGGCGGCGTTGGCCATTCACTACACGGCAGGAAACACGGTCGGGATCGTCTGGCGGGCTTTGGCCTTGCTAGGGCGAACCTTCGAACAGCGGGTCCTGTCACCTGATCGCCGGCGGTCGACTCTGCACGGGAGCGCTTTCAAACGCTTGAAAATGCAGGGCGAACGGGTGGCGATCGGCGCGGAGAATAGCACGGGGCGGCCGACTGGCACCATTTTCGCAGCTTTGCGGCCCCCGGCCGGGTCATTTTATTGAATCAATCCAGCCGCTTGCGGAACCGCGCGAGCGCGAGGGCGAACATGACGACGAGGAACAGGACCAGCTTCAGGAGCGGGACCCGCATGTCGCCCAGGGTCGCGCCGCGCAGCACCACGCCGCGGATGATTTCATTGAAATGGGTCAGCGGCAGCAGCTGGGCGATGGCCTGGGCGAACTCCGGCATGCCCTCGAAAGGGAACATGAAGCCCGACAGCAGGATCGACGGCAGCATCGTCACGAAAGCCATCTGGAAAGCCTGGAACTGGGTCTGCGCGATGGTCGAAATGAAGAGCCCGAGTGCGAGTGCCGCTGCGATGAAGACGAGCGCGCCCAGATAGAGGTCCAGGAGGCTGCCGACCAAGGGCACGCCGAACAGGACGCGTCCCACGGCGAGTATCAACGTCGTCTGGATCAGGCCGATCGCGACATAGGGCAGGAGCTTGCCGGTCAGCAGTTGCCCGCGAGTGACCGGCGTCGTGATCAAGAGCTCCAGGTTGCCACGTTCGCGCTCGCGGACAATTGCGCCGGAGGTGAATATGACCATGGTCATCGTCAGGATCGTGCCGACCAGCGCCGGCACGATCTGGACGGCCGTGCGCCGGGCCGGGTTGTACTCGGTGCGGATGTCGAAGCGCGGAATTTCGGGGTCGACAGCACCCGCGCGGCGCAGCACCGGCATCGAACCGAGCCCCTGGGCCAGATCCTCGAGCCCCGGCTGGCTGCCGTCCACGAGCAGTTGCACCGCGGGCCGGTCGCCCTCGAAGAGTCTCCTTTCCAGGCCGGCGACGATGACGATGCCGACCTTGGCCGCCCCGCTTTGCATTATTTCCCGCAATTCGCGCTCGCTATCCGCCTGACGCACGACCCGTATCACCTGCGTCGCCTGCAAGTCACCGACCAGCTGGCGGGACATCGCCGTGCGCGACTGGTCGAGCACCACCGCGTCGACATCGCGCACATCGAAGTTGATCGCGTAGCCGAACAGCAGCATCTGCAGGATCGGCACGCCGATGATCATTCCGAAGGTGACCCGGTCGCGCGCAAGTTGCCGGGTTTCCTTGGCAGCGATCGCAAACAGCCGCTCGAGCCAGATCATGCGGCGCGCGCCCCGGACTCTGTCGGCTCCGTGCGCAGCCGGGTCGCTGCGACGAACACGTCTTCGAGCGTGGCGCCAACACGCTCGATGTTCGCCTCCGTGCAGTGGACCGCGAGCAGCGACCGCAGCTTGCCCTCCGGGTCCGTGGCGTCACGGCGCATCAGCACGTGCAGGCGGTTGCCGAGCTGCGCCATGCTCCTGACCGCCGGCACTCCGGCGAGCGCGCGGCGCACGGCCGTCAGGTCCGCACATTCGATCTCGATGACGGTTGCGTCAATGTCGCGCGCCAGCTGTTTAGGCTCGCCTTCCGCGGCGATTCGCCCGCGATCGAGGATCGCGAGGCGATGACAGCGCTCCGCCTCATCCATGTAATGCGTGGACACGAGGATCGTCGTGCCATGCGCGACCAGCGCGAACAGGCTCTCCCAGAAATCCCGCCGGTTCTGCGGATCGACGGCGCTCGTCGGCTCGTCGAGCAGCAGGAGTTCCGGGTCGTGCAGCGTCGCCGAGGCGAGCGCGAGCCGCTGGCGCTGGCCACCGGAAAGCGTGCCGGCGCGGCGGCCTGCAAATGATCCAAGGTCGTAAGTGCGGATACGATCTTCGGTGCGCCGGCGGCGGGTCGCGCGGTCCAGGCCGTAGACCCGGCACATGAAATCGAGATTCTCAACGACCGTCAGGTCATCCCACAACGAGAAGCGCTGGGTCATGTAGCCGAGCTTGCGGCGCACTGTCTCGGCCTCGCGCGGCACTGAGTGACCGAGCACGGTCGCGGTGCCGCGGGTCGGCACCAGCAGTCCGCACAGCATGCGTATCGTCGTGGACTTGCCGGAGCCGTTAGGGCCCAGAAAACCGTAGATTTGCGCACGCGGCACATCGAGGTCGATGCCATCCACGGCGATCACCGCGCCGAAGTGACGCGTCAGGGAACGCGCGGAAATCGCAAGCGTCACGGCCCGGCCCGGGATTCCCGCAGGGTCACTTCGACCGGCATGCCGGTCGGGAGCCGCGCGGCATCTGGTTCCGTCAGCACGATTTCGGCGAGGAAAGACAGCCGGCTGCGGTCGCGTTCATTGAGCGCGTAATAAGGTGTGAACGCTGCCTCCGACGAGATGTAACGGATCTCGCCGCGCCACGCGCGGTCCGAGCCGTCCAGCCGGACCGTCGCGGCAGTGCCCGCCCGCACCGTAGCGCGCATCGGCTCCGGGATGAAGACCCGCGCATGGGGTTGCCCGGATGCGAGCAGCACCACGACCGGCGCGCCGCGCGGCGGGCGTTCGCCGAGCTCGTACGGCAACGCATCGATGACGCCCGCGCGCGGCGCATGAACCGCATGCCGCGCGAGCGATAACTCGACTTCGGTGGCCTCGGCGCGCGCCGCGGCGAGCGCAGCGGCGGCCTGTTCCACGACTTCGCTGCGAGTACCGCGCTCGAGTTCCGCAAGCCGTTCGCTGGCGGCGCGCTCTTCGGCGAGCGCGCCGTCGCGCAGCGCGCGCTGACGGTCCAGGGCGCTCACCGGCAGCATCCCGTCGGCGACCAGCGTCTCGATGCGGGTGAATTCGCGGGACTCGACTGCGGCCTGCGCCGCGGCGCCCTGGGCGAGAGCACGCGCCTCGCGCACCTGTTCGCGGCGCGCGCCGGCCACGAGCTCGGCGTGGCGCCGCTCGGCCTGCGCCTGAGTCGCACGGGCCTGTGCAAGCCGCGCTTCAGCCGCGGCCGGATCCAGCCGCAATACCAGATCGCCTTCGGCCACGGCCTGGCCTTCGTGGACAGCAAGCTCGACGATCGGCTCCTGTGCCTCGGCGACGAGTTCGACGCGGTCGCGCTCGAGTGTTCCGAGCAGGGCCCGGCCGTCACCGTCGCCACAGGCGGCGAGCGACAATGCGACTACCGCGATGGCATAGCCCCGATGTTTCATCCGATTCCCCCGGCCGCCGCGAATTTCCGGATAATAGCAACCATGCGCGCCTGTTTCGTCATTGCAGTCTGGGCGTTCCTGGCAGTCGCGCTTTCCGCCGAAGCCGCCGATGGAGACGAGCCGATGATAGCGATTGCCATACACGGCGGCGCCGGCGTCATCAGCCGGGCCACGATGACCGAAGAGAATGAGCGCGCCTATCGCGCTGATCTCGGGCGCGCGCTGGATGCCGGCTACGCGGTGCTCGAAGCGGGCGGGAGCAGCCTGGACGCGACAGTCGTTGCGGTGCGTATCCTCGAGGACTCGCCGTATTTCAACGCCGGCCACGGCGCCGTATTCAGCCACGCCGGTATCAACGAACTGGACGCCGCGATCATGGACGGCGCGACGCGGAAGGCCGGCGCCGTCGCGGGCGTGCGCCATATCCGGAATCCGATCGAGTTGGCGCGCATGGTCATGGACCGGACTTCACACGTATTGCTGACCGGCGAGGGTGCCGAGGAATTTGCGCTGGAACAGGGCGTCGCGTTGGTGCCCGGCAGCTATTTCCACACCGAGCGGCGCTGGCAGCAGCTCGAGGAGGCACGCCGCGGCGAAAAAACCGCAGCTGCAGACATCGACATCGGCTACTTCGGAACCGTCGGCGCCGTCGCCCGCGATCGCAACGGCAACCTGGCCGCCGCGACTTCGACGGGCGGCATGACGAACAAGCGCTGGGGCCGCGTCGGCGACTCGCCGATCATTGGCGCCGGCACCTATGCCGACAACGCTTCCTGCGCGGTTTCGGCCACCGGCAGCGGCGAGTATTTCATCCGCGCGGTCGTCGCGCACGAGATCTGCGCACGGGTCCGGATCGGCGGCCAGAGCGCGGCCGATGCCGCGCGTGACGTCGTGCACAAGAGCCTCATGGACATCGGCGGCGACGGCGGCGTCATCGTCGTCGACAAGGACGGCGTGCTTTCGCTGGAGTTCA
>Ga0326597_10007616_pt1 | contig 14711 bp, 9 predicted proteins | sample RVTome_12_FD_203789 | JGI IMG/M metagenome (GOLD analysis project Ga0326597, IMG submission 203789) | Soil microbial communities from uranium-contaminated site in the Upper Colorado River Basin, Wyoming, United States - RVT100D185 | ecosystem: Environmental > Terrestrial > Soil > Contaminated >... | reverse complement strand
ACTGTTTCTCAAGATCACCAAGATGCTCTCGATGACAGAAGAGCAGATCCACACCCAATTTCTTCCGAGAGGAGATGAAGAATGAGTGCCCCAGCCGAACAGATCCCGACTATCCCGACCACGACGAATGCACCGGACGGAGGCTCGTGGCGCACCGCGCTGCCGGACGAGTTCCGCGACCATCCCGATATTACGCGACACAAGGATGTGTCCTCGCTGGCGAAGGAGTACGTCAACGCGCAGGCCCTCATCGGCCGGAAAGGCGTCATTCTCCCGAAGGAAGGAGACGCGAACGATCAAGCTCGCTTCTTCAAGGAGCTGGGTCGCCCCGAAACGCCCGACGCCTACAACCTCGGCGAGTTCGCTCCGCCCGAAGGGCTCGCCTGGGACGCGGAACTTCAGAAGGGGATGCTCTCGGCCTTCCACGAAGCCGGACTCTCGGACGCCCAGGTGCAGAAGGCGCTTTCGGCCTACGCGAACCTCAGCGCAAGCACAGTCGGAGCGATGCACGAGCAAGTCGAGGCTTCGCGTCGCGACAACGAGGCGGGACTTCGCCGCGAGTTCGGACACGCCTACGAAGCGCGAATGAACCTCGCCTCGCGTGCGGTCCGACAGTTTGCCGGCGACGGAGCCGACGAACTCCTTCAGTCGCGGCTCGCCGACGGTTCCGCACTCGGAGACAACCCGGGATTCATTCGGCTGCTGATGAAGGCCGCGGAAACGCTCGGCGAGGATGCGTTCCAAAGCGATGCCACTCTTTCGGGGGCCAGCAACCACACACCCGCCTCCGCTCAGCAAGAGATTGCGAAGCTCTACGCGGATCCCGAGTTCATGGCCGGCTACCAGGACAGCCACCACCCGGCGCACAAGGAGGCGATCTCTCGGATTCAGCGCCTCTACTCCCTCGCTTCTCCGGCCGAGCAACGGTAATGGACGCCTCCGCCGCCCGACTCCGGTGCTTCATCATCGCCTCGAAGATCGAACGCGACGCGAACCAGGTCGGCGATACCGCAAATGCCATCGCCAGGTGGGTCTGCGCCGAACCCGGAGAAATCGCTCTTCGTCTCGACTGCTGCGAGGCGGTGCTCGCGTGCGGGCTCCTGCCGAAGTCCCTGGCCGGTTACTTGCAGGTCTCGGAAAACTTGCTTAGGTTCGCGTTTGCGAAGACCGAGGACACGTTGGCCTCGGCACCGCCGAAGGAAGAAGTTCGACCCAAAGAAGAACCGACGCCTTCGACAAAGAGGCGGATCGGCCGTCGGAAAGCCCAGAAGTCCGGGTCCGACTAGAGCCACACCGCCGGGTCCGCCGCACAGAGCGCCGGGGAGCCCTCAACGAGTTCATAGCGGTCCTTGTTCGCGTCGCGTGACGCCACACAGGGACCCCTTTGTTGAGGAGGTTCCCCACCATGGGCGACCAGATTGAAACCCACCGAGTACAGATGTACCGCGACGGCATCGACTTGCTGGCGCAGCAAACCATGTCGCGATTCCGTGGCAAGACCCGCTTCGAGGGTGGCCTGAAGGGCAAGATCGACTTCTTCGATCAGGCCGGCCAGACCTCGATGGTTCTGAAGACGGCCCGTCACGCACCGACCGATCCGGTCGAGGCGGAGATGAACCGACGCCGCATCGTTCACGACATGTACACCACGGCCCACTACGTGGCTCGGGACGACATCCAGGACGTGATGAACGACCCGACGGGCACTATTGGTCGAATGCAGGCTGCCGCAATGGCACGACGCACCGACCAGACGGTGGCCGACGCCGCGTTTGTGACGGCGTACACGGGCGAAACGGGTTCCACCACCGTGTCTCATCCGTCCACCCATGAGGTCGCGGCCGGCGCTGCGGGACTCACCACCACCAAGATCATCAGTGCCAAGCGGATCCTCGACGAGTACGAGAACGACTCTCGTGCGCGCTACGCCATGTGTACGGCGGAGCAGTTGACGACCGACCTTCTCGCGAACGCGAACTACGCCACCAGTGGCGACTACAACACGGTCAGGGCACTCGTCAACGGCGAGATCAACACCTGGGTCGGGTTCGAGTTCGACCGGTTCGAGGGGCTGCCGAAGTCCGGCAACGACCGCTCGTGCTGCTTCTGGTCGCGCGATTCGATCGTTCTTGCGGTACGAGACGTCTACACACGCGTCTCGGAACTGCCGGAACAGCACTACGACTGGCAGGTCTACACCTCGTTCGAAGTCGGAGCCACCCGTGGCGACGAACTCGGTGTAGTTGAAGTCATCTGTACGGAAGCGTAAGCATCTGAGAGGTGCGAGGCGGCTCGTGAGTACGCGTCGCCTCGCCCTTTCTCTCGAACGAGGAACACCATCATGGCTACATTTTACGGAACGGCGCTCGGCGAAACGATCAATGCGCTCCCGACGGCGTCCAAGAAGGTCGCGAAGGCAGGCTTGGGCGGCGCGCGCGTTCGCACCAAGGTTTTCCAACTCACTGTGCCCGTCGGCCACGACATGACAACGAACGACGTGATCCGAATGGGCACGATCCCGTCGGGAGATCGGATTGGCGACATTCGTCTCTCCAGCACCGCGCTTACGGCAACTGCACCGATCGTGGACGTCGGCCTCTACTTGGCCGGCACGAACCACGACGGCGCGGTCGTGGACGCGGACCTGTTCGTGGACGACCTCACGCTCAGCGCACAGGATCAGACGGACGCCTTCACTGAGGCTACCACTCTGATTGGAGCGGATCGGTGGAAGTTTGCGTGGGAGTTGGCGGCCATCGGTGCCGGCAGCGACACCACGGACCCGCGCGTCGAGTACGACCTCTGCATCTTGGTCACGAACACTTCGAGCGCACAGGCCACCGCAGATGGACAGGTGGTCATCGAAGTGGATTACATCTCGGGCACGTAGGACCACGAACACGCACTCTCTCGGGGTGCGGGGCGGCTCCGGGAACATCTCCCCCGGAGCCGCCCACTCTCGGGCGCGAGGGACAGACCTACCATGCCGATCGACCCGATCAGCGCAGACATCGACATCATCAATCTCGCGCTCCTTCGACTGGGCCACGCCACGATTGTGGATATCGACGAGAACACCCAGCAGGCGCAGCTCGCTCGGGCCACCTACGACGCGACCCGCCGCGAGATGCTCGAAATCCATCCGTGGAACTTCGCAACGCAATGGGTCTCGCTTTCCGTCGGGACACTTCCGACCGCGGCCGCCGCCAAGTACGACCGCGCCTACGACCTCCCTGCGGACATGCTCCGCATCCTCGAAGTGGAAGACCAGTCCGCGGAATGGGGCGACGAGTGGGAAGTCTCCAACGGGCAGATCCTCACCAACCTCGGCGGCGACACGCTCCGCATGAGGTACATCTTCAACTCGACGCAGGTCGGGCGGTGGTCGCCTTCGTTCATCAACGCGCTCGCCGCGCGACTCGAACAGGATTGGTCCGAACATCTCGTGAAGGTTTCCTCGGTCACAGACCGGAAGCGGGAGAACTACGAGACGGTGCTCGCACGCGGGCGCACGAACGACAGTGCTCAGGCCACGCCGCGCAAGGTCGAAGCGAGTTCGTGGATTCGGAATAGGTAAGTCGTATGCCACGCATATCCGACGCGGGCGAAGGCACCCTGATCAAGCGCGCCTTCAACGGAGGCGAACTGGCTCCGTGGGTGGAAGGCCGAACCGACCTCCCGACCTACCGCGCCTCCTCGCGGCGGATCGAGAACATGATTCCCACGCCGCAGGGCGGCTTGGTTCGCCGCCCCGGAACTCGCTATGTGAGCACGCTCGCGAACGAAGCGCGCATGATCCCGTTCTCGGTCAGCCGCGGCGACTCGTACATCCTCCTGCTCGGCAACTACGAGATGCGCTTCGTGCGTGACGGGGGGATTCTCAACTACAGCAACGTTACCGCCCACGCGCGGAACGTGAACATCGTCGCGGACCAGTTGGAGATCGAAAACCACGGGTTCTACTTTGGTCAGAAGGTGCAACTGCTATCGACCGGAGGCGCTCCCGGTGGGCTCGCGACGGCGACGGACTACTACGTCACGCTGCCGGAGACGATTGTCTGCTCGGGGCAGGTAGGCAAGAACTTCACGACCGTAGCGGCAAACCACTACCTCACGAGCCAGATGGGTCCGTACAAGATCCGCTCGGACACGACGCCCTCGGCCACGCAGCAGGTGACGGCCCAGCAATGGATAGACGACCCTACCATTGCCGCGGACCAGTTTGACCTCGTGAGCGAGAAGGGCGGAACGGCTCCGTCCGTCACGACCGCGAGCAGCGGCTACATCACGATCGTTCCCGAGGAGGAGGCGATTACCGACACGTTCCGCCTCTGTACGGACCCGCGTGATCCGCGTTTCAGCGTGGTCCCGCTGTCCACCACCGGAACCGGACCTCACGTCTTCGGAACCCCTGTAGATGAACCGGTGGTGATTCGGACTCCGTGGTCGCTCGCGGAAGCGTGGGAGGTCGATTTCACGCAGGACGAATCGACCCTCTACTTCTTCCACAAGAACTACCGGCCATGGGAACTGCGCCGCTTCGACACTTCCGCGTTCCGGTTCATCCCGATGGAGATCACGGACGGCCCCTACGGCGACATCGCTCCGGCAGGGACGGGTGCCGAACTGGAGTTCACGAGCACGCTCGCCAACAACGACTGGATGGCGGTCGAAGACGCTGAGTGCGATACGGCGTACTTTCGTGGAACCCATGTAGGGACACCTCTGCGGAAGGGCTACGGACCGACCATTGCCCGGGTTCTCAACAAGTCCCTGATCGGCCACATCGAGCGCCTCACGAATGCGTTCGCGGAAGCCGGCGAACTCCGAACCCAATACTTCGACCAGCCGGTAGCGAACCAACTCTCTATCACGAGCCACGGGTTCACGGCGAACGAGCCGGTCTGTTTCGTGAAGGGCTACGGGCTCTACCCGGCGGAGTTGTCCGAGCGGACGATCTACTACGTCCGGGTCGTCAACGCGAACGTCATCGAACTCGCGCTCACAAGCGGCGGTGCCGCCATGACGCTCACCGATCCCGGCAGCGGCGACGACCACAAGCTCATCACGACATGGATCGATTCGACCGCACACGGGTTCGTAGGCGGCGAGGATTGGGCGGGAGTGGTGGCTCGTGGAGTGCTGCCGGAGGGGATCTACCAAGGGACGGCGTACACGATTGGCTACCAGTCGGCCAACATCTTCTACCTCACCGATCGCGACGGTGTGCGCGTGCCGGTGCGCTCTGCGGGGGAAGGTCGGTTCTTCGTTTCCGCGGGTCCACCGCAGAAGGCCGTCGATGTCGTCATGGACATCGCCCCCGGTAGCTCCGGCACTACAGCGGACGATGATGCGACGATCGAATGGTACGACTCCGCATGGTCGGGCTTCCTCGGCTGGCCCTCCAAAGCCGCGTTCGACAAGCAGCGCCTCCTTGTAGCGAACTCGGATACCGAGCCAGAAACCCTCTGGGCCTCGGTCATCGCTGCCCCCGGAGATTTCAACTTCGATGAGTTCGTGAGCGCTGGCGGAGCCGATGCGAGCAGCACATCGAGCGAATACGACCGTACGCTGACGGACTCCAGTGGATTCAACTACCGGCTGCTGGGTGGCAAGACGGGTGAGATTCAGTGGCTCCACGGCGGCATCACCGTGCTCGTGGGTGCGGAGTCTTCCGTCGCGGCGCTGATGGCGAGCACGAACCGAGAGGCACTCACCCCGACCAACGTCAACGTCGAGATCCGGCAGCGGAGCGGGGTCTCGTCACGCAAACCCGTGGACGCCTACGGAGATGCAGTTTTCGAGACACAGAACCGGCAAGCGGTGCAGGCCACCGTCTTCGATGGGAACTCCGGCGCGTTCAACATCGACGACATCACACTGACTGCGGATCACGTCTGCAACTCCCCAGTCAAGCAGCTCGCGTGGCAGTCGGAGCCCTACGGCGTGGTCTGGGTGCTCCACGAGGACGGAACTCTCTGGGGTTGCACCTACAGTTCACGGCAGGGCCTCGCGGCGTGGCACCGGCACACCCTCGGAGGCACCGCCGTTGCGATCGAAACGATCGGCGTCATGTCCGATACGGACGACCACGGCGAGCAGTACGACCGGCTCTACCTCGCTGTGTCGCGCACGGTGGACGGGGAAACGGTGCGCTTCCTCGAGTACCTCGACTCGGCGCTGCGAGACGCTCACGCCGCCACCTCCGCCTACTTCGTGGATGCCGGGCAGACCGCGACCTTCAGTCCGGCGACCACCGCACCCACCTTCGACCTCGCCTATCTGGAAGGCGAAACGGTGCGGGTCTGGGCGGACGGCGCCGAGCAGAACGACCGCGTGGTCACAGCGGGCGTCATCACCCTCGACATCGCCTCCTCGGTCGTATCCGTCGGGCTTCCGTACCTCTACCGCTGGGAATCGCTTCCCATCGAGGCGGACCTCGATCAGACGGTGACGATCCAAGGGCTGCGAAGCCGGATTGTGGATGCACAGATCCGCCTCTACCGCTCGCTCGGAGGACAGATCGGTCACGGGGTAGCCGCAGGGCAGCTCTACGACATCGACTACCGCAGCGTATCGGACATCCTGTCGGGACCGATTCAACTCGTGACCGGGCTCGTGAAGGTGCATCCCGGCCCGGGCTTTGGAGACGAGGCGCTCCTTGCCATCGAAGGCGACACGGCGGCACCCTTTCACCTGGTGGCGCTCATCGCTCGCATCGATTGGTCGGACCGAGCATGATCGAACCTACCCTCACCGCCGATGTCGAAACCCTGGCTTCGACGTTCTCACCCGAACGGGCAGACCTCCTCCGCTACATCCTCCAGCTCGGCGAAGACGGGATGCGCGAGCAATGCTCGACGCTCCGGGTGAACGGAGAGATCGTCGCGATTGCAGGTGTCGTACCGATGACCGACCCGGGGTATCTCGTAGCGTTCGCGTTCGTGACGGAGACGGCTCGGGACCGCAGGCTTGCGCTGACCCGGTGGGCGAAAGAGTGCATGGAAGTCGTCGAAGCGCGGTTCTCGCCAAGGCGGCTAGAAATCACGGTGGCGAAGCGGGAACCCTCGCATTTGGAGTGGGCGGAAGTGCTCGGCTTCGCTTGGGAAGGATCGATGAGGCACTATGGGCAAGACCGCTCCACGCACGAGCGAATGGCGAGGGTCTGGTAAATGTCGGACATAGGATCTCTGGCACAGAACTTTGCGTTCAACGCCCCGGAACTCGCGAGCGGGACCGGGCGTATCGCTCAGATCATTTTATCGCGTCGTTCCGCGAAGAAGACGGCGGGACGCATCGAAGGCATTGCCGGCGAAGAGGCTCGGCTGCGTGCCATTCAGGGAGCCCGGCTGCTCGGGACGCAGCGCGCTTCCTTCGCGAGCCGGGGAGTTTCGGGAGGTTCCGCGTCGACCATTCAGGGGGAGACGGCAGGGTTTGAGTCTCTGGATGCAGGTCGGATCATCGCGAACGCACAAATCTCGGCAAACGAAGTGCGACAGCGAGGGTTGGCTTCGGCTCTTGCGGCTTCGCTCGGGCTTTATCGCGCAGTGGAGCATCGCCGCGATGTGGATGTAGCGAAGGACGAACTCTCGACGCTCAAGCGGGTGACGCTGCTACGGCCGGATCCGATCGTGCGGGAGCTTCCGGCGACTTCCTTGAGCGGAGAGCGAATCGTCTGATGTCCGCCCCCGACACGCCACTCTCGCAAGTCCCGCAGTCGCGCAACTCGCTTCAGGCTGCCCCTGCCGTGGATGTGATGGCCCCGGCAGCCGATGAATTGGGTCGGATTGCGGAGGTACTCGCGACCGCGCGTGCGAACGAGATCAACAAAGAGTCCGACCTCGAACGGATGCGAATCGAGAACGTCGCTGCAAAGGTGATGGAAGAGGCCCGCGTAAAGGCGAAGGCCGCTCCGAACTCTACTAGCGTGCAGGCGGTCTACGACGAGAACACGAAGCCACTCGCCGACCTGCGCGACCAGTTGCCCGAAGGCGACGAACAGACTCTTTTCGATGCGGCCATAGCCCGGCGCGGGCTAGCGCACATGGTCGATCTCGAAACCCACCGCAGCGCCATGCTTTCCGAAGAGACGAAGGTCGCGCTGGCAGAGCAATACGAAGGGCTGAATCAAGCCGCAGCAAACGGAACCTACGAGGATGTGGCGGTCGGCGAGAAGGCCGTGGACATCGCCATCGCTCGCGCGGTGGGTTCGGGTGCGATGACCGACGCGGAAGCGGCTCTGGAGTCGCGCAAGGGAAAAGCCTCAATCCAGAACGCCTACGTTCGTGGGTTGATGGGGAAGCGTCAGTACCGCACCGCCTACGAGGCCCTGAACAGCGGCCTGTTGCCTGACCTCCCGATGGAAGCGCGACAGGTGTTGGCGGCGAAAGCGGCGAAGGGCGTCATCCAACTTCAGGTCATGGACTTCGTGGATCAGGTGATGGCTTCGGGGATGCACCCGGCGCAGCAGCAGCAGATGGTCATCGACATCGAAGATCCGGAAATGCGGGATCAAGCGTGGACGCGCCTTCGGACGAGGCAGCGAGCGGCGGTCGACGCCCAGAAGGCATCCGCCTCCGCTGTGCTGACGGAGGAGTGGTATCGAATCCAGCGCGGAGAAATCGACCCGGAGACGGGGGAGCCGACGGGACGGCCACTGTCTCCAGAGGGGCTCCTCGACGAGTTCTTTCAGCGCGACGTGCCGCAGGCGATCGCGAGCAAGTTGTTGACGGTGGCCGAGAAGAAGTTCTCTCCAGAAACCAACAAGCCTGTATTCCGAACCGTGAACGATGTTCGCGAAATGATTCTGAACGGGGAAATCACCGATTCGTCGGACCTGATTCCGTTCATGGACGACCTCGGGAATCAGTTCACCAACGTCGAAGCCTTGCTGACGAAGAGGGCCAACGCGAGCGAGCGGGACTTGATCGACCAAGCCAAGCCGTTCATGGCGTCGGCGAAGTCCAAGCTGACGGCAACGAGCATTTTCGGTGGGATCGATACCGTCGGAGACGAGGATTGGTTTCGATTTCAGGAGTGGTTCGACAGCGAGCTGGAACTCCGGCTGGAGGGTGTGACGAGGCCGGCCGAACGTCTCGCGATTCTTCGCACGATGACGGATCCGAATAACGTCAACACGGAAGAACACAAAGACTTCGCAGGCCATCATATCGCGAAGTTCGAGACACCCTCGGGTGCGCGGCAAGAAGCCTTGATGGAAAAAGTGGGCAGATCCTTTTCCGGAGCAGGTTCCGTGAGTGGGATCAGCCGCGCGGCGGCACAGTCGCAACCGAACGCCCCGGTCATCGCGCAGGACGAAGCGGGGACTCCGGTCGTCTCCGTACCGAACCTCGACGGCACCGAGACGCAGGTCGCAATCCCGACCAAATTGCCGGGGGAGACGTACCTCCAGTGGAAGAGTAGGTACGAAGCCGCCGTCGCTGCGGGGGCTCAGTAATGTCCGCCCCCACGATCTCGCCCGTCTCCACTCCGCCACTGGATTTCGAGACCAACGATCTCGCCGTGCGTGGCGGCAAGGTGGCGTTTCCGCCGATTCCTGGGGCACGCGCCGTCCCTGGGTCGCACGACCCGTCGGCTCCTGGCTTTCTTGAACTGGAAGCAGCTCGCGCAGCCGGATTCACGAACGCAGAGATCGAGAACTACCAGCACTCTCAAATCCAAGAGTCTCTTGCGGCCGGGTTCAGCCCGGACGACATGGCGATCCATTACGGCTCGCTGGAATTGGACGACTCGCACCTAGAGGCGTATGCAGGTCGGATCGTCCCGGAATTGGAAGAGGCCGGCGTACTCGATGCGATACGGCTCGGAAGCCAGGCGACCATCTTCGGGCTCTTGGCTCGCAAGGACCTTCCCGAGGCAACGCTTCCACAAGACGCCGGCTTCGGACTGGAACTACTAGGTGGCCTCACGACACTCATCGGTGACCTCCCGTTTTTCCTTGGGGCGGGAGCGGTCGCGGCCGAGACGGGTCCTATCGGTGCTGCGGCTGCCGCCTTCGCCGTACCTGCGGGCATCAAGCAAGTGCTGATGGACACCTACGCGAACGGGCAGATCCAGGATTTCGACACGCTCGTAGACCGCCTCGGGAACGTGTTGGGCGTGATGGCCGTAGAAGGCACAGTGGGCGCTGCTACGGGCGGAACCGGTCAGCTCGCGCGTCTTGCCGGTGGAAAGGTGATCGCCAAGGCTACAGCCGCCGGCCCCATCGGACCCAAGACGATCGCCAAGACAACCGCGGAAAAGATCGCGCTCGCCACCGGAGTGGGGGTTGCGGAAGTCACGGCGATGTTGACGACGAGTTCCGCATTGCACGGAGAAATCCCCACGGCCAAAGACTTCGCGCTGGCTGCGGCGACGGTCGGCGTTCTGCACCAAGGCATGAAGATCAAGCCCATCCAGCGGACGAGGAACGCGCTCGGTGACGTGATGGCGAAGCGGGCAACCACCCGGCAGGACGCCATCATTGCAGAGAGGCTACGCACGATCTACGTCCGGACGGGCCTTACCGCGGATAAGGTCATCGAGGCGGGCATCAAAGATCCGACCATCATCGAGGACTTGGGGTCTTACAACATTTCCCTACCCAGGTCGCTGGAGCCGCTCGCGGTCGGTCCAGACCCACGCCTCGTTCGCGCCGCCGAGTTGGTAGTAAAAACACAGAGCCCGCAGGTCGAGACGCTGCTAGAAGGCATCCCCGGCATTAGCCGTAACCAAGCCAAGGACATGCTTTCGGCGTTGGAAGAGGTCGGCATCATCGGCCCAGAGACGCCGTGGTATCGAAGCGACCGCGCGGTTTTGGTTTCCGACCCCGCCGCTGCGTCGAAGTTGGTCGGACGTGACGCGGCCTTCCCTCCGTTGCTTCCACCGAAGCCAGTATCCGCAGCGCCCGCTGAGCCGGCACCTGAAGCGCCCGCAGCCCCGCCCACCCCCGCAGCGCCTCGCGCAGCCGAAGCCGCTCCGCCCGCCACGATTTCGGCGGCCGCCAAGACACAGGCTGTCCCCAACCCGAAAGGTGGGGAGCCTTCCATGATTACCAGCCCAGACGCCACATCGATCACAGCCCAAACGTGGTATCACGGTGGCCCCGGTGTAATTGAAGCCCCAAGCTCGTCCTTCACTAAAATTGACAGTCTGTTCGGGACCGGATTTTACATGACAGACAGCCCAACCGTGGCTGCTTCATACGCGAAACCGTCTCGTAAATCTAAGGGTTCTGAGGGTACTGTCCACTCCGTATCGGTGGACATCAAAAACCCGCTTGACTTCGATAAACAGCTACCACGTGAAGCCGCCGAGGTTATCTCCAACAACGTCTACGAGGAGTTCAAGCCTGTCGTCGATGCTGCAATCGCAGATGGTAAGACAGGGGCCGGTGTATGGAGGGCGCTTACTGAAGCTGTGTCTGAGTCCAGCAACAACGAGTCGATTCCGGCTTCTGAGTTCGCTGAAATGTTCCAATCCCTAGAGGGTGGGCTTCGCGAAGCCGGGTATGACGGCATCACACACGTTGGCGGTGTTCGCGCGGGTAAGGGTACGGAGGTACACCGCGTACTTATTGCCTTGGACCCCGCGAACGAACTTGGAGTCGCTCGAGTAAGCCTCGAATCCCAAGTGAAAACGATCACATCGTATGCCGCCCCCGCAGCCCCTAGCGCTGCCGAAGCCGCTCCTCCGGCGACCGGATCGCCGCCGGCGGCCGAAGTTGCTGTTTCTCCCAAGGAGCCAGCCCGCTTCGACGAAGAAGCTCTCTCCGAGCAGATTCTACAAGTCAAGATCCTCCTCCGAGGGCGGAACGCGGAGAAGGCACGCGCTCGCGTCGAACTACAGAACCGACTTGATGCGTTGCAGGAGCGTCTCAAGAAGGAAAAGGAACAAGCGGGGTCGGGTGGGCCTTCGTCGGAAGGCGTGGACGCTGCGGAGAAAGTCCTGTCGCACGTTCAGGTCGGAGATGCCGCAGACGGGCCGAAGCTCGGGTGGAGCCTCAACCGATGGAACCGCTTCTACATGGACTGGAAGGACAGCAACCACCCGCTCCGCGTGTTAGGTCGCGAGCTAGAGGGCGGCGTTGATGCACGGCCCGCCATCGAGAACGAGTTCAAGCTCGCCTCTCTCTACCACGGCGTCCGTGGGAAAGTCGATCACTTCCTGTACTTGGGCACGTTCGATTACGCCACCCTCCATAAAGTGGGGCGCCCACTCCGCGAGATCCTGAAGCCGGTGCGGAAGAACGTGGATCTCTTCCGGTCGTACCTCGTGTCCAAGCGCCGCGTCGAACTCTTCGAACGGTCGAAGGAGAAGCACGGCGAACAAGAGGCTTTGAAAATCGAAAAGGCGTCGGGTGACGTGCCGATTGAAAATGCCAGGACCGTCGTCAAGGAGTTCGGTCCTGAGTTTGAAGCCATTGCTCAAGAGGTCTACGAGTACCAAGCGCAAGTCCTCAAGTACGCACTCGATGGAGGCTTGATCTCGGCTGAGACGCACGCGCTGATGACGGAAGCCAACAAGAACTACGTCCCGTTGTTCCGCGTGATGGAAGAAGGCCCTACAGCGGGTGGAGCACGATCTGGTGGGAAGGGTCTGTTCAGGGTCAACGTGGACGGAAGCGAGTTGCTGATCCACGACCCGATCGAAAGCATCATCAAAAACACGGACGTGCTCATTAACATGGTCGAGCGGAACACCATCGCCGACGCCTACTTGAACCATGTGGAGAAGTTTGCTTCACGGGACCCAAGCGGCAAGTTGACCAGCGAGTTCGCGGTTCGCATCCAGCCCAAGATCAAGCGCCATCTCCTGAGCGCCGATGAGATGATTAAGCTCGCAGAGAAGATCAAGGGAGGGGAGCGCCTCTCGGAAACCGAACGCGAAACAGTCGATGATGAAGTGTTCTCGATCTTCCGTCCCGAGCGGCTCCTTCTCGAACGGAACCAGATCGTGCGTTTCAAAAACGGCGAACGGGAGATTTGGGAAGTCCCGCCGGAGATCGCCGAGGTCTTGCAGGTCGTCACGCCCAATGAGATGAGCTTCCTCGGGAAGTTCTTCGCGGGTCACGCAAGTTTGCTTCGCGCTGGCGCGATCGACTCCCCCGAGTTCATTGCTGCGAACCCCATCCGCGACACGATGGTCGCCTTCCTTCAATCGGACAGCGGCTTCACATTTGCGGCCGACTCCGTGTGGGGTGCGATGGCCGTCCTCGGCAGGACGGACCTCTACCAGAAGTGGCAACGGAGCGGCGGCACGCAGTCGGAACTCGTGGCACTCGACAGGCAGTACCTCGGCACTCCCGTCGAGCGAGTCACCGGGCAGCCGGTTACACGCTTCCTGGGTAGCGGCAGGAGCGGGATGCTCAAGGGCGTTCACAACGTCATCCTGTCTCCGGTCGAAGCGCTTCGAGTGGTTAGCCAGATCTCGGAACAAATGACACGGGTAGGCGAGTTCGGGCGGGCTCTCTATCCAGAGAAAGGAACACTCGGACTCGCCAAGGAAACCGTCACCGACATCGGGTTGAAGCTCGGGGAGAAGACGGGCTTGCGCGAGGGCGGTATTCCCGATCGCACAGCCGGCAAAGCGCAAATGCTCGAAGCAGGCTCTCGTTCCCGCAATGTGTCTCTTGACTTCGGGCGCATGGGCGTGCGGATGCAAGCGGTGAATCGCTTTGTCGCATTCATCAACTCTTCGCTAGAGGGTACAGACAAGACCATCCGCACTTTCAAGGATCACCCGGGCAGGACGATGTTCCGAGGCGCTGCGATGCTTTCACTTCCCGCGTTGTACGTTGCCGCAACGAACGAAGGAGAGTACGGCTGGAGCGATCCGATCCTTGACGAACAAGGCAACCCGACGGGCCGCTACAAGAAAGCCGGGTTCATCCCACAGTGGCAGCTCGACACCACTCTTGTCTTCCCAACGTACGCAGAGGACGAGTTCGGGAACATCCTACCCGCGCCGGACGGGAGCGGCCGACCTCTCACGATCTGGCACAAGATCCCGATGCCGTGGGCGTACGGGATGCTCTTCAAGACGCTGCCGGAGCGCAGCTACAACTTCGTGATGAATGAAGACCCGAAAGCCTACGCTGGGTTTATGAAGGAGCTTGGACGAACCTTTGGGTTCCCGTTCTTGCCGCAGGGCGCAATTCTTCCCCTTGAAACCATCTCCAACAAGAGCGTGTTCACGGGTGCGCCGATCGTTCCGGCGGATTTGGAAAAGGTGCTGCCTCAGTTCCAAGTCGCACCACGGACGACTTCGGTCAGCCGCTACATCGGGGAAGCTCTGTCGAATCTTCCGATGGAAGCTTCGCAGTTAGACCTCCCGGTTGTGGGCCAACTGGAGCGAAGCCCACTCGCTTCCCCCATCGTCATCGACAATGCCGTCAAAGTGTTGTCCGGCCGACTCGGCCAGCACTTTGTTCGGGGGCTGTCTCGTGCGCTCGAAGCGGCGGGTGTTCTGAAAGAGCCGCCCTTGCGTAGGGCCGACGAGCCTGCGGACACGGTGGGCTTCGGTGCTTTTGCGGTACGAATCACGGGCGGACAGGTCGGGATTGAATTCTGGGATCGGGTACAGTCCAACGATCAGGTACACCGGACGGTGGATCTCTTGAACAAGCAATTTCGTCCAATGGAAGCCTACGCTTTGATGCAAGAACACGTAGGCACGGCGTACACACGAAACCCGGACGGTACTGCGGGATT
>Ga0326597_10007615_pt1 | contig 14714 bp, 15 predicted proteins | sample RVTome_12_FD_203789 | JGI IMG/M metagenome (GOLD analysis project Ga0326597, IMG submission 203789) | Soil microbial communities from uranium-contaminated site in the Upper Colorado River Basin, Wyoming, United States - RVT100D185 | ecosystem: Environmental > Terrestrial > Soil > Contaminated >... | reverse complement strand
AGCCTGGTTCACGGGAGCGGATGGCACGGGCGAGATTTTGTTCCACGAGATCGAGTTCCTCGGAAACGCAACTGAAAGGATCACCAGCGCCGCGCAGGGAGGGAATCCGGCGCGGGGCAGCGGAGGGGATAGCAGAATTGGGTTTCACGGGCTTATGTCTCGAATCTCGAATAGCGAGCCGACGGAATGCAAAAGATAGCAGGAAAAATGTCATAGATCATTAGATAGGTCAAGCTAAACTACCGCGAGGGTCCTAAGCATGATGCGCAAGCGTTAGGATCGTGGGATTTTATAGTTTGATTGGTGAAAATTGCAAAAGTACTCTCCTTGAGAAAGGAATAGGGGTGGCTTTTTAGAGGTGACACATACGCTCTAAAAAAGTGCTCGCAGGTCGCGGAGTGGGGGGAACCTATGCCAGACCCCGGCGAAGAAACTTAATCAGGCGCGCCGGACCCCGGCGCCGACCAGCCCCGAAAGTCGCTCTTGGCATCCCGGCCCCATTTCGACTAGTATTAGCTGGGCGCCGAACCGGGATGTGGGCACTTTGACCCCGCAGGTTTTCGGAGCGGAAACCCGATCGCGCGTAGATCTCGCAATTTAACTGACTGGAAAAGGGCCGAAGAAAGTCAAGACGTAAAAGTCTGACGCCAGAGACTGACCCCGGAGAGCGAGCATTCTTTTTCTAGGCTAGTAGGCTACGAGACCCGCCTATGCCCCGGAACGATCAGATCACCCGCCAATGGCATTTGCTGCGGCAACTGGAAGGCTCGTTAGGTCGGAGCCTCCAAGAGCTTGTCGACAACGTTCCAGACGATTATCCAAAAAACGCCCGCACGGTCCGGCGCGATCTAGAGGCATTGGAAGCCGCCGGCTATCCGCTGGTCGCCGACCGGGTGAACGGCCAAACGCGCTGGCGGCTCATGGAAGGATTCAGCAAGATCCCGGCGCTCGGCTTCTCCGCCACCGAGCTAATGGCTCTCACGTTCAGCCGGAATCTTTTAAAGCCGTTGGACGGGACCGAAATCCAGGCGTCGCTCAACTCCGCCCTGAACAAAGTCGCGGCGGCGCTGCCGCCACAGGGTCACGAATATGTCCGCGGGATGGAGCAGATATTTTCCGTCGGCCTCGGCCCGCACAAGAGTTACCGACAGCATAAGAACACAATCGACACCATATCTCAGGCCATCGACAAGAGACGCACCGCGCAAATGCGCTACTATTCCGCTTCCCGGGACCAAACGTCGCGGCGCGAGGTCGATCCTTATCACCTCTGGTTCGCGGGCGGAGGGCTCTACCTGATAGCCTATTGCCACCTCCGAAAGGACGTTCGGCTGTTCGCCGTCGAGCGCATCCGCTCGATCACGCTCACCGACCATCCGTACCAAATGCCCCTCGGGTTCAACGTTCAGGAGTACGTCCAAGACGCGCTCAACGTCATGCGCGGCAGACGCATCGAAGTCGAGCTGTTGTTCTCCAAGAAAGCCGCGGCCTGGGTTAAGGACAAAAGCTGGCACCCGAGTCAGGAGACTTCGCAGTTAAAGGATGGACGGCTGAAAATGATCTTAAAGGTCGCCGACAACGACGAGTTGGTGGGGTGGATTCTAAGTTTCGGCAGTCAGCTAAAGGTAGGCCGGCCGGAGGCGTTGCAACAAAAGGTGAAAGAAGAGGCCAAGAAAATTCTTCGCGCGTGACCTCGGATGTCAAAAATTATTTTTTGGGCGTGACCTGATCTGTCACGGACGTGTTGTAAGGTGGCGGTCGTGAGAGTAAGGAAGGTCAAACCGCAATGAGGAGACGAGCATCCAATGTCGAGCTTTGATGAATGGTTCAGGCGCGCCACGGGAAATGATCCGTTTCCCTATCAGCGAAGGTTCGCGGAGGAAGGCGAGATTCCACAGTTGATCGATGTACCGACCGGTCTGGGAAAGACCGCAATGGCGTTGCTGGGCTGGTTGTGGCTTTCATTAACTACCAGTTTGGAGAAGGAGGTGTGCGATGAGTTCACAACTTTCATTTGGGAAACTTAAGGAGGCGGTGTCTGGAAACGCTGCGGCAATAAGGAACATTACGCGTTTGCAGCCAGGAGGTGGGCCGGGAAGCAAGGTGTTTCCACCAACGCATTCGGGAGGTGTCTACGCTTGGGAGATGCGGAGAATAGGAAACGAAGTAGTCCCGACAGTTCTGCTCGATTCTGTGCAGTCGCAAGCTAATCGGATGGAACAGGCGCTGCTCGAAGCGCATAGCGCTAACGAACTACAATTTCCGCTTTTACAGGTGGATTTTAGTGCGGCCTTTCCAGAGATTGGTATCATTACAACGCTAGACGCCCCACATCGCATTGCCGATGCAATCTTTAGGGATTGTGATCTTAACGGGACCAGATTTCGTGATTCAAATATAGGGCGAGCATTCGAGAGTGCTAACGTTCGTAACGCAACAGCACTACTTCAGTATTGCCCACATGCGCTGCTCTTTGGCGTGTGGGATTCCACGGGATCAAGAGGCGGCCTCGGAAATAAATTTCAGCGCGCGGTTACCGCGGAGATTGTTGGCATTCAGGCAGTGAAAGGTGTCCATACAAGTTCAAGGATCGATCCTCTCGGCATTACAAAGAGTCAGGATTTCTTCAAAACCCCGGATGGGGATTGGACGCTTGACGAAAATCAAGCAAAGCGGAATCAAAAGGGAGAGCCCGTCCCGGCAAAACCGTCTGATTTCGTTCATGGGAATATCCCTCCGGATTTTTCTCGTTACAATCCCAGGCAGAATAGAACACCGCTTCGGACTATGTATGAAGAAATCAGAGTGGGCGACGTTCTTTCTGGTGGCGTTACAGTTGATTATGCGGTCCAAACAACGGTTCTGTCTTTGCCAGCTCTCCGTCGATTGCGGTTCCCAGTTGGCGGCCAAGAGACGACTGAGCGTAACAACACCGCACGCACGCTTCTTGCCGCATTGGCGCTAGCTGCGATCACCCGTCTCCGCGAGCACGGGTGTGATCTTCGATCCCGCTGCCTTCTGATCCCAGAGGGCGGCGCACAATTCGAGCTCGTATCGAACGATGGCAAGGTTGAAAGTTTTTCACTAGACGCCGGTGCAGCAGACGACATCTTCGAAAACGCGGTCCAGCACGCAAGAAATAATGACCTTCCTTGGGAAACGGAAGTAACCAGTCTAACGCCTCAACCGCGCCTCGTGGAGCTGGTCCGCAGAAGCCGAGAAGTCAGAGACACTGAAGAGGAGTAGTCTTATGGTCGCTGTGGAAGTCGAATATCTAATGGGGCGGGTCCTTGCCTCCAGCTATAATGATCGCACGGCAGTGGAGTGGCCGCCTCATCCCGCGAGGCTGTTTTCCGCGCTGGTAGCGGCTTACAAGGAGTGTGACCTCGGTGAAGGTGCACGTGCGGCACTTGAATGGCTGGAAACGTTACCTGATCCACGAATACATGCGAAGCCTCCTGAGCATGAAGGCGCAGTACGCGACACGCATGGGGTCTTTGTTCCGGTGAATGATTCCAGCACAATCCCAGAACGGCGTCCGCGACAGGTTCGTTGGTTTCCAGGTTTCACACCGCAAGATTCTCACGTTTGGTTTATCTGGAACGATGTAGCAGAAACCGAACAACACGGAGCCGCTCTTCAGCGTATCGCGGAGAACGTGACTTACCTGGGTCACTCTATGTCGCCGGTTCGTGTTTGCGTTAGCGACGCGGTTCCTGAACCCACGATGATCCCGGATCGTACGGGAAACATTATGTTGCGCACGACTGGGAAGGGTCGTTTGCGGCACTTAGAGGAAACCTATCGTCTCCGGGAGAAGAACGTCACAATACAGCCTCACCTTGGACGGGTAACACGTTACCGACTTTCAGGTGAAGTCCGAGCTAAACGATCCGAAAGCTTGTTTCGCCATGCCTTCGTCTTTGAGCGTGTGGACGGGCCAGCGCTTCCTGTGGAGAGCACAGCCAAACTGACTGGTACCGTTCGTAAAGCAATCCTAGATTTGTACCCTGATCCCGTGCCTGAAGTCATCTCCGGACACACAGCCGACGGAAAGCAATCAGACAAACCCCATCTAGCCGTTACACCGTTACCCGATGTTGGTCACCGCTATGCGCGTAGCCACATCATGGGGTTTGCGCTCTGGCTTCCAGTAGATCTACAGGCGGAGATTTTTGAGACCTTGGAGGACGCGCTTGTGGGATTTGACTCAGTAACCTTAGGAAAGGATGGCGTGTGGAAGATTCGTCAAGTCAGCGCGGACATCGCGACACGGGCAGCGGCTGGGTTGCGCGTGACAACCTATACAAAGCCTCACCACACTTGGGCGAGCGTGACGCCCGTGGTATTCGGCAAGTTCCCCAAGAAGTCACAAGTGGGGCCAGGAAAAGACGGTGGAAAAATCTTCGCCGAACTGTGCGATCTGATTGGTTTGCCAAGGCCAGTCGAAGCACGACTCGGGTCAGTTAGCGCTTTTCACGGAGCACCCAAAGCATCGGAATGTGTACCATCCGAAAGATTCGCGAACCGACTCAGATCCCACGTTCTGATTCGTTTCGCTGAGCCGGTGCAAGGACCAGTGCTGATGGGAGCCGGGCGCTATGCGGGATTCGGTCTTTGCCGGCCGCTGTTAGAGTAGAGGGCATGACTCGTGAACTTTGCGGACTTCGACACATTTTTTGAGGAGCTGCATGGTTTTCCGCCGTTCCCATGGCAGAAACGCCTGATGCGCCGTGTTGCGGAGGAGGGTTGGCCTGCTGTACTCGGCCTCCCGACTTCAGCGGGCAAGACGGCGGCCTTAGATATTGCCTTGTTTCACATCGTGCTCGACGCCGACAAGCCACCGCCGGAAAAGCGAGCGCCCCGCAGAATATTCTTCATCGTGGACCGCCGCTTAATAGTGGATGAGGCTTACGACCGTGCTTGTCTCATCCGAAATCGTCTAAGCCAAGCGCTGGGCAACGACCACGGAATATTGGCCGAAGCCGCGCGGCGGCTTTTAAGCCTGTCTTCAGAAGACGCAGCGGCGCCCGTCGAGGTGATCCGATTGCGTGGCGGTCTACCAAGAGAACGGGCTTTTCTTCGTAATCCTCTGCAACCAGCCATTGTGCTTTCGACCGTAGATCAGGTCGGGTCGCGTCTGCTTTTTCGGGGTTATGGTGTTAGCGAATTCATGCGCCCGATACACGCGGCCTTGGTAGGTGTCGGCAGCCTCATCATAATCGATGAAGCCCATCTATCGGGGCCGTTTGTAGAAACTTTGCAGTGGGTTCGACGCTACCAGAGCGAGGCCTGGGCTGACCGCATAATTGGCAGACCGGCAACGGTCGTGCAGATGACAGCCACACCTCCTGCAGACGCTGGCGACATTTTTACTCTCGACGATGAGGATTGGCATCACAAACTGCTTGAGGCACGTCTTAAATGCGCTAAACCTGCAGAGATTGTCACTGTGAACGACAACAAAGAAGATCCGCGAGCCACACAAACGGCTTTGGTCGAATTACTCGCAAGTAAAGCGAGAGCACTGATGGCGGCTATGCGCGGGACCTCCGGGGTTCCTGTCGTCGGTATCGTCGTAAACCGGGTTGGGACGGCTCGGCAGATATTCGAGCAGCTTTGTTGCGAAGACGGAGCCGATGGCGTCCTACTTACAGGTCGCATCCGTTCTTTTGAGCGTGACGAGCTTTTAAAAATGTATTTGCCACGAATGAAAGCGGCTCGGGCTCCGGATGCTAACCCGCGTCCGCTCTATGTGGTTGCAACCCAGACAATAGAGGTAGGCGCAGATCTCGATTTCGACGCGCTTGTGACCGAAGCCGCGGCTCTAGATGCATTGCGACAACGTTTTGGAAGGCTTAATCGACTCGGTATGCGAGAAAATAGCCGCGCTGTTATCGTCTACGTGAAATCCGGGAAAGGGAGTGAACCTGACCCAGTGTACGGAGAGGCATTGGCGGAAACATGCGAGTGGATGGAGAAACTTGTAGCCAAACGGAAAGGGAAAAAGGGTACTCAAGGAGAGAAGATGCTAGATTTCGGCATTCAGGCAATGGGCAAGCTGCTGCCGTCAAGCGATAAACTTGAAAAACTTCTAGCGCCAACGAGACAGGCGCCGGTGCTTATGCCCGCGCATGTGGACATGCTGGTGCAGACGAGTCCGTCTCCAATGGTTGAGCCTGAGGTGTCGGCTTATTTGCACGGAATAAAAAGCCAGCCTGAAGACGTGCAAATTATTTGGCGCGCGGAGTTGCCCGGGATACTGGGACAGGAGGAAGAAGATTGCATAATAGACACGGTCGCTATGCTGCCGCCGATACAACCCGAAGCCGTTGCGGTTCCAGTCTGGGCAGCTCGTGCTTTCCTAAAAGGAAGCTTGCGCGAGGATATCGCAGATGTAGAGGGCGCGGCCGGAGCAAGCGATGGGCAAGTGCGCGAGCGGCATACCCGCCATGCTGTCCGCTGGCGCGGATTGGAGGGAAGTCGGGTCATCGATGCAGACGAAGTGCGGCCAGGTGACACGCTCGTAGTGCCGGCTTCCTACGGCGGCTATGACCGCTTCGGTTGGAATCCTGGGTGCGATCAACCTGTAAGGGACATCGCCGATTATGTTGCCTTGCAGCAACGGGGTAAGCATGTGCTGAGGATGCACGGTGACCTTATCTCACAATGGTTCGAAGCGGGAAATAGTTCCGAAGGTGTTCCTGAAACCATCAAGGCACTGCAGAATGCTTTAGCACGCTTCGAGCAGGAGGACCTGTCTGAAGTTTGTGACGACCTTATCGAGCGGCTAGTCGAGATACCCCATTTAAAGACGGAAATTCGAGAGACTCTCATTGCATTACGGAGAAACCGGCGAGAGTTGGTTTATCCGACGGTCGAAAACCCTCAAGGAATTTTATTGCAGGAGCGGAGGAACGTCCCGTTGGAATTCAGCGATGAAGACGACGGTTCCTCGCTTACGCGTGAAGTGCTCTTGGAAAATCATTGCAAAGGTGTCGGCGAACTCGCAGAGCGCTTTGCTGCTTCGAGCGGCCTAGCGGCAGAAATCGTAACAGATGTGTTTCTTGCAGCTAAATTGCACGATCTGGGGAAAGCTGATCCGCGATTTCAGGCATGGCTGAGAGGCGGCGACCGAATTGCGGCCCGGAAGGCGGGCACACTCCTGGCGAAATCCGCCGCTATGGCTGCTAACGATCGACGTACTATCCGTGCTGCTCGCGAACAAGCCGGCTACCCGCAAGGCGGACGTCACGAATGTTATTCTTCGGCTATCGCGATGAGCAATAGCGAGGTGCTCAACGGCGCGCAAGATCGCGAACTCGTGCTTTATCTTATGGGTGTCCACCACGGCCGTGGGCGACCGTTCATGCCGGCCGTAAAGGACGATGGAATAAAGCACCTTACCTTTCCATTCGATGGTGTAAGGATCGAGTTTGCAGGTCCACATGAGTTAGAGCGGCTCGACCAAGGTTGGACTGAGCGCTTTTGGCAACTTGTCCGACGTTACGGCTATTGGGGGCTCGCATATCTTGAGACTCTGGTTCGCCTGGCCGACCATCGCTGTTCAGAGCGAGGAGAATAGAGTATGGCCGCGCGTCGCGAAATCGTACTACCGGGTCTGGTCGGTAGCAGTCCGTTAGGTGCTCTCGCGGCTTTTGGCCTACTGCGAGCCTGCACCGAAATCCCGGAACTTTCGGAGCCCCGTCTCCATTGGCGGATGGAAGATGACTGGATGGCGGTTCTTACTGTGGCCTCAAGAATCGATGAGAGTGCGCTGCTTAACTATCTTGAGATTCGTCAGGGAGCACTAAAGCTCGATGTTTTCAGTTGGAGCGACGACATTAGGGTCGAGCCGGAGAAGTACCGAGTGCGTCTTATTCAACACGGCCAAACTGCCACCTCCCGTGATCGCCTGAGTGCTGACTACTACGCTGCATTTGGATCGGACACGGTTACAGATGGGTCCAAGGGCTTAGTGAAGCCAACCGCGTTTCACATGACATCGGGACAACAGGAATTTCTCAAAATTGTGGCGGAATTTGCTGAGTCGTTGCGCAAGAATTCCAGTCGGGCGTTCAAGGAAGCTTTGTTTGGTCCGTGGGAATACAACGGCCGTAGACATTCACTCGGTTGGGATTCGGCTACCGAACGACTCTATGCTTATAGGCACAAGGATCCGTCAACGAAGACGAAAGATGATTTTCCAAATTCTGTCCCTGGCGCCGTTTGGCTCGCTGTCGAAGCGCTTCCTCTATTTCCCACGACGGTATGGGGACGCAGGCTTGCAACAACAGGATTCACAAAAAGGAACGGGGTTACAAGACTAGTTTGGCCCATTTGGAAGGAAGCAATAGCCCTCGACACATTGAAAATGCTTCTTGCAACTTCAGGACTTCTTGACCCGGAGGGATGGGATACGCTTGGAAAAAGAGGAGTCACTGCCATTTACGAATCGGCGCGATCGGAGTTTGGGAAGGGTTACGCAATCCTTCATCCAGCGTCTCTGGTATGGAAAACTGATTAGGTTGAGATTTGATGGAACCTGACACAGCTAAAAGTATCTCTGACCTCCCCGGCCCTTTACCCGCCCGTATGCTGAATGAGTTCGCTTATTGTCCGCGGCTCGCGTATCTGGAGTGGGTGCAGGGGGAGTGGGCGGAGAGTGCGGACACCGTTGACGGGAAGTTTCAGCACCGGCGGGTGAATCAAGAACCGAAGCGGCGGAAGGCGGAGGTGTCGGAAGAAGCTGGCGAGGTTGAAAAGATTCATGCGCGGTCGGTCTACCTGACATCGGAGCGGCTGGGATTGACCGCAAAGATCGATTTGGTTGAGGGTGAAGGCAACAGAGTTACGCCGGTCGAGTACAAGCGCAGCAAGCGGCCTCACGTTGCGCTGGGCGCGTGGGAGCCGGAGCGCGTGCAGGTCTGTGTGCAGGGGCTGCTTTTGAGGGAGCATGGGTACGTCTGTGAGGAGGGAATTCTTTACTTTGCTGGTTCGCGTGAGCGGGTGGTGGTGAGCTTCGACGAGGAGCTGGTGAACCGAACGCTGCAACTGGCGGAGGAGATGCGGCAAGTCGTGACCAGCGAAGCGATGCCGCCGCCGCTGGAGGACAGCCCAAAGTGTCCGCGTTGTTCTTTGGTTTCGATCTGTCTCCCCGATGAGATTCGGTTCTTGAACAAAGCCACGGATGAAGAAAATCCTCCCAGGCCGCTGGTTCCATCCGCTGACGACGCCTTACCGATGTATGTGCAGCATCAGGGGGCGCGAGTGGTCAAGGATGGTGGTACGCTTCGAGTTCTTGAGGGCGAGGAAAAACTGGCGGAAGCCCGCCTGAGAGAAATCTCTCAACTCGCCGTTTTCGGCGGGGTTCAGGTCACGAGTTCGGTGATCCGCGAGCTTTGCTCGCGCGGCATTCCGATCTGCCATCTCTCACATGGGGGATGGTTCTATGGAATCACTCATGGAATGTTTCACAAAAACGTCGATCTCAGGCGCCGACAGTACGCCGCTGCCGCTGCCCCGGAGAAGTCGTTGTCATTGGCGCGCCGTTTCGTGCAGGCGAAGATTTTGAACAGCCGCACCCTCTTGCGCCGCAATCATAGCGAACTTCCCGATGAGATTCTGGACGGCTTCAAAGGGGACTTGCGAAGGGCGGGAAAGGCCGAGAACGTTGAGAGTCTTCTTGGAATGGAAGGAACGGCGGCAAGCCGTTACTTCGCTAATTTCGGCGGCATGCTGCGGCCCGCAGATGGCGCCGTGGCCACCTTTGACTTCACTCACCGGAATCGCCGGCCGCCCCGTGATCCGGTGAATGCTCTCCTCTCGTTTGCTTACGCCATGCTGACAAAAGACTTTACCACAACCTTGTTCAGCGTAGGCTTCGACCCGTATCTCGGATTTTTCCACAAACCGCGCTATGGCCGCCCGGCGCTCGCGCTCGACCTTATGGAGGAGTTTCGGCCTCTCCTTGCGGATTCAGTCGTCCTCACGCTCATCAATAATAGCGAGATACACCCAGAGGACTTTATCACGACCTGGGCGGGTGTCGCTTTAACGCAGGGTGGCAGGATGCAATTTCTTAACGCTTACGAGCGGCGCATGCGGCAGGAAGTCATTCACCCTGTCTTTGGCTACCGAATCAGTTATCGCCGTGTGCTTGAGGTGCAGGCGCGTCTTCTGGGACGCTATCTTATGGGAGAGATCAGCGACTATCCGTCTTTCTTGACCCGATGAGGCGGCTTTATTTGGTCACGTACGATATCTGCGAGCCGCGGCGGCTGCGCAAAATCTTCAAGACGATGCAAGGCTTCGGGGAGCATCTGCAACTCTCGGTGTTTCAGTGCGACCTTACGGCAATCGATCGAATAGAGATGCAGGCCGCGCTGGAAGAGATCATCGATCATACTCAAGACAAGGTGCTTATCATTGACCTCGGCCCGACGGACCCGTTTCCGGTAAAAAACATCCAAACCCTTGGGAGACAAGTGAAGCTGGTCAGACGTGCCCCTGCTATTGTGTGATTGCCGCGTGTGCCGAGCGGTTGTGTGATGAAGATTTTGTGGGTTACGCTCGCAATTCATAAGACACGGTAAAGTGAAGAGATTCCAAGGTCGTACGTGGGAGGTGGTGGCCATGGAACTGATTCAGATGCATTATCAGGCATACCGCTCGGAAGAGTTTGCGGAGAACAGCAGTTTTGCTTTACATTCTATACGGACCGTTTCCACGGAGAGAATTCCGTGGCCCAATTGAAGCAGCGACGACGGCAGGCCGTATGGACGTCAGCTCATTGTGTTTCCACGGAGAGAATTCCGTGGCCCAATTGAAGCCGAACCTCATCATATTTTTAAGGACATCTAGGGCTTCGTTTCCACGGAGAGAATTCCGTGGCCCAATTGAAGCGTGCGATTGGCCGGCGTGTCGCAGGCGCACCGAGATCGTTTCCACGGAGAGAATTCCGTGGCCCAATTGAAGCACTGAATCGGGAAGCTATGCATTCGGTGGCGGCGCGATGTTTCCACGGAGAGAATTCCGTGGCCCAATTGAAGCGGACGATGGCCGCCTCCGGAGCGCCGGCCGCCCGGAGTTTCCACGGAGAGAATTCCGTGGCCCAATTGAAGCTACCAGCCGGAGACGAGCAGCGACGAGCTGGTCCATCGTTTCCACGGAGAGAATTCCGTGGCCCAATTGAAGCAGCGCTGAGCCGCCTACCTGGAAGCCCATCGTGGCGTGTTTCCACGGAGAGAATTCCGTGGCCCAATTGAAGCAGGGAATCACCGAGGCGTTCATCGCGTCGGCGAACTGTTTCCACGGAGAGAATTCCGTGGCCCAATTGAAGCCAGGCAACCAACAACGGCGGCGCATCCACGCCGCTGCGCGTTTCCACGGAGAGAATTCCGTGGCCCAATTGAAGCGCGCTAAACGTGATGCGGACGATTTCCAGCGTCGTCGGGTTTCCACGGAGAGAATTCCGTGGCCCAATTGAAGCTCGTAATTGAGCGCCTTTTCTTTGTCGACCGACTCCTCGTTTCCACGGAGAGAATTCCGTGGCCCAATTGAAGCATGACCTTCGTCTGCGCCCATTGCGTGACGGGGGCGACGTTTCCACGGAGAGAATTCCGTGGCCCAATTGAAGCAGTTTTCCACGCTACCCCGCTCGATGGATCAATAAATTGTTTCCACGGAGAGAATTCCGTGGCCCAATTGAAGCACGCCGTTCAGCCCGATGGGGGTCGAGAATCCCAACGGGTTTCCACGGAGAGAATTCCGTGGCCCAATTGAAGCGGAGTATCACGCGGAGGCGCGGAGGGCGCGGAGTCGTTTCCACGGAGAGAATTCCGTGGCCCAATTGAAGCCGGCTGTGGATAAGTCAGGTCGAAAGGTTGTCGGTATGTTTCCACGGAGAGAATTCCGTGGCCCAATTGAAGCAAAATCATGACGGCACGATCGCCGAAGGCCTCCTGAGGTTTCCACGGAGAGAATTCCGTGGCCCAATTGAAGCAGGTGGGCGCGAGCAAGATCGATACAGGCACCCAATTGTTTCCACGGAGAGAATTCCGTGGCCCAATTGAAGCAAGATTTTTGGGACCCCTACATGATCCATAGACAGCTAGTTTCCACGGAGAGAATTCCGTGGCCCAATTGAAATCGGCCACATGGCGCCGAACCACTCATCCCAGGTTTTCGTTTCCACGGAGAGAATTCCGTGGCCCAATTGAAGCAACCAATCCCCGATTGCGAACGTTGTCCAGTCCTTGATGTTTCCACGGAGAGAATTCCGTGGCCCAATTGAAGCGGGTTCATTGCCTCAGCCATAGCCCGGACGCCCCAGGTTTCCACGGAGAGAATTCCGTGGCCCAATTGAAGCAACTCCTTCTGGTAGACGGGCAAGCCGGGATACAGAGCAGTTTCCACGGAGAGAATTCCGTGGCCCAATTGAAGCAGCCAAACCAGTTCGCGTCGTCATTCCCGGTCGCCGTGTTTCCACGGAGAGAATTCCGTGGCCCAATTGAAGCAACGTGCTCAAATAGTTGCGCAGTTCGAGACCGGAGTGTTTCCACGGAGAGAATTCCGTGGCCCAATTGAAGCAGGTTGTCGATACCGATATTAAAGCAGAGATTCACGATGTTTCCACGGAGAGAATTCCGTGGCCCAATTGAAGCACCCTCATCGTCCAAGATTTCATCATGTCCGGCGCCGAGTTTCCACGGAGAGAATTCCGTGGCCCAATTGAAGCCAGCGCTCCAGTAGATATATCCGCAGTTCGTTGGGATGTTTCCACGGAGAGAATTCCGTGGCCCAATTGAAGCCAGTCGCTGGGACGTACGATCGTGGTGTCGGCGCCGTCGTTTCCACGGAGAGAATTCCGTGGCCCAATTGAAGCGCGAAAACATGGAGCTACTCGAATCAGCGCCCTCCGTGTTTCCACGGAGAGAATTCCGTGGCCCAATTGAAGCGAGCACCTCAAGAAAGACAGCTCCTACGAGGCCACCCGTTTCCACGGAGAGAATTCCGTGGCCCAATTGAAGCGGTTTGAAAATCGGCATCTTCGCCGCTGGCAATTTGGCCGTTTCCACGGAGAGAATTCCGTGGCCCAATTGAAGCGTCACGCCGTCTGAGCGGATAATCACATTGTCGGTGTCGTTTCCACGGAGAGAATTCCGTGGCCCAATTGAAGCAGCACAGCCATCATGAACGCATCGCCGTCCCGGTACTGTTTCCACGGAGAGAATTCCGTGGCCCAATTGAAGCGCCACATTCCCAGAGGATCTAGTCAAGCCGTGCATCGTTTCCACGGAGAGAATTCCGTGGCCCAATTGAAGCGCCGTAGTAGGAGCGACGACTGGAGACGCGGCCAGAAGTTTCCACGGAGAGAATTCCGTGGCCCAATTGAAGCACGTTTCTGCGCGGGTCTGCCACGCACGCCTATTCGCGTTTCCACGGAGAGAATTCCGTGGCCCAATTGAAGCGACACCGACAACGTGGTTATTGTCAAGCGCCCTCCGTGTTTCCACGGAGAGAATTCCGTGGCCCAATTGAAGCGAGCACCTCAAGAAAGACAGCTCCTACGAGGCCACCCGTTTCCACGGAGAGAATTCCGTGGCCCAATTGAAGCGTAGCCTTTGCACCTGCCTTCGGCCCGTTGTTGCCAGAGTTTCCACGGAGAGAATTCCGTGGCCCAATTGAAGCGACACCGACAACGTGGTTATTGTCAGTGACGGCGTGAGTTTCCACGGAGAGAATTCCGTGGCCCAATTGAAGCTAGCATTGCAGCAAAAACTCAGCAGTCCTGAAATCCACGTTTCCACGGAGAGAATTCCGTGGCCCAATTGAAGCATGAATTTGGACGGCTCGATGCCTCGCTGCATCAGACGTTTCCACGGAGAGAATTCCGTGGCCCAATTGAAGCGGGAATATACTCGATCGGGCACTGCAAGGCGCTAAGGGGTTTCCACGGAGAGAATTCCGTGGCCCAATTGAGTTGGTGCCTGACATGCCTTGTTTGGCTAACTTCTTAGCCAGAGAGTTCCGCGTGAGCGAAAAGCGGACGGCTCCGTTTGCCCTGCTTCATCCCGTTGGCGTTGAAGCCGCTGTTGTCGAGTTCGTAAACGATTCCCATGTCGACGAAAGCTTGAGGTTATCCGAACCGCCGGCGAATAGACGACGACGCGCGTGCGAGGATTACTTCACTCGCGCCTTGATCCGGTAACATTGCCGCTCACTGACGCCCAGCACCATCGCTGCTCTCACTACCGTCAGCTTGCCTGGAAACACTCTTTGGAATGATCTCTAGCCGCTTCTCTTCCTTCATCGTCAGGGTTGTCATCCTCACACCCTGACATAATTACGTTGCTATTGACCCCTGATAGAATCACTTTGCTACAACAAACGGTAGGATTTGCCTTGACAAGAATGAACTGACCCGATTATAAGCAGATTTAAATCACAGATTGCCTTGAACCTGTGGGTTCAGGGGAGCAAGGAGGGGAGAGTATGGAAGTCACACTTTTTTTTCTGCGGTGGATTCATTTTCTGGCGGGCGTCACCTGGATCGGAATTCTCTACTATTTCAATTTCGTGCAGACCCCGTTTTTCGCCGAGACCGAAGCCAACGTGCGCACCGGGGCGATTCAAAAGCTCGTGCCGCGCGCTCTGTGGTGGTTTCGCTGGGCCGCGATGTTCACTTTCTTGGCCGGCATTCTCATCTATAT
>Ga0326597_10007614_pt1 | contig 14715 bp, 11 predicted proteins | sample RVTome_12_FD_203789 | JGI IMG/M metagenome (GOLD analysis project Ga0326597, IMG submission 203789) | Soil microbial communities from uranium-contaminated site in the Upper Colorado River Basin, Wyoming, United States - RVT100D185 | ecosystem: Environmental > Terrestrial > Soil > Contaminated >... | reverse complement strand
CCTCTGCATGAACCGTATCATCGCGCCCTGCGCGCCGAACCCGTTGGCAACGGCAGCCAGCAGCAGGAAGGCCGCGATCAGCGTCAATGCAATCTGGCCGTAGAGCCCGTAGATCCCGTCGGACATTTCGACCGTGCTGGAAGTGACGATACGATAAAAAGTCGTCCCCGGATGCCAGAAGAAATCAAACGGGCTCAGATGTCCCGACAGCGTATAGATCACGAGCACGAAATTGACCCAGAACAGCGTGGCATGGGCCAGCCGCGACAGTTCCATAACCAGCAGGAACATGAGCAGGCCGACGATGAAATCCTGCCTCGTATAGGAGCCCTGCCGGTAGATCGCGATGTCTTCGTATTCGTACAGGAAGTAGACAAAGGCATAGACGCAGATGCCGAGGTAAATTGCCACCAATACGTGGTTCGCGACGGCGGGCAACCACTTGTACAGAAAATCCTTCTGGTACATGAACAGGATCTGCAGCATCAGCGCGATCGGCAACAGCCGGGACACCAGTTCCTGCCCGCCGCCGCGGCCGGTATAGCAATACCAGATCACCCAGAAGAACAGCACCAGCGACAAGGCAAAGGCCAGGTTCTTGAGGTTGACGTGCCGCTTCAGCCAGTCAATCGGCATGGATGTTCCCCCGTGGGCCGATGGCGCCGTTCGCGTTTCGGCCCGGCAGCGCGCCGGCGCGACACATCGCAACGCTCAGCAACACGCCGTTCTGCGCCGTGCGGGGCGCCTTTTCCTCATGGCGAGGACTCGCTGGTGTCCGCGAACAGCCCATGGCACTTGTATTTGAAATCGACGCACGTGAAAGTGCGAAGGGCTGCGCCATGGCAGCCCTTCGCTTCCCGCGGCCCCTCTAATCGCTCACTTCGCGATCGTCCACTTGTCGTTCCAGGCTTTGTGCTCTTTCAGGAACCTGGCCATTCCGGAATGCACCGGAATATGCGGATTGGCATTGATTCCCTGCACCTGCATGCCGACGAAATCGCGGGCCATGGGCGTGAAGCCCGGATCGGACTTGGCCAGGCTTTCCCGGTTCTTGTAGAACGCGGTCAGCAGCTTGTAGACCACATCCCCGGGCATGTCCGCACGCATGTTGTACCCGAACAGGATCGGTACGCCCTGGATCGTCTTCACCCCGACGTCCTTGCTGAAAGCGATCTTCGGATCGACGTCGACAACGGCGAGGCCGGCGGCCCTGAGCTTTGCGACCTCATCGGGGCACGGATTGATAACCTTGATGTTCATGCGTACGTCGGTCTCCTTCCAGTAACTGGAGAGCGAACGGCCGGCGGTGGTGTAGGCAACCGAGCCGACGATCGTACCGCTCTGCAGCGCGTCGCTGTTGGTCTTGGCGTCGATCTGGACGTGCTTGAACTCGTAGCCGAGCGTCTTGTAGATGCGCCCGAAGTTCAGCCAGTTCATGAAGCCGGCGGTGGTGAAGAACACCGGCTTGCCGCTGAAATCGCCCCAGCACTTGAAGTTGCCCGCCTGTTTGTCCGACGTGGCCATGAACGACTCCATCGGATAGGAGTACCAGGAATGCACCAGCTTTCCCTTGGCCGGCGTGTAATTCTTGAACCCGCCTACGCCGGCATAGATCTGCGTCATGCCGACATCCGCGGTGTAGCCGATCTCTCCATTGCCATCCATGGTCGCCTTCATGGCGCCGGTGGTCGAAGGGTAGGGATTGACGGTGATGGTGTATTCGCCGCCAAGCGCATCCTCGGCGATTTTCACCATCGCGGCGGCCACCTTGTAGCCGTAGGAAGAGGTGCTGGAGGTGGCCCAGCGGATCGACTTGCGCTGCTGCGCGTCGGCCGGCCCCATCGCCGAAACCGCGAACACCGCGGCAATCGCCGCCGCCGATACGGACAGTCTGCAACCAGGTCTGCTCTTGAACATCGTACCCTCCTCTAGTTTAACGTGGCCAAAACACTGTGGTTCTTGGTCGCCTTGAGGCGACGTCGAAGGGGCCGAGGCCCACGCGCTATCCCCCGTGATCGGGATAGCGTCATTTGACTACCCACCGCGTTCGGTGTCAACGGCGTCCAGCAAAGAATTTGCGATTCCCTGGTTGATCCGACCGGGGTTCACAACGTCGCTGGGAGGCGGGAACGGAAACGGTCGCGACCTCAATGAGCCGATTCGAAGCAGACAAAGCGGCCAAGGCGCCCGCTCGGGCGCGCCTTGACCGCTTCGATTGCGAACCGCGGCCGCGAATAGACTGCGTGCGTAAATCGACGCCCTATTTGCCCTCGTTGATCATGTACGCGACCGCAGCCTTGACGTCGGCTTCGTTAGCCGCCCCGCCCTTGGGCGGCATTGGAGCCTTGCCCTTCATGACAGACGCCGTCAGAGCACCGGCGCCCTTTGCGATGAGAGGCGCCCAGGCCGCCTTGTCACCCAGCTTTGGCTTCATGGCCGTATGGCAGCCCTTGCAACTCTTGTTGTAGACCGCCTTGCCGTCCGCGGCTGCGGCCTGCAGACCGGTTGTCGATAACGCCGCCATTCCGAGAATTACGAATATTCGCCTCATATCACGCTCCTTCCATAAAAATAGAGTTCTGCACATTTGGTACCAACATGGTCGTCGTCGGCCGTCCCGCGAAATCCCCCACGGTTCCCGGCGAAGCGACGCGATGCGATTCCCGGCCCCGCCGTTTCAGTGCCCACCCATCGCCGACACCCGCGAGGACACGGTCCCGTGGATCCAAGGCGGCAATATCCTGCTGAGCCCCAGCAGCGCAATTAGGGGCGCGACCGATAGCGCGATTGCGACCAGGGCGCCCTCTTTCCCGCCTACGAACAACTGGTAGAAGAGCAGTCCCTTGCCGGTCTTGGAAATCTCCTGGCCGCCGATCACCACATTCCAGCGCATCATGAAAACCGAAAACAGCACCAGGATAGAACTGATTGTCACGCCTATGATCATCGCTCTGCCGGTCGTTCCGCGCCAGATCATGTAGGACAGCCAGAGAAACGGCAGCAAGAGTCCGATGGCGAATTGCAGCAGGAAGTATGGAATGAGCAACGGTCCGGTGACGTATTGCATGATCATCTCGATCCCCTCGCGTCCCTTGTAGACCAGGTTGGCGAAAGCGAGGGACTCCAGCAGTATCGCCACCATGATGAAGCCCCAGATCGTGTAGGCGAGGCCCTTGACGCATTCGACGTCGATGGGAATCTTGCGCAGCTTGCAGGACGCGGCATAGAGCACGACCAGCAGCGAAACGCCGGAGATGATCGCCGAGAACAGGAAGATGACGGGCATCAGGTCCGAGGACCACCATTCCCGGGATTTGAGCGAGCCGTACATGAATCCCACGTAACCGTGCAGGCCGTGCGCCGCGGGTATGCCCGTGATCGCCAGCCACAGGATCCATTTCTGGTCATACGCGATCGCCCTCGGGGAAACATCATAGGAGCCCAGCGTCAGCAATCCGTACAACTTGCCCAGCAGATCGGTTCGCTTCTGCGCCTGTTCCACGATGAACGGCCGATAGGCGAACCAGGTTTCCAGCAGCAACAGGACGACGTAGAACGAGGCGAAATAGCCGAATGCCGCCATTGCCGAAGTCCAGTGCGGCGTGAGCGTGGCATTGAACGCACGCTCCGGATGCCCCAGGTGCAGCAGCAACGGGGTGGGCACGAAGATCATGAAGCAAAGCGAGGTCAGCAGGGCGAGGTGGGCCACAGGCTTCAACCTCTGAAAACCGAACACCTGGTACAGACTCGAGACCGTAAATGCACCGGCCACGAGTCCGGTGAGGTACGGATAGACCGCGATCAGAACCGACCATTCGAATATGGTTTCGTTCGGGTAGACCCACCCAACGTAAGGTACGGAGTGAATGACGGGTTCCATTAGTTCACCTCCTTGTCGATGCCCACGTAGAAGACATTCGGGGCATTTCCGGATTCGGGCCGGAGCACCTGCACGCGGTTATTGCGTATGAACAGGTTGATGGGGCTCTGAGGGTCCTTGCGATCGCCAAAGATGCGCGCACCGACCGGGCACACCTCGACGCAGGCCGGCTGCAGTCCCTTGGTGATGCGGTGATAGCACCAGGTGCACTTGTCCGACACACCCGCCTCCTCGTTGAAATAGCGCGCGCCGTAGGGGCAGGCCTGGACGCAGTAGCGGCAGCCGATGCAGTATTCGTGGTCGATCAGCACCACACCGTCCTTGGTCTTGTAGGTGGCGCCGACGGGGCATACCTGAACGCAGGCCGGATGCGTGCAGTGGTTGCACAGTTTGGGCACGAAAAACGCCTTTTCGACCTTCGCGTTCTTGTAGCGGTTGGCAAAGCGAAACTCCTTTTGCGAGCCGGATGCCTCGATGTTGACCGGGTCCTGCTGGCTGTCGATGTGCGCCGCATCCTCGCCTTCGAGATACACATAGCGTTCGACCCAGGTGCGGAACTGGTGCGCGTTCTGCGGAACGCTGTTTTCCTTTTTGCACGCCTCGACGCAGCGCAGGCAGCCGATGCACTTGGTCGCATCGACGCCGAAGGCCCATTGGTGCTGGGTCCAGTCATAGTCCTTGGTCGGAAAGGAGGCGCCCTCGGACGCCGGCTCGGACTTTCCCGATGCGTTCGACACCACGCCCAGACCGGCCGCGCCCGCGACGGCGCCGACGCAAGTCGCCGCACGTCCGAGCTTGCTCAGAAATTCCCGCCGTGCGGCCTGCGAAGGATTGCGATCTTCCTCTTTCATGGCCTTGTCCTTCCTCATTTCTTGGGTTGACAGCTTTGCCCGACGTAATAGGCCGCGAGATTTGCCATGTCGGCATCGCTCAGGCCCCTGGAAACTCCCGCCATCATCGGGTCCTTGCGCAACCCAGCCTTGAAGGCTTTGAGCACGTTCACCAGATAACCGGGCTTCTGAGCGGCGAGATTCGGCCAGGCAGGATTGCCCGAGATGCCCGTTTCCCCGTGACAACCCGCGCAGTTCGCCGCCAGGGCTTTTCCTGCCGCCGCATCGCCGACCGGGCTTGCACTCGGCGCGGCCTTGCAGCTCAGGCCGCCGTAGTAGGCCGCAAGGTCTTGGATGTCGGCCTCACTGAGCGCCTGCGCGAGCGGCGTCATCGCCACGTCCTTCTGGTCGCCGGACCTGTACGCGCCAAGTATCCTGGCGATGTAAGCGGCGTTCTGCCCGGCAAGGTTGGGCCAGGTATCGTTGGGGCTGATTCCCTCGGCGCCATGACAGCTTGCACAGCTCGTGGCGCGCTCCTTGCCTGCCGCGGCATTTCCGGTCAGTTTCACCAGGGCGGTCGCGATCTTGGGCGAATGCGGGTTATGGCAGGCGGTGCACTGCTGCCGGGTCGATGCGTACGGATTGTGCTTTGCCACCTCGATCTGCGGCTGCGCTGAGGGCCTGCCCGGCATGGCCTCGTGGCACAGGGTGCACAGCTTCACCGCATCCTTCGGAACCGGCAGTTTGCCGTTCTTCGGGTGGCCCTGCGCCGCCCCGTGGCAGACCTCGCAGGTCACGCTCTTGTGGCTGTTTGCCGACCATACGGCTACGCGCTCCGTATGACAGGAAAGGCAATAACGCGCGGTCTGGAACACGGGCTCCTGCGCGGCGATCTCAGGCACCGAGTTGGCCCGGTAATGTCCGAACCTGTAGAAGGAATCGGCCGTGAGTATCGATTTCCCGATCATCGCGACCACCAGAGCACCCGCCATCAGGCAGAGCAGTCGAAAAATATGCGTGGGCATGCGTCCCTCTCAGTTCAACGAGTCAGACCTTCGAGGTTTGAAGAAAAAGGCTTACGTTCCGTGAAAAATTTTGCGCGCTTCAGGTCCTGGTAGGACCCGCCAAAATAGCTGCTGTTGGCATAGGAATTCCTGGCGAATTCGTCCGCAAGTGCACGCGCCTCGCCGCGGTTGCTGCCGAATAGGATGATCCGGGTGTTGTGGTCGTAATAGCGCAGACGGTGGTCAGCGGCTGCGTGAGCCACCTCCCCCGGCAAGACCGATTCGGCCGCGGGTATGGTGCCCGCCGCGTAGTCGGCGCGCCGGCGGGCATCGATGATCACCGTGGCGTTTTCAGCGTACATGCGGCGAAATCCGTCCAGCGTGGTTTCCACCGGATTGCCGAATGCGCGCCAGACCGCAAGGCCGAGCTGGTAACGCGCAAGCTTCGCATAGCCGAGGTCCTGCAGCTCGTTGGCGCGACGGCCCGCCAAATCGCAATACGGACCATTCGAGTAGACGACGATATCGGTGGAACGGTCGGGATAGTCCTGCACCAGGCGCAACAGGCCGCGCTCGTCGATGCTGATGCTCCCCGGAATGTGCGCATTGGCGAATTCCTGCCGGGGCCGCGCGTCCAGCACGATTCCATTTTTCCGTGATCGGAACGCCTTGAATTGCGCCGTGTACAGTTCCGGAACCTTTGCGCGCTGCCGCGCCGGATTTGCCTCGAACGCGGTAAGCTTCGTCTTGGGGGCGGACGCGCCGAAGCAAGGAAATGGGACGAGCAGGATTACAAAAGCGAGGAATCTCGTGCAGGAGAAGTTTCGCGTTCTCATGACCGGCCTCCCCCTGTCTGAAGCTGCGGCCACCGTCGACGATGGATTCGGATCGCAGCGGGCGCGCGCTGAGCGTGGCGAAACGACCGGCGCAGGCGCGCGAAGCCCGTTTCAAGATGATGATGATCCCCATGTGCGCGATGCATTCTTGTTTTCGCAGATGATGCGGGACGGCGCGGCAGGAAACAACGGACCTTGGTTCCTATTTCACGCCGGCGCCGGCGACCTTGGCCCGAGACCATGGTCGATGGCCGCGACCGACATGCCGTTCAACATCGTCAGGATCCCGCAATGAATACTGCCTTCAGACACAATCTGGTTGGCCGGTTTATGCTGATCGGTCTCCTGGTGCTGGTGGCGGGGATGGCCCTTATCGGCATCTGGGTGGGGACCCAGATCAAGCGAGGTGTCGTCAACGGCAGCGGCGTTGTCACCAATTTCTACGTGGACGGCGCCATATCGCCGCACCTGCAATCGCTGCGCGCGCGAGACCGGCTCGAAGACGCCGACCGGCTGGCGCTCAACAGACTGCTCACAAGCTCGCACCTGGGTGAGAACATCGTGGCCCTCAAAGTATGGGGTCGCAACGGGCGTGTTATCTACAACAGCCCTGACCCGTCCGTGGTGGGTCGCCGTTATGCGATGGAGCGCCCCATCGCACAGGCCTTCGGCGGCGAGATTCAGTCTCGGATCGTGGATCGGGGCGAACTCCCGAAACGTATCCAGGACGGAGGAAGATCGCGCCTGATCGAGACTTTCGCGCCGATTCGCGCCGAGGCCGACGGTTCGATTCTTGCGGTAGCCGGGTTCTATCAACCGGCCGAGCGCCTGGAACAGGGTGTCCTGGCGGCCCAGTATCGCAGTTGGGGCGTGCACGGCGCGGTCACCCTGGTGATCCTGATACTGCTCGCGACCCTGGTCAGGAAAGCGAACGGCATTATCGAAGGACAGCAGACCGAGCTCAACGACAAGGTCGCGCAGCTCACGGCGCTGCTTGCCCAGAACGAGCAGTTGCACGAACGCGTAAGCCGGGCAGCGGCTCGTGCAACCTCACTCAATGAACGCTTCCTGCGCAGCGTCGCCGCCGACTTGCACGACGGACCGGGCCAATGTCTCGCGCTGGCTTCGATGCGATTCGTGGCCTTGGCCGAGGTGTGCGGGCGCTGCGATCATTCCGCTGGGAAGGAAAACCGCATCGCCGAGGATTTCAGCACCGTCCAGGTAGCACTACAGTCCGGACTGTCCGAGCTGCGAGCCATACTGCGCGGCCTGCAGTTGCCGGAAATCGAGCAGCTGTCCCTCCCGGACACAATCCGGCGCGTGGTCAACGATCATGAGCGCAAGACCGGCATCAGCGCGCCGATCACGGCCTCGGACGTCCCCGACCGGGCGCCCCTTCCGGTCAGGATCGCGGCGTACCGATTGGTGCAGGAATCGCTTGCCAACGGCTATCGCCATGGCGGCGGTCGCAATCAACGTGTTTCCATTGCCGGAAGCGACAATGATCTTCGAATCGAAGTTGCCGACGACGGCAAGGGGTTCGATCCGGCGGCGCCGTCCGCGCGCGGCCGTTTTGGCATAGACGGGATGCGCGAACGCATCCAGTTGCTGGGAGGCAACTTCGAGGTCCACAGCATGCCGGGCCAGGGAACCGTCATACGCGCGACCTTGCCGATGTCGCCGTTCCGGGAAGTCGATGGCTGACACCATTCGCATCCTGGTTGCCGACGACCATCCGCTTTTTCGGGAGGGCGTGGTGCATTCTCTGGCTGCGGAATCGGACTTCACCGTTATCGGTGAGGCCGCGAGCGGCGAGGACGCCTTGCGCATGGCGCGTGACTTGCGGCCGGACATCGTCATGCTGGACATCAGCATGCCGGGCTGGGGCGGGATCCAGGCGGCAGCGAAAATCGCCACTGACTGCCCGGCAACGCGCATCGTGATGCTGACGGTGGTCGAGGACGAGGACAAGCTGCTCGCCTCGTTCAAGGCGGGCGCGCGAGCTTACGTGCTCAAAGGCGTTTCCGCGCATGAACTGGCGAAGGTGGTGCGATCGGTGGCCCTGGGAGAGGTCTACGTGACGCCATCCCTGGCCGCGGGGATTCTGCTCACCCTGAGCCGCAACCAATCCCCGCAGGACCCGCTTCAGGCGCTGAGCGAGCGGGAATCCGAAATTCTCAAGCTGGTGGGACGCGGCCTGACCAATCGGGAAATCGGCGAGCGGCTGCACCTGGCGGAGAAGACCATCAAGCACTACATCACCAATATTCTCGAAAAACTGCACGTGCGCAGCCGCGTCGAAGCGGCCACGCTGGCGGTCCGGGGCTCACTCGGGGATACCAACCGCCAATAGCGGTCCGAAAGCCGTTATTCAGCACATGAACAGTCGAGAAGTTTTCGCGTTCATGATACATTTGGCGGTTGCAGTGCAGCAATCGGACTCTCGGCGGGATTTACCCCCGCTCTCCGAATCGCCGATTATGACCAGCACGTTGATTTTGGCGAAAATTGCTGCGCAAACTTGGATAAGTGTCGGAGGCTCGTGTAGATGAAACAAAGCGCGCGGATTCTCTTCCTGACGCTGCTCGGATTCGGGTTTTGTACCCACGCACCCAGCGGCGGCGCCCAACCCGCTCCCATTGCCCCTGGCAGCGCAGCCGAACTCAAGGCCGCCTACGCGACCTCGCAGGACATCGCCGAGGGTAAACGCGTTGCCGAGGCATCGTGTGCCGGTTGCCACGGCATAGACGGAATCTCCAAGGTGAAGGATACGCCGCACATCGCAGGACAGCGGCCGGGCTACCTGTACCTGGAACTGCGCGTTTATCAGGCGGGCGCACGAGGCAATACGCCAATGAACAACTCGGTGCGATTCCTGAGCGACGATGCCCTGATGAAGGTGGCCGCCTATTACGCCAACCTCGACCCCGCGCCTCCGGCCCCGCCCGGCAAGGCTGCCGCCGCCAAGCCAGACCCCGTCGCCGCCGGTCGAGCCGCCGCCGCGGGCTGCGGCGGCTGTCACGGCGACAACGGGGTCAGCAAGATTGCGGGAATGCCGAGCCTGGTCGGGTTCGATCCGAAGTACTTCGTCGCTGCCGTCAAAGCCTACAAGAACAACCAGCGCAAGCACGACATGATGAAGACCCTTGTATCCGCACTCAGCGATTCGGAACTGAACAACATCGCCTTGTTCTACGCGACGCAAAAACCCGCCAGGGCGCCCACGCCGTCTGCGGGCGACCAGGCCGCCGGAAAGAACGCCGCCGCCGCATGCGCCGGCTGCCACGGAGAGGGCGGCGTCAGCTCCGGCACCGCGCCCAGTCTCGCGGGCCAGGACGCACAATATTTTGCCTCCGCGATGAAGGCGTACAAGGACGGTTCCCGCTCAGACCCGTCAATGAAGGCCCCGGCTGCATCCGTGGACGAGAGCACCGTAAGGAATATTGCCGCCTATTACGCGAGCCAGACGCCGAGGCCGCCGAAGTTCCGCAAGCCGCTGACGACGACCGAGCTGGCGCAGCGTTGCGACCGCTGCCACGGCGTCAATGGAAACAGCACGGACCCGCGTTCGCCGGCGCTCGCTGCCCAGCGCGCCGATTATCTGGAGAGAGTAATGCACGCCTATAGAAAAGGCGATCGCCGGAGCCGCGCCATGGCCGCCATGCTCGATGACGTGAGCGACTCGGATGTCGAGGGCCTCGCGAGCCATTATTCCCGCCAAAAAGGGCGGGCCGTGGTCTACGTTCCCCTTCCCGCAAAATGAGAGCCGCATTGCTCGGGCGCTACGCGGTTTCAAGGTCCGGCCGGCAAGAGGCGCGTTAGCATGACCGCGCAGGAGATCCACGCCGGAACCGGCGACGGCGATATCGGGCGCGTGCGCAGGGTCCACATTCAAAGTCGAAGGATGCAAACATGAGCGAAAACCCAATCCACAAGCTCTACTACCATTACTCAGAGCAGCCGGCGAGTATGCGCATACTCTACAGTGGGGCGCTGTGCATAATGGGACTGGGATACCTGTTTGCGATGATCTGGCTGTTCCATGTTTATTCCGGACGCGACGGCAACCCCTTGGACCTGTCCTACGACGATTTAGTCATCGCCTACACCGGCAGCGGCAAGGGATCGAAGCTCGAGTCGGCGCTGCGCGGACCCATGTCTTCCATGCTGCCCGCGGAGGAAGCCGCGGCGCTGATCAACTGGGCGCAGAAGGGCGCGGATCGTGCCACCTACGAATCCTTCATCAGGCCCACGATCGATAAGCGCTGCATGACCTGCCACGACGGCAGCAATCCGCACCTGGTGAACCTGGGCGGATTCGACAATATGAAGAAAGTGACGGAGCAGGACACCGGAACCGATATTTTCACGCTGGTGCGCGTATCGCACATCCACCTGTTCGGCATGACGTTCATTTTCTTCGTCCTTGGAACCGTTTTCAGCCACGCCTACGTGCGCCCACGATGGTTCAAGTATCTGCTGATGGGCCTGCCTTTCCTGTGCATCGCGATCGACATCATTTCCTGGTACCTGGTGAAGGTGTACCACCCGTTTGCTTACGTGACGATGGCGGCCGGGGCGATGAACGGCGCGTGCTTTGCCGCAATGTGGTTCATCTCGATGTATCAGATGTGGTTCCGGGGAACGCCGGAAGCAGTGGCCCGGCGCCACAGCACCAAGGATATTCTGGTGAGTTGATCCGCGCCGCGCGGCGATCCGGCCGGCGCACTCCGTGCGCCGACAAACTCTATAGCAGGGGCGCGGCGAAACCGAATCTCAGCCGGCGCGGCAGGCGCCGAATCTCAATTCGCGGGCTGGCTCGCATACCAGGTTGCCAGGCTCTCTATGATCGCGTTGCTGTACGGAAAACTCATCCGGTGCATGGTGGAACTTTCGCGCTTGTCATCGCGATACGCGCGCAACGCCATGACCAGATAGTCCTTGTCCTGGCCTCTCATCTTGGGTGCCGCCATGCCCGGATTCTCCTGGTCGTGGCAGCGATTGCATTTGGCGGCCAGATCCTGCGTGGAACTCGGAACCTTGTCGGCGGCCCTGGGCTGCTGGGCCGCGTAGTAGGCGGCGATGTTTTCGATGTCCTTGTCGCCGAGTCCGGCGACGTAACGCTGCATGCCCCAGTTCTTGCGCGTGGTCCGGTAGGACTGGGTTGACCTGACCAGATACTGCGCGTCCTGTCCCGCGAGGCTGGGCGTGGCAGCATCGACGCTGACGCCGCGCGCCCCGTGGCACCCACCGCACATGGCGGTGAGCGGCTCGCCGGCGACCGGGTCGCCCCCGTGAGCCTGGTCCGCGCGCTTCTTCGGCGTCTGGGCCGCAAAGTACAGCGCCAGACTCTCCAGTTCCAACCTGCTCGCGTTGGGCAGCATTCCCTTCATCGCCGGCGTCGCCCGCTCGCCCTGGTGATACTCCTGAATCGCTGCAACCAGGTAATGCGGCTGCTGTCCGGCCAGGCTGGGTGTCCCGGGCTGCGTGGAGTTACCGTCCTCGCCATGGCACCCTGCACAGGCCGCGGCGAGCTTCTTGCCCTGCTCGTAGGGGGACGAATGCTTGACATCGCTCGCAGCAGCGTTGGAAACCGGCGGCTGGCGGGCGTAATAGGCAGCGATATTGCGCATGTCCGCCTCGGACATGCCTTGCGCCAGGTCCCGGAGGGCGGCATGCATGCGCTGGCCGTTCTTGTATTCGACCAGCGAGGCGATCAGGTAACGTTCTCTTTGCGCCGCCAGGTGCGGTATTGCCGGCGCGACCCCCCTGCCGTCGAGTCCATGACAGGCCTTGCAGCTTTTCTCCGCGATGACCTTGCCCGCGCCGACGTCACCTGCCGCTTGCTTGGCAGCAGCCGCCGGCGATTCCTGCTTGTCCGTACACCCCATCAACGCCAGCGATAACGCGGCGGCAAGGAAAATATTTTTCATTGGCTATCTCACGTGATGAAAGAGTACTCGGCCGGTGACCTGCTTACCGTCAGGCATTTCATTGCGAACGTCCTGCGGTCATTTTATTCCGATGACGGGCACAAATACAGCCGCAATCGCCCTGCGCAATCGCATTCGCATGCGTCGTCCCGCTTACCGCAACCAGCGCGCCGGCGGTACGCACTACTCCCGTATTCCACCGCGCAAGTACCGGGTGCGCGACAGCGTGGGATGAACTGAAACCGCGCTTAGGCCGCCCGGCCTCAAGATCCATTCAAGTCACCTATAACTCCGTTCAGCACGAAAGCGAGCAGCATCAACCCGAAGAATATGAGCGTGAATCCGAGGATCTTGGACCCCAGCGTCATGGGCGCCGACGGAGCGTCCACCAGATACTTCGAGAGTTCGCCGGTCTTGACCAGGCGGTCGTATTCCACCCTGTGCTCGTGCCGGAATTCCTCCAGCGGCACCGCGCCGGTGAACATCACCACGTCCAGCGGGAACTTGTCCGGCCGGAAGTGATTGTTGAAGAAATGCACCGTGAACAGGAACAGGGCCGCGAGCAGCGCTTCCTCACCGTGGAATATGGTGGCAACGTTGAATACCCAGCCCGGCAGAACCGACGCGACCGTGCTCGGGAACCACAGCATGACCCCGCTCGCACCGATGATGGTTACGCCCCAGAACGGCGCCCAGTAGTCGAATTTTTCCCAGTAGGTCCAGCGGTCGAATTGCGGCCGCGGCCCCAGGGCGAAGAACCACTTGAACATGGCCAGGATGTCCCACAGATCCTGCAGGCGCGGAATCAACGAATCGGGCCCGAACCAGTCGAACGTTCTCCACTTCTTGCCGATTCGGATCGCGAAGTAGGCGAGCTGCGCGACGAACACGGTCGCGAAAATCACCGCGGAGATCCGGTGTATCAACGCCGCCGCCTTGGGGCCGCCGAGCGCGTTCATGACTACCGGCGCCCAGGCGGTGTCGGCGTAGAACACCGACATGCCGGTGAGTGTCAGTATCATCAGCGTCAATGCGAACGTAAGGTGGGCGATGCGCCAGATGAGCGGGAAGCGCTGGTAATATTTGCTGCCTCCCGCCCCTTCGGGCAGGGCTTCCGCGAGCACGTGCGGCCGGGTCTTGCGCTGCTTGCGATCCTTGTACTCCCGGTAGAACCACAGCGCGGTATGGGTCCAGAAGAACGCAAACGTGCCGAACAGCAGCTGAAGCATGAACTTGGACGCGATCCATATGTACGGATAGCGGCCGAAATTGTCCGCGGTGCCGTGCGGCTCGAAGGTGGCGAACCCTTTGGTGGCGTCCTTGTGGCATTTCTGGCAGGTTTGCACCCGCTTGTCCGGGTGCACGCTTGACTTCGGATCCGCCGCCCGCTGGACGGTGTGGCTGCCGTGGCAGTCAAAGCACTTGGCGGTGTGCGCGTAGCCCAGACGGTTGACCTGGCCGTGGTAGGTGTTGGTGTAGCTCTTCAGGCTATCGGCGTGGCAGTTTCCGCAGTTGCGGGTGATCGCGACCCGGGTCGAGTCCTTGGCCGGCGCTTCGACGTCGTGCGTGGTATGGCAATCCGAACAAATGGCCGCGTAGGGGTTGCCCTGCTCAAGCACCGACTTGCCGTGCACTGAAGTCGCGTACTGCTCGCGTTGCTTCGCATGGCACTTCCCGCAGGCGTCCGGAACGCTCAGGCGCCATTTGGTGCGCTCGGGGCTGTCCTTGCGGTACACGTAGTGGGCATCGTGACAGTTGTAGCAGGTCGCGTTGGTGCGGGACTGGTCCTCCCGACTCGGCCGGGCGTGTATGGATTTCATGTAATGCTCGATCTGCTGGACCACGACCCCGAGCCTCGCGTTCTCCCCGGTCTTGTTTTCCTTCTTTGCCGCCGCCCACAGACTCTCATGGCACTGCACGCAGCTCACCCTGACTTCGACACCCTTCTGGTGCGGGATCTCGGTGATGTTCTTGTGGCACTCGACGCACAGACGTTTGCCGTGCACGCTCTTTTGGAACCGGTCCGCGGCCAGGTGCAACGGTCGCATTTTTCCGTCAGCGCCGGGCGCCTCAAAACCCGCGTTGCCGTGGCAGCCCAGACATAATTCGTTGGGAAACTGCTCGGCCGCCGGTTTGGCGTCCTTTGCCGAGGCGGCGGGTGCGGGCGTAGCGTCTGAAGTGGCGGTGTCGGCGGCGTTGACAACCGCTGTCCACAAGGAGGGCGCTGCCACG
>Ga0326597_10007613_pt1 | contig 14716 bp, 10 predicted proteins | sample RVTome_12_FD_203789 | JGI IMG/M metagenome (GOLD analysis project Ga0326597, IMG submission 203789) | Soil microbial communities from uranium-contaminated site in the Upper Colorado River Basin, Wyoming, United States - RVT100D185 | ecosystem: Environmental > Terrestrial > Soil > Contaminated >... | reverse complement strand
TGGGTCTCGGCCTTATCATCCAGGGTTCCCATGATTGGCGGAACATCGACCGGTGCTGGCAAATACTCTACAACTGCATCCAGCATGGCCTGAACACCTTTATTTTTAAATGCAGATCCACACAGGACAGGAACAAGTTCATTTGCCAGGGTACGTTTCCGTAAGCCTTGTTTGATTTCCTCAACGCTGAGTGTACCGGTATTCAGATAGGTATCCCTTAGTTCATCTGTAGCATCGGCTGCTGCCTCAATCATTTTTTCCCGCCACTCTTCGCTAGCGGAGGCTAATTCAGCAGGGATATCCTTCTCGACGAAGGTAACTCCCATATTGTCCTTGTCCCAATAGATGGCCTTCATCTTGACAAGATCAACAACACCCTCAAAGGTTTCTTCTGCCCCGATCGGTAATTGAATCGGAACCGGATAACTACCCAGTCTGGTCCGGATTTGTTCAACTACCCTCAAAAAATTTGCGCCGGCCCTGTCCATTTTATTAACGAATGCGAGCCGCGGGACTTTATACTTTATCGCCTGGCGCCAGACCGTCTCGGACTGGGGTTCAACTCCACCTACCGCACAGAATAAAGCACAGGCTCCATCCAGTACTCTCAACGACCGTTCAACTTCAATGGTGAAGTCCACGTGTCCCGGTGTATCAATAATATTAATCCGGTGTTGTGGAAACGTACCTGCCATACCTTTCCAGAAACAGGTGGTGGCCGCGGATGTTATGGTAATGCCGCGCTCCTGCTCCTGCTCCATCCAATCCATAACGGCCGTACCGTTATGGACTTCACCGATCTTGTGTGACACACCGGTATAATAAAGAATACGTTCTGTGGTAGTCGTCTTACCCGCATCAATGTGTGCCATGATGCCGATGTTTCGATAATGTTCAATTGGAGTTGCTCTTGCCACAGGGATATCCTTAACTATTACCAGCGGTAGTGTGAAAACGCTTTATTGGCCTCTGCCATCTTGTGCGTATCTTCACGCTTCTTGATGGCACCACCACGGTTTTCGGAAGCGTCCATCAACTCACCAGCCAACCTGAGCCCCATGTCCTTTTCACTGCGTTTCTTGGCGGAGTCGACAAGCCAGCGCATTGCCAGGGCCATGCTCCTGTCCGGCCTGACTTCCACAGGTATCTGGTAGGTTGCGCCGCCAACACGCCTGGATTTTACTTCGATAACCGGCTTCACATTTCCCAGGGCTTTATTAAACAAATCCAGTGGGTTTGCCTTGCTGCGGTTGCCCATTTCACCGAGCGCACCATATACAATCTTCTCGGCCGTAGATTTTTTTCCATTACGCATAACTATATTAATAAACTTTGCCAATACCTGATCGCCGTATTTGGGATCCGGTAATACTGCTCTTTTTTCAGCAACTCTTCTTCGTGACATGGCGATTAATTATGTTTAGTGATCTTTATGATTTTGGTTTCTTGGCACCGTATTTCGATCTTCCCTGTTTCCGGTCACCGACACCTGATGTGTCCAGGGTGCCGCGCACTGTATGGTAACGAACACCGGGGAGATCCTTCACCCTGCCACCCCTAATCAGAATAACCGAGTGTTCCTGAAGGTTATGACCTTCACCACCAATATAGGTAGTAACTTCATGACCATTGGTCAGGCGGACACGCGCAACCTTGCGCAAGGCCGAGTTTGGTTTCTTTGGGGTAGTCGTATAAACACGAGTACACACGCCACGCTTCTGAGGACAACGCCCAAGGGCAGGCACGTTGCTCTTATCGCGTTTTGTTTTTCGCGGTTTGCGTACCAGTTGATTTATCGTTGCCATTTCATTCCAGTTAAACTTTATCTCAAATTTTTTACATACCCATTAACCAGCGCGTCGCTGCCACCTTACGGCCACAGTAGCGACGTGAAAGGTTGTATATTGGTTAATAGATTACGTGATACCCAGACCAAGCAGTCGATTACTCCAAGACCTGCCTTTCCGAGAGCCATAGCAATGACAGGCTGAAATTACTTCAGCCTGTGACAAAGAGGCGGAATTCTAGTGCCTTACTTCCTATTCTGTCAAGTTTCTGCGCAGATTTAGAGTTTTCAGGCGTTTGCAGTACCCTGCATATGGCCTTCTGCTTCTTTGATTACCCCACTAACCTCTTCAGCCAACTCATTATCGGCCCCGACCCCGGAAGTGGTATCCAGAATCAGCCTGTCTACAGCTGGTTTACTGCCATCCTGCTTCTTCCGCCGGCGTTCAGCATGATACGCCAGACCGGTACCCGCCGGGATCAACCGCCCGACTATCACATTTTCCTTCAACCCGCGTAAATCATCATGTTTTCCGTTGACACTGGCCTCGGTCAGGACACGGGTGGTTTCCTGGAATGATGCGGCAGAGATAAAGGATTCTGTGGAAAGTGAAGCCTTGGTAATACCAAGCAACACCGGCTCATACTCCGCAATGGCCTTACCATTCCGTTCCATTTCCTCATTGACCTCAAGTAATCGGGCACGTTCGACCTGCTCACCCTTCAATAATCCTGTTTCGCCCGGAACTGTAATTTCAACCTTGCGCAGCATCTGCCTGACTATCACTTCTATATGTTTATCATTGATTTTCACACCCTGTAAACGATAGACCTCCTGAATTTCGTTACAAATGTATGAAGCCAGCGCATGCACTCCCTTGAGCCGCAAAATATCATGGGGTGCCGGAGGGCCATCCACCACGGCCTCGCCTTTTTCTACATGTTCACCCTCGAAAACATTGATATGTCTCCATTTCGGGATGAGTTCCTCATACAACTCGCCATCCGTACCGGTGATAATCAGGCGTTGTTTGCCCTTGGTGTCTTTACCAAAGCTGACCGTGCCAGAAATTTCCGCCAGAACCGCGGGTTCTTTCGGCTTCCTGGCTTCAAAAAGATCGGCTACTCGCGGCAACCCACCGGTAATGTCACGGGTCTTAAGCGACTCCTGTGGCAGCCTGGCAATAACATCACCCACCTTGACTTCTTTGCCATCACTGACCGTAATAATGGCCTTGGGTGGCAAGGGATATTGCGCAGGATTGGATGTACCAGGGATTTTCAGTTCCTTGCCCTTGCCATCGACCAGCTTTACGACAGGGCGCATGTCCTTGGCATGGCCGGGACGTTGCTTGGGGTCCAGGATGATCATATTGGTCAATCCTGTGATTTCATCGACATGGCGGTTTACCGTAACACCTTCAACTATTTCCGCGAATATCGCCTTACCTGCCACTTCTGTAATAACAGGATGTGTATGGGGGTCCCATGATGCAACCTGTGTTCCTGCCTCAACAGTATCGCCATCCGAGTATTTCAATACCGCACCGTACGGAACCTTGTAGCGTTCGCGCTCTCGTCCAACTTCATCCTGTAAAACCACTTCACCGGAGCGGGAGACAACTACAAGGTTGCCGCTCTCCTGCTGAAGTAGTTTTACATTGTGCAGGCGTATCGTACCGCCGTATTTGACTTCAATACTACTGACGGCAACGGCGCGGGAAGCAGCACCACCTATGTGGAATGTACGCATGGTGAGCTGTGTGCCTGGCTCACCAATAGATTGCGCCGCTACAACCCCAACGGCCTCTCCTATGTTTACAATATGGCCCCTGCCCAGATCACGACCATAACAATGTGCACACACACCATAACGAGTGTCACAAGTAATGGCGGAACGGACAACGACCTGATCGATACCGGATTCATCAAGTATATTGACCAGGGTCTCATCGAGCAGCGAATTGGCAGCAACAATTACTTCTTCTGTTCCCGGCTTGACTACGTCGACTGCAAGCACGCGTCCTAATACTCTTTCTTTCAGCGGCTCTATAACGTCACCACCTTCAATAACGGATGTGACCACCAACCCTGCTGATGTCCCGCATTCCACCTCTGTTACTACCAGGTCCTGGGCAACGTCCACCAGCCTTCTGGTAAGATAACCTGAGTTCGCGGTCTTAAGTGCGGTATCGGCAAGGCCTTTGCGTGCACCGTGGGTGGAAATAAAATACTGCAATACGTCCAGACCTTCGCGGAAGTTTGCCGTAATGGGAGTTTCTATAATGGAGCCATCCGGCTTCGCCATAAGACCACGCATCCCGGCCAACTGGCGAATCTGGGCAGCAGAACCACGCGCGCCGGAATCAGCCATCATAAAAATAGAGTTGAACGAGGGTTGCTTGACCATATTGCCTTTTGTATCTTTCACTTCATCTGTACCAAGCTTGTCCATCATGGCCTTGGCTACCTGATCATTCGTGTGTGACCAGATATCGACAACTTTGTTATACCGTTCTCCGTCAGTAATCAAACCTGATGTATATTGTTGTTCGAACTGTTTAACCTGCTCTTCCGCTTTTCCAATAATAGAGCTCTTCTGTTCAGGAACGACCATGTCTTCGATTCCAAATGACACGCCTGCCCGTGTCGAATAATGGAAGCCCATGTACATTAATCTATCTGAAAATATGACCGTAGCTTTCAATCCCTGATTCCGATAACAAAGATTTATCAGTTTTGATATCGATTTTTTGGTCATCGGCTGGTTTACAAATGAAAAGGATATGCCTTTTGGTAATATCCGGGAAAGCAATGCACGACCAACTGTTGTTTCTATCCTGTCAAATGACTCCTTGCTCTCACCGTCTTCTGTAACTTCAAATTGGCGAATACGAACCTGGACCTTCGCATGTAAATCAACCAGTCTATTTTCGTACGCACGATGCACCTCGTCGACATCAGCAAACACCATTCCTGTTCCCTTTGCCGAGGCCGAGTCACGCGTCATGTAGTACAGACCGAGGACCACGTCCTGGGTTGGTACAATGATGGGCTCTCCGTTGGCGGGAGACAGGATATTGTTGGTTGACATCATCAACGTTCTGGCTTCAAGTTGTGCCTCGATAGACAGCGGCACATGGACAGCCATCTGGTCTCCGTCAAAGTCAGCGTTAAATGCCGTACAAACCAGTGGATGCAGCTGTATGGCCTTACCCTCAATCAGTACAGGTTCAAATGCCTGTATTCCCAGACGGTGCAATGTGGGCGCACGGTTGAGCATTACCGGATGTTCCCGTATCACTTCTTCCAGTACGTCCCAGACTTCCGGTCCTTCGCGTTCAACCAGTTTTTTCGCTGCCTTTATCGTGGTTGCGAGTCCCCTGCGCTCAAGTTTGCTGAAAATAAACGGCTTGAATAGTTCCAAGGCCATCTTCTTCGGCAATCCACATTGATGCAGCTTCAATGTAGGTCCTACTACTATCACCGAACGGCCGGAATAATCGACGCGCTTCCCCAGCAGGTTCTGCCGGAACCTGCCCTGCTTGCCCTTTATCATGTCGGCCAGAGACTTTAACGGCAGTTTGTTCGTACCTGTTATTGCACGTCCTCTCCTGCCGTTGTCCAGTAATGCATCGACAGATTCCTGCAACATCCTTTTTTCGTTACGTACGATGATGTCAGGGGCATTGAGATCCAGCAGGCGCTTTAACCGGTTGTTACGGTTGATTACACGTCTATAGAGGTCGTTCAGATCCGATGTCGCAAACCTGCCACCATCAAGCGGGACCAGCGGCCGCAGTTCAGGCGGTAGAACCGGCAATACTTCCAACACCATCCATTCCGGCTTGTTACCTGACTTATAGAATGCTTCCAGTAACTTCAACCGTTTGGATATCTTGCGCAATTTGGTCTCTGACTTTGTTTCCGGGATCTCGGCACGAAGGGTCGCAATTTCGGATTCAAGAACGATAGACTTCAGCAATTCATGGATTGCTTCAGCACCCATCTTTGCATCGAATTCATCGCCATATTGTTCAATGGCCTCGAGATAATTCTCCTCCGTAAGTAACTGGCCACGCTCCAGCTGTGTCATACCAGGCTCAATTACAACGTAGGCCTCGAAGTAAAGGACCCGTTCAATCTCCCGCAACGTCATGTCAAGTAACAGCCCCATGCGTGACGGAAGTGATTTCAGGTACCAGATATGGGCCACCGGGCTGGCAAGTTCAATGTGTCCCATCCGATCACGACGTACCTTGGACAGCGTGACTTCAACACCGCATTTTTCACAAACTACGCCACGATGTTTTAACCTTTTATACTTGCCGCAAAGACATTCATAATCTTTGACCGGGCCAAAGATCTTGGCGCAAAAAAGACCATCACGTTCTGGTTTGAAAGTCCTGTAATTTATTGTTTCCGGCTTCTTTACCTCACCATATGACCATGAACGGATTTTTTCAGGCGAAGCCAGGCCAATGGCTATGATGTCAAATTCCTCGGTCTGGCCTTGCTGCTTAAGAAGCTTAAGTAAGTCTTTCAACGTTTTCTACCTCCGCGTAGGGATGTATAGTTTTTGCTGTACATGTCATTCCTGCTCCAACTCTATATCAATACATAGAGATCGGATTTCTTTGAGCAGGACGTTAAAGGATTCAGGCATGCCTGCTTCCATATGATGATTACCATCGACAATATTCTTGTACATCTTGGTACGCCCATTCACATCGTCGGATTTGACAGTAAGCATTTCCTGCAACGTGTATGCAGCACCGTATGCCTCCAGTGCCCATACCTCCATTTCCCCGAAACGCTGACCACCGAACTGGGCCTTGCCTCCAAGCGGCTGCTGGGTAACCAGACTGTAAGGTCCTGTGGAACGGGCATGCATCTTGTCATCAACCAGATGGTTCAGTTTGAGCATATACATGTAACCAACGGTTATTGGTCTGTCGAATAGATCGCCAGTTCTGCCGTCAATCAACATTGTCTGGCCGTTTCTTGGCAAATCCGCAAGTTCAAGCATGCGCTTGATCTCTTCTTCACTTGCCCCGTCAAAAACCGGGGTCGCCATAGGCACACCATCTTTGAGATTCCGGGCCAGCTCGATTATCTCGTCATCAGTAAATGAACTGATATCTTCTTTCTTGCCACTCTCGTTATATATGGCCTCCAGAAACTTGCGGATTTCCTTAATCGATGACTGTGTTTCGTACATCTTTCCGATTTTTTTGCCAAGCCCTTTTGCCGCCCATCCAAGATGTGTTTCCAATACCTGGCCCACATTCATGCGTGAAGGTACGCCTAACGGGCTGAGGACTATATCGACCGAAGTACCATCGTGCATATGTGGCATGTCTTCGACGGGTACAATAGTTGAGATAACGCCTTTGTTACCGTGCCTGCCCGCCATCTTGTCACCCGGCTGGATCCGCCGCTTGACTGCCAGATACACTTTCACCATTTTCAATACGCCAGGCGCAAGATCGTCCCCTGAAGTCAACTTGGTGCGCTTTTCCTCAAACCGTTCATCAAAATCCTTGCGCAATTGCTGAAGTTGTTGGGAGGTCTGCTCCAACACAAGATTTGCATCTTCGTTATGCAGATTGATTTCGAACCATTTTTCCCTGGGAACATCAGACAGGTATTGTTTGGTAATCTTGCTTCCATGGGTAATATGCGCTGGCCCGCCATCGGCAACCTTGCCGAGCAGGTATTTTTCCATCCTCTGGTATACGCCATCTTCCATGATCCTGAGTTGATCATTCAGGTCCTTCCTGACCTGGTTCAGCTCAGCCTCTTCGATTTCCAGGGCGCGGGCATCTTTTTCAACCCCATCCCGGATAAAGACCTGAACATCAATGACAATACCGTTCATGCCGGACGGAACCCTGAGTGAGGTATCTTTAACATCAGAAGCCTTCTCTCCGAAGATAGCCCGTAACAGTTTTTCTTCCGGTGTCAGTTGGGTTTCACCTTTCGGCGTGACCTTGCCAACCAGGATATCTCCCGGATTGACCTCTGCACCAATGAATACCACGCCCGACTCATCAAGCTTGTTCAGGGCACTCTCGCTTACATTCGGAATATCTGCGGAAATCTCTTCAGGCCCCAGTTTGGTATCACGGGCAACACAAGTGAGTTCCTCAATATGAATCGAAGTAAAACGGTCCTCCTGTACCAGACGTTCCGAAATGAGGATCGAATCCTCAAAGTTGTATCCGTTCCAGGGCATGAATGCAACCATCAGGTTCTGCCCCAGGGCAAGTTCACCCAGGTCTGTTGAAGGCCCGTCCGCAAGGACATCGCCCTTTGCTATCACGTCACCGGTGTTCACCAGTGGTTTCTGGTTTATACAGGTATTCTGGTTGGAGCGAGTGTATTTAGTCAGATTGTAGATATCGACACCGGGTTCTCCCGCAGTCACCTCATCATCATTGACACGTATGACGATACGACCGGCATCGACAGAGTCCACGATACCACCCCTGTCGGCAATCACCGTTACCCCGGAGTCTATGGCCACGGTACGTTCCATACCTGTACCTACCAGTGGTTTTTCCGTCCGGAGGGTCGGTACGGCCTGACGTTGCATATTGGAACCCATTAATGCACGGTTCGCATCATCGTGCTCCAGAAACGGGATGAGCGACGCAGCAACAGAAACGATCTGCTTGGGCGAAACATCCATATACTCAATCCGGTCAGGCGTGGACATGGTAAATTCATTCTGATACCGGGAGGAGATCAGGTCGTCTATCAGCTGATTCTTTTCGTTCAGGGTGGAATTAGCCTGGGCGATCATGAAATCGCCTTCTTCTATCGCGGACAGATAATCAATCTTTTCCGTCACCTTGCCATTTACCACCTTTCTGTACGGGGTCTCCAGGAAACCATAATCATTGGTCCGGGCATAAACCGCCAGTGAGTTAATCAACCCGATATTGGGTCCTTCAGGGGTCTCGATAGGGCATACCCGGCCATAGTGCGTGGGGTGTACGTCGCGGACCTCAAACCCTGCCCGCTCCCTCGTAAGTCCGCCCGGTCCCAGCGCGGATATTCGTCGCTTGTGGGTTATTTCGGACAGGGGATTATTCTGGTCCATAAATTGTGACAATTGGCTGGACCCAAAAAACTCCCGGATAACGGCAGATACTGGTTTGGCGTTTATGATTTCCTGGGGCAACAGGCTCTCGGATTCGGCCAATCCGAGCCTTTCTTTCACTGCCCTTTCAACCCGTACCAGTCCCACCCTGAACTGGTTCTCAGCCATTTCACCTACACTGCGGACACGCCTGTTACCGAGATGATCAATATCGTCAACAGAGCCCTTCCCGTTCCTGATATTAACCAGGGTATTCATTACATCAATGATATCTGAACCGTCCCCAAGTCCCTTAAACAGCCTCTTCGAAGAATCATCAGTACGTTCACTGAAGAACTTACTGTCATAAATAACGCCGGGGCCAGTGATCTCCTTGCGCCCTACACGGCGATTGAACTTCATTCTGCCGACGGCCGACAGATCATACCTGTCGGAACTGAAAAAGAGATTCTTAAACAGATTCTCTGCCGCTTCCTTGGTGGGAGGCTCGCCAGGTCTCATCATCCGGTATATTTCAATCTGCGCCTCAAGCTGGTTCGTAGCGGTATCAACATTCAAGGTGTCAGAAATATAGGGTCCCCTGTCAAGATCATTGGTAAACAGGGTCTCAATCTCAATGTCAGGATATTCCACCAGTTTTTCCAGCAGGTCCTCACTGATCTCCGTATTGGCTTCAGCAAGCAATTCCCCGGTGTCCTTGTCGATAATGTCTTTCGCCAGTATCTGGTCAATCACATACTCAACAGGAACTTCCAGCTGTTTCAGTTTTGCAGTTTCCATCTGCCTGACGTGGCGGGCAGTTATCCTGCGATCTGCTTCAACAATAATCGTCCCTTTTTTATCTGTTATATCGAACGATACCGTCTCTCCCCTTAACCGCTCCGGAATAAGCTCCAGGAAAACACCTTTCTTTTTGATAGAAAACTTGTTCGTCTCAAAGAAAATATCCAGGATTTCCTGCGTGGTGTAGCCGAGGGCCCTGAGCAGGATCGTCGCGGGTATCTTGCGGCGGCGGTCTATGCGGCAATATACGATATCTTTTGGATCAAATTCGAAATCCAGCCATGACCCGCGGTACGGGATTATCCGGGCAGAATAAAGCAGTTTGCCGGAGGAATGGGTCTTGCCTTTGTCATGTTCAAAGAAAACTCCGGGAGAACGATGTAACTGGGAAACAATAACCCGTTCTGTCCCGTTTATCACGAATGTACCATTCGTGGTCATTAATGGGATCTCACCCATGTAGACATCCTGTTCCTTGATATCCTTGACGACTTTGTTGCTTAATCCAGCATCCTTATCATAGATAACGAGCCGGACTTTGACCCGCAGTGATGCGGCATAGGTCATACCACGAAGCTGGCACTCTTTCACGTCAAAACCCGGTTTCCCAAGGTTGTAATTGACATATTCAAGCACCGCATTTCCTGAATAACTCTCGATAGGAAAAACAGACTTGAATGCCGCATTTAAACCAATGTCCTTACGATGTTCGGGACTGCTGCCCGGCTGTAGAAACTGATCATACGAATCTATCTGCGTTGCAAGCAGGTAAGGTACATTTAAGACACTCGTCCGTTTACCAAAATCCTTGCGAATGCGCTTTTTCTCAGTATAAGAATAGGTCATTAACCAACCTCACAGGTATATCACAACATACAACAATCCGATCACAGCCGGGCCGGTGGACATCTCCACCAGCCTGACCGGAATTAACTACTGAACCACCAATGGTCTTATTTAATGTCAACCTTGGCCCCGGCTTCCTCAAGCTGCTTCTTAATGCTTGCAGCATCATCTTTTGATGCAGCCTCTTTGACCGTTGAAGGAACACCTTCAACCAGGTCCTTGGCCTCCTTGAGTCCCATGCCGGTGATAGCCCGGACTACCTTGATAACTCCTACCTTATTGTCACCAAAGGCGGTCAAAATCACATCAAACTCGGTTTTCTCCTCTACAGGTGCGGCACCGCCTCCAACTCCACCGGCGGCCGCTACTGCAACAGGCGCTGCAGCAGAAACTCCCCAGTCCTGTTCGAGCTCATTGATTAATTCAACCAGTTCCATAACCGGCATTTTACCTAACGCTTCTTTAATTTCTTGTCGTGAAACAGCCATTTTAGTTTCCTCTTGTTAATCTCTTTAAATTTTTACCAATTTGCATCAAGCAGCCTGTTGTTGATCACGTCTGGCAGCAAGTAATCGTGCAAATTTTGCCTCAGGTTCTGCAAGCAACCGCACCATTTTGCCCATGGGTGCTTTTAACACACCCAGGAACATCGAGCGCGCTTGCTCCAACGACGGCATACTTGCAAGTAGATCGATATCCTTTGCAGCCAGCAACCTGCCATCCATCGCAACCAGTTTGACAACCAGTTTTTCATTGCTCTTGCTGAAGTCGCGAATGACCTTTGCTGCTGAACCAGGTTCATCACCTGAAAATGCCAACACCAGAGGGCCGACCAGACCATCACGCATGCAATCAAAAGCAGTGCCTTCCAATGCCCTTCTTGCCAGGGTATTGCGAACCACCCGGAGATATATACCGGCCTTACGCGCTGATTGCCGCAACTGCGACATTTCAGCCACACTCAGACCAATATATTCCGCTGCTATAGCAGTGGGCGCCCTGGCTGCCACACCGGCAATCTCGGACACGATTGCCTTTTTTTGTTCAAGAGTCAGACTCATACTGAGTTCCTCCACTACCGTGATGGTACACACAACAAGTTACCGAAACCGGTCGCTCATTCACCAATCCATACGGTGTACCAATGTTTATATTCACGGCGACCATCACAGGAGTTCCTGTTAGGGCACACCGTCTGCGCAGGTAAAGTCCTTGTAAGATTAAGCTGGCATTACTACTTACTTCTCTATCCTCCAGCACCTGCGGTCTTTGACGAGCGGCGAGGTTCCTTTCGCCGACCCAAAGCCTGTTTAATTACATTCGCATATTCAACTATAAAATTTATTCGCTTCACTTTATGATTTAAACTGCCAGTGTTCCCTGATCAACTATTACTCCAGGCCCCATAGTGGTAGAAAGGCAAATCTTCTTCATATAGATGCCCTTAGAGGAGCTGGGCTTGGCCTTGACCAAATCGTTCAAAAGTGCATTCAGGTTTTCCAGCAATGCCGTTTCCTCAAAGGAAACCTTGCCTATGGCACAGTGGATAATGCCGTTTTTATCAGTCTTGTAACGGACCTGACCGGCCTTGGCATTGGCTATTGCCTGTTTTACATCTTTCGTAACAGTGCCGGACTTCGGATTGGGCATCAGGCCACGTGGACCAAGTACCTTACCAAGCTTACCAATAATAGGCATTGCATCCGGTGTGGAAATCACCACATCAAAATCCATCATGCCTTTTTGGATTTTTTCCGCCAAATCGTCCATTCCTACATGTTCGGCACCGGAAGCCGCCGCCTCTTTTGCCTGCTCGCCCTGCGCAAAAACCGCTACCCGGACTGATTTACCCGTACCTTTAGGCAACACCGTTGAACCACGTACGCCTTGATCAGATTTGCGTGGATCTATACCCAGGTTTATCGCTACCTCAACGGTTTCATCAAACTTGACCTTTGAAGCCTCCTTCAGTATCTTCAACGCAACCTTTACATCATAGGCCTTACCAGGCTCGAGTTTTTCCCTGTATGCCTGCACCCGTTTTGAAATCTTTGCCATGACTAGACCCCCTCCGTCTCTATGCCCATGCTGCGGGCAGTCCCTGCTATAGTACGTACGGCGGCGTCGAGATCAGCCGCAGTAAGGTCCGGTTGTTTTGCCTTGGCGATCTCTTCCAGCTGGCTACGGCTGACTTTACCCACCTTCTGGGTATTGGGGGTACCACTGCCACTTTCGATACCGGCCGCTTTTTTCAGCAGATGCGCCGCCGGTGTTGTCTTCATGGTAAATGTGAAGCTCTTATCTGAATAGACGGTAATGACGACGGGAACAGGGAGCCCCTGCTCCATTTTCTGCGTCTGGGCATTAAATGTCTTACAGAACTCCATGATATTCAAACCGTGTTGGCCGAGCGCCGGACCAACAGGCGGACTAGGGTTCGCCTGACCTGCTTTAACCTGCAGCTTAATATAGGTAACTATCTTTTTTGCCACTTTACTTCTCCTTTGGGTCCAAACGTTTCAGGATTGGTTACCGAAACTCCCCCTCATCAATGTTACTAGTTACTGGTTATTGGTTACTGGTTATATACCGTCAATACAAATAACTAGTAACCAGTAACTAATAACCGCCTTTTACTCTTTCTCCACCTGCCCGAACTCCAGTTCCACTGGGGTGGATCGGCCAAAAATCAATACGGAAACTCGCAACCGGCTTTTTTCATAATTCACTTCTTCAACTACACCGTTGAAGTCGGTAAACGGTCCATCATTCACCCGTACTACCTCGCCCGGCTCAAACACGATCTTCGGCCTCGGCTTGTCGACACCTTCCTCAACCCGCTGCAATATTGAATTTGCCTCGGCATCGCTGATGGGCGCCGGCCTATCGGAGGTCCCGCCGATGAAACCTAATACCCTTGGTGATTCCTTGACCAAGTGCCAGGTATTGTCATTCATTTCCATCTGCACCAGTACATAGCCCGGGAAAAATTTGCGGTCACTCTTGCGCTTTTTCCCGTCGCGCATCTCCACCACTTCCTCGGTAGGGACCAGGATGTCACCAAACTGGTCTTCCATCCCGTACAGCTTTATACGTTCCCTCAATGAGCGCATGACCTGCTGTTCATAACCGGAATAGGCATGGACCACATACCACCTGAACGCCATATCAACCACCCTGACCCATCAGGTTACGTATCGACCATCCCAAAAACGCGTCCAGTCCCCACAGAATGAGGGCAACTACTATCACGACCAGAATAACTATTAATGTAGTTTGAAAAGTCTCCTCCCGTGTCGGCCAGACAACCTTTCGAACTTCCACCTGTGCTTCCTGGAAGAAAATCCAGATACCACGTCCCTTTTCAGTCTGTAAGGCAATAGCGATTGCTATCACTACAGCAACCAATAAGCCAACCACTCTCAGTAGCAATGATTGATCAGCAAATACATAAAATCCCGCAATTGCTGAAAGTACGATAAATACGGCTATGGCCAGCTTTAAGGTATCAAACTTCACATTCACTGTTCCGACATTTGAACTCATAACATTCTATTAAACCGCAATCCTTACTCATCGAAGGTTCATTACATTGGCAGGCCAGGAGGGAATCGAACCCCCAACCTGCGGTTTTGGAGACCGCCGCTCTGCCAATTGAGCTACTGGCCTACTTACATCAATCATACACAATTACTTATACAAAATAATGAGCGGGAAATTTCAGAGCTGGCAACAACTCCTTCTGGAGATGCATCAACACTGGCTGTATGCGGTAATCTCAAGATTCAAAAACTAGTATTCCTAATCACCTTGTCACTTGATAATTTTAGAAACAACACCGGCACCTACAGTACGGCCACCCTCACGGATGGCAAACCGAACACCCTCTTCCATCGCAATCGGCGATATCAATTCCACCGTCATCTTCACGTTGTCTCCAGGCATCACCATCTCCGTCCCGGCAGGCAGCTCCACCGCACCCGTCACGTCCGTCGTCCGAAAATAAAACTGCGGACGGTAATTGCTGAAAAACGGCGTATGCCTGCCGCCCTCCTCCTTGCTCAGCACATAGATCTCACACTCAAACTTCGCATGCGGCGTGATCGTGCCCGGCTTGCACAATACCTGGCCACGCTCCACCTCCTCCCGCTTCGTGCCACGCAACAATACACCCACATTGTCTCCGGCCCGGCC
>Ga0326597_10007611_pt1 | contig 14717 bp, 14 predicted proteins | sample RVTome_12_FD_203789 | JGI IMG/M metagenome (GOLD analysis project Ga0326597, IMG submission 203789) | Soil microbial communities from uranium-contaminated site in the Upper Colorado River Basin, Wyoming, United States - RVT100D185 | ecosystem: Environmental > Terrestrial > Soil > Contaminated >... | reverse complement strand
GGCGGTGGCGATCGAGAACGCGCGCCTCGTGGCCGAGCTCAAGAAGAAGGAAGAGCGCCTCGACCGCGAGCTGCGCATCGCCCAGGACGTGCAGCAGGGGCTCTTGCCCGAGGACCATCCGCGGGGAGCCGGCTGGGAGGCGAGCGCGCACTTCCTGCCCGCGCGGGAGCTGGGCGGCGACCTCTACGACTTCTACGAGCTGGAAGGGCGCCGGCTCGGGCTCGCCGTCGGGGACGTCGCGGGCAAGGGTGTGCCGGCCGCGCTCTACGCGGCCTTCGCCTCGGGCACGGTGCGGGCCCGGGCCTTCGAGAAGCGCACCCCGGCCGCCCTCATGACCCGCGTGAACCGCACGCTGCGCCGCCGGGGCGTCGAGGGACTCTTCTGCACCCTCGCTTACGCCCTCTTCGACTTCGAAGAGCACTCGGTCACCCTGGCGAACTCGGGCCTGCCCTACCCGCTCCACTACCGGGCGCGCGAGGGACGGTGCACCGCGGTGGAGATCGGGGGCCTGCCCCTCGGGGCCTTCGAGAGCGCCGAGTACGAGGAGCGCACGCTGTCCCTGGAAGCGGGCGACCTGCTCGTGTTCCACACGGACGGGGTGTCCGAGGCGCGGGCCCGGGGGGACGACTACGGTGTGGCGCGCCTCAGCGAACAAGTGGAGGCGCACGCCGCCCGGCCGGCCGCCGACGTGGGCGCCCGAATCATGGAAGACGTGGACCGGTTCCTCGGCGGCGTGCCCCCCCGGGACGATGTGACCCTCGTGGTCGTCAAGGCGCTCTAGGGTGGAAGAGCGCCGGAAGCATCCCCGGTTCAAGGTGAGGGTCGACGCTCGCCTCGCCCTCGGAGCCGAGCGCTTCCCGGGCCGGCTCCGGGACATCTGCCGGGACGCGGCTCTCCTGGAGGTGGACCGCACGGTGGAGGTGGGGAGCGAGGTCGCGGTCGAGCTCGACCTTCCGGGCGCCGGGGGTTCGCTCCAGGCCGTGGGCCGGGTGGTGCGCGAAGCCGAGGGTCAAGACGGGTCGCGGGTCATCGCCATCCTCTTCAGCGACCTCACACCAACCGCGGGAACCCGCATCGACTTCTTCCTCGTGCTCCACGCTCAGGAGTCCTGAGCCCTGGAAAACGCCCGAAAAGGGCGTGGAAAGCCTCTCGATCCCCCGAAGCCGAGTGATCCAGATCACAACCCGGGGTTTGCGGTGGGCCTCCGACCCCTTAACCTAGGGGTTCGATGAGGCTTCACCCGCCGTCCTTGTGCTGTGGCGCCGGTTTCCTGGCCTTGCTGGCGATCCCCGCCGCGGCCCAGGTGCCGACCTTCGCCTCCCGGTCCGAGCTCGTGGTCCTGTCGGCCACCGCCGTGGACGGGAAGGGCCGGCCCGTGACCAACCTGCGGCGCCAGGAGCTCCAGGTCCTCGAGGAAGGGCGGATCCAGCCCATCCTCCATTTCGCCGAGGGGCGCGAGAGCCCCGCGCGTGTCCTGCTGCTTGTGGACGTGTCGGGCAGCATGAACGGGCAGTTGAAGACGACCTCGGCGCGGATGGCGGGCCGCCAGGTCCTGGCCGCCCTGCAACCCGAGGACCAGGTGGCCCTCGCCGGCTTCGACAGCGAGTACTTCGGCATCGTGGCCTGGACCACGGACCGGCAGAAGATCGACGAGGGGTTCACCGCGGTGAAGCCCTTCGGATCCACGGCGCTCCACGACGCCCTCGACCGCGCGGCCAGCGACCTGGCGAGCCACGGGGAGGGACGGCGCGCGGTCGTGGTCATCACCGACGGCATCGACACCGCGAGCCAGAAGACCCCGGACTCGGTGATCGCCCGCTCCCGCGCCCTGGACGTGCCGATCTACACGGTCACCGTCCTCTCCCCCATCGACGACCCGGGCTCCGAGCGCTACGTGGGCGGGGAGGACACCCCGGCCGCGGCCGCCGGGGCGGCGCTGCTGCAGCGCTACGCGACGATGTCGGGGGGCGCCGCCTACATGGTCTCCGACTTCGGGGCCCTCAAGAAAGCGGCCGACCAGATAGCACTGGAGCTCAAACATCAGTACCGGCTGGGGTATGATCCTCCGCAAGGCCCCCGCCGCTTCCGCCGGGTGGAGGTGCGGACGACCCGCAAGGGCGTTTCCGTCCGCACACGCAGCGGCTACCTACCCCCATCCTGAGAACCCGTAGGAGGTCTCTCGTGAGACGAATCATCCTTCCGCTCCTGGTCGTGAGCGTGGCCGCCACCGGCTGCGCGTCCAAGAAGTACGTGTCCCACGAAGTGGGCGAGGTCAACCAGAAAGTTGACAACCTGTCGGGCGAGGTCGAAAAGACCCAGCAGCGGGTGAAGGCCACCGAGGTCCGCCTCGACTCCGTGGACCGGGACAGCAAGACCGGCATCTCCGAGGCCAAGGGCTCGGCCACCGCCGCCATGAACAAGGCGGTGGAGGCGGAGCGGGCGGCCAAGGGCAAGCTGCTCTACACGGTGACCCTCTCCAACGACCAGGTCACGTTCCCCCTGAACCGCGCCGAGGTCTCGGACGACGCCAAGAAGGTGATCGACGAGTCGCTCTCCCCGATCGTGTCCGCGAACAAGGGCGTGTTCTTCGAGATCGAAGGCCACACCGACGCCACCGGCGAACCGATCTACAACAAGAAGCTGGGGGAGGAGCGGGCCATGGCGGTCCGGAACTACCTCTACGACCAGTACAAGGTCGCGCTCTCCCGCATGGAGGTCATCACCTACGGCGAGGAGAAGCCCGTGGCCGACAACAAGACCAAGGACGGCCGGGCCATGAACCGCCGCGTGGTGGTCAAGGTCCTGGAGTAGCTGCCGGCCACTTTCGTGTCGGCGGGAGGCGTCCCCGGGGAATAGGGGCCGCCTCCCACCCGTATCCCCCACGGGAGGGCCGCACGACACCGTCAAAGGCGCCGGTCGACCTCGCGGAAGCGGGCCTCCTCCGGAAGGCCCAGGGGGGTAACCTCTTTGCGTTCGAGGAGATCGTCAAGCGATACGAGCGGCGGGTGTACGCCACCGCGCTGCGCGTCGTCCGTCGCCACGACCTGGCCGACGACGTGGCCCAGGAGGCCTTCCTGCGAGCCTGGCAGGCCCTGGCGAGCTTCGACCTCGCCCGTCCCTTCGGGCCCTGGATCTGCCGCATCGCCGCCAACCTCGCGGTCAACCACGTGCGCTCCCCCGAGGCCCGCGAGGAGGAGCTGCCCGAGGGCCACGCCGAGCAGCGGGCCCCGGGGGAGGATCCCCTGACCCGGGTGCTCGACCGCGAGGCGGAAGGTCTTCTCGAGCGCGCCCTCTCGAGCCTGCCTCCCGATCAGCGGGCCGTGCTGACCCTGCGCGTGGTGGAAGAGATGTCCTACAGGGAGATCGCGGAGGCCCTGGCCGTGCCCACGGGCACGGTCATGAGCCGCCTCGCGCGCGCGCGCGCGAAGATCGCAGAGGCGCTGCGCCCCTATCTCGGAAGCGCCGGCGCGCAGGCCGGGGAGGGCGCATGAGCGTCCACGTCTCCGACCGGCTCTCGGCCTACCTGGACGGCGAGCTCTCGGTGGTGGACGCGGGCGGCGTGCGCCAGCATCTCGCGAGCTGTGACGCCTGCTCCGCGGAGCTTCTGGAGCTCGCGGCGGTGGACCGCGCGGTGCGGGGGCTTCCCGTCACCGCCCCCGATCGCTACTTCGACACCTTTGCTCCCCGCGTGCGCACCCGCATCGAATCGTCGGGGCGCGCGCGCGGCGGCCGCGGACTGCCCCGTTGGACGTGGGCGTTGGCAGCGGCCCTGCTCCTGGCCGTGATCCTGCCTCGGATACCCTGGGACCGCGCCGCTCCCGCGGCTCGGCCGGCCGCGAGCCACCCGGCGGACAAGGACGACCACCTGGAGACCGACTCGTTTGCACGGGCTCAGCCCAGCGCGGCCCCGGCGACGTTCCCTCCGGCGCCTTTGGTCGTCGGGCGGGACGAGGAAGAGTCTCTTCGGCGGCAGGGCCCCGGACGGCTGGACGAGAAACAGCCGAGCTCCATCGTGGATCAGCCGAAGGCCGAAGCGGCGCCGTCTCCCGGAAAAGCCAGAGGGCAGTACGCCGAGCCTCCGCCCAAAGCCGCGGCGCTTTCCACGGCCGAGACCCGCGTGGCCCCCGAGCAGCAGCCCCAGGCGCCTGCACCCTCGGCGCGCACCCCCGCTGCCGGCGCGTCCTACACGGGAGCGGCTGCCGCGAATGCCGCACCCGCCGAGGCCGAGAAGCTGAGCGCCGACTTCGGCTTGGGCGACGAAGCGGCGGCGGGCGTGGAAGGTGCGGTGGCTGAGGAGCCGCGCGCGAAGGAACAGCTGGAGAAGAAGGCCGAGCGGCCGGCTCGAGCGCAGCCGGGCAGCGTTGCCGCGGGACGTTCGGGGGCGCTGCATTCCCTCGACTCTCGCGTCGCCCGCTCGCTCGAGGAACGGAGGGCCCTGCGGGAAGCCTGGCGCAAGTTCGCGCGCGACCACCCCGAGGACCCCCGGGCCGACGAGGCCCGGGTGCGGGTGGTGGCTCTGGGGGCGGAGATCGCGAGAGAGACGTCGAAGAGCGAGGATGTCGCGCAGCTCCGCGCGGACGGTACCGCCTACCTGGCCCGGGCCGACGCGCGCCAGAAGGAGCGGGTCAAGGCGCTCCTCGTCGAGTTCGATCGCTGAGCCTCAGGAACGTCGGCCCGCCAGTCGACTATTACGGTAGCCGTACATGAAATAGAGGATGGCCCCCGCGACCATCCAGATCCCGAAGCGGTACCACGCGGTTCGGGGCAGGCCCGTCATGACGTAGATGCAGGAGAGGGCTCCCAGGGGGGCCACGACCCAGACGAGGGGGACCCGGAAGGGTCGCTCGCGACCGGGTTCCTTGATCCGCAGGGCCAGCACGCCCAGGCACACCACGAGGAACGCGAACAGGGTGCCGATGTTCGTGAGGTCGTAGGTCTCGTCGTCGTCCAGGATGGTCGAGGCCAGGGCGACCACGACGCCGGTGGCGATGGTCGTGACGTGCGGCGTGCGGAACTTCGGATGGACCTTGCGGAACCAGGGAGGCAGCAGCCCGTCACGGCTCATGGAAAAGAAGATGCGCGGCTGGCCGAGCTGGAAGACCAGGAGCACCGCGGTCATGGAGACCACCGCGCCGAAGGAGATGATGGCCTGGCCCCAGGTGATCCCCGCCACCTCGAAGGCGCGCGCGAGGGGGTCGGACCCCTTGAGCTGGGTGTAGGGCACGAGGCCGGTGGCCACGAGGCCCACGATGACGTAGATGACCGTGCACACCACCAGCGACCCGAGTATGCCCACGGGCATGGCCTTCTGCGGGTTCTTCGTCTCTTCGGCGGCGGTGCTGACCGCGTCGAACCCGATGTAGGCGAAGAACACGATGGCCGCGCCGTGATGGATTCCGGTCCATCCGTTGGGAGCGAAGGGGGTCCAGTTCTTGGGATCGACGTAGAGGAGGCCCACCCCCACGAAGAGGGCGAGCACCGCGAGCTTCAGGACCACCATCAGGTTGTTGACCCAGGCGCTCTCCTTGATCCCGATGACGAGCAGCCAGGTGATGAGGGACACGATCACGATCCCGGGCACGTTGATGGCCACGTGGTGGCCGAAGATCGTCGGCAGCTCGGCCATGCGGTCGGGATAGGAGATGGCCACGTCCCTATAGCTGTGCCAGAGCCAGAAGGGCAGCTCGATGCCGAAGCTGCGGAACAGCGAGGCGAAGTAACCGGACCAGGCGATGGCCACCGCCGCGTTGCCCACCGCGTACTCGAGGATCAGGTCCCAGCCGATGATCCAGGCCACGAACTCGCCCAGGGTGGCGTAGGCGTAGGTGTAGGCGCTCCCCGAGATGGGGATCATGGAGGTGAGCTCTGCGTAGCAGAGGCCGGCGAGGCCGCAGACCACCCCCAGGAGGACGAAGGAGAGGACGAGGGCGGGACCGGCTCCGTACCGGACGACGGTGCCGTCGGGCGTCACCTCCCCGACCGCCGCGGTGCCGATGGCGCTGAAGATGCCGGCCCCGATGACCGCCCCGATGCCCAACATCACGAGGTCGAAGGCGGTGAGGGAGCGCTTCAGGCCGTGGGCGGTCTCTCCCTCGACGAGGGTGGCCGTGATGTCGGCGACGCTCTTCGTGCGCAGTAACGAAAGGGCCATGCCTCCTCCCACGTCGGGGTTCGCGGGCGCGTCCCCGCCCGGCGATGTCGCTTCGCTCTCTTGAAAAGCGGCGGGATCATAGCATGCGGTGCGCAGAGGACCGTCCCCGGCGCCCTGCTAAGATCGCGCTTTCCTGGGAGGTGGGTGGGTGCTGGTGGTGATGCGTCAGGACGCGGGCGAGGAGGAGGTCCGGGGCGTGATCCGGGCGGTGGAAGCCCGGGGCTACAAGGCCCATCCCATCCCGGGCGCCCAGCGCACGGCCATTGGCATCACCGGGAACAAGGGCGCGCTCGAGGCTCCGGTGTTCGAGAGCCTGCCCGGGGTACTCGAGGTCATCCCCGTCACCCATGCCTACAAGCTCGTATCCCGCGAGGTGAAGGCCGAGAGCAGCGAGGTCGCCGTCGGAAACGTGAGGATCGGCGGCGGCACCCTCGTGGTGGCCGCAGGGCCGTGCGCCGTGGAGACCCACGAGCAGACCCTCACCATCGCCCGTGCGGTCAAGGCCGCGGGGGCGCACCTGCTTCGCGGCGGGGCCTTCAAACCGCGGACCAGCCCCTACTCGTTCCAGGGCCTCGGGGAGGAGGGCCTCAAGATCCTCGCCGCGGCGCGCGAGGAGACGGGGCTGCCCGTGGTCACGGAAGCCGTGGACGAGCGGGCCCTCGACCTCGTGGAGGAGTACGCGGACGCCATCCAGATCGGGGCCCGCAACATGCAGAACTTCTCGCTGCTGAAGCGCGCGGGCAAGGCGAAGAAGCCCGTGATCCTGAAACGCGGGATCTCGGCCACCCTCGAGGAGCTCCTGATGTCGGCCGAGTACATCCTCTCCGAGGGAAACTACGCGGTCGTGCTCTGCGAGCGCGGGGTGAGGACGTTCTCCGACTTCTCGCGCAACACCCTCGACCTCGCGGTGGTGCCCGCGGTGAAGGGCCTCTCGCACCTGCCCATCCTCGTGGATCCCTCGCACGGCACGGGGCGCCGGGACAAGGTGGCGCCCCTCTCGCGGGCGGCGGCCGCGGTGGGGGCGGACGGCCTCCTGGTCGAGGTCCACCACGACCCGAACCGGGCCCTCTCCGACGGCCCGCAATCCATCACCCCCGACATGTTCGAGGCGCTGATGGGGGAGCTCCGGCAGATCGCGCCGGTGATCGGGCGAACGCTCTGACCGGTCGGGCCGGGTAGACGGATCAGTTCCGCGATGTGCGCCGACGCGCGACGGCGAGGCCGGTCAGGCCGAGGCCGAGCAGCAGGAAGGTGCCCGGCTCGGGGACGCTGCCGCCGGGGATGCTCGTCTCGGTGAGCGAGGTTCCGTACTGGAAGGTGACGCTGCCGATCCCGCACTCCGAGACGGAGCTGCAGTCGAGCCCGCCGAGGGTGAAGACGACGGCGTTCTTGATGAGCCCCTCGCTTCCCGTGATCCCTCCGTTGCCGGTTCCGGTGTCGTCGCCCGCGGAAAGCAGCCCGTACTGGACCCCGTCGGGGCTGGCCGGGCCTGCGAGGTTGTCCCCCGGGAACAGATCCCCCGGCCCAACGATGCCCAGCCCGCTGCTGCTGATGATCTGGTTCGCCCCGTACTGGGAGATGCCGGACTTGTAGGCCCACTCGCCGCCGATCACTCCCCCCGCGGGCTGACCGTCGGGATCGTAGACGACGAAGCTGCCGAGCACACCGGAGTCCCTGGTGAGGGTGGTGTCATTCAAGGTGAAGAAGACGGCCGTGAGAACGTCGCCTGGGGCCATCACATCGGCGCTCGACGTGTTCGTGAGCGTGACGATGAGCTGATCGGATTCATCGATCACGTCGAACGTGACCGAAGCGGCGAGGCTGCCGCTGGATCCGACGAACGTGATGGGTTCGGCCAGGGCCGGGGTGCTGACGGCAGCCAGGAGAATGATCAGAAGGGCGGCGCGGCGCAATTTGAGGCCTCCTTGGAGGGGAGAGCAATCATCCTGCAATGGGCGTGCCGCGAGGGTCTCTGGGGCTGTGCACCCGCAAGTCGCTGATCTGCTTCGACGGTCCGGACCTCAACCGAAGCGCCTTGGGCGCTCCCTTTGTAAGCAATCCTGACACGCCCGTCGGCACACGTGACGTGCACAATCGAGGCGGGAAGTGGCTAACGTGCTGTCCGGACGTAGGTTCCAGGGCTGGGCCGATCAAGAATCCCGCAGCTCGAGTACCTTCCGGTCGAGCAGCCGCGAGAAGATGAGCAGCGCGTCCTCTTCGGACATCGGGCAGAGCTTCAGGATGGACTGCACGTCCCACTGGCCGTTCACCCGCGAGATCACGAAGCCCTCGTGGGGATCGAACTGCTGCTGGGTCAGCTCGCCCAGGGCCATGGTGAGGTGCGGCACCTTGTTGAGCGAGACCGAGCGCATGGCTTTCTCTCGGCTGCGGGCCTCGGTCGCGGCCAAGAGGCCCTTCTTGGCGTTCTGGTTGAGGCGGTCGAGCTCGAGCACCTGCTCGTAGGCCTTGACGGCGGCGTCGAATCGCTTCTCCTGCAGGCGCTGATAGGCCATGGCCAGGAGGTCCTGGATGGCCCCGATGGGGTCGGTGGCGGTCGTGGTCTGGCGGACCTGGTCGACCGCGATCACCCCGCGCTGGTACAGCTCGAACATCATGTGCGCGGTGTCGAAGTCGCTGCGGCGCATCTCGAGTGCTATCTGGGCGAGGGTCTTGCCGGCCTTGGCGAGGGCCAGCCCGTCCTTGTCGAAGGGCGCCAGCTCTTCCGGGGTCGCAACCACCCGGAAGGTGACTTCCATGGAGGGGAAGACGGCGCGAATCCGGTTCCATTCGTCGACTCGGCGGATGCCCTCGAGGATGACGGGAGTGACGGGGGTCTCCCAGTGGATGAGGACGTCGTAGGGAAACTCGCCTTCGCGAAAGTCGAACTCGCCCTCCGGCCAGAGGAAGAGATCATAGATCGTCTCCACCGCCTTGGCCTGGAGGGCGAGGCGCAGATCGTCCTCGGTGAGCACGCCCTCGGCGACCAGGAGGGAGCCGATGAGGCGGCCCTTCTCCTCCTGCCCTATGAGGGCCTTGAAGAGCTGCTCCTCCGTGACCAATCTCTCGCGGATCAGGAACTGGCCGAGCGACTCCCGCGGGTCGTTGGACCACGAGGAGAAGATCTGACCGTCCCGCACGATGATGCGTTTCTTGATGGAACGACGCTCGAGGTGCAGCGTGCCCGTCTTCTGTCCCGAAGCGATCCACTGAAGGATGTCGGGCAGGGACATCGTCTTGAGGTTGCCGCGAAGGCTCATGCCCGCGTCAGACCGTCAGCGGTCCCAGGACACGTCGAAGTAAAGATAGTCCCGCCAGCTCTCCGGTGCGCGGAGGAGTCCGAGGCTCAGGGTGAGGGAAGGCAGCGCCTCCGGACGGCGGGGTCTGCGGACGAGCTTCATCCCCGCCTGCTCCGGCGTGCGGTCGCCCTTCTTTCGGTTGCAGATCACACAGCAGGTCACGATGTTGTCCCAGCCCTTGTGGCCGCCGCGGGCCACCGGGATCACGTGGTCGAAGGTCAGGGAGCCCGGCGAGAAGCGATCGCCGCAGTACTGGCAGCGGTAGTCGTCGCGGGCGTAGACGTTGGGGCGGGAGAACGGCACCTCCGCGAAGGGGCGTTTCATACGGACGTGACGGAGGAGGCGAAGCACCGACGGCAGCTTCACCCGGACCGTGACGCCGCGGATCTCCCGGTCGTAGTTGGCAATGACCTCGACCTTGCCCTGGAAGAGAAGCGTGATGGCTTTCTGCCAGGATACGATCCGGAGGGGCTCGTAGGTCGCGTTCAGGACGAGGGTGTGTTCCATCGCGACTAACCCGAAAGACATTGTGCGCTCACGACTTGGGGCTGTCAAGACGCGAGCGAGCGCAGGTCCCCTGCTCGGTCTAACCTCCGCGCGCGGTCCTGACGATCTCCACGAGCTTGTGCGCACGCTCCGTGAGGAGGCTCGCCTTTCCCTCGCGCACAGCCGAGAGATCGACGAGATCGGCCCCGACTCCGAGGGCGCTGGAGCCCGCCTTGATGAAGTCGGCCGCCGTTTGCAGGTTCACCCCACCCGTGGGGATGAGGTCCACCTGGGGCAGGGGAGCCTTCAGGGCCCTGATGTAGCTCGCTCCTCCCAAGGCGCTGCAGGGGAAGACTTTGACCATGTCGGCCCCCGCCTGCCAGGCCGTGACCACCTCCGTCGGGGTCAGGGCCCCGGGCAGGATGGGGATGCCGTAGCGCCGGCAGCATGCGATCGTGTCGAGGTTCAGCGCGGGGCTGACCACGAACGAAGCCCCCGCCAGGATGCAGGCCCGCGCGGTCTCCGGGTCGAGAACGGTCCCCGCCCCCACGACCGCGTCCGTGCCAAACCGTTTCGCCAGCTCCTCGATGAGTCGCACCGCCCCCGGCACCGTCATCGTGATCTCGAGGACGCTTATGCCTCCCTCACGGATGGCGTCGATGGCCCGCGCCGCTTCGTCCGCGGACTCCGCCCGGACCACGGGCACGATCCCGACGTCCCGGATCTTCGCGAGGGTCTTTTCCTTGCTCATCGCTGCACCCGTGCCGTGCCGCCCTTCATGACGCGTTCGACCTCCGCGAGGGTCGCCATCGTGGTGTCTCCGGGAGTGGTCATGGCGAGGGCGCCATGGGCGGCGCCACACTCGACGGCCCACTGCGCGTCCTTGCCGGCGAGGAAGCCGTAGATGAGGCCGGAAGCGAAGGAGTCGCCCCCGCCCACCCGGTCGAAGATCTCGAGCCCCTCACGGCTCGCCGCGGTGTGGAGCTTGCCGTCGTAGAAGAGGACGGCCCCCCAGTCGTTGCGGGTGGCGGTCTTCGCGTTGCGGAGGGTCGTGGCCACGGCCTTGAAGTTCGGGAAGGCCTTCACGGCCTTCTCGATCATGCGCGCGAAGTTCGCGGGGTCGAGACCCGAGAGGTGCTCGTCGACGCCTTCCACCTCGAAGCCGAGCGCGGCCGTGAAGTCTTCCTCGTTGCCGAGCATCACGTCCACGAAGGGTGCTATCTCCCGGTTCACCTCCTGCGCGCGCTTCTGGCCGCCGATGGACTTCCACAGCGAGGGGCGGTAGTTCAGGTCGTAGGAGACGATCGTTCCGTGCTTCTTGGCCAGTTGCATGGCCTCCTTCGCCACGAGGGGAGTCGTCTCCGAGAGGGCGGCGAAGATGCCGCCGGTGTGCAGCCAGCGCGCGCCGTCCTTTCCGAAGATCTCCTCCCAGTCGACGTCTCCGGGCTTCAGCTGGGAGACCGCGGTGTGCCCGCGGTCGGAGCAGCCCACCGCCGCGCGCACGCCGTAACCGCGCTCCGTGAAGTTGAGGCCGTTCCTCGACGTCCGGCCCACGCCGTCGTCCTTCGCCCAGCGGAGATGCGACTGGTCCACCCCGCCCTGGTAGATGAGGTCCTGCACGAGCCGGCCGACCGGGTTGTCCACGAGGGCCGTCACGATGGCGGTCTCGAGGCCGAAGCAGCGCTTGAGGCCGCGGGCCACGTTGTACTCGCCCCCGCCTTCCCAGACCTCGAAGCGCCGCGTGGTGTGGATCCGGCCACCGGCGGGGTCGAGGCGCAGCATCACCTCGCCGAGGCTCACCAGATCGAAGCGGCAGCCCGCCTTTGGTTTCACGCTGAGGGTGGCCATACAGGCCCGGGACGGTAGCGCCCGGCGACCACGGCTGTCAACGCCATCGACGGGGACACGACGCACGGCCCAGCCTGTGGCCACGCGCTGCGCGCGCAGGAGGATTCACTCCGCCGGAGCGCGCGGGGGGGTTCGGGGGGACACGACGCAGTGTCCCCCCGCCCACTAGAGCACGAGCATGGCGTCTCCGTAGGAGTAGAAGCGATAGCCGGCGGCGATGGCCTGGTCGTAGGCGTCGAGGATGCGCTCTCGGCCGGCGAAGGCCGCCACGAGCAGCAGGAGCGAAGAGCGGGGCAGGTGAAAGTTGGTGACCAGCGCGTCCACGGCCCGGAAGGGGTGGGGCGGGACGATCACGAGCGCAGTCTCCCCGGCGCCCGGGGACACGCGGCCCGTCTCGTCGGCCCGGGTCTCGAGAACGCGGGTGGTCGTCGTGCCCACCGCGATCACGCGCGAGCCTCGGGCCCGCGCGCGGGCGATCGCCCGGGCGGTCTCCTCCGGGAGCACGAAGGGCTCGGAAGCGACCGCATGGTCCCGCACGTCCGCGACCTGGACCGGGCGGAAGGTTCCCGGGCCCACGTGCAGGACGACCTCCGCGCGCTCGATGCCGCGCGCGGTGAGCTTCTCCAGGAGGGCCGCGGTGAAGTGGAGGCCCGCGGTGGGCGCGGCGACGCTGCCCCTTTCGCGCGCAAAGACCGTCTGGTAGCGCTCGCGGTCCTCGGGACGGTCCTCTCGTTGGATGTAGGGCGGCAGGGGCACGTGTCCGAGGCGCTCGAGGGCTTCCGCCACGGAGCCCCGGCGCGGCACTACGCGCACGGCGCGCTGTCCGTCGGGAAGGGCCGGCTCGTCCAGGATGAAGATGTCCAGGGCATCGCCTTCCCGTTGGCCCACGCTGACCCTGGTCCCAGGCCGGAGGCGGCGGGCCGGACGGACCATGGCTTCCCACACGTGCTCCGAGCGGGGCCGCACCAGCAGGACCTCGGCCACCCCGCCCCCGGGACGCTGGCCGGTGAGCCGCGCCGGGAAGACTCGGCTGCGGTTCATGACCAGGAGGTCGCCGGGAGCGAGCAGGTCGGGGAGGTCGCGGAAGACGTGGTGACGCAGGCTGCCCGTGGCGCGATCGAGAACGAGCAGGCGCGAGGCGTCGCGCTCCGCGAGGGGCTCCTGGGCGATCGCGCCTTCGGGCAATGTGTAGTCGAAGTCCTCGAGCCTCAACCTTTCGAGTATAGGTCGCAGGTCGCGCGGGCGAAGGTCCCAGTGCTACGATCTCAGAGGGTGGCGACGGTAACGTTCGGAGACTTCGAGTGGGACGTCGAGAAGGCGACTGCCAACGAAGCCAAGCACGGCGTCACGTTCGAGGAGGCGGTGACGGTCTTTCTGGACCTCGACTACCTCCTTCGAATCATCGGTGCGCGGCGCGCGACACGTCGTGAGCATGAGACCTATGAGCGAAGACGAGAATCCGATTGAGCCATCTGAAGAATCGCTGGTGGAGATCCCCGAGCAGGATTTCTCACGGGCCATCCGGCCAAATCGATACGCGAACCTGCGGTGAGGGGCGCGACGCTTTCTATGCGCGCGCCGGCTTCTCGAGCTGAATCAAACCTTTCGGGAGCCGTTGTTTCTCTAGAACAGTTTCTTCTGGGGCGTGGCGGCCGGGGGCACCCGGCCGAAGTGCTCGTAGGCCCGGCGGGTCACGGTGCGCCCCCGCGGGGTGCGGTCGAGGAAGCCGAGCTGCATGAGGTAGGGCTCGTAGATGTCCTCGATCGCGTCCTGCTCCTCGCTGATGGCGGCGGCCAGGGCACCCACGCCCACCGGCCCCCCGCCGAACTTCTCGATGATGGTGAGGAGCAGCTTGCGGTCGACCTCGTCGAAGCCGTGGGCGTCGACCTCGAGAAGGGCGAGGGCGTCCTTCGCCACCGTCTCCGTGATCACCCCCTGGGCCCGCACCTGGGCGTAGTCGCGCGCGCGCCGCAACAGGCGATTGGCGATGCGCGGCGTACCCCGGCTGCGCCGCGCGAGCTCGCGCGCGCCTCCGGCCTCGATCGGCACGCCCAGGAGCCGAGCGGACCGCGTGACGATGAAGGTGAGGTCGTCCTCGGAATAGAAGTCGAGGCGATGGACGATGCCGAAGCGGCTGCGCAGGGGTCCCGTGAGCAGACCCGCCCGGGTCGTGGCCCCCACCAGGGTGAAGGGCTTGAGCGGGATCTTCATGGACCGGGCGCCGGGGCCGGTGCCGATCATGAGGTCGAGGGTGTAGTCCTCGAGGGCGGGGTAGAGGATCTCCTCCACCTTGGCATCGAGGCGGTGGATCTCGTCCACGAAGAGCACCTCTCGCGGCTCGAGGGCGGTCAGGAGCGCGGCGAGGTCGCCCGCCCTTTCGATGATGGGTCCGGCGGTGCCCTTCACGGGCACCCCCAGCTCGGCGCCGATGACGTGGGCGAGGCTGGTCTTGCCCACTCCCGGGGGCCCGAAGAGGAGGACGTGATCCAGGGCCTCGCCCCGGGTGCGCGCCGCTTCGATGGCCACGCGCAGGTTCGCGACCACCTGGGGCTGGCCCACGTACTCGTCGAGGCGTCGGGGCCGCAGGGAGACGTCGTAGCCAAGGTCGTCCTCTTGGGGCCGGGCGGAGACGAGGCGGGGATCGGTCACGGTGCTTTACCGCCCGGAGAGTACCTGGAGGCTGCGCCGCAGCAGGTCCTCGAACCGTGCGTCGCCTCCTTCCTTCAGCGCCCGCTCCGCCCCCCGCTCCGCCTCGGGGCGTGAGTAGCCGAGATGGACGAGGGCCGAGAGGAGGTCGTCCCGCGTGGGGGTCGGCTTTCTCTCCGCGGCCGGGGGCGCGCCCGGGGGCGGCATCTTGTCGCGCAGCTCCAGGACCAGCCGCTCCGCGGTCTTCTTCCCCACCCCGGGGATACGGGTGAGGCGGACGACGTCGCCCC
>Ga0326597_10007609_pt1 | contig 14720 bp, 14 predicted proteins | sample RVTome_12_FD_203789 | JGI IMG/M metagenome (GOLD analysis project Ga0326597, IMG submission 203789) | Soil microbial communities from uranium-contaminated site in the Upper Colorado River Basin, Wyoming, United States - RVT100D185 | ecosystem: Environmental > Terrestrial > Soil > Contaminated >... | reverse complement strand
GGCTCCACGATTCATATAATGAGACGCCAGCAACGCGCCACCCTCCCTTGCCAGAGATAAGCGAGACACGTACGAGCGAGAGATCCTGAAGCGCGTGGCGCAGGCGCGAACGCTCCTCGCGCATACCTTTTGCAAGCGCGCGAACGAGGCCAAAGTCGCGCGTGTAGAGCATGAGTGTCTTGTCCGCCTCACCGCGCGGCATACTTCCAACCACGAGCGCATCTGTTGTGTACTTTTGGTAGGACATAGAAAAATAGTTGATTCCAAATGGCTCCTTGGCAGTGCAAATTCAAGAGATTACTTTACAAACAAGTGGCGCATATGTACGAACAGAGAACGCACTGCATCAAATGCCCACACAACATTCAGCAACACGAATGGCCACGCACCAGTTTCAAGCGCATACCAAATGAGTACGCCTGCGCCAAGCGTGTTCAGAATTAAATAAAATACCGTGCCAACGCCATACTTTTTGCTTCTGCGCAGTAAAAAGCCAGCAAGTATAAGAGTGGCTCCCGAAAATCCAACAATTTCAACAAAATCCATATAATTATGTTAGTGTAATTTTAAGCGTCTGTTCTCCTATTTTCACTTCCGCGCCATCGGAGACATCGCCAAACGATATGTCAGAGAGCGATGCGACTTTCATAATCTCCTCGCGCGCATTTTCAATGACCGCGCGCATACTGCCATCTACCGCAACAATGAGCCGCGCTTTTTCGCTCGGTTTCAATCCTTTCTTTTTGCGTGCATCTTGAATAGCGCGAATAAGATCACGCACATCTCCTTCTTCTTGGAGTGCAGGTGTGATGGTTGTTTCTAACTGCACCTCCTCCTTCGCATTTTCGTCCACCACCACCTCCTTTACGTTTACCTCGTCTTTCACTAGTTCAGCAAACTCATCGGTAAGGGAAGCCCGCACAGTAAGACGCGCGAGTGGTTGGCGCACCTTGATGCCAGATGCCGCGCGTTTCTCAAGCGCGAGAGAGACGACCTCACGCACCTTTCTCATATCTTCTACCACTTGGGAACTTAGTTCCCAAGTGGGCCAATCCTCCAAATGCACGCTTTCTTTTTCTCCTCCGACCTCGCGGTACACATACTCGGCCGCAAACGGCATGAACGGCGCGAGCACCTTTGCAAACTCGCGCAAGACCCAAGAGGTCGTTGCGAGCGCCGCTTTCTTGTCGTCCACATCGCCCGACTTAAACCTATCTCGAGAGCGGCGAATATACCACGTAGATAGATCGTCTATAAAATCAGTAACAGGCCGCGCCGCGCGATCAACTTTGTATGCATCCAGATTATCAGTAACCGTTTTTATAAGCTCGTCCAAACGCGCAATGATCCACTGGTCAAGCACGTGCGCGCTCCCCCGCGAAGGGGCGTGTGAAGCAGCATCCCTGTACAGTAAGTAGAATGAAAGCACATTGAATAGGCGCGTGCTATTTTTTTTGACAATCTCATCCACGGTTCTCTCGTCAAAATTCTTTGACGCGCCGGGCTCATTCACGGTGTACATCCAGAAACGCAGTGCATCTACGCCGTACTTCGGTATCATCTCCCATGGATCAATAACATTACCAACCGACTTGGACATTTTTTTGCCCTTTTTGTCCAGAAGGTGTCCAAGGGAGATCACATTTTTAAATGGAGCGCCGCGCCCCATCAAAATGCCAATTGCGTGGAGCGTATAGAACCACCCGCGCGTCTGGTCTATGGCCTCGGAGATAAAATCCGCCGGATACCCTGCACCATCCACCCACTCTTTGTTTTCAAATGGATAATGGTCCTGTGCAAACGGCATGCTACCCGAGTCAAACCATACATCAAGCACCTCTGGCACACGCACATATTCGCGTCCATCGTCACCGCGTATTTTTATACGGTCAATATATGGTCGGTGTAAATCCACATCTCCGCTTAGATTGAACGGAAGCGTTGGCGTATGCATTTCCCGCACCTCTCCGGTCTCAAGTGACGTATTGTTTATGTCATCCTCCACTTCTTTCAAAGGTGTGTGCTCTGCCACTGCTATCAATTGCCATGCGGTCGTGTCATGTGTGACAAAAAGTACCCGCTTGCCAGTAAACTTTTGCTCCACTTCCTTAAGCATATCGGCAACCCTTCCTCTCACATCACGGCCCGATTCTCCATTTGGAAAACGTTTTTCAAGGCGTGACGATTCGTGATCAGAAAAATACGCATACCAGTCATCAACTGGCCTGCCGTTAAAATCACCCATATCTATTTCACACAGCCGTTTGTCAACGACGACTGCTTCACCACTCAACCCGAGCTCCTCACGCACTATGTTTGCTGTCTCCTGTGTTCGCACGAATGGAGAAGTGACTACTATGTCGATTCCTTCTTTCTTGAGCTTTTGTGCGGCTTCTTGCGCTTGCTTTTTTCCTTTTTCTGTAAGGTGGTTCGGTTCATCTACACTGGACTTAAGAATATTTGCCGCATTTCCATCGGCTTCACCGTGTCGCATCACAAAATAGTGGTTTTCTGACGTAACCAGCCGTTGTTTCAACTCCTCAAGCGAGCCCACAACAAGAACGTCTCCCGTCTCCTCATGCACCCAGATCGGCAGTGGCGTTCCCCAATAGCGACTTCGGCTGATTGCCCAGTCCTTTACTTCGCGCAGCCACTCGCCGAAACGCCCACCTTTGATATGCTCCGGTTCCCAGTGTATCTTCTGGTTCTCCGCAACCAACTCGTCCCGCAATTGCGACATCTGTATGTACCACGAATCGCGCGCGTAGTAGATGAGAGGATTTTTGCATCGCCAGCAATGCGGATACGTGTGCACGACGTCTTTTTTGCCAAAAAGCAGACCGCGTGTATCCAGATTCTCTGTAATGCCCGCATCCGCATCTTTGACAAATACACCGGCAAAGTCCTTTACATCGGCCGAAAATTTTCCTTCCTCATCCACAAGGTGATACTTCGGGAGCCCTTCTTTCGTGCCGAGCTCAAAGTCATCTTGCCCGTACATCACCGCCGTGTGCACGATGCCTGTTCCCTCTTCGGTAGAGACAAAATCCGCCGCGTATACCTTATAGGCATTTTTTTCCAACTTTTCCCGTTCCGACTCCGGCGCGCTGTCTTTGAGATATGGAAACAACGGTTCGTATTCAAGGCCAACCAATTCATTGCCGAGTATATTTTCCTTTTCCACTCCAAGTGCATAACGGTGTGATTCAAACATTCTCCCACCTTGATCCGTTTCCGGCGCTTGCTCGAAAATACTCCTTGCCAAGATATAAAAAGGAGCGCTGTTATCTACATCTCCACTGCCAGTACCAGTAAAAACAGCCTCAGGAAGCGTCTTGAGGAGGACATATTCAATATCCTTACCAACCGCGAGCGCCACATTCCCCGGCAAAGTCCACGGCGTGGTTGTCCATGCGAGAAGGTAGGTATTTCCGGGCAAATTATGTTTCTCCGGATTCTTTACCTTGAACTTTATGTATACCGAGGTGTCGGTTACGTCGGCATAGCCGTCTGCAACCTCATGGCTTGAGAGCGACGTGCCACAGCGCGCGCACCATGGCACCACGCGGTAATCTTTGTAGAGAAGTCCTCTCTCATGCACGCTCTTTAAAATACTCCAGACCGATTCAATATAATCATTCGCGAATGTAAAGTATGTTTCGTTATGATCAACCCAAAAGCCGATGCGGTCGGTAAATTCTTTCCACTCGCCGATGTAACGCAAGACGCTCTCTTTGCACTTTTTGTTGAACGCCTCGATACCGTACGCCTCGATGTCTTTTTTATTCTTGAGCCCCAGCTCTTTCTCCACCTCAAGTTCCACCGGAAGCCCGTGCGTGTCCCAGCCAGCTTTGCGGCGCACACGAAAGCCCTGCATTGTTTTGTAGCGCGGAATAAGGTCCTTAAAGGCTCGCGCTTCAAGGTGGTGAATCGCCGGACGGTTGTTCGCCGTCGGCGGACCTTCGTAAAACACGAATTCCCCCTGCGGCGCGTCTTTTGCAAGCGTCTTTTTAAAAATGTCGTGCTCCTGCCAAAATTTAAGAATCTCCTCCTCCCTGGACGCCGTAGCACTTTTTTGTGCGGAGGCGGCACTTTTGGCAGTATCGCTTTTTATTGACTCAGCCATCATCGAATAGTAGCAGAAATTGGGCGTACAAAAAACAGGGGCCGGCGCGTTCAATAAGAACGCGCCGGTTCAAAATCGTATCTTGGATCAGCTGGGCACGTGAAGTACCGCCGATGAACCAAGCAGACCGAAGGCAATATTGATTTTCGTTTCGACATGGTCCACATCTCTTTCATTGATGCGAACCTCTTCTTCACGCCCCGTGTCTGAAACGCGGAGCGTGCACGGCAACCGCATCGTTCCTACGATATGCTCTGCCGCCTTGCGGGCCTCCGTTGACATGAAATTCATTCTTGCCCCTCCTTCACGGGCCTAACTGCACTATACAGGCAAAATCGCTCTGGGTGCAAATGCGGCATTCATATATTTTAGTAATCCGATTACTAAATTTAAGCACTCGGAGTGCTCAAATTTACATCCGCTCCGGCGCGTTAATGCCTAAAAGCCACAGGCCATTTTTGAGAGTTATGGCGACCGCCTCAGTAAGCGCAAGACGCCGCGACGCATCCGGCGTTTTGAGCACGCGCTCCGTTGCGTACCAGCTATTGTAGAGTGCCGCCAACTCCCCCACATACACTGCCACATAGTGCGGCTCAAGTTCCTCCTGCGCGCGACGCACCACATACGGAAACTGCATGAGCATGCCCGTAGCGCGGCGTTCCCCCAGCGTCTGCGGAGGCGCGACTTCGGGAGCCACTCCTTCCTCCTGCGCGGCAGAGAGAACGGAGCAAGCGCGCGCATGCGCGTACTGCACATACGGACCCGAGTCGCCCTCAACCGAGAGCGATCGCGCAAAGTCAAACGTCATGTTCCTTCCAGTTGAAACCTTCAAAATAGAATACTTAAGCGCCGCGATGGCAATACGTTCTGCGACATCGGCAACGTCCGCCTCGGCATTGCGCTCCCGCACACGCGGTATGACCGCACTAACAACCTGCGCAAGCAAGTCCTCCACGAGCGGTACATTGCCGTAGCGTGACGAGACCTTCCCACCCGAGAATTGCAAACGTCCGTGGTGAATGAAGCGCGATTTCTTAGCCCACTCTGCGTCAATAAGCTCTGCGGCCTTTTTCACCAACTCAAAATGGTGTTTTTGCTCAACATCAGTCACCGTAAGCGAGGTATAAAACGTGTAGCGCTTGAACTTAATGTTAAGTAGCCCAATATCCTTTCCGAGGTACGTTGCAAACCCAGCAGAATTTATAAATACGTTATCAAAAAGTCCGTAGCGCGACCCGGGAAATATGACCGCACCGTCTGATTCCTCAAACACATTCGGTATATTTCTCCTCACAACTTCTTTGCCAATCTCTTCTGTCTCTGATTCAAAGATGAGATCATCGAAGTGCGAGCCGAGACGTGTGATTACATTTTTAAAATACTCAAGTGAAAACTCCCGTCCACGCCAATAAACGTCATACGTCTCCCCATGTTCTTTTGTGTAGAGCTGTGTGTTTATTGTATCTATCTCCCGCCGCGCGCTTTCTTCTTTCTCGTACGCAGCGGTGCCGCGCACATACGCTTCTCCCATGGTTTGTTCGTTTATTTTCTCTACCCCCGCAAGCGCCCAGACCGCCTTTGCAATACCGGGAGATATATCTGACGGAAACGAAAGAGTCGTGACCTTCGCGCCGCAAACCCTCGCGAGACGCACGAGCGACTCTCCCACCGCATTGTTCACCAAATGTCCAATATGAAACGGCTTAAAGAGATTCGGCGAACTGTGCTCAATAAGAAAATGCTTTCCGGAAAGCACATTGCTCTTCCCCCACGATTCAGGCGCCATAAGCACTTCTTTGAGCACTCCGGCAAACACGCTCGGTGCAAGAAAAATATTGATGAACCCTGCTCCTGCGACCTCTGCTTTCTCTACACCTTCAATATCGCTAATCACAGTGGCTATTTTCTCTGCAAGCTCGTCCGGGGCCATGCCGGCATTTTTTGCCTCCACCATAGCGATGTTCGTTGATAAGTCGCCGTGTGCAAGATCCGCAGGATATTCAAATTGAATGTTTTCAGTGCTAACCTCGTTTGCGGCAATCGCCCCCTTTATTTTCTCCTCTATTTCGTCCATCTGCTTCATTCTACTCGACAGCAGGTATACTCACAATAAACACAAAAAAATAGGACCCAGTCAGTGTGACCAGGTCCTTTTTTGTCGTCGTAAGTTACTTTTAGCGGGAGCAAAACAAGGCGGCACACCAGGGACCAGAGCATCTAGTCCTGGATAAAGTGCTTGGAGAGACGCGCCACTCGCTGAACCGTATAATTTGACTGCGTCTCAACGTCATCATAGTGGTGTTCCGGCACGCTTCGCATGCGCTCATACCGAATGCGCACGATCGCCTGCTGATTCGCGACGCGCATGTTCTCATGCGCCGTCACCTCAAGCGTGATCGGCCTGCCAAACTCTTCGCCGGTTGAGCCATACCCCCATCCCGGATCAATGTACCCGGCAGCATGCGCACGGAACTCGCCGAAGCGCGGATCTGTTGCCCGCAGCTCGGCAGAAAGCGTCGGAGGGACCATGATGTGCTCATAGGTAGTTAGAATGTAGAAGCTCCCTTTATGGAGGACAATATGGTCCCGCTCCATATGAAGAGGCGTGAAAAAGTCCTCCGGCCGGTAATAGTGCTTCTTGCCGTAGTCAAGCGGCTCGTTGGTACCGCGACATTCCCACCCAACAAGGCCCTTCTTTACGCCGAGCGATAGGAAAAGCGAGTCAGCGTGCCGGTGTATCTCTTCGCCCCTAAACCGTTCTTTCCCTGGATGATACAGAATGCCATATCTTTTGATTGCCATATCCATTTCAAGCCGGCTCAAGAACGTCTGTCCGTCAAATAAACGAAGTTGGCAGAGCGCCTGTCCGGGCGAGAGAATGACGGGGAAACTGTCCGCCCGCACCATCACCCATATCTCTCCCTTGTATCCATGCGGGAGATGATCGTACATGAGTACGCCGTCGGCAATGATACGACAAAAGAGGTTGACCCGCCCTGTTGAACTTTTAGGGTTCGCGTACCCATACGCACTTGGCGGGAGATTAAACGTACCCGCAATGCGGATGAGATGCGGCACACCAACTTCAAGCGGTGAGCCAAGATTACACCTTTTGCCGCGGACTTGCTGAATCAGGTCTCGAACGTTTTCATCTTTCTTTGGTAGAAAGATGTCGACAAGCCGGTACGCTTCGTCGGAAATTGGCAGGTCCAACGATGCCGGATTGATGTACGCTTCCGGAACTTCCTTTATGCACGTCGCCTTCATCATCTCTTTGATGTCCTGCGACGGCAACACACCTGTTTTACTCATCCTATGTCTCCCTTGACTGTTCCTCGGTGTCTCTGATCTGCCCTTCCTTGTACTACGAACGGGCTGCTGCCGCAAGCCACACAAATACTTGCGCATTTTCGGTGCATGCGTACAGTAGCAGTAGAAAATCACCGAAACAAGTGAACACGAAAGAGAGACGTATGACAAGCCCACTACCACGCGTCCCGTCAGGTAAAAGTGTGTCTATCATCGCCGCAGTCGCACAAAATGGCGTAATCGGCAGACACGGCAAACTTCCATGGGGACAGCCGCTCGCGCACGACATGCGCCGATTTAGAGAGTACACGGAGGGGAAAGACGTAGTCGTGGGGCGGCGTACGTTTGCCTCAATCGGACATCCTCTTGCCGGCAGGCATACAATTATCGTGAGCAAGCGCATGCTTGCTCATGAAGGATGCACTATGGCACCCTCTTTTAAGGAGGCGCTTCTGAAGGCGAACAGATCGAGTGAGATATTCGTCATCGGCGGAGCGCGGCTCTACAAGGAGGCCCTGACTGTCGCGTCGAGAATATTTCTCACGATTGTACTGCGCGATTATGAGGGCGATGTCCTTTTTCCAAAATGGAACAAAAAGAGGTGGAGGAAGACGTGCGAATTTGATATGCGCGACAGCGGCGTTATGACGCGGTTTGAAGCGTGGGATCTCCGTGCGCCTGCCGTACAGTAAAGATTTCGCGCCGGACCCGTAGGGGCCCGGCGCGCTGTTTTTTCACTTTGCCACTGCCGCCTTAATGTGCGGGTGGGGATTATAGTTGTCGAGTGTGAAGTCCTCAAACTGGAATCCGTCGATGTGCTCAACATTTGGGTTGATGTTCATCTGCGGCAAGGAGCGCGGCTCACGCGTGAGCTGTTCCTTCGCCTGCTCAAGATGGTTTGAGTACAGATGCAAATCGCCAAACGTATGGACAAACTCCCCGACTCCAAGCCCCTTCACTTGTGCCACCATCATCGTGAACAATGCGTAGCTCGCGATGTTAAACGGCACCCCGAGAAACAGATCGGCCGAACGCTGATAGAGATGGCACGATAATTTCTCGTTCGCCACATAAAACTGGAACAAACAGTGGCAAGGCGGAAGCGCCATCTTCTCGATATCCGCCGAATTCCACGCGGTAACGATGAGGCGGCGCGAATCAGGGTTCCGTCCAATCTCCTTCATCACTTCGCCAATTTGGTCGATGGTCCCGCCACGATTATCCGGCCATGAGCGCCATTGCTTGCCGTAAATCGGCCCGAGGTCGCCCTCTTTGTTCGCCCATTCGTCCCAGATACGAACGCCGTGGTCGTTGAGATACTGGATGTTGGTATCTCCTGCCAAAAACCACAAAAGTTCGTGAATGATGGACTTCATGTGGAGTTTCTTCGTGGTCAGGAGAGGAAAACCATCCGCCAAATCAAAGCGGCTCTGGTAGCCAAACACGGAGAGCGTCCCTGTTCCGGTTCGGTCACCCTTTTCTACACCACTCTCCAGCACATGCTGGAGCATGTCGAGATACTGTCTCATTGTGCATCCTCCCGCAATGCAACTGTTTCTATCCTTCAGCGATACTGCCACAGGAAACAAAGACACGCCAGTCCCGTAAATGGGACTGGCGTACCCTTACAAAGAAACACCAAGGGGATCAGTTACTACCCAACATCAATGCCCATACTGCGGGCGGTCCCTGCCATAATTTTTTTTGCTTGATCAATATCATTTGTGTTGAGGTCTTCCATTTTCTCGCGCGCGGCTTCTTCAAGCTTTGCCTCTGATATTTTTCCAATCTTTGATACGTTCGGCTTGCCTGACCCCTTATCCTTACCAAGCGCTTTTAAGAGGAGTTGCGATGCCGGCGGTTTTTTGAGTATAAAGTCAAAACTACGGTCTTCGTAAACGTTCAAGAGAACCGGGATGATGTCTCCACCAAGCTCCCGCGTTCGCTCATTAAACTGATTGACGAACTCGCCAATGTTAATGCCGGCAGGACCAAGTACTGTACCAACTGGCGGCGCGGGCGTGGCTTTGCCCGCCGGTATTTGCATCTTTATTTGTTTTTCCAGTTTCTTTGCCATGTTAGAGATTTTTAGTGAACGAAGTGAGCTTAAAAGCTCTTACACCCTCCTAAATTTTTAACCATTGATTACACATTTATACTCCATACTGCTCATATCAGCAAATACCGTTTCTATCTGCTCTTTGATTACTTACTGGGTTAAAAATTTTGGCGGGTTAAGAAAAATATAGTCGCTGCGCTCCTTATTTTTCTAAATCCTCTGCACCTGATCGGCCTCCAATTCCACCGGCGTCTCACGACCAAACATGGGGACCATCACTTTAACTTTCCCGCGCTCTTCATCAATCTCACCCACCTTCCCCTCCAGGTCTTTGAATGGTCCGTCAATAATAACGATGGCATCATCAACAGACAAGTCAATCGTGTGCTTCGCGTGCTCCGCTTCCATGCGTAAAAATATTCTGTCCACCTCTTCTTGTGTAAGCGGCACGGCCTGATTCGCCGTTCCCACAAAATGCATTACCTGCGGCGTGTTGCGAACAACACTCCACGCATCGTCAGTCGGCACCATGTCAACCAGTACGTAGCCGTGCAGAATTTTTTCACGAACCTCCGTCTTGCGGCCACCCTTCACCTTGACTTTTTTCTCGGATGGCACTACTACAGAAAATATTTTGTCTTGCATCCCAAACGACTCAACGCGTTGTTTGAGATTGCGCGCAACCGCATCCTCGTATCCCGAGTATGTATGCACCGCGTACCAGCCGCGCTCCCTGCCATATACTTGCTTTGCCATATATTATTCCCCCGCCGCCGGAGTTACATCAAACTGAACGTCTCCCTCGTCCAAGTCAGTCACATTCGTTACCTGAATGTCCTGCCCGTCGGCGCCACTTACGTTAATCGTTGGTGTAAATAACTCTCCTTGAGTTGCTTCTGCATCAATCCCATACTCAAGTGTTTTCGTAAACACAAAATCAAATACACCAATGTACGCTGCCGTCAAAAGCGATATAGCAATGACAAGGGCGGTATAAATAACCGTCTGCTTTTGGGTCGGCCACGCCACATGCTTGAGCTCGCCGCGTGTATCTTTTACGTATCGAGTAAGTCCCATATTCCTTCAAATACAAAACCCCTCGCGGGGCTTAGTAGTGCTATGATACGGCACCACCGAGGCGCAGTCAAGTCCTGCTGTTCACGAGCCTAATCTCACTGGTTAGTATATCAAAAATCTGAGGGTATATGAAAAAAGAAAGCCGGGCTACCCAACATGTGGATAACCCGGCGAGTCCGCTTTCGGCGGAGTAAGGTTCAAGGACTCAAAAGCGTCAAGCGATCAAGTCCTCGAGGTTCAGGACTGCGGAACGAAGGCCGACACCGACCCATAGTGCCCGTTGGCGACGACGTACCAGAACGTGCCGAACTTGACCTTGCCGTCGTTGAAGCTGAAGAGCGGGGCGAGATCGAAGCGATCATCGGCATCCGGATCGTCGAACTCGTCGCCCGAACAATCGAGCCAGAGGTCGTTGTAGTGCGACAGACGCTCCGGATGCGTCAGGATCATGATCCCGACGGCGAAGGCACCGAGACCGCACTCGTTGGCCTGCATGACCTCACGGGCTCGGCGAACCGAGCGACCGCGGTGACGCAGACCGAACTGGGCGGCGACCACGAGGATGTCGTGATCCTTCTGCTCCCGCCCTAGCTTCTGGAACACAGCCTCCGTCTTGGCCGACTGGCGCAGACGCTCGCCCGTGATCTGGCCGTCACGGTAGTTGTAGAACTTGCCGTTCCGGGCCTTCTTGATCGCGTCGAGCACCTTCTGCACCGCCTCGGCGTAGGTCGGAGCGATCGTCTGCCACTTCGGGATGGCGAACCATCCTTCGGCGTGCTTCGGCACCTCTCGCTCGGCGAGCTTCTCGTCGGCGAACCCGACACCCGGGAAGATCTGGCGCAGGATGTTGCACTGCTCCGTGATCGACCGGGGGCTAGTGTAGCCGGAGAGATAGCCGTAGCTCGAGGCGACTTCCTCGTTCTTGTACTTGTCGGTGACCGACAGGTCCTTGAGCGAGGCGATGGCCGCTTCGCGGATCGCACGAGCGAACTCGTCGCCGTGTTCGATGACGCGCTGGGCGCCGGGGTTGTCGAGACCGAGCTCTTCGAGAACCTTCTCGATGGCATCGGACCCGAACCGGTTGATCTGCTTGATCTGACCGGTAGTTGCGGACTGCTGAGTAATCGTCGTCATGACGTTATCTCCCTTTCGTTTAACTATCCGAACCGCTCGGATTAGCGACTTGTCTCGCCTGCCTGCACAAACTAGGCGCAGGCAGGTTCTTGAGACTAGCCCGCCTTCGCTAAAGCTATGGCGGGTAAACGTTCTTTTAAAATACTCTATTTAAAAAGTACACTCCTAACATTAGCGCAAATGGGCTAGTCTCAACCTGTCCGCCTCTGGCGGAAGTCCTGAAATATCAAAGAACAGTCACTATTGGATTATATCATAGATATTTGAGTCAATCAATAGTCCTGCCGTTTCACCACTGTGCAAGAGCACATTATGAGAGCGCCGCGCGCACAACTCGAAGAGCACGCCGCGCGCGCGGTACATCAGCAAGAAAGTAGCGCACATGCTGTCCCTCACGCTCCCCCACAACAGCGCCATACGCCTCAAGAGTCGCAAGCTGATGGCTTGCGGCAGAGTGACTAATACCAAGCGCCTCTGCAACTTCATACACATACAATCCTGGGCGGACGCGCGACAGCCGAACAAAAATCTCAAGGCGAGTGGGGTCTCCCAGAAGCCGCATGAGGTCGGCCGCTTTGCCTATGTGCGGTGGACATGTTCGTTTTCTCTGTATCATATACATATAAATATATGTTCATATATTTATATGTAAAGAGCCCCGGCTGAATAAGCGCCGTGGGCTCTTTGTCTGCTTTCCTACTCTTTCTCTAGCGTATTTCGTATGTGACATTCACGTACGATACGATTTTGTTCTCTCCTGTCGAGATACTCGGCACAGACGCCGATTGTGTTACCGCCATATCGCCGCCACGTCCAAACGACTCTGCATAGTATGGCTGCGGATATCCCCCATCATTTTCGTAGAATCCAACAACGCGCACAATCTTTACACCGAGTGAGTCCGTAAGTGTCTTCGCCTTCGTTTTTGCATCAGCAATTGCTTTATCGCGCGCTTCCGCTTTCAGCGCATCCTCATCGTCAATAGTAAACGACAAGCCGCTTACTTCCGTTGCCGCACGCTCGCCAACACCGGAGAGAATACCTCCCGCCTTTTCTGTATCGCGTACTTTCACACTTAGTGTCTGCGAGACCTCAAACCCAGCAAGTGTTCTATCGCCAGACGGCGGACAGTAGCCATCGCGGCAGAGTGTTTGTGAATATTCGTAACGCGGATACACGTTGTAGTTTATTGTCTTGATGTCACGATCTTCTACACCCTCTCCTTTTAGGTAGCTGATAATGGCGTTCATCTTTTCTGTTGCCGCGTCTTGGGCTTCTGAAACGGTTTTTGCTTCTTCCGTCACGCCAACCGTAAATGATGCTATGTCGGGTACGGCAAATACTTCGCCTTCGCCGGAGACGCTGATGACGTTCGTAGCAGGTACGCCAGCGCCAATGTATGAGAATTCCTTTATGCCAGAAAATGCCTCAACCGCGCCCCATAAGGCAAGTGCCGCGAGTGCCGCGATGAGGGCTGTGCGCGCGTATCCTGTAAATGTCTGTTCCATATGTAAATGTGTTTCTATTTTAGTAATGCAAGTAGTATAGCACGGGCGCAAAATGCATTCTTTATTTTTTCCATTTCACAATATCTCTTCAGTCAAGTTTGGCTGTTCGTCAACCGTTTCCACCCGAAAAGAAATGCGTCCAATTGGCAAGCCGCCCTCGGTAACGACAGTCACGCGCCACTTCCCAGGAGCTGGACCGTACTTTGTAGAATACCCGCGATACCCCTCCGCACGCCCGCCAGTTATGGAAAAACGAACGGTGCCCACATTTGTCCATGCGCCGCGCGCCTCATCGTAGTACTCCCACCGGTGGCCGATGGTCTCCGTCAAGTCCGTGGGTGCAAATACCGCGCTGTATACATACACGCTCTCGCCGGGCGCGCGCTCGTATACCTTGTTGTATGAGCGAAACGGCAAATACCATGGTACGGGCTCTCCAAGGGCCGCGTATGTGCCAGAATTTGTCTTCTCAATTGTGTGATACACACCGGCATCTTTGAGCGATAGTGGAAGCGGCGGAATTGCGCCCATAAAATAGAGTCCATTAAAAATGAGGGTGATAGTAACAACGCTTAGGGCAAGCACTCGTCGTCCGTCCGTTACTTTTTCTTGAAGAACAAAAGAAAGGAGGTAGAGAAACAGCGCCATGACGGCAATACTTACGGCCGAGCTTAGGAGAAACACATACGGCCCGATTGCTTTCACCACAACAGGCACAAAGAAAACGAGAAACGAAAAAAGCGCCACAAACAGAATACCCATCTGCACTTGAAATCGCCGGTACTGTTCCCTTAAAATTTCATTGCCCACTAACAGTCCCGCAAGAATGAGTACAAAAAGCCAACTGGAAAAAATAGAAGCGCCGCGACTGTAAAATACAAGAAATCCGCTGAAAAGTCCCCCGAAGGCAAACTGCACTAAAAGAGGCAGGAGCCCTACGAGCCGATTTGCGATAAGGCCGCCAACTCGTCCCGTATTAATGAGATGGTAGAGCACAATCCCGAGAGCCGCGAGAAGCAGGTACGAAGCAAGAACGACATTATCAAACCACTGGTCAATGCGCGTCAGCGTTAGGTTGTCAATGACAAACCCAAAGAGGAGCGCGAGAGGCATGAGGTAGTGCTCATAACGCGCCACCCATTCTTTAATCTGCTTTGTGTACGCAACAATACCCATAGCTACTGTATACGAACATAGTTGAACAGTACGCTAAATGGTACGCACCAGTGGAGAATGTATGGATATTGAGAGAGGTCAACACCATCCGGTAATACGTAGTTAATGTTTCCCTTCGTTCCCTTGATGGGGCCAAGATCAATAAATTCACTTGCTTCCAGGTCTTTTGCAAGATAGAGGTGCAGATTAGGGCCATTAATGGTGGAGAAATCCTCAAACCGGATGGTGACTACACCCTCCTGCTCGTAAAGTTGCACCGAACCGCGCGCCGGATGCCCTGTTGTTCCCTCAACCGGAAACGGCCCGGCAGTGCGCATATCGCCTGCCGCGG
>Ga0326597_10007608_pt1 | contig 14720 bp, 8 predicted proteins | sample RVTome_12_FD_203789 | JGI IMG/M metagenome (GOLD analysis project Ga0326597, IMG submission 203789) | Soil microbial communities from uranium-contaminated site in the Upper Colorado River Basin, Wyoming, United States - RVT100D185 | ecosystem: Environmental > Terrestrial > Soil > Contaminated >... | reverse complement strand
CATGTAGCCCATCCAGATCGGCAGCGCCGCCTGGGATCCGGTTTCGTTGCGGCCAAGCGTATGCGGCGTATCGAACCCGATCCACGCGACCGCCACCAACTCGGCGTTGAAACCGCAGAACCACGCATCCACAAACTCGTTGGTGGTGCCGGTCTTGCCGGCAAGATCGCCGCGACCGAGTTTCATCGCGCGCGCGCCGGTGCCGGCGCGCACCACGTCACGCAGGATGCTGTTCATGATGAAGGCGTTGCGCGCGTCAATCACGCGCTCCGCCCCGGCGCCGGCCGCCACCGGCTTTGCCGCCACCAGCACGTTGCCGCGTGCGTCCTCCACGCGCTCGATGAAATACGGCGCAATGCGATAGCCGCCGTTCGCGAAGATCGAGTAAGCCGCGGTCATCTGCATCGATGTCACGTTGCCCGCCCCGAGCGCCATCGTGAGATAAGGTGGGTGCAGCTTCGGATCAAAGCCGAAACGGGCGATGTAGTCCTGGGCGTACTGCGGCGTGATCGCCTGCAGGATGCGCACCGAGATGAGGTTCTTGGATTTGACGAGCGCGGTGCGCAGCCGCATCGGCCCCTCGAACTTGCCGTCGTAATTCTTCGGTTCCCAAGGTTCCGAACCGGTCTGCGCGGCCGTAAACGTGAGCGGAGCGTCGTTGATGACGGTCGCCGGTGTGAAGCCTTTCTCGAGCGCCGCGGAATAGATGAACGGCTTGAAGCTCGATCCCGGCTGCCGCAATGCCTGCGTCACGTGGTTGTACTGGTTACGGTTAAAGTCGAAGCCTCCGACCAGCGCCCGTATCGCGCCGTCGCGCGGGTCTATCGAGGCGAGCGAGGCCTCGGCCTCGGGCAATTGAGTGATTTGCCAGCGGTCCTTTTCATCCTTCTGCACGCGGATGATCGCACCGCGGCTGATGCGCTGGCCGGGGTTGATCTTGCCGCCCAGCATGCGCGCGGCGAACTTGAGCCCGTCCTCTTTGATCTCCACCCACTCCCCGCCCTTGCGGTATGCCTGCACCCGCTTGGGGCTGGCCTCGGTCACCACGGCCGCATGGATGCCGTCGCTGTCAGCGGCCTCCTGCAGCAGGTCTTCCAGGGCCTCGTCAGCCAGCTTGGCCGGCAGCTCGACGCGCCCTTCCGGACCGCGGTAGCCATGGCGCCGGTCGTACTCCTGGACGCCACGGCGTATCGACGCGTACGCAGCCGCCTGGTGCGAGGTCAAGAGCGTTGTGTAAACGCGAATGCCCTTGGTGTAAGCGTCGTCCTGGAAGCGCTCATAGATGACCTGGCGCACCATCTCGGCGAAAAACTCGGCATGAACCGGGTATTCGTTGATCTCCTTCTTCACCACGATCGGCTGCCGCTCGGCGGCGGCGAACTGCTCGTCCGTGATGAGCTGCAATTCATGCATGCGCCGCAGGACATACTGCTGCCTCAGCTTGGCGCGCTTGGGATTGGCGAGCGGGTTGTAGCGTGAAGGCGCCTTGGGCAGACCCGCCAGCATCGCGGCTTCGGCGAGCGTCAACTCGGGCAGCCGCTTGCCAAAATAGATCTGGGCGGCGGCGGCAAAACCATGGGCGCGCTGACCGAGGTAAATCTGGTTCAAATAGAGCTCGAGGATCTGGTTCTTGTCGAGATTGGCCTCGATCTTGAAAGCGAGCAGCATCTCGTTGAACTTGCGGGTCAGCGTTTTCTCCTTTGACAAGAAGAAGTTACGAGCGACCTGCATGGTAATGGTGGAGGCACCCTGGCGCACCCCGCCGGAGACGAAATTCGACATCGCCGCGCGCGCCACGCCGACGTAGTCCACGCCGCTGTGCTGGTAGAAGCGCTCGTCTTCGGCTGCGATGATCGCGTGGATCATAGACTGGGGGACGTCGCCGATTTTCACCACAGCCCGCCGTTCTTCGCCGAATTCGCCGATCAGTTTGCCGTCGGCGCTGAACACGCGCAGCGGTATTTTCGGCTGGTAATCCGTGAGCACCTCCAGGGAGGGCAGGGTGGGAAAGACTAAAGCAGCGGCAAATCCGACCAGCAAGATCCCGGCAAGGACGCTGGATGCCAGCAGCAAGAAGGGAAAAGCCCACCAACGAATCGTCATGAAATCAACAGCTTAAGTTGTATATGTTGCGGTACCGCAACAAAAAAGTGCTGTGGACGTCTGCTTGTGATGCGTGTCGCAGCAAGTTGTTGCAGAGTAAGCTATATTTAGTGCCCCGCCATTATAGGCGGGGTTCCCTGCAAACGAAAAAATAACGATAAAACGCTTTACAACCAATATAGTTGTTGCTAGGATTTAATGTAAACTGTGGGATAGTCTCCCCATAAACATATGGCCAAAGGAAATTTCAGCCTCAACCTCAGCGCCATCGAAGGCCTGTTCAAGGCCAAGATGCCGCCGTTGATCGGTACCGACATCAGTTCGTCGGCGATCAAGATGGTGGAGATTGTGGATGCCGGCAAAAGCCTGTACCGCGTCGAGCGCTACGCCATCGAGCCCTTGCCCAAGGACTCGGTGGTGGAAGGCAATATCAACAACCTTGACGCGGTGAGCGACGCATTGAAGCGCTGCCACAAGCGCCTCGGCAGCAATATCAAGAACCTCGCCCTCGCGCTACCCTACGCCGCCGTCATCAGCAAGAAGATCCTGGTGCCGGCCGGGCAAACCGAGGAAGACCTCGAAATGCAAGTGGAAACCGAGGCAAATCAATACATTCCGTTCGCCCTGGAGGAAGTCAACCTCGACTTCCAGGTGCTGGGGCCCGCGGCCAACAGCCCCGATGACGTTGAGGTGCTGATTGCCGCCTCGCGCAAGGAAAAAATCATGGACCGCACGGCCGTGGTCGCCATGGCGGGACTCACGGCCACCGTCATGGATGTGGACGTGTTCGCGGCGCAGACCGCCTTCGAGTTGATCGAGTCCCAGTTCCCCGACAACGGCAAGGACCAGAACATCGCCATCGTGGACGTGGGCGCTTCCATCATGGCGGTCAACGTGCTGCGCAACGACCAGTCGATTTACATGCGCGAGCAGCCGTTCGGCGGCAACCAGCTTACCCAGGAAATCCAGAACAAGTTCGGGCTTTCCCCGGAAGAAGCCGAGGCCGCCAAGCGCGCCGGCGGACTGCCCGAGAACTACGAATCCGACGTGCTGCAGCCGTTCCTGGACATGCTCGGCCTGGAAATCGCGCGCGCCCTGCAGTTCTTCTACACCTCGACCCAGCACAACCAGATCAACCACATCGTGCTGTCGGGCGGCTGCGCTGCGATCCCGGGCGTCGAAGAAGCGGTGTCGAAGCGCGTGCAGATCAACACGATCGTCGGCAATCCGTTTGTCAACATGGCGCTGTCGCCGAAAATCAAGGCGAAGTCCCTGACGCAGGTAGCGCCGTCGCTCATGGTGGCATGCGGGCTCGCCATGAGGAGGTTTGACCCATGATCCGCATCAACCTCCTGCCGCATCGCGAGATCCGGCGCAAGCTGCAACAAACGCAGTTTTTCATCGCACTGGGCATCGCGGTTGCCATCGGCGCCGGCATCTGGTTTACCGTGCACAGCTATCTCGACGACCAATTCAACAACCAGGTGAGCCGCAACAAGTATCTGCAGGACGAGATCGTCAAGCTCGACAAGCAGATCGCCGAGATCCAGAAACTGAAGGACCAGACCGCTGCGCTGCTCGCCCGCAAGCGGGTGGTGGAAACCCTGCAGGGTACGCGTTCCGAAGTGGTGCACCTGCTGGACCAGCTGGTGCGGCAGCTGCCCGACGGCGTCTACCTGAGGGCCATCAAGCAGGCCGGAACCAAGGTCTTGATCACCGGTTACACCCAATCCCAGGCGCGGGTATCGACGCTGATGCGCAACCTGGAATCCTCGCCCAACCTGGAGAACCCCGGCCTGATCGAGATCAAGTCCCTGCAGGTGGGTGCGCAGCGCCTTAACGAGTTCACCCTGAACATCAACATCACGCGGGCCGCCGTTGCCCCGGACAAACCGGCGCCCAGGCCGGCGGCAAAGAGGTGATGCGCCATGGCCATGACGGTTAACGAGCTGCAACGATATCTCGATCCGAAGAAGATCGGCAGCGCGCCGATCCTCGTCAAGTTCGGCGTGCTGGTGGTCGTGCTGGCGGCGATTGTGGGCGCCAGTTGGTATTTCGACTGGCAGGACCAGATCGACGCAATCGCCCGGGAAGCCAGCAAGGAAACGGGGCTGCGCGATACGTTCAAGAAGAAGAAGCTGGAAGCGATCAACCTGCCGGCCTACCAGAAGCAGCTGGAGGACATCGAAAAATCGTTCGGCGCGCTGTTGAAGCAGCTGCCGGGGAAGTCCGAGATGGACGCGCTGCTGACCGACATCAACCAGGCGGGCCTGGGGCGCGGGCTGCAGTTCGAGTTGTTCAAACCCGCGGCGGGCGAAACCCGTCGCGATTTCTACGCGGAACTGCCGATCATGATCAAGATCACCGGCAGCTACCATGACATCGGCGCTTTCGCCAGCGATATCGGCAAGCTCTCGCGGATCGTCACCCTGAACGACGTCGCGCTGGCCCCGGCCAAAGGGGGGGTGCTGACGCTCGACGCGACGGCCAAGACCTTCCGCTATCTCGACGAGAGCGAGCTCGCCGCGCAGAAAAAATCCACGGCGAAAGCCGCGCCCAAGAAGAAATAATCCGGGACCCCTATGATGCGCCATACCCTGACCCTCGCGCTCGCCTGCCTCGCCCTCACGGGCTGCGGCAGCGAGCGGCATCTGGATGAGGTGAAGCAGTACGTCAAGGAATCGGACAACCTGCCGCGCGGGCGCATCGACCCGTTGCCGGAAGTCAAACCGTACGAGCCGTTCGAATACGCGGCGTACGAACTCCTCGACCCGTTCGTGGCGCGCAAGATACAGGCCGTCAAGCCGCCCGCGCGCGACCCCAACGATCCCAGGCTCGATCCCGCCCGGCGCAAGGGCCCGCTCGAAGCGTTTCCGCTGGAGAACCTCAAGATGGTGGGCACGTTACAGCAGAAGAAAGACATTTTCGCGCTGATCAAGACCCCGGACAACAACCTGCACCGGGTCAAGCCCGGAGATTTCATGGGACAGAATTTCGGGCGCATCTCGGATATCAACGAATCCGCGCTCAAGTTGAAGGAACTGATTCAGGACAGCGGCAACGAGTGGAAGGAAGAAGAACGCACGCTGCTGCTGCAGGAATAACAGGAGGTCTGGAACATGAAGCTCACAGCCAACTTTATCTCGCTCGTTCTGCACGGGGCGCTGGCGCTTTTTCTCGCCGCGGCGAACACCGCTGTCCACGCGCAGGCAAATGCCATCGAGGCGATCAACGTGTCGCCCTCGGCCGGCGGCAAAGTCGTCGTCAAGGTGACGCTGAGACAGCCGCCGGCCAATGCGCCCGCCGGTTTCACCGTCAACAATCCGCCGCGCATCGCGTTCGACTTCCCCAATACCGCCAGCGCGCTCGGCCGCAGCACGCAGGAAGTGGGCGAGGGCGAGCTGCGCAGCATCAACGTGGTGCAGGCGGGCGACCGCACGCGGCTGGTGTTGAACCTCTCCCGCGCCGCCAGCTATGACACCCAGATCGACGGGCGCGCGCTGCTCATCACGCTGCAGGGCTCCGGTGCGGCCGCGAGCCCCGCGGGCTCGCCCACGCACTTCGCCGAGGCGCGGCCTGGCGATTCGCGCCACGCGTTGCGCGATATCGATTTCCGTCGCGGCGGCGCCGGCGAAGGCCGCGTCGTGGTCGATCTGTCCGACAACGCCGTCGGCATTGACCTGAAGGTCCAGGGCAGGACCATCGTCATCGACTTCATCAACACCGCGCTGCCCAAGAACCTGCAGCGCCGGCTCGACGTGACCGACTTCGGCACGGCGGTGCAGACCATCGACGCCTTCGCGCAGGGCGGCAATTCGCGCATCGTGATCGAGCCGCGCGGCACCTGGGAGCACACCGCCTACCAGTCCGACAACCGGTTCATCGTCGAAATCAAGCAGCAGTCCGCGGACCAGGACCGCATCGCGCGCGGTGGCGGCTACACCGGCGAGCGGCTCTCGCTCAACTTCCAGAACGTGGAAGTGCGGGCGGTGCTGCAGGTGATCGCGGACTTCACCGGGTTGAATATCATCACCAGCGACACGGTCGGCGGCAACCTGACGCTGCGGCTAAAGGACGTGCCCTGGGACCAGGCGCTCGACATCATCCTGCGGGCAAAGGGCCTCGACCTGCGCAAGACCGGCAACGTGGTTTGGATCGCCCCGCGCGACGAGCTCGCCACGCGCGAGAAGCTCGCGCTGGAAGCCCAGGCGCAAATCAGCGACCTCGAGCCCACCCGCACCGAGAGCTTCCAGTTGAACTACCAGAAAGCGCCGGACATGCAGAAGCTGCTCTCCGACGCCAGCCAGCGCGTGCTGTCCAAGCGCGGCAGCGCCGTGGTCGATACGCGCACCAACACGCTGTTCGTCCAAGACACTCCCTCGCGGCTGGAGGACGTGCGCCGGGTTCTGCAAAAGGTCGACGTGGCGGTGCGCCAGGTCATGATCGAGTCGCGCATCGTGGAGGCCACCGACTCGTTCAGCCGCAATCTCGGCGTGCGGCTGGGCTATCATGACCAGTCAGGCAGGGGCGGGAAAATCGGCAGCGGCGGCGGCCAGGTGCGGGCTGTGCCGGGAGGCAACCTTATCGATACGGGCTTTCATACCGGGCAATCCATCACGACCCCGGTATGGCCGACGGACTCGCTCAGTGTAAATCTGCCAGTCCCAGGGGTTGGCGGTGCAAACCCGGGCGCGTTCTCCCTGCTCTTGTTCAACGACAAGAGTACCCGGTTCCTCAACTTGGAACTGACAGCGCTGCAGGCCGACGGCAGGGGCAAGATCATTTCCAGCCCGCGCGTGATCACCGCCGATCAGGTGGAGGCGACCATCGAGCAGGGCACGGAAATCCCGTACCAGGCAGCGACCTCGAGCGGCGCGACCAGCGTCTCTTTCAAGAAGGCGACGCTCTCGTTGAAGGTCAAGCCCCAGGTCACGCCGGACGACAACGTGATCATGAGCCTGAACATCCACAAGGACAGCGTGGGCGCGACCACGCTCGCCGGGCCCTCGATCGACACCAAGCAGATCGTGACCGAGGTGCTGGTGGAAAATGGCGGCACGGTGGTGATCGGCGGGATCTACACCCAGGAAGAACGCTCGAACACCAACAAGATCCCGGTGCTGGGCGACCTGCCCTACGTCGGGTTCCTGTTCAAGCAGAACCTGAAGCTCGACGACCGGCGCGAGCTCTTGATCTTCATCACGCCGAAGATCATCAAGGACGGCATGACGATGCGCCAGTAAGGCGCCGGGACGACCCGCAAGGCGGCCCCACGGGCCGCCTTTTTTATTGCCGGCCCCGCGCGGGGCTTATGCGGTTTCGGGGGCGTTCCGCTAGAATCGCCTCATGGACGAGAACGCGCACAAATCGGCGGCGCGGGAGCGCATCCCCGGCAATATCTTCCTGGTCGGGATGATGGGCGCGGGCAAGACCTCGGTGGGCAGGCTCCTCGCGAAGCGCCTCGGCAAGGCGTTCCACGACTGCGACCACGAGATCGAGCGCGCGACCGGCGTCAAGGTCGCGGTGATCTTCGAGATCGAGGGCGAGCCCGGCTTTCGCGCGCGCGAAACCAAGACCCTGGCCGAACTGGTCCGGCGCAGGGATATCGTGCTCGCCACCGGCGGCGGTGCGGTGCTCTCCGCAGACAACCGCAAGCTGCTCGCCGGGAACGGCGTGGTGGCGTACCTGCGCGCGACGCCCGCCGATCTCTGGGGCCGCACGCGCCACGACAAGAACCGGCCGCTGCTGCAGACCCCCGACCCCCTGGCGCGGCTCGAGCAGCTCTACGCCGAGCGCGACCCGCTCTACCGCGAGGTCGCCGACATCGTCGTCGATACCGGCAGCCAGAGCCTGGGCAGCCTCGCGCACCGGCTGGAGCAGCAGCTGCTGCAGCACCAGTCCGGCCAGGACGAACGGAACAACGCGCCGGCGCGCACCGGCTGAGCGGAGAATCGAAGAACTCTCATGCAAACGCTGAACGTGGCATTGGGCGAGCGCAGCTACCCGATCCATATCGGGGCGGGACTGCTCGCGCGCGCCGAGTTGATCGCGGGGCGGCTCCCCAAGCAGAAGGCGGCCATCATCACCAACACCACGGTCGCCCCCCTCTACCTCGCGCCGCTCCAGCGCGCGCTGGAAGCGCGCGGCGTCGAGGTGGTTCCCATCACGCTACCCGACGGCGAGCGGCACAAAAACTGGGAGACGCTGAACCGCATCTTCGACACGCTGCTCGAGCACCGCTGCGAGCGCGGGACCACGCTGATCGCGCTGGGCGGCGGCGTCGTCGGAGACCTCGCCGGCTTCGCCGCGGCGGCGTATCTGCGCGGCGTGCCGTTCATCCAGGTGCCCACCACCCTCCTCGCGCAAGTGGACTCGGCGGTCGGCGGCAAGACCGCGATCAACCACCCTCTGGGCAAGAACATGATCGGCGCCTTCCACCAGCCGCGGGCCGTGATCGCCGACACCGACACGCTCGCCACCCTGCCGCCGCGCGAGCTTGCGGCGGGGCTCGCGGAAGTGATCAAGTACGGGTTGATCCGCGACCCTGCGCTGTTCGCGTGGCTGGAGCAGAACATGGCGCGGCTCGTGAAACGCGAAGCCGAGCCGCTCGCCCACGCGATCGAGCGCTCCTGCGCCATCAAGGCCGAAATCGTCGCGCAGGACGAGCGCGAGGACGGCGTGCGCGCCCTGCTGAACCTCGGCCACACCTTCGGCCACGCCATCGAGGCCGGGACCGGCTACGGCACCTGGCTGCACGGCGAAGCGGTCGGCGCCGGCATGGGGCTGGCGGCGCGGCTCTCGCAACGCCTCGGCCTGATCGGGCAGGAAGAAGTGCGGCGCGTGGACGCCCTCCTCAAGTCCGCCGGGCTGCCGGTGCGCGCGCCCGATCTCGGCCTTGCGCGCTACCTCGAGTTGATGGGCCACGATAAGAAGGTCGAGGGCGGACGCATCCGCTTCGTGCTGCTGAAGCGTATCGGCGAGGCGTTCGTGTCGGCGGAGGTCCCGCCAGCCGTGCTCGCGGACGTGCTCGGCGCGGCGCGCGAGCATGCCTGAGCGCGAACTCGCCCCGTACGCGGCGCGCCCCGAGCGCTCGCGCGGGCGCCATCACCGCGAGCCGCCGCCGCGCGGCAGGAGCGAATACCAGCGCGACCGCGACCGCATCGTCCACTCCACCGCCTTCCGCCGCCTCGAATACAAGACCCAGGTCTTCGTCAACCACGAAGGCGACCTGTTCCGCACCCGCTTGACCCACAGCCTGGAAGTCGCCCAGCTCGCGCGCTCGGTCGCGCGCAGCCTCCATCTGGACGAGGACCTGACCGAGGCGGTCGCGCTCGCCCACGACCTCGGCCACACGCCCTTCGGCCACACCGGCCAGGACGCGCTGAACGCCTGCATGCGGCCGTACGGGGGCTTCGAGCACAACCTGCAGAGCCTGCGCGTGGTGGATGTGCTCGAGCAGCGCTACGCCGCTTTTGACGGGTTGAACCTCACGTTCGAAGCGCGCGAGGGCATACTCAAGCACTGCTCGCCGAAGAACGCGCGGCTGCTCGGCGACGTGGGCGAGCGCTTCCTGAAGAAGCGGCGCCCGTCGCTCGAAGCGCAGATCGCCAACCTCGCCGACGAGATCGCCTACAACAACCACGACGTCGATGACGGCGTGCGCTCGGGGCTGCTCGACCTGGACCAGCTCTCGGAAGTGAAGATCTTCGCGCGCCACAGAAAGGCGGTGCTGCGCGAGCACCCCCGGATCGCGCCGCGGCGGCTGCGCTACGAGACGGTGCGGCGCATGATTGACACGCTGGTGACCGATCTAATCCGCGCCAGCGCCGTGAACATACGGCGGCACGGCCCGCGCACGATCGATGACGTGCGGCGCGCGCCCGCGCTGATCGCCTTCAGCCCGCGCATCCGCGACGAGTGCCTGGCGCTGAAGCGCTTCCTGCGCGAGAACCTCTACCGCCATTACCGCGTGGTGCGCATGAGCGCCAAGGCGCGCCGCATCGTGGCCGAGCTCTTCGGCGCGTTCCATGCGGATGCCCGGCTGCTGCCGCCCGAATTCCAGGCGCTCGCCCGGATCGACGCGCCGCGCGCCATCGCCGACTACATCGCCGGCATGACCGACCGCTACGCGATCCTCGAGCACCGGCGCCTGTTCGCGATCGAGGAGACTTGATTCACGAGCAGCGGGCGGCGCGCGCCAAAATCACGATTTTCCGGTTGAAGCCAGGGACTTAAGCCGGTAGACTTGATAGTCGCGCCCGCGCTTTCCTTCTGTCTTGTTGCGACGCCGCATTTTGTATATTAACTATTTGAATTAATTACGTTTTTCATATGGCCTCCGGTTTCCTGCCCGACCCCCACGGACTCTACGATCCAGCGCACGAGCACGACGCATGCGGCGTCGGCTTCGTCGCGAACATCAAAGGCAGGAAAAGCCACGGCATCATCGAGCAGGGTCTGACGATCCTGAAGAACCTCACGCACCGCGGCGCGGTCGGCTGGGATCCCAAGCTCTCCGACGGCGCGGGCTGCCTGATCCAGATCCCGGACAAGCTACTGCGTGAGGACATGGCCAAGCGCGGCGTGAAGCTGCCGCCGGCGGGCCAGTACGGCGTGGGCATGGTGTTCCTGCCGCGGGACCCCGCCTCGCGCCTCGCGTGCGAGTACGAGATCGAGCGGGCGGTGAAAGACGAAGGCCAGTTGCTGCTCGGCTGGCGCGATGTGCCGGTGGACAACTCCGACCTGGCCGAGCCGGCGCAGCGCGTCGAGCCGGTGATCCGACAGGTGTTCATCGGCCGCGGCAAAGGCATCACCGTCACCGATGCGCTGGAGAGGAAGCTCTACATCATCCGCAAGAGCGCCGGCCACGCGATCCGGGTGCTGAAGCTCGAGCACGGCAAGGAATTCTACGTGCCGACCATGTCCGCCCGCACCGTCTGCTACAAGGGCATGCTGATGGCCTACCAGGTCGGGGAGTACTACCTCGATTTGAAGGACGCGCGCGCCGAATCGGCGCTGGCGCTGGTGCACCAGCGCTTCTCGACCAACACCTTCCCTTCGTGGGATCTCGCGCACCCGTTCCGCATGATCTGCCACAACGGCGAGATCAACACGGTGCGCGGCAACATCAACTGGATCCGCGCGCGCCAGGCCGCGATCTCCTCGCCGATCCTGGGCAAGGACCTCGACAAGATCTGGCCGCTGATCTACGACGGGCAGTCGGATTCGGCCTCCTTCGACAACGCGCTCGAGCTCCTGGTGATGGGCGGCTACTCGATCCCCCACGCCATGATGATGATGATCCCGGAGGCGTGGGAGAACCACACGCTGATGGACCCGGCGCGGCGCGCGTTCTACGAATACCATGCGGCGATGATGGAGCCGTGGGACGGTCCCGCCTCGATCGCCTTCACCGACGGGCTGAGGATCGGCGCGACGCTTGACCGCAACGGCCTGCGCCCGTCGCGTTACATCGTCACCGCGGACGATCTCGTCATCATGGGCTCGGAGTGCGGCTGCCTGCCGGTCCCGGAAGAGAAAATCATCAAGAAATGGCGCCTGCAGCCGGGCAAGATGTTCCTGGTGGACCTCGAGAAGGGCCGCATCATCGACGACAAGGAGTTGAAGGACGCGCTTGCCTGCGCCCGGCCCTACGCCGAGTGGATCGACCGCATCCGCGTGAAGCTCGACGAGCTGCCGGAGCCCTCCGAGAAGCGCGAGCCCGCGAAAGAGCGGCTGCTCGACCGGCAGCAGGCGTTCGCCTACACCCAGGAAGATCTCAAGTTCCAGCTGGTGCCGATGTCCGGCAACGGCGAGGAGCCGGTCGGCTCCATGGGCAACGACGGCGCGCTCGCGGTGCTCTCGCGCAAGAACAAGACGCTCTACCACTATTTCCAGCAGCTGTTCGCGCAGGTCACCAACCCCGCGATCGACCCGATCCGCGAGGAGCTGGTGACCTCGCTGGTCTCCTTCATCGGGCCGAAACCGAACCTGCTCGGCGTCGACGAGCAGAACCCGCCGCTGCGGCTGGAAGTCTCCCAGCCGGTGCTCGATTTCGAGCAGATGGAGACCATCCGCCACGTCGAGAAGTACACCGACGGCAAGTTCCGCTCGTTCGAACTCGACACCACCTACCCCGTCGCCTGGGGCAAGCAGGCGGTCGAGGCGCGTCTCGCTTCCCTCGCCGCCCAGGCCGAGGACGCGGTGCGTTCGGGCTACACCATACTCATCATCTCGGATCGCCGCATGGACCGCGAGCGGGTCGCGATCCCGGCGCTGCTCGCGCTCTCGGCCGTGCACCAGCACCTGGTGGCGAAGGGCCTGCGCACCTCCACCGGCCTGGTGGTCGAGACCGGGTCCGCGCGCGAGGTGCACCACTTCGCGCTGCTCGGCGGCTACGGGGCCGAGGCGGTGCACCCGTACCTGGCGTTCGAGACGCTCGCCGACCTCGCGGACAAGGGTGAGCTCGGGCCCGGCGTCGACGGCAAGAAGGCGGCGAAGAACTTCATCAAGGCGGTCGGCAAGGGCCTGAAGAAGGTGATGTCCAAGATGGGCATCTCGACCTACATGTCCTACACCGGCGCGCAGATCTTCGAGGCGGTGGGCCTCGCGCGCGCGCTGGTGGACAGGTATTTCACCGGCACCACCTCTTCGGTCGGGGGTATCGACGTGTTCGGTGTCGCCGAGGAGGCGATCCGCACCCACCGGGCTGCGTTCGACCAGGACGATCCCGTGCTCGGGGTCGCGCTCGATGCCGGCGGCGAATACGCGTGGCGCGTGCGCGGCGAGGACCACCTGTGGACGCCGGACGCGATCGCGAAGCTGCAGCACTCGGCGCGCGCCAACTCGTACTCGACCTACCAGGAATACGCGGCGCTCATCAACGACCAGTCGCAGCGCCACCTGACGTTCCGCGGGCTGTTCGAGTTCAGGTTCGGGGAATGCAAGCCGGTGCCGATCGAGGAAGTCGAGCCCGCCGCCGAGATCGTCAAGCGCTTCTCGACCGGCGCGATGTCGCTGGGCTCGATCTCGACCGAGGCGCACACCGTGCTCGCGATCGCGATGAACCGCATCGGCGGCAAATCGAATACCGGCGAGGGCGGCGAGGACAAGCGGCGCTACGCGAAGGTCGCGGCCGGCGAGACGCTGCTCTCGCGCCTGGGGCGCGAGCGCGTGGAAGTCGACATCCCGCTTGAGGAAGGCGACTCGCTCAAGTCCAAGATCAAGCAGGTCGCCTCCGGCCGCTTCGGCGTCACCGCCGAGTACCTGGCATCCGCCGAAATGCTGCAGATCAAGATCGCGCAGGGCGCCAAGCCCGGCGAGGGCGGGCAGCTGCCCGGGCGCAAGGTCTCCGAGTACATCGCAGAGATCCGCTACTCGACGCCCGGCGTCGAGCTGATCTCGCCGCCGCCGCACCACGACATCTACTCGATCGAGGACATCGCGCAGCTGATCCACGACTTGAAGAACGCCAACCCGGGGGCTGCGGTCAGCGTCAAACTCGTCTCCGAGATCGGGGTGGGCACGGTCGCCGCGGGCGTGTCGAAGGCGAAATCCGACCACGTGACGATCTCCGGCCACGACGGCGGCACCGGCGCTTCCCCCTGGTCCTCGATCATGCACGCCGGCACGCCGTGGGAGCTCGGGCTTGCCGAGACGCAGCAGACGCTGGTGTTGAACCGCCTGCGCGGGCGCATTGCCGTCCAGGTGGACGGCCAGTTGAAGACCGGGCGCGACGTGGTCATCGGCGCGCTGCTCGGGGCGGATGAATTCGGCTTCTCCACCGCGCCGCTGGTGGTCGAGGGCTGCATCATGATGAGGAAGTGCCACCTGAACACCTGTCCGGTGGGCGTGGCCACCCAGGACCCGGTGCTGCGCCGCAAATTCGAGGGCAAGCCCGAGCACGTCGTCAACTACTTCTTCTTCGTCGCCGAGGAAGCGCGCGAGCTGATGGCGAAGCTCGGCGTGCGCAAGTTAAACGAATTGATCGGGCGCTCCGACCTGCTCGACACGATGAAGGGCGTCGAGCACTGGAAAGCGAAGGGCCTCGATTTCTCGAAGCTCTTCCAGCAGCCGCGGATGCCCGCTGAAGTCGCGCGCTACCACCGCGAGTCGCAGGACCACGGGCTGGAAAAGGCGCTCGACAACCGTTTGATCGAGCTCTCGCAGCCGGCGCTCGAGCGCGGCGAGAAGGTGACGATCGAGACGCCGGTGCGCAACATCAACCGCACCGTCGGGACGATGTTGTCGCACCAGATCGCGAAGCGCTACGGTCACGACGGGCTGCCGGACGACACCATCCACATCCGCCTCGCGGGCTCGGCCGGGCAGAGCTTCGGCGCGTTCCTGGCGAAGGGCGTGACGCTTGATCACATCGGCGACACCAATGACTACTGCGGCAAGGGGCTCTGCGGCGGGCGCATCTCGGTGCAGCCCTCGGCCAAGTTCCGCGGCGAGCCGACCGAGAACATCATCACCGGCAACGTCGTGCTCTACGGCGCGATCTGCGGCGAGGCCTACTTCCGCGGCGTCGCCGGCGAGCGTTTCGCCGTCAGGAATTCCGGCGCGCAGGCGGTGGTGGAGGGCGTCGGCGACCACGCCTGCGAATACATGACCGG
>Ga0326597_10007607_pt1 | contig 14721 bp, 13 predicted proteins | sample RVTome_12_FD_203789 | JGI IMG/M metagenome (GOLD analysis project Ga0326597, IMG submission 203789) | Soil microbial communities from uranium-contaminated site in the Upper Colorado River Basin, Wyoming, United States - RVT100D185 | ecosystem: Environmental > Terrestrial > Soil > Contaminated >... | reverse complement strand
TGAGGGATTGTACCTACGTGCCCAGATGCATCGCCCCATCGTGCGGGTCAGCCCTTGGGCTGACCCCCCTGAGGGATTGTACCTACGCGCCCAGATGCATCGCCCCATCGTGCGGGTCAGCCCTTGGGCTGACCTCTGAGGGATTGTACCTACGTGCCCAGATGCATCGCCCCATCGTGCGGGTCAGCCCTTGGGCTGACCGTCTGAGGGATTGCACCTACGTGCCCAGATGCATCGCTTTCCGCACTTTGACCATCGTCGCCGAGGCCCGCGCACGTGCCCGGTCGGCGCCGACCGTCAGCGCCTGCTCGACCGTCGCCGGATCGCCTTCCAATTCGGTGCGACGCCGACGGATCGGGCGGAGCGTATCATTGAGCTTGTCGGCAAGCGTCATTTTGCAGTCGACACACCCCAATGCGCCGGTGCGGCACGGCGGCGCGATCTCGGTCTCATGGCCGGGATTGTAGATCGTCTGCAGCGCATAGACGGGGCAGATTTCGGGACGGCCCGGATCGCCCTTGCGCAGCTTTTGCGGATCGGTGAACATCCGCTTGAGACGTTTCCGCGTCTCGTCTTCGGAGTGCGAGAGCGATATCTCATTCTCGTACGACTTGCTCATTTTGCGTCCGTCGAGACCCGGCACCGCGGGAAAGTGCGTCAGCTTCGCCTGCGGCTCGGGGAAAACGTCGCCATAGAGCGTGTTGAATCGCCGCGCCACTTCGCGCGTCAGCTCGATGTGCGGCAATTGGTCTTTGCCGACCGGGACCCATCCGGCGCGGTAAATCAGAATGTCGGCCGCCTGCAACAGCGGGTAGCCGAGGAAGCCGTAAGAATCCAGCCCCAACTCCGTCGCCTTGTCCTTGTAGCTGGGGACCCGTTCCAGCCAGGGAACGGGAATGATCATCGAAAACAGCAGGTGCAGCTCGGCGTGTTCTTTGACGTGCGATTGTACGAAGATCGCGGTCCGCTCCGGGTCGAGACCGGCGGCGAGGTAGTCGATCGCCATCTGGCGAATCCGCTCGGGGAGCTCGGACGTGTCCTTAAAATCCGATGTCAGTGCGTGCCAGTCGACGATGCAGGCGTACATCTCGAATTCATCCTGCAGGGCCACCCAGTTCTTCAGCGCGCCCTCGTAATTGCCCAGATGCAGGCGGCCGGTGGGCTGCATACCGGAGAGAATGATTCGATTGTCGCTCAACTGTGCCCTCGTCTCCGGCGTTCCCGACGGCCGGATGCTGCGAAATAAGGCCGTGACCGGCGAATTGCCAGAGCTTTGTCACAGCCCATCTCGATCGCGTCGCGGTCCCGCACCCGCTGAAACTTTCGTGCCGCGTGCCCGTAGGTATCAGCGGGGCCGTCATGGCTTCTTAAGGAGGGGTAATGCGCACACTGGCCGGACTGGCCGCCATCGTCGTCGTGATCGCCGCCTCGCAGATTGCCTCCGCCGCCGATCAGGGTTTTATCTTCGGCACGATCACGACGGAATGGGGCGATCAATACACGGGCCGAATCCGGTGGGATCAGAACGAGGGATTCTGGGATGACATCCTCGACGCCACCAAGGACGAAGAGCAGCCGTACACCCCACGCCGTGCGTCGCAGCGCAAGAAAGTCTCGCTGTTCGGCCTGAAGATTTATGAAGAAGAGGGCTGGGGCTGGAGTTCCAGCTCCTCGGCGCAACTGCGCTTCGGCCACATCAAGAGCATCGAGCCGCGTTCCCGCGATCGGGCGCTGGTCACGCTCAAGAACGGCGAAGTCCTCCGTTTCGAGGGCTCCGGCTCCGACCTGGGCTCAGACAATCGCGGAATCGTCATGGATGTCGAAGGCGAAGGCATTCTCGAGATGGAGTGGCGCGATGTCGAGCATGTCGAGTTTTTTCCCGAACCCGATGACTACACGCCATCGGATGATCGCGTCGAACGGCTCTATGGCCGCGTGACGACAGAAGACGACGAGACCCACACCGGATTCATCGTCTGGGACGCCGATGAAATCTACACGACCGACGTCTTGGACGGCGACGAAGACGGTCGTGACCGCGAGATCCGTTTCGGTCGCATTGCCGCCATCGAGAAGCGCGGTTCCGACGGATGCCTCGTGCAGCTCGCCAACGGGCGTGACATGAGATTGACGGGCTCCAACGACGTCGACAGCGGCAATCGCGGCATCAGCATCGTCATCGCCGATCTCGGACGACTGGAAGTCGAGTGGGACAATTTCCGGCGCATCGACTTTGTGACCGCTCCGGCGGGCGCCATGGCGACCTACGACCGTTTCGACGGCGGACGCCGCCTGCGCGGTACCGTCACCAGCGAATGGGGCGACTCGTACACCGGGGAGATTACCTGGGACAACGACGAGCGCTACTCCTGGGAGTTTCTCAACGGCGAAACGCAGGGCTTCGGCGCTGATATCGAATTCGGCGCAATCGCGTCGATCAAGCGGCTCTCGCGGCGCGGCTGTCAGGTGACACTCCGCAACGGGATGTCATTTGAACTGCGCGGCTCCAACGACGTCGACGAGGACAACAAGGGCGTCTTTGTCGAAACCGATGAGGGTGACTTGGAAGAACTCGATTGGGACGATTTCGAAAAGGTCGAATTCTCGGCGCCGTGACACGCGTCTGAATGCTCGATCCCCCTATGGCGGCCCTCCCATCACGTATGGGAGGGCCGCCTGTTTTTTGATTGATCAACCCCTGTTCAGCATCTGAACAAATGCTTTATGCGGATGTTCTAACTGCTTGTCGCTCCATGCGCGTATGCGAATCTGACTGCCCATATTCGGTGCAGCTTCCGCGCGGCAGCGCGGTTGCACGGACTCTGGATCACGCACGGTCACGCCTGAGGTGTCGGCGGGACGGAATGCGGGAACGGAGAGGGAGACGATGCGGTGCGCAGACAACAATCAAGGAGTCCCCGCCACCGGGGGTTCCGATTACGAGCCCGGCAGCGCGTGGCCGGGCGGCGCCTGGTCGCGCGCCATCGTGATGCTCGCCGTGCTGGTGGTCAGCCCGATCAAGCTGTCGCTGGCACAAGACACGACCGGTCCCGACCTGCAGATCGGCGGGCATCTCGATGTGCAGGCGGTCGGACGCGATGCCGCGCTGGGACGCAATGATTTCAGCGTCGGCCAACTGACCTTCGATGTTTCCAGTCAGTTCAACAGGCAGTGGGCGGGCGCGGTGCAGGTCGCTTACGATCTCGATGAGGAGTTTGTCATCGACGAGGCGTATGTCAATTGGACTGTCTTCGACTGGCCCGAAGGCGTCCCACGACGCGACCCGGCGGGCATCACCCATGCTGCGTTTCGCATCGGACAGTTCGATGTCCCGGTCGGCCTGGACTGGCGCGTGTATTCATCGTTCGATCGCAAGCTGGTATCGGTTCCGGTCGTCGTGGCCAACACGCACCGTGGCTGGAACGACGTCGGCGTGGAGTTCTACGGCCGTACGACCTGGTCGAACTGGTCGATCTCCGCGGTCAATGGATTCGGGACATCGCCGGCGTTACGACTGCCGATTCGTGAGCCGACCCCATTGACCGCCGAGAATGACGCACTGGGCGCGATCGTTCCCACCGAGGCGTTCGGCGCGCGATTCGGACTGGTGATGAATGCGAACTTCGAATTCGGGACCTCATACGCCGCCGGGTACACCGATGATGACCGTCTGGCCGAACGCTTTTGGATTTTCGATCTGACCGCCCAATTCGAGCATCTCGAATTGAAGGGCGAGTTCATCAGCCACGAACACGACCGTATGAGCGACCGCCAGACCGACGTCGGCTATTACATGCAGGGGGCCTGGACACACGGCGCCCTGTATGGCGTGGTGCGGCTCGATGCGTACCGTCCCGAAGGATCGGAAGTCTATCCGCTGGGGATCATGGCCGATGAAACGCTGATGTGCGGATCGTTCGGCGGCGGATATCGCGTGCACCGTTTCGCGCACGTGCGGGCCGAGTATCAATTGGCCGAGGGCTCGTCCAACGACATGGTCTACCTGCAGACCGCAATCGCGTTCTAATGACCGACTTGGTCGCCTCAGGCGACGAGGGGTTGTACGCCGTCACTAACACGCCCTGTCCCGTGAGGGATGGGGCGTGGTCTTTGTGAGATCCAAAGATGGGCTCGGTCCCTCGGCTATGCTCGGGACATGCGGAAGCTTTCACCTCCCCAAAACACATTCAAAGGTGCATCGACAGGGAAGCGCACGACCCGGATGGACATGACTCTGTCTCATCAAGGTGACAGATGCGGCCGCTGACGGATAAAGCCCCGTCAGGGTCACTTCGGTGCATGGGTCGTCTACTGTCATTCCTCACCGCTCCCCCGCACCGCGTGCGGGGTCGGGTTCGGAATGACAATCTTTTCCTTGGATGTTGATTCGAGCCGACGGTCACTGCACCAGACAGCAATACGCCCCGGCCGGATCCTGAATGCAGCAGAAGCGGTTGTTGCCGGCGCCGCGCGGGCCATCGATCACTTTCCCGCCCAGTTCGGTGCAGTGTTTGATGCTGGCGTCAAGGTCGGCGACTACAATGTAGATGAGCCAACGCGCGGGGAGATTGGCATTGCTGCCGCGCGCGTGGCAGACTCCGACGACCGGGGTGCCGTCGGCAGGACTCTCCATGTTGTAATCGGAATAACCCTTCATGTCGACGGGGGAGTGTTTCCAGCCGACCACGGCGCTGTAGAAGTCGCGGATTGTGGCGGCGTCGGGGATTGTCAGATCAGTCCAGACGATCGTGCCGGGTGCATATTCGGGTTTGTCGGGCATAGTGAGTCTCCCTCAAATGCGTAGGGGCACGGCGCGCCGTGCCCCTGCAGTATGTCATCGTTATAACGCATCGTGGATCACAAATCGACGATCAGCACGACCTTTGCGCCGCTGCGCATGACATCGACGGTCGCGCGCTGGCCGGGGCGCAGTTCGGCGAGACGGTACATGTAATCGTAAATGTTCGTCACCTGTTTGCCTTCGACCGCGACGATGACATCGCCCTTGAGCATCCCGGCTCGCTTCGCCGGACGGTCGTCAAGTACCGCATCGACACGCAGTCCCTCGGTGCCTTCGGAGGCGCCGTAATCGGGCATGATGCCGAGCGTGACGCGCAGACGGGTCCGCGCCGCCTGCTGTTCCTTCGGTCCGGCTTCCTGAAACGCCATCGTGGTGCCGCGACTCGCCAGCGCCATGGTGACATCGGCCACAAACGAGGCGATCGTTTCCATGCCGTCGTAGAGCACAAGGTCGGCATCGTCTTCGGGCGTATGATACTGATCGTGCGCGCCGGTGAAGAAGAACAGGACCGGAATGTCTTCGACATAAAACGACGCATGATCCGACGGCCCGAATCCTTCCGGCGACATCTCCAACGGCACGCCATGACGCAGCGCGATCATCTTGAGGTAATCCTCCATGCCCCAGGCCGTGCCGGTGCCGCCGATGCGCAATGCGTCTTTGTCTTCGTCGTAACGTCCGACCATGTCGAGGTTGAGCATGTATTTGATGCGCGAACGATCGATGGGGCAGTCGTTCACGAAGTATTTCGAACCGATGACGCCCATTTCCTCGGCCGAGAAGGCGATGAAAAGCACACTGCGGCGCAGTTGATCGGAACGGTCGGAGAGATACTGCGCCATCTCCAGCAATGCGGCGACGCCGGAGGCGTTGTCGTCGGCGCCGTTGTGAATGGCGACCGTATCAGGACGGCGCGATCCCGAATGCGGCCCGCCGTAGCCGAGGTGGTCGTAGTGCGCGCCGATGACGATCACATCCTCGCGCAGCTTGCGGTCGCTGCCTTCGAGGAAGGCGACGACGTTGCTGGTCGAGACCTGATTTTGCACGACACGGACTGAGGCCGTGACCGACTTATCGATGGCAAAGCTCTGCGACCGACGTTCCTCCATGATCTGTTTTTCGAGATCGGCGATGGTGTTGCCGGTTGATTCCAGCAGTTTGTCCGCTATCACGCGCTTGATATTGAGCGCCGGAATCTGCGCGCGCGACTTGCTCTGGTCGTAGTAGAGCGGAATCAGCGCGTCTTCGGGATCGAACTCCGCGCCGGAGACAAAGAGAATTCCTGCTGCGCCTTTGTCCTGTGCTGTCAGCACCTTGTGCCGCAGGTCGCTGTGCATCGCAAAGGTGCTGTGCGGGTTGCTCGGGTCGGGATCGCCGCGCAGGACCATGACCCAACGGTCGCGAACATCGATATCGGCGTAGTCGAGCCAGCTCAGCGAGTCCTCCTCGATTGCGAATCCATATCCGACAAACGCGACCTGCGCGTTCAGATCGCCATCGGCCGAAAAGGCCAGCGGCGTGTATTCCGAATCGGCCGTGGCGACAGCACCGGCGACATTCAGCGCATTGCCCTCGCCGAGACTGACCGAGGTCGTGACATCGAACGGCTGATAGCCGTGGTCACCGAGCATGACCAGCCCATAACGGATGAACTCTGCGCGGATGTACTCCGCCGCCTTGCTTCCGCCCTCGGTGCCCGGCTTGCGCCCTTCCAATTCGTCGGAGGCCAGGTGGTAGACATGCTCCTTGAGTTCGGGCACGCTGATCGCCGGGCCGGTGTCGGCCCGGCCATCGCCCGTGGGCTGGGGCTGGTAGGTGCACGACCCCAACAGCAGCACCATCGGCAACAACACAATGCTATTCTTCACGCGATCCTCCGGTGTGTGACATCGTGCATGGTATCTCGGACTCATTTGGTCCGTGTCGCGATGGAAGAACAGGTATCATGGGCTCGCAGGCAATGACCAGCTTACGGAAATGCCGCGGTTTTGACACTTGTCCGTCGGGTGATGCGTTCGCAGGGACAATAGCTGGACAGGAGATCGCGTCCGAGCCGCAACTGAGACTCACGCCGGCTTGCTGATTCCGTACTCGTTCATCTTGAGGCGCAGCGTGTTGCGGTGGATGCCGAGCGTGGCCGCCGCCTGTGAGAGCACCCAATTGTGATGCTCGAGAGCGCCCAGGATGTGCCGGCGTTCGACCTCGGCCAGCGGCAATGTCGGCGCCGCGCCCAGTGAGGCGGTGTCTGCTGCGGCATCGGAGCCGCGCACATGCGAGGGGAAATCGTTGACATCGAGCGCATCGCCCCGCGCCATGACACAGGCGCGCTGGATGGCATTGTGCAGTTCGCGGACGTTTCCCGGCCAACTGTACGACATCAGCAGGTCTTTGGCGGCCGGAGTGATCCCTGCCACGGGACGCGCCCGCTGCGCGCCGGATCGCCTGATGAACAGCTCGACCAACGGGAGGATGTCCTCGCGGCGTTGACGCAACGGCGGGATCACGATCTGAATGACATTCAGCCGATAGTACAGGTCTTCGCGAAACCCTCCATCTTTGACCATCTCCTCCAAATCCTGATTCGTCGCGGCGACGATCCGGCAGTCGGACTTGATCGATTCGGTCCCGCCCAGTCGCTCGAATGTCTTCTGTTCCAGCACGCGCAGCAGCTTGGCCTGTACGAGCGGGGGAACATCGCCGATCTCATCGAGAAAGAGGGTCCCGCCCGAAGCCAGCTCGAAGCGGCCGATGCGACGGACATTGGAGCCGGTGTAGGCGCCCTTTTCAGACCCGAACAGTTCGGCTTCTAATAATGTCTCCGGCAGCGCGGCGCAATTGACTGCGATGAACCGTCCCGATGATCGCAGCGACGCTGTATGCAGAGTCCGCGCGACCACCTCTTTGCCGACTCCCGACTCGCCGCGTAAGAGCACGGTCGTATCCGCTTCGGCCGCGCGGGCGACGGTCGAGAAGACTTCACGCAACGCGGGTGACTTGATGATGATGTTCTCATCGGCGAACGGCTCTTCGAGTTTCTCCTTCAGGTACCGATTCTCCGCCAACAGCCAGTGCCGCTCACCGGCGCGCGCCATCGTCGCCAACAATTCGTCGAGATCGGCGGGTTTTTTGAGGAAGTCGAATGCCCCCTTCTTCATTGCCTCCATGGCGCTCTCGAAACTCCACACCGCCGAGAGCATGATGACCTGCAGCTCCGGATTGGCCGCCAACAGTTCGGGCAGAATTTCCAGGCCCGACCGTCCCGGCATTTTGATATCGAGCACTGCGATCTCGAAATATGTCCTGGTCGCGACTGCCAGCGCCGCCTCCGCCGATTCGGCGGCAGTCACGGTATACCCGGCATCCTCCAGTGCTCCGGCGATCATTTCCCGGCCGGGCTTCTCGTCGTCGACAACCAGAATCCGCAGTTTGGCCATAGGGACCTCGGACGGTGAAGCTACGGAATCCCATTCTGAGGTCAATCCTGCAATTGAATCCTCCAGGCACAACTGGGTCTGCGACAGAGCAATATCCCTTGCCCTATCCGCTCCGGCGTGTACATTTCCGCAGAGATCGTTGACCGTTCTGATCCGATTGATCGAAAGGAGTCATCATGCGTGCAGTATTGAGAATTGCCGTAATCGCCGCGTTACTCGCCTTGTCCGGGCCGATGGCGCCTGCCGTGTTCGCCGATGAGGATTCCGGCGACCGCTGGTGGGAGACATTCAAGGGGCACGAGATGTGGTTAAGCGACCTGGCCGCAGCGACAAAACTGTCGACGGAAGAATCACGCCCGCTGCTGGTCGACATTTTCAACCCCGGCTGAGGGTCATGCCGGACTCTGGCAGAGTCCACGTGGGGCAGCAAACGCTTCCAGGAATGGGCCGAGCGCAACAATTATGTGCTGGTCAAGGTCAACACCGACGTCGACACCACGATCCGCGCCGATCGGAAGATCGCCGGTCTGCCGACCGTTCTGGTCTGCAATCCCGGGGGCGAGGAGATCGATCGCACACTCGGCTTTATCGAAGCGAAGGAATTCATCAAGACTGTCGAGGACTACCGGCAGGGAATCGGCACATTGGCTGCCATGCAGGAACTGGAGCGCACCCCCGGCCGCACGCTCGATGCCGAGTTCTTGTTTGAATTGGGCAAGAAATACTTCAATCACAGCGAGTTCAAGGAAGCGGACATTCGATTCGAGAGCGCCGGAGTGCTCGACGCGACCAACGAAGCGGGGGTCGCCGATGATAGTTACTACCAGCGCATTCTGATCGCGCGCAAGCTGGAGAAATGGGACCACGGCATCGGCCACGCCCAGATGCTGATCGAGATGTGGCCCAAGAGTGAATGGGCCGATGATGCCGCGATCTACATCGGGTTCCTGCACGCCAGGGCCGGCAACACGCGGCAGGCGATCATCGGTTACAAGAATTATCTGGAACGCTGGCCCAAGGGCGAAGACGCCGACTACGCGAAGAAACAGATTGAAGCGCTCGAAGCCGAGTCGGAGACCAGCGGAGGATAGATACAGCCACGAATGTGGTCCGGAACTGGGCGCCCGCTCCCGTTGGCCGTCGCTCCCGGGCGAAGCTCAGAGGGAAAGGGCGGCGGTGAGGGATTGGACAGAAGAAATCCCGTTTCCTCACCGGACAATAGCACGGAAACGGGACTGACCGATCGACATGCCCCCCAAAAAAGCCGCTGAACGAGCGATCAGCGATGGCACTGTCAAGAGCGCGACCGGAAAGTCGCTGAAACAGTGGTATGCCATCCTCGACAAGTTTGGGGCTGACAAGAAAGGCCACACCGCCGGGGCCGCGTATCTCCACAACAGCCATGACCTCTCCGGCTGGTGGTCGCAGATGGTCACGGTTCGTTACGAGCAGGATCGCGGTTTACGCGCGGTCGGCCAGCGCATGAACGGCCGGTACGAAGTCAGCATCCAACGCACCATCGCGGCAGCGCAGAAACAGGCGTATGCCGCATTCACCGATCCGAAACTCCTGTCGAAGTGGTTTACGACCAAAGCCAGGATCGATCTGCGTCCCGGCGGCCGGTATTCCAACAGCGACGGGGACCAGGGCGAGTACCGCACGGTCACTCCGCCCAGGCGCGTGCGGTTTACATGGGAGAATGAAAAACACTGCCCCGGCAGTCTGGTCGAGGCGACCTTCACGCCATCGGGAAAAGGAAAGGTGGCGGTGCGTATCCAGCACACGAAGCTGCCGGACGCCAAGGGGCGCGATGATATGCGCATGGGCTGGAGCTGGACGCTCGATTCGCTGAAATCGTTTTTGGAGACCGGCCGGCCGATCCAGTTCGAGGAGTGGAAGAAGACGTGGAAGTGAGATTGCAATCGGTTGGTTTTCCTCATCCGCCTTCACCCGATGGGAGAATAGAACTCGAACCATTTCACGCAATCGCCCGGAACCGGTGTTCGCCCTCTCCCTGTGGCCAAAGGTCCCACCTGCCCTGAGCGGAGCCAAAGGAAGCGCAGCCGAGGGGGAGAGGGTTGGGGTGGGGGAATGCCCGGCCGGTTAATGTCCCAATGAAACGCAACAAGAACCTCCACCCTCTCAGCTGGGAGCATCATCACACGCTCACGAGCGTTGTCCTGACGCGTCGTCACATCAAGAACTGCGCGCCGCGGGCGCGGCTGGTGCAGATCGCGCGCGAGTTTGCCGCCTTTCATCGCGAGGCGCTGCTGCCGCATTTTCGTCACGAGGAAGAGTGGCTCCTTCCCCGTTACCTGCGGCACGCGTCCGCCGGCGATGCCGCTGTCACGCGGCTGTTGCGCGAGCATGTGACGCTGCATCGCCTGGTCTACGATCTGACGCTCGCCGAGCGCAACAGTGCAGACCTCGTCGCGCCATTGACCGCGCTGACCGACGCGCTGGAAGCGCATGTCCGTTTCGAGGAACGGGAGATGTTTCCGATGATAGAGGCGGTCCTGACGGCCGATGAATTGTCCTCGCTGGGCGAAGAACTGCTCCGGTCGGTGTCCGACGCGGTGGTCATTCCCGGCGGCGACGGCTGCCGTGTCAAAGCGGCGTCGGAAAACGCCCCGCTGCCCGACTCACTGTGAGCGTCACATCTCAGCAGGCCGGCTTGTGTGCGGACTGCATCCATGCGAAGCTGATCCGTTCGTCGCACGGATCGGAATTCGTGCAATGCGAGTTGTCGTTTAGCGACCCGCGCTTCCCGAAGTATCCGCGGCTGCCGGTGTTGAAGTGCCGGGGCCACAAACCCAATCGCTCCTGACAAGCAAAAACCCCAATTGTCACCCCTTGATCTTATCCCGCCTGAAGACGTGATGAGATCAAGGGAATTCGGAGTGACATTGTCTATATCGCCGGCGGTTCGGCGCCGTAGCCGGCCCACTCCTCATATGAGGGGCCATAAACGCCCGGCACTTTCAGCCCCGCCTGACGCATCAGCACGGTCATCTGGCCGCGATGATGGCACTGATGGGCGACCAATCCGAAGAGTGTCGAACCGCGCGCCCATGTCTCCCCGTACATCGGATCGGTGACTGTCAGCGATTCATCGCTCCAGTTCGACTTGATCTGCTCCGCGAGCGAACGCGATGCGTCGTGGAACGCCTGCCGGATCTTAGTCGCCTGCGCCGGGACACCGTCTTGGGGCGCGGGTCCGGCCAGCTTCAGCCCGGTCAGCCCCATCATCTCCGGGATGGTGGCGGCGATATGCCACGCCATTCGTCCCAGCGTGCGATGATCCCGGGCGACCGGCTGCGCCAGCGATGCATCGGTCAGCGCGTCGAACAATTTCTGCGTCGCTTGCGATTCGTGCTCCCATGTCGTGAGGAAATCCTCGATCTTGCGAAACATGTTGGGCCTCCGTTTCCGACAGGAATCTCGACCATCGACGCAGGGGCGATCAATCACTTTCAATCGGCAGGGCGGCCCGGACCTTGGTCCGGGTTCCGCAGGAATGCATCCATCAGTGCATTGTTTCCATCCCGTCATTGAGAACACCTCGCTAAGAAAGGCGTGCCAAGTCATTCGGCAGGGTGGCCCGGACCTTGGTCCGGGTTTCAATGGGTCGCGTCCTCCGAGACCCGGACCAAGGTCCTGGCCACCCGCACCGGCATGCCGGCGGCGGGCATGTGCAGTCGGCTTCACTCTATCGATTCTACTGGGAGCAGCGGCAGCATCCGCCCAACCCGCACGCGAAGCGGTTCTCGAGTCGCGTCCGGCGCGGATCGTCGAGGCACGAAAAGCCCTGACGCTCGCGGCGATTCGCAGCAATATGGAGGGAATCAAAGACGCGCGTGAACAATTCGCCGAACTGCTCGCCGAGGATGAGGGCTCGGCGGTCATCCATTACGAAATCGCCTTCGCCAACGTCCAGATGATCCATGCCCGCAACGGCAACGGCCCCGCGACCGGACGGCTGCTGGAGGACGCGGCCGGGCATCTGCTGCGCGCCATCGACATCGACGATTCGCTTGTTGACGCCTATGCACTCTTCGGATGGCTGGAGTTTTACACAACGGAAATCGATTCGACCCTGATGAAGTATGTCCGCGCCAAATCGCAGGGCAAGCTGGCGGCCGCGCGCCGCGCCGATCCGACCAATCCGAGAGCGTTGCTCGCCGAGGCGATCCCGAAATACTTCAATCAGACGACCGTGAACGACGCGTACCGTCTCAATCAACTCGCGGTCGCCCATCTGGTCGCGCGAAAGTCGGCGACCGACACGCTCCCCGATTGGTGGCTGCCGACGGCGTACTACTGGCTGGCGACATCGCACCTGTTCCGTCCAAAACCGATGTACGATTCGGTCCGCCACTACACGTTGGAGGCGCTGCGCGCGGAAGGGCAGTATGAGATGGCCCAGGCCAATCTGCTGCCGACGATCGACAAACACGAGCCGTTGCCGGTGCAGCGGTTTCAGCGTATGCATTGGGAACGTCTCGCACAGGACGACCGCAACGATCTGCTCAACAAGTCGCTTCCTGATGCGCGGCAGCTATCGTACAGCTACGACGCGGTCACCGACACGCTTTGGTTTCGCATCGATTTGCACAACGCGCCCAATCCGGCGTCGTTCGGCGTCAACATCGCGGTCGACGACGATGCCGACTCGGTCAACGGCGCCCGTTGGTGGGGATTCAACAACGACTTCCACTTCGACAAGCTGGCCACCTGCTGGCTCTCGGATGCGGGCAACGGCACATATTTCGGACGCATCGGCATCGCCACCGCCGATCAGGTCCTGACCGGACGCTTCATGAAACGCTGGCCCAATAGTATCGTCTTCGCGGTCGATGCCGAGACCAACGCGCTCATCATCGGCCTCAAGCGCTCCGAACTCACGCGCTCCGGATCGTTTCGCCTCATCGCGGCGACCGGTTCCCACGCTGGTTGGGCCGATGATATTCCCAATCGAGGAGCGGCGGGTCTGGTGCTCAAGCGCGAGTGAGGTAATGTCCGTTCGCAGGCGCAGGGGAGAGGTCTCCCCGACCGTAACGTGCCAGTTGCAGACCCCGAAAGGCCTGATCCATCGCTTCGTTCAGGACAAGCGAGGGCGTCAGGACCGTCAAAACTGGAAACACGAGTCGTAGGGGCACGACGAGTCGTGCCCCTACGATACCAGTGTCTCGATCAATCGCCGGTGCCAGCCGATGTCCCCACCAAACCCGTCGCCCAATTCCCGGCACTGGTACAGTTTCAGAAGGCCACATCTAAAGCCCCCGATTTGTAGCTCAGTACATCATCCCACGTCCATACTTTGTCGGCAACTTTGGCCGCAATGGCTGGCGTCGAATCCAACGCTTGATGCGGACGAATCATATTGTAATGAACAAGAAAGATGCAAAGGGCCGCGTAGAGATAATCGACGCACTTGCTGATGAAAGAGGCCGCGTTGCGAGTTTCGCGGCCTCTTTTCTTTGTAAAATCCTTAGCATTTTATCCGTTCTGATACATAGACTATACTGATTCAACGTCAGCACTGCTCGACGATTGATCTTCGCCGTCGAATTCCATCAAACCGAATGTATTGGGTGATGGTCTCGTAAATACTTGACCATTACGCACATACACACCAAGTGAGCCACTCAGAGACGCCCGCGCCTGCTTGTTCTTGTGATCCTCTCCGAGCGCACGAAGAATCTCGGACACGTGGAGTGGCTTCCCAGCATCACGAAGAATCTGTAGCGCTCGCCCGACCTTGCTCTTGGGTCTGATGTCAGAACCGTTGCCCGCACTGACCCCCTTCTGGAGAATCTTAAGCGTCTCTCGATAGGCCTCGATTGCCGATTGCACCTTATCCAATTCGCTCTTAAGTCGTAGGGCTTCTTCCTCTTTCTGTTTCAGACGCCTCTCGATATCTCGTACGGCTTTCATGCGCGTTCCTCCTGCTGATAGAGTATACGAGGTTTGGGTCGTGACGGTTGGAGAAAAGAGGCGAATTGGATAATTATTTCTCCGTAAACTTTTCGAGGGGCATGATTTTATGCTTGCGCGATCCGTTCGGAGTGTCTAACGTACCAAACGAAGAAGAGCCAACGGCCTGTCAGACCGCTGGCTCTCAAATCGGTCACCGTCCAACGCCGGAACAACTCACACTGGCCGGGACTGCGGACGGACCGGGTTTACTGGTGATGTCGGGGTTGGGCCGTCGCCTACGTTTATGTGCACAGGGCGACGGACCGCCCGACATCAAACATTCAATCATAGTAGATGGCGAACCGGGATTGGTTTGTCAAGGGCACAGTTTGCCCAAGGGAGTGTTAAAAGTGTCAGACCCATGGATTGGATTCAACGAATCAAGTGTAGACGCCTCCTGATGATCCCCCGTTTTCGTTGACACTCGTTTAGATAGATTCCAGCAACAAGCGTTCCTCAAATTCAACCGGACTGAGATCGTCCAGGCTGGTGTGCATGCGTTCGCGG
>Ga0326597_10007606_pt1 | contig 14721 bp, 12 predicted proteins | sample RVTome_12_FD_203789 | JGI IMG/M metagenome (GOLD analysis project Ga0326597, IMG submission 203789) | Soil microbial communities from uranium-contaminated site in the Upper Colorado River Basin, Wyoming, United States - RVT100D185 | ecosystem: Environmental > Terrestrial > Soil > Contaminated >... | reverse complement strand
TACTTCGGACGCAGGACATGACCGCCCCTCGGCGGCGCGTCGATGGTCCGGAGGGCCGCGCGACCGGCTACCGTCCGCGGAACGCGGCCCGACACCACGACCACCGACCCCACCGCCCGGCCGTCCATCGTCACGGGTTCGATCCGGCCGTGCACCGTCCGCGCGCGCCCGTCGGCGCAACTGAGGTGCAGCGTCTGCTCGCGGGGACCTCCCCTCTCGGAGGCTTGCCCGACATGGCCGGAAAGCTCCGGCGCGAGCGCGGCGATCTGGGTTGGCGACGGGACGGAAGAGAGGCCGAGCGCGTGCGCCGCGGGAGAATTCATGTCCACGATCTTCCCCGCCTCGTCCACGAGCAGCATGGGCTCGGTAGGCCATCTCCGCTCGAGCTCGCGGAACGATCTGAGCAGCGCGTTGCTGCGCTCCAGGCCGAGGACCCTCAGGTTCCGCTCCACCCAGCGCGCAATCGACAGGGTCAGGGCGAGAGCCATGGGCGGGTGCGCCTTGCTCAGCGGACCCGTGATGTCCACCGCTCCCAGGATCCGGCCGCTGGCGGGGTCCCGGATCGGGAAGCCGCAGCAGAAAAACGACTGCCAGCCCTGGCAGTAGTGCTCCGGGCCGAAGACCATCTCGGGCTGACCCGTTGCGAGGGGGGTGCCGATGCCGTTCGGGCCCACCGCGGCCTCCGACCAGACCCCGCCCGGCGCGAGGTTCACGCGCTCCAGGAGAGCATGGACCCCCGCGTGGCCGGCCGCGTGGAGGATTCGGCCTTCCTGATCCGCGAGGACGACGACGTGCCCGGTTCCCTCCACCACCCGGCCGAAATCTTCGAGGACCGACCGCCCCGCGCGTCCCAGGTCCTCCCGGGCGAGGATCGTCTCGATCTCTTCGACTCCCAGGGCCGTGGGAGCCCGCCGCATCATGGGATCGATGCCGAGCTCTCGGCAACGGCGCCACCGTTCGGCGATGAGGGGCCGAACGCAGGACGCCGTCAGGTCACCTGAGGAAAGAAAGACCTCCCACGCCCGGGTGATCTCGCGGGTGGTCTTCGCGGAACTGAACCCAACCTGCAGTTCAGACGGCCTTGCGCTCCCGACCCGCATCACACCAGACACGTGACCCCCGACGCGCTCGCGCGACCGCCGTTGGCGATGGGAGAAACCCGCCTATCTTCTACGACGGCCGGATCTTGGATCGAGCGCCCGAACCATGTCAAGCGCTGATGCATCCCCACGGGCGCGCCTGGCGGCCCGGCGAGACCAGTTTCGTCTCCGGATCACCGTCCCACGACCACGCCCCAGGCGCCTTTGCCCGCGCCGACTGTTGCGACGACCTGCCCGGTCTCGGTGTCGATGATCGAAACGTCCTCCGATACCCCGTTCGCGGTGAACAGCAAGCGGCCGTCGCGTGTGAGCGCCAGGCCCCACGGACGTCGTCCCACGGGGATGTAGCTCAGAACGCGGTTGGCCTCGGTGTCGATGACGGCCACTTCGTTGCCGCTGCCCGTGGAGACGTAGGCCCGCTTGCCGTTCGGGTGGACGACGATGCCCTTGGGGCGGGCCCCCTCACGCTCCAGCTTGATGGTGCCGATCACGGCCTTCTTCTGGACGTCGATGACCGAGATCGTGCTTCCGATCTCGGCCGTGACGTACGCCCGGGAGCCGTCGGGTGTGAAGGCGGTCTCGCGGGGCCGGCTTCCGACGAGCAGCGTCGTGGCCACCTTGAACGGCCGGTTCCGGATGATGGACACCGTGTGCGTCGATTCGCTCGTGACGTAGATCCACTTGCCGTCGGGACTCACGGCCACCCCTTCCGGCTCGGTGCCCACGGTGACCGACGCGATCACCCGGCGCGCGCGGACGTCGATGGCGGAGGCGCGGTTGGCGTCTTCGTTGGAGGCGTAGATGCGCGAGCCGTCGGGGCTCAGCGCGAACATCTCCGGGTCGGAGCCGGCCGGGATCCTGCCCATGACCTTCCGCGCGGCCGTGTCCACGATGGCGATGGCGTCTTCGCTGCCCAGGGCGGCGTAGAGGTGGCGTCCATCGGGGGAGAGGCCCAGTCCCCGGGGCCTCTTGCCGACGGGGATCGTCGCCACCGCGGTTTTCGTCGCCACGTCGATGACCGTGATCTCGTTGGCCCACTCGTTGGACACGTAGGCGAAGGGCTGGGCGCCGGCCGGCCTCACTCCGAGGGCCGCCGAAACCGCCCACCCCGCGAAAGCGACGATGGCTCCAGGCCTCATGGACTCACGCCTCCTGCGCTCATGCGATGCGGCATCCGCCGTCCTTCGGCGGCAGGAGGATCGCGTCCAGGTCGCCTCGGGGCACCTCCGCGATCACCTCGATACCCGAGGGGCCGCTTTTCCCGGGGGCCGCCTTCGTGGCCTGCGCCAAGTACATCGGCTGACGGAGTTGGTGGTCCCCCTTCCGGAACGTGAGCGGCCGGCCCTTGTGGCCGTCGAAGGGTGGATCGCTTTCGAGGTACTCGAGGAGCGCCTCCGGTGTCGTCCCCGCACGCAGCATGGCCTCGCCGACCAGCTTGAGCGCGGCCCACGCGGACCAACTCGCTCCGTCGAGCCCGACTCCGAAGCGGCGCCTGTACCTGTTGTTCAGGTCGCGGGCACTGTACTTCTCGAGCGTGTGGTGCCACATCACGGGCCAGACACCGCTCCGGGCCGCACGCTCCAGCTTCGGCGCGCCGATGGCATCGGGCATGATCCCGACCAGCTCGCCGGCGAGGCCCGCCCGACCGTACTGCTGGAGAAAGCCGGGAACAGTCTCGGCACGCAGACCGATCCATAGCGCCTCGGGTTTGGCCGCGCGGAGCCGCTCCAGGGTCGGACGCCAGTCCGTCGCCCCGCTCACGGCCCGCGCGCCCTCCTCGATTGTCGCGCCGCGTGCTTTCGCGAACGCGACCACGGCCCGCTGGACTTCGTCGGACTCGCTCAACACGGCCCAGCGCCGCAGTCTCTTTTCCTCGATGAGCCAGAAGCCCGCCGCGCCGACGTGCATCTGGACGCTGGCGTGGAGATGGAACATGTGGCGGTCGCACAGCTCGGTGCGCAGCCGGTCCGAAGCGGACCCCACGTTCAGGAAGAGTGCTTTGCCTTCGCGCGTCACCTCGAGCAGGGCCTCGGCCGCCCGCTCGTCGCCTCCGCTCACGAGGACGGACACACCATCCTTGATCAAGCGCGAGGCAACCCTCGCCATATGCTCGGGGCCCGCGACCGGGGGCAGGGCCAGGTCGATCCTCTTTCCGAACATCCGCGCGAGGGAATCGGCCTCGGTGATCCCCAGCTTTGCGCCGCGCAGGATGGAAGGTCCGAGCGGGCCCGGCGGAAGCAGGAGGCCGATACGAAGGTCGGCGCGTCCCGCGCGGTTGGCGGGCAGGGCCGCCGCCAGCCCGCCGAACATGAAATCGCGACGGCTGAGCCCGCAGACTTGCGTCTCGAGGCGTTCACCGCGACGCGCGTTCTCCATTGGTTCGAGAAGGGTAACCGCGGGTTTCGGACACCGTCAAGCGCCCTGCCATTGACCCCCCTCGCTCACCATTGTCTAATCGGCCGGCAGGGCTGATCCCAGAAACCATGCTCAGAGAACCAGCGACCGCCGCCGGCACGAGTGCCTGGACTCCCGGCTCGTCGACCTCGCTCCTGACTCTTGTCCTCGGGGTTATCTTCTCGCTTCCTGCCGCGTCTCCGCTGCAGGCGCAGCTCCAGCTCAGCGTCGTGAGCGGTCGGGTCCTCGGCCCCGACGGGGCCCCGATGCGGAACGCGCAGGTGGCCCTGCTGGATCCTCTGGGCCAGGCCATCGCCACCGTCGCATCGGATGACGAAGGTCGGTTCCGCATGCGGAGCGTCCCGCCCGGCGTCTACCACCTGAGGGCGCAGGCTTCCGCGCTGCAATCCCCGTCGTCGCGGCTCACGGTCCTGGACGGGCTGCCGGTCGAGGTCGAGCTGCGGCTGTCGCCACAGATCAGCGAGAGCGTTGCCGTGGCCGCAGACACGAGCGGCTCCGGCGGCAGCTCCGGCACCACGCTCGCGGGCGAGGCCGTGCGGCGGGGGGCCACCCCGCTTCGGGGCGGGGCGCTCCGAGCTGCGGTCGCCGAGACGCCGGGCTGGACCTCCGAAGACAACGGCCTCGTGCATTACCGCGGCGCCGATGACGGCCTTCTGTTCGTGCTCGACGGCATCCCCGTCTACGAGCGTCTCGACCCGCAGTTCGGCGTGGGCCTCGATCCCCTGACGCTCGGCTCCGTGCGCGTTCACTCCGGCTACGTTCCTCCGGAGTTCGGGTTGCGCTCGGGCGGCGTGATCGAGGTTCGCTCGCAGGCGGGATCGATCGATTCCTGGTCGGGCTTCGTCGAGACCGGGGCGGGCCGTCACCGCAGCCAGGCGCTCTCCGGGATCGTGCAAGGACCCACGGGCCGAGACGCCAGCTTGACGCTGAGCCTCGGGGGCGAGCGCTCGCGGCGCTTCCTGGATCCGGTCAGCCTGGAGAACCTCCACAATCAGGGCTCCACGGGTGGGGGAGAGGCGGAGCTGATCTGGGCTCCCGGCCACAGCGTCGTGACGCTGCGCGGAGGCCACGCGCGTTCGTCCTTCGACGTGCCTCACGACGAGGCCCAGGAGGAAGCGGGCCAGGACCAGCGCCAGCAGCACGAGCAGAGCTTCGGGACGCTCAACTGGCAGCGTTCCTGGTCGAGCGCCGCGGTCTCGCAGCTCGCGTTTTTCGGCCGTTTCACGACCGGGCGGCTCCTCGGCAGCGCGTCCGACACGCCGCTCTTCTCCGAGGCGGATCGCGAACAGGACCGGCTCGGCCTGCTCGCGGCGCTCACCTACGAGCGCGGCCGACATCGCATCAAGGGTGGCTTCGAGGCCTCGCGCCTCCGCCTGGACGAGAGCTTCCGCTTCTTCGTCACGGACCCCGAGGAGGGCGAGGAGGCGGAGCTGAGCGAGGAGGTACTGGAGCGCGACGCGGACGACCCGTTCGACTTCGAAGGCAGCGTGCGCCGGCCGATCGACTCGACCTACGTCCAGGACTCGTGGCGTCCGCTGGACGGCCTGACCGTCGACCTGGGCGTCCGCTACGACCGTTCCCGCCTCCTCCTCGGCGAAAGCCAGTGGAGCCCCCGCCTGGGCGTGTCGTACCGCGTCGGCCACGCTACGTTCCGAGCGTCGCTCAACCGGTTCTTCCAGCCGCCTCAAACGGAGTTCTTGCTGCTGAGCTCGTCACCGGACGCCCAGGAGCTCTCCCCGTTTGCCGCCGAGCTGGGCGCCGGCGGCGCCGACATCCACGCCGAGCGGCAAACCGCCGTCGAGGCGGGCTGCGAGTTCTGGCTGGGCCGCGCGCTGCGCGGCGACGTGGCGGTCTGGCAGCGGCGGATCCGGAACCAGGGCGATCCGAACGTGTTCTTCGGGACGACGATCGTCTTCCCGAACAGCGTCGATCGGGGTCGAGCCAAGGGCCTCGACGTGCGTCTGGAGTTGCCCCGCCGCGCGGGCCTCTCCGGATTCGTGAGTTACACGCTCTCCAGGATCGACCAGTTCGGACCGATCAACGGCGGGCTGTTCCTCGAGGACGAAATCATCGAGATCGGTCCCGGCACGAGGTTCACACCCGACCACGATCAGCGCCACGCCCTCTCCGCGCGGTTCAGCTACGAGGACGGCCCCCGCGGTCTCTGGGTTGCGCTGGGCGGACGCTACCGCAGTGGGACGCCGCTGGAGGTGTCGGAAGAGGAGCTGGCGGAGCTTGCCGGGCGGCCCGGAGCGGATCTCGTGGACTTTGCGCAGGAGCGCGTCAAGCCGTATGCCGTCTTCGACGTGCAGGCAGGCCAGCGGCTGATCCGGCGCGAGCGCCTCGAGCTGTCGGCGCGGGCTTCGGTGCTCAACCTCACCGGCGCCCGTTACGCCTTCAACTTCGGAAATCCTTTCAGCGGCACCCACTTCGGCGCGCCACGCAGCATCAGGCTCGACTTTCGGCTGGCGCTGCACTGAACCAACGCGGCCGGCGCGCGCTCGTGCCGACCGCGTGCCGTCAGTGGCGACGCGCACTCCAGGCTGCATTTCGCACCGCACGAGGCGTTGGCGTCCCTTGCAAGTAGAGATACCGTTGTCCTTTCGCAATGGCAGGGCACTTGCAAAGGTGTTGACGACGCGGCTCGGCCATCGAATAGAATGCGTCGTCTTCACCCACGATCGCTCACACGTGCTCCCTCGAGGGGCATGTTCGGCCGTTCAATGAGATTGGGAGGCATGCAATGGCGGACTTCTTCATCGGCGAATCGCTGATCGGCGAGGGCAACGAAGTCGCCCACATCGATCTGATCATCGGGTCGAAAAACGGCCCTGCGGGACAGGCGTTCGTGAACGCCTTGTCGAACCAGAAGGACGGCTTTACCACCCTCCTTGCCGTGGTCAGCCCGAATCTCCCGGCCAAGCCCGACACCATCCTCTTCAACAAGGTGACCATCAAGGGGGCCAAGCAGGCCGTGCAGATGTTCGGTCCCGCCCAGGCGGCCGTGGCACGCGCGGTCGTCGACTCGGTCACCTCCGGCGTCATCCCCAAGGGCAAGGCGGACGACTACTGCATCATCGTGGGGGTCTTCATCCACTGGCAGGCGGAGGACGACAAGAAGATCTACAAGTTCAACTACCAGGCCACCAAGGAGTCCATCGAGCGCGCGCTCAAGGGAAAGCCCTCGGTGGACGAAGTGTTGAGCGGGGCGAGGACGGCGACGCACCCCTTCGCCGGGGGCGCCGACAAGTAGGCTCGACTCCGTTCACCTCGCCGGGCTCAGCTTGGCGAGGTGAGCGGGAGCTCTGGAATCCAATGCGGAGACTGCTCGTCCAGTTGGACGGCGATCGTCTGCCCAGCGCGTTCGACCGCATCGTGGCCTCCGATGCGGGAGCCGACGACGTGCTGAGCTACGGTGCGGTGGCCGAAGCGGACGTCCAGGGTCTGGTTCACGGCGCCATCTTCACCCGCGGGCAGAAGGACCTGAAGAACACCGCCCTCTTCGTCGGCGGCTCCAGCATGCCGGTCGCCGAGCGCCTGTTGGAAGCGGCGCGAAAGGCGTTCTTCGGTCCCTTCCGCGTGTCGGTCATGCTCGATGCCAACGGCTCCAACACCACGGCCGCCGCGGCCGTGGTAAAGCTCGTGCGGGCCGCGGGCGGAGACGTGCGCGGCTGCCGGGCGGCCGTGCTGGCGGGAACGGGGCCGGTGGGCACGCGCGCGGCGGGCCTCTTCCTGCGCCTCGGTGCGGAGGTGAGGATCACCTCCCGCGACCCGACCCACGGTGCGGCGGTCGCGAAGCGGATCGGCCAGCGTTTCAAGGGTACCGTCGAGCCGATCACCGTCCGGAGCCCTTCGGACGCGCAAGAGTTGTTGGGGTGGGCCCAGGTCCTGCTGGCCGCGGGTCCCGCCGGCGTCACCCTCGTTCCGCGGGAGCTCTGGGCTGGTCGATCCGGCCTGCGTGCCGTCGCTGACGTGAACGCCGTACCGCCGCCGGGCATCGAAGGGGTCGAAGCGACGGACGACGGAACGCTACGCGAGGGGATCCCCGCGTTCGGCGCATTGGGGATCGGCGGCCTCAAGATGAAGGCGCACAAGGCCGCGATCGCCCAGCTCTTCGAGCGCAACGACCTCGTCCTGGACGCGGAGCAGATCTACGATCTTGCCGCGGCGCTCTGATGCCGCGGGTCGTGGGAATCGACCCCGGGACGGTCAGCTTCGACCTTCTTGGCCTCGAGGACGGCGAGGCCTTCCTCGACCGAAGCGTCCCGACCTCGGAGGTCGCCCGTCGCCCGGAGACGCTGCTGGGTGTCCTGCAGGCGGCCTTGCCTCTCGACTTGATCGCGGGACCCTCCGGATATGGTCTGCCGCTGGTCCCGATCGAGGCCGTGGGCGAGCGCGAGTTGAAGCTCCTGTGTCTGGCCCAGCCCGGAGAGAGCGCAGGTATCGGGGGGTTGCGCACGCTGGTACGCCTCCTGCGCGAGGCGCGACTGCCCGTGATCTTCACTCCCGGGGTGATCCACCTGTCGACGGTGCCGGCGCACCGCAAGGTCAACCGGGTCGACCTCGGCACGGCGGACAAGGTGTGCGCGGCGGCCGCGGCCATCGAGGAACAGAGTCGACGGCTCGACATCCCGCACGCCGAGACCTCGTTCGTGCTCGTGGAGCTGGGGGGAGCATTCACGGCCGTGCTTTCGGTCGAGGGTGGCCGCATCGTGGGTGGGCAGGGAGGCTCGAGCGGCCCCCTGGGCTACCTGGCGTGCGGCGCCCTGGACGGCGAGGTGGCTTGCCTGCTCGGGGGCGTGAGGAAGGAAGCCATCTTCTCCGGTGGAGTCGCCTTCGTGGCCGGCAGTCCCGCCGCGCCGCCCGAGGCGCTCGCCTCGCGGCAGGATGAGGCCTGGCGGCTGGCGAGGGAAGCATTCATCGAGAGCCTCGTGAGAGCGGTGGCCGGGGAGCTGGCGGCGGCCTCCCCCCCGCGAGAGATCCTCCTCTCGGGCCGGCTCTCGCGCATTCCCGGCTTCCGCGAACCCGTCGTCACCGCCCTGTCGCGCTTGGGGCCGGTGCGCAGCCTCGACGTCGGCACGAAGGTGAAGGAGGCGGCGCGCGGCGCCGCCCTGATCGCCGACGGCCTGGCGGGAGGCCGTTACCGGGAGCTGATCGAGGTGATGCGTCTCAGGGAGGCGCAGGGGACGGTCCTCGACCACCTGTACCTGACCGGCGCCGAGGAGGTGCGCAGGTGGGCGCAGGGCCCGGCTCGGTCCTGATCGTGGGGGTCTCGACGCGCGCCCTCGCCGAGTCCGCGAGCCGCGCGGGCTACTCGTGCGTGAGCGTCGACGCCTTCGGCGACCTCGACCAGAAGTCGCGAGCGGAGAACGTGGGCCTCTCGCGGGACCTGGGCCGCCGCTACAGCGCGGCGGCGGCAGTCGCCATCGGCCGGCGCTCGGCCGCCGCGTCCGCGGCCTACGTGGCCAACCTCGAGAACCATCCGGCGGCCGTCCGGCGGCTGGCTCTCGGCCGGCATCTCCTGGGCAATACGCCGGCGACGCTGGTCCGCGCCCGGGATCCCGTCGCGGTTGCGGAGGTCGTCCAACGAGCGGGAGGGCGGGTGCCTCTGACGCTGCTGCCGGGTCAGGCCCGACAGGCCTTGGCGGGAGTGCGTTGGCTGCGGAAGCCGCGGCGCGGCGGCGGTGGGAGCGGGGTCGACGAATGGAAGCCCGGAGCGCCGCTCGGTCCGCACGAACTGGTCCAGGAACGCATCGAGGGCGTGCTGGCCTCGGCGGCATTCGTGGCCGACGGCCAGCGAGCCGTTCTCCTCGGGATGTCCGCGGGACTCGCCGGCGATCCCGCGTTCGGCGCGCGGGGATACCGGTACTGTGGCAGTCTCTATCCCTTCTCCGCTGACCGTGCCTTACTCGACCGGATGAGTGCGATCGCCGGCGCCGTGACCGAGGCCTTCGGCCTCGTCGGCCTCAACGGCATCGACTTCGTGCTGAGGGAAGGGGAGCCGTACGTGCTGGAGATCAACCCGCGTTATTCGGCGTCGATGGAGCTCATCGAGCGAGGCGGCCGGCTCAGCGTCTTCGAGGCCCACGTGGCCGCATGCGGCGGCGCACTCCCCTCCGCAGGCGCGGCCCCGATCCCGGAAGTGCTCGGCAAGGCCATCCTCTACGCAAAACGGGACGTGAGTGTCGGCGACAGCGGACGCTGGTTGCTCCGCGATGACGTGCGCGACGTGCCCTTCCCCGGCGAACGCATCCGGCGGGGCCACGCCGTTTGTACGGTGTTCGCGCGCGGCGCCGACAGCGTGACGTGCTACGGTCGGCTCGTGGCCGCGGCCTTGGCACTGGAGCAGGAGCTCGAGGGGGCATGACCCAGATGACGGACGCGCGGGCGATGGAGCGGCGCGGGGTGCGGATCGCCGACACCTTCGCCGAGGCTTTCGACATGCGCGCGGCGCGCGTCGTGATCACCGCGCGGACCGCGGCCTGGGCGCTCACGGCTGCCCGAGCCATGACCGGGTTCGCAACCTCGGTCATCGGCTGCAAAGTCGAGGCCGGCATCGAGGCGGAGCTGGCCGCGGAGGAAACGCCCGATGGGCGCCCGGGAGTGAGCGTGCCGATGTTCGCCTTCGACGCCGACGGGCTCGGCCAGCGGCTGGTCGAACGGGTGGGCCAGACGGTTCTCACCTGCCCGACCACGGCCTGCTTCGACGGCCTGCCCCAGGCGGGCGAGCGGGTCGTGGTCGGCGGCGTATTGCGCTACTTCGGCGACCGCTACCAGTCGAGCAAGCTCCTGGCCGGGAACCGTTACTGGCGGATCCCGGTGATGGAGGGGGAGTTCCTCGTGCAGGAGACCTTCGGCGTGCAGAAGGCCATCGGTGGCGGCAACTTCCTGATCCTGGCCGAGCAGGAGGACGCGGCCCTCGCCGCGGCGGAGGCGGCCGTCGACGCCATTCGCAGGGTCCGTGGCGTGATCCTCCCCTTCCCCGGGGGGATCGTGCGCAGCGGGAGCAAGGTGGGCGCGAAGCGCTACAAGAAAATGATCGCGTCCACCAACGACGCGTACTGCCCGACGCTCCGCGGGCGGAAAGGCGTGAAGAGCGCGCTGCCGGAGGGCGTGAACTCGGTGCTCGAGATCGTTGTGGACGGCCTCGACCGTGCCGCGATCGAGGAGGCCCTCCGTGTCGGCATCGAGGCCGCGTGCCGTCCCGGCGTCATCGAGATCTCGGCCGGGAACTACGGCGGCAAGCTCGGGAAGCACCATTTCCGCCTGCACGCGCTCTTCGAGACCGCCACGTGAAGCGGTCCCTTCCGGCCTGACCGCGCATGGAGGTCGCGATCCTCGGCGGCGGAGACGGCTGGCACTTCGCCGAGCTGGAACGGGCTTTCCGGGCCCGAGGGCATCAGGCGCACGTCCTCCGCGTCTCCGCCCTGGTGGCTCGCATCGGGGACCGGCCGCGTCTCGATGCGGGCGGTGTCGCCCTGCAGGATGTCGGCGCCGTGCTCGTGCGGAGCATCCCCATGGGCTCCCTCGAGCAGGTCATCTTCCGCGTCGACGCCCTGCACTGGCTCGAGCGCCTCGGCATACCGGTGATGAACCCGGCCGCGGCGATCGAGCGCACGGTGGACAAGTTCTATACCTCGGCGCTCCTCGAGGCAGCGGGGCTGCCCACGCCCAGGACCATCGTCGCCGAGCGCATGGAAGACGCGATGGCGGCCTTCCGGGAGCTGCGCGACGTGATCGTGAAGCCCCTGTTCGGCTCGGGCGGGCGCGGCATGGTCCGGGTCAGCGAGGAGGAGATCGCGCATCGCGTCTTCCGCGCCCTGGATCTGGAGCGCGCCGTCTACTACGTGCAGGAGGCCCTGCCCCACGAGGGCCGCGACATCCGGGCCTTCGTGGTCGGAGACCGCGTCGTGGCGGCGGCCTGGCGGAGCGCCGAGGGGTGGCGCACGAACGTCTCCCAGGGAGGTCGCGTCGAAAGAGCGGAGCTCCGTCCCGAGTGGCATGACCTCAGCGTCCGCGCCGCACGAGTTGTCGCGGCCGAGTACGCGGGCGTGGACCTCCTGCCGCTGCCCGACGGGCGCGTCTTCGTCCTGGAGGTCAACGGCATCCCGGCCTGGCAGGGCCTGCAGTCCGTCACGGACGTGGACGTGGCCGCCGCCATCGTCGAGCACCTCGAAGCGATGGCGCGACGATCTTGACCGAGACGCCGGCCGTGTTAAACTGCGCTCCTGCACGGCGCGGCACGGGAAGGGAATCCGATGGAACGCAAGCGCTTCATCATGAACGCCGGCCGTACGACCAGGCAGGGCCAGCAGATCAACGTCGGCAAGGACCACGCCGAGTATCAGGCCATCGTGAGCACGCTGAACATGCACCCCGAGGACATGAAGGAGATCGGGGTCCCGTCCGGCAGCACGGTCCGGGTCCGATCCGGGAACGGCGAGGCCACCTTCAAGTGCGTGGAAGGGAAGGTCCCCCAGGGCATGATCTTCGTGCCTTATGGGCCGCCGACCTGCCATCTCATGGGCCAGACCACCGATGGAACCGGAATGCCGACCTCCAAGGGCTGGGAAGTCGAGGTCGAGTTGATGGCGCCTCCCCCACCAGCAGTTACGGTGACTCCTTGAGGCCGGCTGCGTCGGGCGAAGGAAGCATGGGGCCGGTCGAGACACGCGGACAATTCGAGGACATCCGGCTTCGGCGAAGTCTCTCCGAAGCGGCGGCGCCGAATGCCGCGGCGTGGGAGATGGTCGGAGCCGGGCGGTACATGCCGCGCCGGATCCGGGGGAGCTTTCGCGGCCGGGAGCTTGGTTGAATGTTCGTGGTTCCGCCCGGTTCGGGCGGATCGGGACCGAGTGAAGGGGACAATCGATGAGCGTCGTCAACGTGGTGAAGAACGCGACCTGCACGTTCTGCGGCTGCGTCTGTGATGACATCGAGCTGCACGCCGAAGGCGATCGAATCATCAAGGCGAAAAACGCCTGCAGCCTCGGGGATGCCTGGTTCAAGAACCACACCGCGGAACGCCTCTTCCCCGATGCGCTGATCGACGGGAAGCCCGCCACGCTCGACGCCGCCGTCGAAGCCGCGGCCGACTACCTGTACCAGGCCGACATGCCGCTGACCTACGGCCTCAGCAACATCACGTGCGAGGCCCAGCGGGAGGCGGTGGCCCTGACCGAGCTGATCGGGGGTGTGGTCGACAGCCACACTTCGCTTTGACACGGCCCCACTGAGATAGCCGCCCAGTTGGGTGGCAAGGTCACCTGCACGCTGGGTGAGATCAAGAACCGGGCGGATTTCATCGTCTACTGGGGGGGCAACCCGGCGGAATGCCACCCGCGACATTTCACCAAGTACACCCTGACCCAGAAGGGCCGGTTCGTGCCCGAAGGGCGCAAGGGCCGGTACATGGTCCTGGTGGACATCCGCGAAACCCCCAGCGCGAAAGCCGCGGACCTCTTCCTCCAGATTCGGCCGGGCAAGGACTTCGAGGTCCTGACCACGCTACGCGCTCTCCTCAAGAAGCAAAGGGTGGACAAGGAAACCGTGGCGGAAACCGGACTGACGGTCGACCAACTCCAGGATCTGGTCGACCGGATGAAGCGTGCCCGGTTCGGCGTCATGTTCTTCGGGATGGGCGTCTCGATGACGCGCGGGAAGCACATGAACTCCGCGGCGATCCTGAGGCTGACCGCGGAGCTGAACGCCTTTACCAAGTTCGTGTGCATGCCGATGCGCGGGCACGGCAACGTGACGGGGTCGGATATGGTCCTGCGGTGGACGACGGGGTATCCGTTCGGGATCAGCATGTCCCGCGGCTATCCCCGGTTCAATCCGGGAGAGTTCTCGACCGTGGACCTGCTGGTCCGGGGGGACAACGACGCCGCGCTCATCCTGGGCGCCGATCCGGGGGCGACGATGCCCCAGCCCGGCATCGATCACCTCGCACGCATCCCGACCATCGTGCTGGACCCGAAGGTGACCCACACCAGCCGCCTGGCGCGCGTGCACATCACCACCGCGGTCACGGGGATCAGCGCGCCCGGGACCGTCTATCGCATGGACGAGGTGCCGCTGCCCCTTCGGCCGGCCCTCAAATCGCCCTATCCGACCGACGAGGAGGTCCTCCGGCGCATCCACAAGGCGGTGGCGGCGAAGCCGGCCTGGTCTCCCGCTCCGAGTGCGAGGATGGCGATCGCCTAGCCCGCGTGCTGGTGAATAATCCGGGCTAGAGCCGGCCGGACAGGCGGCGTTCGCCAGCGCCCGGCCCCCTACACGGCCGCGACGAGGAGAACGGAGACCCCATGCTGCGGATAACGGGCGGAACGGTCCATGACCCGGCGAACGGGATCCTCGGCGTGGTCAAGGACATCTGCATCGCGGATGGCCGGATCGTCCCCCAGGTCGAGGGCGGCCGCTCGATCGACGCCCGCGGCATGGTCGTCTTCCCAGGCGGGGTCGACATCCACACCCACGTCGCCGGGGCGGCCCTGAACTTCGCCCGGGGCATCACCCCGGAGAACTACCGGCGGGCCATTCCATTCCTGCATACCCCGGAGCTTCGCGCCGGCCTCGGCGGCATCACTCCCACCACCTTCGCCACCGGATATCTGTACGCCGCCATGGGCTGGACCACCGTGAACGAGGCCGCGGTGCCGATCCTGACTGCCCGGCACACCCACGAGGAGCTGCACGACATACCCATCCTGGACAAGGCCTCCCTGGTGCTGATGGCCAACAACGAGATCGTGCTGGACCTCCTGGACGCGGGCGAGGTCGAGCGCGCCCGGCACGTCGTGGCCTGGCTCCTCTGGGCGGCCAAGGCCTACGGCGTGAAGGCGGTCAACCCCGGAGGGATCGTGGCCTGGAAGTTCGGGAAGAACGCGAGCTCGCTCTCCGAGCCGGTGGACGGCTACCGCCGGGTGACGCCGGCGTCGATCATTTCCAGCCTCGCGGGAATCGTCGACGACCTGCACCTGCCGCATCCGCTCCACATCCACTGCAACAACCTGGGCATCCCCGGCAACGTGAGCACCACGATGGAGACGATGCGGGTCCTGGAGGGGCGCCGGGCGCACATGGCCCACCTCCAGTTCCACGCCTACGGCGGCGACGGCTGGGGCAAGATGCGCTCCGAAGCGGCCACCATCGCCGAGTACTTCAACGCCCATCCGAACCTCACCGCCGACGCGGGGGCGATCCT
>Ga0326597_10007605_pt1 | contig 14722 bp, 11 predicted proteins | sample RVTome_12_FD_203789 | JGI IMG/M metagenome (GOLD analysis project Ga0326597, IMG submission 203789) | Soil microbial communities from uranium-contaminated site in the Upper Colorado River Basin, Wyoming, United States - RVT100D185 | ecosystem: Environmental > Terrestrial > Soil > Contaminated >... | reverse complement strand
GTCAAGGACGCCCGGATTCTCTGCATGTCGATGCCGAATCTGACGCCCCACCTGCCCGGCCTGATGCGGCGCCTTTCCTCTCTTGTTTCGGGAATTCATTTCAAGATCCCCATCTATCGGGAGATGAAACTCGCGGAGGCCAACGCGGCGCATGAAATCCTCTGGAGCGGCGAGCATCATGGAAAAATTGTTCTTGCCCCTTAGCCCGCCGCCGTTCATGGGAGTTCTTTGAAGGGCCGCTCTCGCGTCATCCCGGGCGATGCATCCTAAACGCGCGTACTCATGCTCCATCGCATTGTGCTGCCCCCGCAAATCTTCCGAAGAAATGCGCTCCATGCTCCAAGGCAAAGGCGGCCGGCACGGCGACAAGGCCATCACACGCCCAAATAGCTCCCGCGCAGGGCAGGCATGGAATCCGAATAGGGAAAACGGGGGATTGCTGGGGAATAGGCTTCTCGCGTCGATTCCATCACAACTCGGGAGCGCTCTGCGATGAACGGTCTGGCCCGTTGCGCTGCCTCTTCCGCCGGCCGCCTGGTCAGGCTATCGGTTCTCCCTCGGTCCGCTCCAGTTCGAGAATCTCCCGCCGCAGTTGCGCGGTGACGGGCCCCGGCGCAGGGATGGGGCGCCCGTCCACCTCGGCCACGGCATGGACCCGGCTGAACGAAGAAGTGAGGAAGGCTTCGTCCGCCGTGTAGAGGTCGTAGAGCGTGAGGTCCGTCTCCTGGGCGGGGATGCCCGCCCGGGAGGCGATGCCGAGCACCGTCCGCCGCGTGATGCCATCCAATGCCTGATGGGCCCGCGGGGTTTTCAGCACCCCCTCCTTCACGATGAAGATATTCTCCCCCGCCGCCTCCGCCACGAAACCCCTGAGATCCAGCAGCACGGCCTCGTCGCACCCCGCCTCGATGGCCTCGATGCGGGCGAGGACGTGGTTGAGGTAGTTCAGGGACTTCACGCGGGGCTCGAGACATTCGGGCGGCGTCTTGCGCACCCCCGCCGTCTTGAGCCGCAGGCCCCCGCCCTTGGCCTTATAGGTGGCGGCCGTGGCGGCGGGAGGGCTCGGCTCGTGGAGGAGGACGGCCAGGGTGGGCACGGGCGCAGTGCGGGGGTCGAGCAGGGGATACCCCTCCCCCCGGGAGACGATGACGCGGATGTAGACGTCCGCCGCCTCCGAGCGCCGGATCGCCTCCTTCACGATCTGGGCGATGCGCTCCTTCGTCTCGGGGAGCGCGAGCCGGAGCGCCCGGGCCGAGCGCTCGAGGCGGTCCAGGTGCTCCCTGAGCCTGAAGATGCGGCCTCCGCTGGCGGTCAGGCTCTCGAAGATGCCGTCGCCGTAGAGGAAGCCGTGGTCGAAGGCCGAGACCTTCGCTTCCTTGGCCTCGATGAACTCCCCGTTCACGTAGCAGATGAGGGGCATGGCAGATCTACATGGCGCACCAGCCGTCGTCCACGACGAGGTCGTGGCCATGAACGGCGCTGGCGTCGTCGGAGGCCAGGAAGACGGCGGCTCCCGCCATCTCGGCGGTTGAGATATAGGCGCGCCCCGTCGGGGTGTAGCTGGCCATGAGCTTCACGAACTCCGGGTCGTCCTGGAGGTGCCGGTTGAGGGGGGTGGCCGTGTTCCCGGGGGAAATAGAGTTCACGTTGATGCCGAACTTCGCGATCTCGGCCGCGAGGGCCCGGGTGAGCATATGGACGCCTCCCTTGCTGGCGCAGTAGGGCAGTGCGTTCGGGAAAGCGTGGGTGCCCGCGATGGAGGAGATGAAGATGATCTTCCCGGACCTGCGCTTCTTCATGCGGGGCACCACCGCCTGAGCGAGCAGGAAGTTGCCCTTCAGGTTCACGGAGAGGGTGAGGTCCCAATCCTTCTCCGAGTAATCCTCCATCGGCTTGTTGATCATGACGCCCGCGTTACCCACCACAATATCCACCGGGCCCAGGTCCTTGGTCACCTTCTGGACGAGGTCCCGGACGTGGACCTTCTTGGAGACGTCGCAGCGGTAGGCGCGCGCCCGGCCTCCATCCTCCGCGATGGACTTGGCCACCGCCTGGCCGCGCTTGGGATTGCGGGCGTTCACCACGGCCACCTTGGCCCCCTCCTTGGCGAAGCGGCGGCAGATGGCCTCCCCGATGCCCTGCGAGCCTCCGGTCACGATGGCCACCTTGTCCTTGAGCTTCATGGCGCGGCTCCCCTCATATCGCGTTTTCCGGCTTCAAGACGCGGCCATGGCGCGGCGCCTGGCCTCGGTAGCCTCTCGATCCACCTGGCCGATCCCGTCCAGGATCACCCCATACACCTCCGCCGCCCGTCCGCGCGAGACCCAGCGTTCCTCCACGTCATAGCGGACCTTCTCGGCCGGGCGCTCCCAAGGCGGGCCGTACCCTCCGCCGCCCGTGCAGTAGGAGACCACCGTCTCGCCCGGCTCCAGGATGATGTCGGCGCAGGCGGGCAGCTCCACCAGCTCTCCGCTCCTTTTCCGGCGGTAGTTCCGGGAGGGGACGCCGTCCAGCCCCCCCCGCGTCCCCTGGGCCGGGTGGATGGCGCCGTCCGAGACGTACGCCACCTCGAGCTTCCCGCCCCCCACGGGGCCGTACTCGGCGAAGCCCGAAGGCGCCCCAACCGTGCGGCCCGCGCCCTCGGTGTCGATCAGGAGGCGGCGCGTCTTGATCAGGATGGGAAAGTGAAGCTCGTCCAGCTCCACGCTGTCCACGAAGCACATCCCCGAGTTGCCGGCGTGGAGGATGGTCAGCCAGGCGTCGGTCTTGCCCGCTCCCGCGCCCCCCGTGACCATCAGGAAGAGGTGGTTCACGAAGGGCTCGTTGTTGTTGCGGGGATCGAAGCCCGACACGACCCCCATCGAGGCGGGGAAAATGGCCCCGCACTCGGCCAGGCCGATCCCGTCCTGTATCTGGGAGAAGGCGCGCTGGACGGGATTCGTCACCCGGTCGGCCAGGTTCGTCGTGGCCACGGACATGCTGGTGGGGTGCCTCCCGCCCCCGGCGATCGAGCCTTCCCGGATGTGGACCCGGGTGCGCCGGAAGCTCCCCGCGTTCGTGGGCACGATGTCGTCGATGCTGTTGAAGATGCCGATCATGGCCCCGGTCCGGGCGCAGGCCTCGGAGAGATTCAGGCCGCAGGGCATGGCGTCCGGGTTGTCGCGCAGGTCCACCTCGATCATGGCCTTCTCGCTGTCCACACGCACCTTCACCTTGATCGGGACGCCCTCGGGCGGGGTGCCCGGCACCGCGTCGTGGATGCTCACCGCTTCGGAGTAGCCTGTGGGGAGCTTCCGGATCGCGGAGATCATGATCTTCTCGCTGTAGTCAAACCACTCCCGGGTGAAGGCGTGCAGCATCTCCCAGCCGTACTCCCGGCCCATCGCCAGCACCTCGCGCTCCCCGATGCGCGCCGCGCCGATCATGGCGAGGTAGTCGCCGTGCCACTGATCGGGGACGCGGATGCGCATCCGGCAAAGGCGGACGATGTCTTCGATGTCGCGGTAGTCCTCCTGCACCTTGGTGGGAGGAAAGATGAGGGCGCCTTCCTCGTAAACGTCCCGCGCGTGGCCCATGTAGGTGGTCGGCTGGCCGTTGCCGCAGTCGGCCTGGTGGGCCTTCACCCACACCGTGAAGTGATGGGCGCCGCGTTCGTCGATGACGGGGACCAAGATGGTGTGGTCCGCCGGATGGGAGCAGCCGTGATAGGGAGAGTTATGCAGGAAGGCGTCTCCCCGCTTGAGGTTCGGGTGGAGCTCCATCATCGAGCGGGCCATGAGGTCCGCCCCGCTCAAGTGGTGGATGGGGAGCGACTCGGCCCCGGTCAAAAGCTCGCAATCCCGGGTGACGACGCTGGTCGAAAAGTCCCGCGCCAGGTTCAGCACCCCGGAGCGGCCCGTGCGCAGGAGGGTGTTGGCCATCTTGGTGGTGACGGCCTCGAAGCGCTTGCTCAGGACGGCCAGGGTGACGGGGTCGAGCCGGGCCTGCTTTTTTCCCCGGGGCGGCGCCTTTCTTGGGGAGCCCGGCCCAGTCCCCCGGCTTCTCCCTGCGGCTCTGGCCATCCTCTTCCTCCTTTGAGGCTCGGCGCCCTCATCCCAGGGGCCGCCGACGGAACCGAGTGAAATTTTTTTGCCTATAACACCGGTGAATATCGGTGAAAATCCTTTGAAAATGGACCCTATTTGCCCTCTCAGGCTCCTCCAGGCCAGCCGAAATATCGTGAAATATCCCGGAATTTACCGAACAATCCTTCCTCGCATCCCGGGCGGCGGCCCTGCTCCTCTGGGCCAGAAGCGGCGGCGCCGGCAACCGCTCCCATCGGGAAAGATACGCCCCACCCGCCCCCGGCCACCTACCGCAATTTCGCCCACCTTCCGGCACGGGCCGCTTTTTCGCTCCCTAGGGGCGGATCACCAAGTTCCCCGCCCGGTTCCGGTGGGCCGACGCCCCCGGTTCGATGACCACTGTGGTGAAGGGGGACTCGATGACGGCGGGCCCCCGCACCGGGGCGTCCACCTTCAGGCTCCCGAAGAGCGCCACGCGGGTCTTCTGGCGGCGGCCGTCGAAGTAGGCCATCCGCGAGGGGGCGAGCTCCTTCTCGTAGAGCCCCTCGCGGGCGAGGCGGCCGAGCTGGCCCTTGCGGAGCCGGCACCGGGCGGCCGCGCGCCAGCCCACGAACTCCACCTCGGACCCGGGGTCCCGGAAGGCGAAGATCTCCTCATGGATGCCGTCGAAGGCCTCGCGCGCCCGCTGGATGTCCTTCGGCGACTTGAACCGCCCTTTCTCCAGCGGGACATCGATCTCCCAGATCTGGTGCCGGTAGCGGGCCTCGGCGTAGAAATCGATCGCGTGATCCACCGCGCCCCGGCCGGGGCCCTTGATGAACGCCCGGCACTTTTCCTCCAGGGAGCGCAGCGCCGCGTTCACGCCCTCGAAGTCGAACTTGCCGGTGACCGTATAGAACAAGGAGCGGTAATCCGCCTGCAGGTCGGACATGAGGGCGCCCGCGGCCGATAGCGCGGCCCCGAGGTGAGGGATGATCACCTGCCTGCAGCCCAGGCGCCGGGCGATGGCCACGGAATTGAGCCCGGCGGCGCCGCCCCCTCCGATCAGGACCGCCTCCCGGGGATCGATCCCCTGGTGGATGGTGATCTGCTCGATGGCCCCGACCATGTTCTCGGTGGCGAGCCGCAGGATGGCGTCCGCCGCCTTCTCCAGCGAGAGCCTGAGCGGCCGGGCCACGTGCGCCTCGATGGCCCTGGCCGCGAGCCCCGCGTCGAGCTGCATCGTCCCGCCCAGGAAGAAGAAGGGATCGATGTGGCCCAGGACGAGCGAGGCGTCCGTCACCGTGGGCAGCTCTCCCCCCTTCCCGTAGCAGGCCGGCCCCGGCACCGCCCCGGCGCTCTGGGGGCCGACATGGAGGAGCCCGCCCTCGTCCACCCAGGCGATGCTCCCTCCTCCCGCCCCAATGCTCTTCACGTCCACCGAGGGGAAGCCCAGGATGTGGCCCCGGTAGCGCTGGCCCAGCCAGGTCTCGGGCGTCATGGGGATCACCCCCCGCCTCACCAGGCTCACGTCGTAGGTGGTGCCGCCGGTATCCGCCACGATGGCCGTCTCGGCCCGGGCGTCGAGCCGCGCGAAATGGCGCCCGGCGATGGGGGCCATCGAGGGGCCCGAACCCACGGAGTGGATGGGCGCCTTGGCCAGCTCGCCGGCGTCCATCACGCCGCCCTTGGAGGTCAGCATGAGGAGGCGGCCGCGGAAGCCCTTTTCCCGGAGCCTCTCCTCGAGGCCGCCGATGTAGCGGGACATGAGAGGCTTCAGGGAGGCGTCGATGCAGGCGGAGGAAGCCCGCCGGTACTCCCGGAGCATGGGGTTGAGCGCATGGGAGAGGGTGTGGGGGACTTCCGGAAGACGCTCTCCTAGGAGTTCCCCTATCCGGACCTCGTGCGCCGGGTTGACGGTGGACCAGAGCAGGCACACCGCCACCGCTTCCACCTCGATCTCCCGCAGCCGGGAGATGATGGAAACCACCTCCTTCTCGTCCAGAGGCTCGTGCACCGTTCCATCCGCCCCGATGCGCTCGGGCACCTCGAAGGTGAGGGCGCGGGGGATGTAGGGCTTCGGGAATGGAACGAGGAAGTTGAAAGGCTCGAGCCTGCCCCCCTCCCGGAGCACCAGGATATCGGGGTGTCCCTTCGTGGTGAGGAAGGCCGTCTTTGCGGTGCTTCCGGTGACGATGGCGTTCGTGGCGTGGGTGGTGCCGTGGATGAACAGCTCGCCGGCGTCGAGAAGCTCCTCGACGGTCGTGGAGAAGGACTCGGCGGCAGCGGCCACGGCGGCCAGGATGCCCTCTGCCGGCTGGTGGGGGGTCGTCGGGGCCTTGAACATGTGGAGGGCGCCCGCGTCGTCTTCGAGCACCAGGTCGGTGAAGGTGCCGCCGGTGTCCACGGCAAACCGCATCGGGTCCCTCTCCCTCCAATTGGCCGCGACTCAAGGATGAATGTGAATGGCATCTTACCCGCAAACGCGGGAAAGATCACCATTCCCGGCCCCCAAACCCCAAGCCGGCCGCCGGCTCTCTTCTTCGCCTCATTCGGCGGATGCCGCCTGAAGGAGGCAACGGCCGGGGTATCGCCCTGCGACGGAGCGTCCGGCGGAAGAAATCCGGACAGCCGGTCCCGTTGAACTTCCCGGACGGCAAGCTGCCCCGCCATCACCTGACGCAGCCGGCGCTCAGCATCGCAACCGGATGGACCGCCGCATCCCAGTGGGGAATCCGGCGCGATTCACTTGAACCTTCCACCCGGCCGCCAATGGGACAATCAGGCGAAGACGTTCATTTCACATGAGGGCGAATTCTCACAGGGCACAGGGGTGGGCCTGCGGCGATTCCCCGCCCGATTCCAAAAAAATCCGGGCGACACGCGCTTGAGGCAAGATACGTCACGCGCATCACCGCCATTTCAATTTCTCGCCATCTGCTGAAGGACATGGGGGATGAGCCCCCCGGACGCCAGCAGCTCCTGCATGAATGCGGGGATGGGCATGGCCTCGAAGGCCGCCCCCGTGGTTTCGTTTTCGACCCGGCCGCCGTCCAGGTCTACCCTTAGGCGGCTGCCCGTGCGTATCGACCCGACAGGATAGTCCGATTCCAGGAGAGGAAGGCCCCGGTTGAAGGCATTGCGGTAGAATATCTGGCCGAAAGAGCGCGCGATCACGCAACTCACGCCCAGTGCCTTGATGGCGATGGGGGCATGCTCGCGGGAGCTGCCGCAGCCGAAGTTGTGACCCGCCACGATGATGTCGCCCGGCTGAATCTCCGAGGCGAGGGACGGGTCCAGGCCCTCGAAGCAATGGGGGGCCAAGCGGTGGGGGTCGAAGGTAATCAGATATTTGGCGGGGATGATCACATCCGTGTCGATATGCTCTCCGAGCACCCAGGCGCGCCCCGTCAGAACATTCGCCACGCCCGCGCCCCTCACAGCTCGTCCGGCGAGCCGAGCCGGCCCAGCACCGCGGTCGCGGCGGCGACGGAAGGATTCACGAGATAGATCTCGGCCTTCGCCGAACCCTGGCGGCCGACAAAGTTCCGGTTTGAGGTGGAAACCGAACGCATCCCGTCGGCCAGTACCCCCATATGCGCTCCGATGCAGGGGCCGCAAGTGGGGGGGCTGAAGATTCCTCCCGCGTCCAGGATGATTTCGGCAATCCCTTCCCGCAGGCACTGGCGGTAAATCTGGGTGGTGCTGGGAATGACGATCAGCCGCACCCGCTTGGCGACCTTCCGGCCCTTCAGGATCTCCGCCGCGGCCCGCATGTCCGTCATCCAGCCGTTCGTGCAGGAGCCGATGTAGACCTGATCCACGGCGACCCCGCCCACTTCCGACAGGAACTTCGTGTTGCTGGGAAGGTGCGGCATGGCGACCACAGGCTCAAGGCCGGAGACGTCCAGCTCATGGAGGGCGGCGTAGTCGGCATCCGGGTCCCCGTAAACGGGAGTGAACGGGCGCCGGGCGCGGGGCCGGACGTATTCCAATGTCTTCTCGTCCGGCTCGATGATGCCGTTCGCCGCTCCCGCCTCGACCGCCATGTTCGGAAGGGCGAACCGCTCCTCCATGGGAAGCCGGGCGATCGCTTCTCCAGCGAATTCCATGGCTTTCCCCTGGGCGCCGTCCACGCCGAATTTCCCGATCGTAAAGAGGATGAGGTCCTTGCCGGTCACCCACCGGGGAAGTTCGCCCTTGTAAATGTAGCGGATGGTTTCGGGCACGCGGAGCCACGTGCGGCCCGTGATGAGAATGGCCGCAATGTCCGTGCTGCCCATGCCGGTGGCGAAAGCGCCGACGCCGCCCCCCGTGCAGGCGTGGGAGTTGCCCCCGGCGAGAAGCTCGCCGGGAAGCACCAGGCCCTCTTCCACGGCCAGGCAATTGTGGATGCCGGCGTTTCCCCCCTCGTAGAAGCGCTCGACCCCCATGCGCTCGCAGAACTCGCGCATCTTGCCGATGGTGTTGGCCACCTCGATGCTCTTGCTCGGCGCGTTCACCATCGCCGAGACGAAGAAGCGGTCCGGGTCGAATATCCTCCGGACGCCGTGCTCCTCCAGGATCTGAAAGGTGATGGGCCCCCCCAGATCGTCCGCGTAAGTCTGGTCGACGCGGACGGAAAGCATCTCCATGGGACGTACCCGGTCGCGGTCCGCGCGGCCGGCCAGGATCTTCTCCGTGAGGGTCATGCCCATCGGCGACTCCACCCGCCGCATCCGCGGCGAGGACGCGGCCCCCGGCTACGCGGGGCCGTTTTCCTGAAGCAAGCTCACCCGCTCAGGAGGCACAAAGAGACTCACCGTGCTTTCAGGCTGATACCTGAGCCAGGAGCCGTTTTCGATTACGGTGAGGGTTTCCTCCCCCATCTTGACGCGGTAGACGCTATGCGTGCCGAGGAAGTCCGCCTTGACCACCTCAGCGGGCCACACGTTTCGCCGCCCCCCCGCGGAGTTTCCGGCCGGCTCCAAAAAGATATTCTCGGGCCGCAGGCTGAGCTCCACTTCGCTCCCCGGCGCCGGCGCGCCCGGCGCGGCGCAACGCAACTCCATGCCTTCCGCCAGGCGGACCACTCCCTCGCCGTCTTTCACCCATTCGAGGCGGCCCCGAAGAAAATTCGTGGCGCCGGTGAACTCCGCCACGAAGCGGTTGGACGGCCGGTTGTAGAGGGAAACCGGGTCGGCCAGCTGCATGATGCGGCCGGCGTTCATGACCGCGATGCGGTCGCCCAGCACCACGGCCTCGGCCTGATCGTGCGTCACATAGAGGGCCGTGACGCCCGTCTTCCGCTGTATCTCCTTGAGCTCGAACCGAAGACTCGCCCGGAGCTTGGCGTCGAGATTGGAGAGAGGCTCGTCCAGAAGAAGGATCCCCGGCTCGTTCGCCAGGCTCCGGGCAAGGGCCACCCGCTGCATCTGCCCGCCGCTCAGGGCCGTCGCCGGGCGCTCTTCCATGCCGGAGAGACCCACGAGAGCCAGCTTCTCCTTCACCTTCCGGCGGATCCCCTCCCGGGGATGGCGCTTCACGACGAGGCCGTAGGCCACGTTCTCGAAAACCGTCATGTGGGGCCAGATCGCGTAAGACTGGAAGACCATCCCCAGGTTCCGCCGCTCGGGCGGGACCATGATGCCTTGCGCCGCGTCCGTCATGGGAGCGCCGCCGATCAGGATACGGCCCGCATCGGGTTCCTCGAACCCCGCCACGCAGCGAAGGGTCGTGGTCTTGCCGCAGCCGCTCGGGCCGAGCAGGACGAGGAATTCCCCTTGGGAGACCCTGAAGCTCACGCCGTCAACGGCGAGGACGGCCTCGCCGAAACGCTTTCTCAGCCCTTCGATGGCGAGTTCCATGTCAGGCGGGCCGCCTCATTCGCTTCGCTCCTACGGCTTGTAGCCGAAGATTTGGTTCCAGCGCTTGGTATAGGGAGCGCGCAGCTTGACGTAGTCGTCCTCCTTGGCCGACCAAATCTTCACCTTCTTCGGCGCCGTCGCGGGCGGGTCGATGTCGGTGCGGGCGGAGAGGCCTCCGACCTGCTTCGTCCAGACCTCCTGTCCCTCGCGCGAGAGGGTCCAGTTCTGCCAAAGCTTCGCGCCGTTGGGATTCTTGCCCACGGTGGTGATGCCATTGTTGAAGAGGATCATGACCACGCCCTCTTCGGGATAAACGAACTTTACGGGGGCGCCCTTCTTGATGTCGGCCACGGAGACCACGTCCAGGGCCACGGCCGCGGGCGTCTCGCCGTTGATGAGGGTCTTGCCGATGCCGCCGGCGCTCGTGAAGAAGCGCGGCTTCTGCGCGGCGAGCTTTTGCCAGTAGCTGTCGCTGTTGTTGCCGAGGACCTGGTACTGGAACAGCGCCGTCATCCAAGGGGTGCCGCCCAATTCCGCCGGAACGAGCCCCAGCTGCCCCTTGAAGCGCGGATGGACCAAATCCATCCAGTTCTTGGGCGGATCCTTCACCAGGACGGGATTGTAGGCGATGAGATAGAGATAGGGATAAGTGGGGTAGACCTCGCCGGCGATCTTGGTGTCCGCGGGATATTTGGCGTCCGTAGGCGGGGTGTGCTTGCCGATGATCCCCGCCTTCATCTCCGCGCGCATGAGCCCGCGGTCGGACATCTCGATCACGTCGGCGACGAGCTTTCCGGCCGAGTGCTCGGTCAGAATCTTCCGGTGGAGCGCGCCTCCGCCCAGCCGGACGACGTCCACCCTGACTCCGGGAAACCGCTTGCCGAAATTCGTCTCCATGACCTTGGTGAGGGAAAGGATGTTCGCGGTGTAGACCACGACCTTGCCCTCTTTCTTGGCGTCGCGGATGAGCGCCTCCCCGCCGAATTCCTCAACCGGCGAAGCGGCGAATGCCGGGCCGCCCATGAACGCCGCGATCACTCCTAGAACGGCAAGCCATCCATTCATCCGGGTCATTTTTGTGCCCTCCTTCACCTTTGGACGAGCCTTCCTCTGCACCGGTCAAGCCGCCGCCTCGGAGCGCATCACGTAGCGGCGCGCGGCGATCACCACCACGACGAGAATCACCGTTTGAATAAGGCTCAAGACCGCGGTCGCTCCGTACTCGGCCGACTCCCACTGATTGTAAATCTGGACGGAGAGAACAATGCTGTCGGTCGTGTACAGGAATATGGAGGAGCCCAGCTCGCGCACCGCCAGGATAAAGAGCAGGATCACGCTGGAGAGGATGCCGGGCCGGGCGAGAGGGATGATCACCCGGCGGAGAGTCTGCCAGAAGCCCCCTCCGTGGATGCGGCTGGATTCTTCGAGCTCCTTGTGGATCTGAAGGAGGTTCACCCCCGCCGCGCGCACGCCATCGGGGATGAAGCGTGCGACATAGGCCAAGGCGAGAATCCAAATGGTCCCATAAATCGGCACCGGAAAGGATATCCACGCCCACAGATACGCCACGCCGATCACCAAGCCGGGCACCGCGATCGGAATCATGCTCAGGTAATCCAGGCTCTTCCTTCCCGGGAGATCGGTTCTATGGACGCAGTAGGCCGTGAGGAAGCACAAGATGGAACCCACGATGGCCGCCAAGGCGCCCATCTGAAGGCTGTTCCAAATCGACGCGAAGGCCTGCTCGTGGGTCCAGAGGAAGCGGAAATGCTGCAGGGTGAGCACATTGAAATCGAACACCGACCAGAAGCTGGGAAAGAACATGAAGCTCCTGAGGCTCAGAAGAAGCAGCGCGAAGTAGGGAAGCACGACCGTGACCACGAGATAGATTGCGATCAAGGCGACGACGGCGGGCTTCCATCTCCGCAGCCTGAACATCCGCGGCTGGCTCGCCTTTCCGGTCACCGTGATGAAGCTCCTCCGGCCGACGACCTGTCTCTGAAGAAAAACACCCACGAGGGTGAGCGCGATCAGCAGGACGCTCACGGAGGCGGCCTTCTCGTAGGCCGGGGGATTCCCCGTGACCAGGTTGAAAAGGTAGGTCGTTAGAAAGTGGATGTTGGCGGGCACCGCTATCGTCGCCGGAACGGCGAACAGGCCCAGCGTGATCACGAAGACCAAGAGCGCCGCCGAGAGGATGGGATGAATGATGAGCGGAAACGTCACCCGCCGCACCGTCTCCCACGCGTTCGCCCCGCTGATCGCGGAGGCCTCCTCCAGAACCGGATCCATCCGCCTGAGGGCGGGCGTCAGGAACATGTAGGTATAGGGGGCGTAATAGACGCCGAGGACGAACCAGATGCCGGTGAAAGAGTAGATGTTGAGGCGGAAGTCCAGCCCCAGGTCCTTGAAGATGAGGTTCAGGATCCCCGCCCGGTCGCTGGCCAGGGTGGCCCAAGCCATGGAGGCGATCAGGGGCGAGACGAACAGCGGCATGATGGCGATGATCTCGATCAACCCCTTGCGTCTGATGTCGGTCCGGGCGACCACCCAGGCGAAGAAAAGGCCTATCAGCATGGCCAAAACCGCTCCCCCGGCGCATCCCACAAGGCTGTTGTATGTCGCCTTGTAGAGCGAAGCCGTCCCGTACATCTCAATGTAGTTGCCAAAAGTCAGATGGCTGAAGGCCTGCCCCAAACGGGTAGGCTCGACCGTCGAGAGAGAGCCCAGCAGCAGGATGCCGATGGGGTAGGGAATGAAGAAGAAAAGGAGGAGGAATATCGGCGCCACGGCCGCCAAGGCGAAGAGGCGGCGGCGCGTTCGATGTGAGGTGACGCCCGCCTGCTGGGGAATGGCCGATTCCATCGTCCCCGTTCCTCTTCAGGAAGCCTGCATCTTCTCCAGGCGCTTCTTCAGGGCGGGAAGGCTCCCTCCCAGCGCGATGATCTCCCGGAGCTCGGCGGGCAGCGGCTCCGCTTCGTGGACGAGGCCCCGGGTGAGGTTTTCGATCTTGCCCCTTTCAAAATCCACCCTAATCCGGTCACCGTCCGCCACCTTCCCGCCGATGCCGGCACAGAAGGGGAACGAGGGAAGACCCGCCGCGACGAGCATCCGGTAGGTGAAGTGGGGCACGCTCTCCGCAATCAGCCCCAATCCCAGGCCCGTCATGCCCAAGAGCCCATAGATATGAGGGTTGCCCTGCCCGAACCGCTTCCCGGCCACCACGATGTCGCCCGGCTTCGCGCGCTGCGGAAAGTCCGGGATGAGGTTCGTGAACACATGCTGCTTGAGGTATTCGGGGTCCGACACGCGCACGCCCTGCACGAACACCTTGGCGAACTCGATGATGTCGTCGTCCAGGGAAAGATTGTCCCCGAGCTTCCAGCAGCGGCCTTCCAGCACCCAGTTCACGGCCTCTCCCTCAGCCCAGGAACTCGCGCGGATCCGTGATTTTTCCCGTCACCGCGGAGGCGGCCACCGTCGCCGCGCTCGAGAGGTAAATCTCCGCCTTGCGGCTGCCCATCCGGCCCACGTCGTTGCGGGTGACGGTGGCGATGCAGGTCTCGCCGTCCGCCAGAGGCCCTCCCTTGCCGATGGCGCATGGGCCGCATCCGGGCGGGCCGACCAGCGCACCCGCTTCTACGAAAATCTGCATGAGCCCTTCCCGGATGCAGCGGTCGGCGACCTCGCGGCTGCCCGGCGTCACGATCATCCGGACTCCCGGGGCGACCCGGCGGCCCTTGAGGATGGCGGCGGCCTCCGCCATGTCCTCGTACTGGTCCGCCGCGCATGAGCCCAGATAGGCCGCGTGGACCGGGATTCCGAGCGTCTCCCGCAGGGGAACCACCTGCTCCGGCCGCGGGGGAATGGCCACCATCGGCTCAAGCCGGGAAAGGTCGAACCGATGAACGGCCGCGTATTCGGCGTCCGGGTCGCTGGCGAGAGGCTCATGCACCCCCAAGCCGCGCTCCTCCATCCAGGCGGAGGCCTTGGAATCGAAGGGAACGATAGCGCTCTTGGCGCCCACCTCGATCGGCAGGTTGCAGAGCTTCACCCGGGCGTCCACGCTGAGGTCCCCGATGGCGCTCCCCCCGTACTCGAACATCCGGTAGTCGGCCTCGTCGGGCCCGATCTCCTTGATGATGAGCGCCGCCGCATCGCGGACGGTCACCCCGGGCGGGAATTTCCCTTCGAGCTCGACCCGGATCGTTTCCGGCACGCGGAACCAGTGGCTTCCCGTGGCGAGCACGGCGGGGAACTCGAACACCAGGGAGAGGCCGAGGCACCCGAGCGCGCCGTAATTCGTCACGTGGATGTCGTAGGCCAGGACGAGCATGCCCGGCTTCACGAGCCCCAGCTCCATCGGGAAGACGTGGCCCTGGCCCCGCCCCACATCGAAGAAGTGGCGGACGCCCCAGCGCTTCACGATGTCGCGGATGTTCTTCGCCCGGTTGGCGATGGCGACGGTCTGAGGGATGGTATCGTGGTCGAAGCACACCAGTACGCGGCCGGGGTCCCAAGGGCGCTCGACGCCCACTTGCAGAAGCTGCCGATCGGCTTCGACCACGTAAAGATCGTGGATGGTGGCCAGATCGGGCTCGGGATAGACGATGTCGCCCGGCTTCACGACGGAAAGGCCGGAGGCCCGCGCCATGATCTTCTCGGTGAGGGTCATGCCCATCGGCGGTGCCCTTGGAATAAGGCTGAAAGCGGCCGTTCCCGGTAGCTATCGAAACACGGCGGCGCCCGAATAATTCCTCGCTAAGCTTTCTTGATTTTCAAGACCATAGCATTACCCCAAGCCGCGCGCAAATTTGCGGAAAATAGGCGCGT
>Ga0326597_10007604_pt1 | contig 14722 bp, 9 predicted proteins | sample RVTome_12_FD_203789 | JGI IMG/M metagenome (GOLD analysis project Ga0326597, IMG submission 203789) | Soil microbial communities from uranium-contaminated site in the Upper Colorado River Basin, Wyoming, United States - RVT100D185 | ecosystem: Environmental > Terrestrial > Soil > Contaminated >... | reverse complement strand
GCAGGTAGTACGCATCGTAGTAGCCGGCGGAGAGGACATAGGTGCCGAGGAGGATCCGCCGCCTGACCTCGCCGCCGAACCCTTCGCTCCGCGTGCGCCGCTCGATCGAGGCGAGATCGCCGGCGCCCTGCGCGCGCACGCCGTAGCGCACGCCGTCGTACCGCGCGAGATTCGACGACGCCTCGGCCGTCGCGATGATGTAGTACGCCGCGATCGAGTACGCCGGATCGAGGAGCGCGACATCGCGCACGGAGGCGCCCGCCGTGCCGAGCGCCTGGGCGGATCGATCGAGAGCCGCCGCGACCTCCGCGTCGAGCCCCTCGCCGAGCCAGGCGCGCGGCACGCCGACGCGGAGTCCGCGGGGGCCGGCCTCGAGCACGGCGGGATGGATGTCATGATCGCCGCGCGCGCTCGTCGCGTCGCCGGGATCGTGGCCGCAGACGGCGTTGTAGAGATGCAGGCAGTCCAGGACGTCACGTCCCATCGGACCGATCTGGTCGAGCGACGACGCGAAGGCAACGAGGCCGCGGCGCGAGATCGTTCCGTACGTCGGTTTCATCGCGGCCACGCCACAGAAGGAGCCCGGCTGCCGCACCGATCCGCCCGTATCGGAGCCGAGCGCCGCCGCCGCGAGGCCGAGCGCCACCGCAGCCGCCGAGCCTCCGCTCGAGCCGCCCGCCACACGCTCCTCGTCCCACGGGTTCCGCGTCGGGCCGAACGCCGAGTGCTCGGTCGAGGAGCCCATCGCGAACTCGTCGCAGTTCGTCTTCCCGAGGATCACCGCACCCGCGGCGCGGAGCCTCTCGACGGCGAACGCATCGTACGGCGGGACGTAGTTCGAGAGGATGCGCGAGCCGCAGCTCGTTCGCCGACCCGCGACGCAGATGTTGTCCTTGACCGCGACCGGGATGCCCGTGAGCGGGCCGGCCGCGGCGCCGCCGGCGATCGCGTCGTCGAGGCGCCGCGCGTCGCGCCGGGCTTCCTCCGCATGCACCTCGAGGAACGCATGGATGCGGCCGTCGTGCGATTCGATGCGCTCGAGAAACGCCTCGACCACCTCGGAGACCGAGACGCGGCGTGCGGCGATCTCGTCGTGGAGCGCGTGCGCCGTCAGGTCCCAGAGCGCCACGTCACTCCTCCAGCCGGACAACCTGGGGCACGACGAAGTGGCCCTCGGCCGTCTCGGGAGCGCCGCGGAGCGCTTCTTCCTGCGCGAGCCCGGGGACGACGGCGTCCCCGCGGAGCGTCCCCTCACCCACGTCGCCGTGCGTCATCGGCTCCACGCCTTCGACGTCCAGCTCGTGGAGCTTCTCGACGTACGCGAGGATCGCGTTGAGTTCGGCTTCCAGCGCCGACTCCTCGGCGCCCGTCAGCTCGAGGCGCGCGAGCGCGGCCACGCGCCGGACGTCGTCGCGCGTGACGCTCATTGCGGCCAGTCCAGATACCGCGCGACGAGCTTCTTCCGGTATCCCGCGTGGAACTGCACGACGACGCGCGCGTTGGGCCCCTGGCCGTCGTGTTCGACCACAACGCCGCGCCCGAAGCGCGGATGGCTCACGGTCGTGCCGACGAGGCCGCCGTCGTCGGACGGCACCTCATCCGCGTCGTACACGTAGCGCCGCCCGCCGCCGGCATCCACCGTGCGGGGAGCCGCGGCCCGCCGCTCGCGGCGCGCGGGCGCCGTGGCGTAGGACGAGCGGAAGTCGCCCGTCTCCCGCCACGCGAGAAGCTCCGCGGGGATCTCGCGGATGAAGCGAGAGACCTCACCCTCTTCGCCGGCGCCGAAACGGAACCGCCGCGCGGCGGAGAGAAGCGTGGCGTTCTCCCGCGAGCGCGTGATCGCCACGTAGAACAGGCGCCGCTCCTCCTCCAGCTCCGACGGATCGCCGAGCGACGACGCATGCGGCAGGAGCCCCTCTTCGCAACCCGCGACGAACACGTGCGGGAACTCGAGTCCCTTCGCGTTGTGCACGGTCATGAGCGTCACGGCGTCGGACGTCTCGTCCCATCGGTCGAGATCGGTATAGAGCGAGATCTCGGAGAGATAGCGCTCGACGGTGGGTTCCTCGACCGACTCCGCGAACCGCTGCGCGCCGGCGGCGAGTTCCTCGACGTTCTCGCGGCGCGACTGCGCCGTCTCCGGATCGATGCTCTCGACGTATTCGCGGAACGCCAGGCGATCGATCAGGAAGCGCATCGCCTGCGCGACGTGGTCGCGCGGCGTCTCCGCGAGGAGCGCCCCGAGCGCCACGAGCTGGCGCGCGGCCGCGGCCGGAACGCCGGGCGCCTCTTCGGCGCGCGCGAGCAAGGCCGTCGGCGCGACGCGCTCGGCGCGCCCGAACTCGAGGAACCTCGCCACGCTCACGTCCCCGATGCCGCGCTTCGGCGCCGATACCGCGCGCCGGAGGCTCTCCTCGTCGGCGGGATTCACGAGAATGCGGAGATACGAAAGGAGATCGCGCACCTCGCGGCGCTGGTAGAAGTAGACGCCGCCGACGAGCCGGTACGGCAGCAGCGCGTTCCGCATCGCCTCCTCGATCGCGCGCGACTGCGCGTTCGTCCGGTAGAGAACCGCGAAGTCGCGCCACCGGCGCCTCCCCTCGGAGAACTCGCGACGCACCGTCTTCACGATCTCGTCCGCCTCCGCGCGTTCGTCCGAGGCGAGCACGAACTCGACCTGAGAGCCTCCCGCGTTCTCCGTCCAGAGCGTCTTCGGCTTGCGCTTCACGTTGTTCTTCACGACCGCGTTCGCGACGTCGAGGATCGCCTGCGTCGAGCGATAGTTCTGCTCCATGTGGAGGATCGTCGCCTCGGGGAACGACTGCTCGAAGGAGAGGATGTTCGAGATGTCCGCCCCGCGGAACGCGTAGATCGACTGGTCGTCGTCGCCCACGGCGCAGACGTTCCGGTGCTCGGAGGCGAGCACGCGCAGGAGCCGATACTGAGCGTGGTTCGTGTCCTGGTACTCGTCCACGAGCACGTGCTCGAAGCGCCCCGCGTACTTCCGCCGGAGCGCGTCGTCCGTCTCGAGGAGCCTCACCACGACCCCGATGAGATCGTCGAAGTCGAATGCGTTCAGTTCGCGGAGCACGCGCTGATACCGCTCGTACACCACGGCGACCGACTTCTCGTGCGGCGAGACCGCGTTCTCGGCGAACGCATCGGGGCCGACGAGCCGCTCCTTCGCACGCGAGATCCGGTGGAGCGTGCGCTTCGGCTCGAACTCCTTCTCCGAGAGCGCGCTCTCGCGGAGCACGCGCCGGATGACCGAGAGCTGGTCTTCCTCGTCGTAGATCGAGAATCCCGGGCTGTACCCCGCCGCCACCGTCTCGCGCCTCAGGATCCGCACGCAGATCGAGTGGAATGTGCCGGCCCACAGCTCGCGCGCCGCCGGGCCGAGGAGCGCTTCGAGGCGCGCGCCCATCTCGCCGGCGGCCTTGTTCGTGAATGTGAAGGCGCAGATCCGGTACGCCGGCACGCCGAGTTCCTCGATGAGATGCGCCACGCGGCGCGTCAAGACGCGCGTCTTCCCGCTCCCGGCGCCCGCGAGGATGAGGAGCGGCCCGGCGCCGTGCATGACGGCCTGGCGCTGAATGTCGTTCAAGTCGCGAAGAAGGTGGTCCACGGATGGCCCGTCCCTGTCCAGCGGATCTGCCGTCCTTTCGAGGCGCCCTTCACCCTGACTTAAGGGCGCCGAGGAAGGACGGCTGAGCCGCTAATATTCTATTTTGAACTTGAGGTCGAGATTGTACTCGTCGCCGATCGTCTCTTCGAGCATCTTCTCGCGCACCACACCGCCGCGGAGGAAGAGATTCCGCGACACGCGGTACTCCAGCGCGATCTCCTGCCCCGACTCGAGCGAGAGGCCCTGAGCGTACTCGACGAGGATGCCTGCCGCCAGATACCGCGACACGCGGACGGTGAACTGCGACTGCTCGTCGGCCGCCGGTTCGATCGAGATCCCCGCCGAGCCCATTCCGGGCAGGAGGTCCCGGAACTGCTGCTGGAAGAACTGCGTCACCACGACCGAGCTTCCGACCTCGGTCGGCGTGATCTCCTGCCCTTCGGCCTGGAGCCTTCCGACCGTGAGGATCTGCATGATCTCGGCCTGCGTGAGGTCCGGGTCGTCCGATTCGAGCGTCACCGTCGGCATCGTGATGGGGCCGACGAGCCGCACGGTCACCGTGATGAACTTCTGCGCCGAGGTCGTGAGGCGCGGGACGCGCGTCTCGGCGGTGATGTCCACGCGCGGCTGCTCGCCGGGGAGCCCGATGAGATCGATCGTGCCGCTCGTGATCCGGAAGCGCGCGTTGATCTGCGGCGCCGCGTACTCGCCGCGGAGCACGTCCAGCGTTCCCGTGAAGAGCCACGCCCCGCCCTCGTTCCGCGCGATGATCGGTGCGGCCGCGCCGAGTTCGAGGTCGGCGCTCCGGTTCCGCACGAAGAGGCGGTTCGGCACCTCGGCTTCGATATCGAAGAGCCAGGGAAGCTGCTCCACCGGCCTCGGCGCGAGCCCGAACTCCTGGAAGACGACCGCCTCCTTCACGCGCGCGGTCCCCGTGACGCGCGGCCAGATCTTCCCCGGGATCGTCGTCGCGTCGGGTCGGATCGCGAACTCGCCGTCGATCCGCGCATCGAAGCTCTCGAACTGGTGGAGGATCCCGTCGCGCACGCGAACCGTGAACTCGAAGTCGCGCATCGTGCGGAACGTCCCGCTCCCCTCGATCCGCCCTCGCTTTCCCTGCTTGGCGGAGAGACGTTCCACGCGGACGCCCCCTTCTTCGGAGATCGAGACGTCCGCCTCGCCGTCGTAGAACACCTCGCTCCGCGCGAGCGGCCGGAAGCGCGCCTCGCGCAGGAGGAGCCGCCCGCTCGCGCGCGCATGCCGCGGCGTTCCCATGAGGATGACGAGCCCGCGGAACGTACCGCTCACATCGCCGACGAGTGTGGGAAAGATCTCGCTCGCCAGCGCAAGGTCCCCCTTCTCCGCCGAGAAGGAGAGGCGCATCGCGCGCTCGGGAAGCCCGGGGCGCGGCCACCGAAGCCCCAGATCGAGCGGCAGGTATCCCGAGAACTCGACCTTCGAGGTTCCCCTCTCGTAGCTCCCGCCCGAAAGCGTCAGCACGCCGTCGCCATAGAGCACGGAGGCGGAGACACGGTCGAAGGAGACGAGCGCCACCTTGCCGTTCCGCGCGCCGGCCGTCCCGTCGAGTTCCGGCGCGCCGAGCGTGCCGCGCACGTGGCCCCGCGCATCGACGAGCCCCGCCGGAAGGAGCGTATCGGCCGCGCCCGCGAGCATCGGAAGCGGCAGCGAATCGGCGGCGACCGAGAGATCGAGAGCCGTCGCGGCGAGCGCCTCGCGGTCGCGCGCGCGCAGGCGGCGCACGACCTCTCCGAGCGGCGCGCCCCAGTCGAGCGAGCCTGTGATCTCGGCTCTGCCGCCTCCCGACTGCGCAGACAGCTCGCGCACGGCCCAGCGGCCGCCGTCCACGTCGATGCCGGCGCGGAGCAGGTCGAGCGAATCGGCGCCCGCGTGGAGATCGCGCACCTCCATGTCGAGGTGCCCGTCGAGCGCATCGCGCATCCCCTCGATCCGCGCCGTCACATCGGCGCGCCCGGAGAGCGGCCGCGGCGAGAACGGATCCAGCAGCGAGAGATCGAGACCGTGCGTCTCGACGCCGACCATCATGTCGCCGCTCTTCGACGAGCGCGCGGAGACCGCGAGCGCGCTTCCGTTACTCACGAGCCTGGCCGGCTCGAGCACGAACGTCTCGCGCGAGAGCTTCGCGACGATCTCGCCGTTGTTCGACCAGACGTGCGCGCCCGCCTCCACGTGAAGCTCCGGGACGCGAAGCTCGGACTCGCGCCCACGCCCACGGAGCGACCCGTTCCCCTCGAAACGAAGCGAATCGAGCCGCGCGTTCACGGAGCGGAAGAGGACTTCGCCCGGCGCGACGTGCATGACGGACGTGACGTCGCGGAGCGGCTGGCCGACCAGCCGCGCGGAGTCGGCCTCCACCGTCGTCTCGAAAATGATCACGGGAATGAGGTCGCCTTGGGCGGAGAGGACCGTCACCGAGTCGGAGACGACATCGGCGACCTGGAACGGCGAGAGGGAGCCCGTCGCGGTGAAGCGCGGATGCTCCGTCGGCCCGGTGAGCATGCCCTCGAGGTCGGCGTTCCCGCGGACGACGAGGTCTTTCCAGTAACGGTGGAGCGATTCGATGGGGAACCGATCGGTCCTCACCGGCATCGTGATCGGACCGTCGGGATGGAACGTGCCGTGCGCCGTCACGCGTCCCGAGCCCGAGATGATCTCGGCGCTCTCGACGTCGAAGCTCTCGTCCGGAAGAACGCGGAACCGTGTGGTCCCGCTGTCGAAGTCGAAGAGGTCCACGCGGCTCGGCCCGAGCTCCGCGGTCACGGTGAGGTCGGTCACGCCCGTTCCGAAGCCCACGCCTTCGATGAGCACGTGCCCGTTCAGGTCCATCGGCGGCAGCTCGGATTCGAGCGGCCAGAGCGGCGGGTTCGAGAGATCGAACCCGGTCACGTCGAGATCGAGGTCGTACTCCTTCCGGTCGCGCACCGTAATGTCGGCCGCGCCGCGCACCTCGAGCACCCCCGAGACGAGGCGCATCCCGCGCGCATGGAACGTCTCGTCCTCGACCTCCGCGGTCCCCGTGAAGCTGGCCACGCTGTCCGGCCCGACCACGCCCGCGATCGCCCACTCGAGACGCGCCGGCCCGCCGTCGCGCGCGATCGAAGCGCGCCCGCCCGCGTAGCCTCCCGGGCGAAGCGGCGGAGAGATTTTCTGGAAGCGGTTCACCTCGGAGAGATCGACGCGGCGAAGATCGAACGCGAGGGAGAACGGGGCGCCGCGCGTCAGGCCGAGCGCTCCGCGCGCCTCGATGTCAGAACCCGCCGTCTTCACGGCGAGCGGGTTCATCTCGAGCCGGTTCCCTTCGAGCCGGAGGAGCCCCGACGCCGCGCGCACCGTGTCGCTCGGCGCATCGAGCACGAGCGACGCGTCGCGGAGAGCGATCTCCACCGTGCCGCCGTCGATGAGGAGGCCGCCTTCGAGATGGACGCCCCGGAACGAGACGTCGCGGCGCGCCGTCTCGACGACCACCTGCCCGTCGCGGATCTCGATCTCGGGCACGCGCACGGGCGCGCCGCCCCCCTTCCCCTTGCGAAACGTCGGAAGCGCGAGCGTGCTGTCGGCGAGGCGGTCCAAGCGCACCTCGGGACGCAGCACGACGATCCGCCCGTCGAACTGCCCGGAGCCGACGAGCCCGCCGAACGAGTAGGTCGCGTGCACCTCGGGGGCGCGGAGCACGCGATGCCAGTTCCCGCCGGCGTCGTGGCGGTGGAGCTGCACGTCGTAGAGGATCACGGTCTGGAGCGGGTTGCCGCGGATGCGCGCGATCGTGAGCCGCGTGTCCTCGCCGAGGACGCGGTCGTTCACGATCTCGGCGATGCGCCCGGCGACCTGTCCCGACCGCTGACGCCAGAGATACATCCCACCGGCGAGGGCGCCGATGATCACGAGCAGGAGCACGAGTGTACTCCAACCCACGCCCTTGAGAACGCCGCGCCGCCAACCCATATCAGAACGCCTGCCCCACGCTGAAGTGGAACTCGTAGTCGCGCGCCGCGCCCACGCGGCTCGCGCCGATCTTCCGGCCGTAGTCGATGCGCACGGGGCCCACCGGCGTGCGGATGCGAAGCCCCACGCCGCCGCCGTACTTCATGTCGAGGATCGAGGGGGTCCCGCCGTTCAGATCCCCCACGAACCGCGAGAGCTTGAACTCCTCGCGGTCCGCCCAGACGTTTCCCGCATCGACGAAGAGCGCGCCCGAGAAGAGCCAGAAGAGCGGCACCCTCAGCTCGACGTTCGCGACAAAGAGCGCGAGCCCTCCCAGCGGCTGCGTCTTCGATTCGATCTGCTTCGTGCGCCCGAGGAGCTGCTCCGGGTAGCCGCGCACCGTGTTCGCGCCGCCGGCGAAGAACCGGTCCTCGAACGGCACCTTGAGCACCTCGAGCGAGTCGCCCGCGGTCCCGCCGAGCTGGCTCGAGACCGGCTCGATGAGCCCCATCTGCGCGCGCCAGCCGAGAACCAGCCCCTTCCCCACTCCCTTGTACCACGCGGCGCTCGCCGAGTACTTCTGAAACGTGCTCTGGCCGCCGAGGAAACCGCCGGCGTACTCCGCCAACCCTTGCTGGAGCGCGCCGCGCGCCGGATCGAAGATGTTGTCGCGCGTGTCGCGCTCCCCGCGGAGGTCGATGAGACGCGACGTGTAGCGCTCGCGCTGGAGCGTGGAGTCGGTCGTGGTCACCCAGCGGTTCTCGACGGTGAGAAAGAGATGCTCGGTCGCCGAGAGGTCACGGCGCGCCGTGCTCTTCAAACCAAAGATCGTCTGGTTGAACGTCTGCTGCCGCTGGAAGCGATGGTACCCGCTGAACACGAGCGGCGTGCGCGTACCGAGGAACCAGGGCTCGCGCCACGAGATCTCGTTCAATGTCTCGCCGAGCGGCGGGAAGCGCTTCTTGACGAAGAGCGTGTCGAGGGAAAGCCCGATCTGCGACTGCACGGTCAGCCGGCGGCCGTCGCCTCCGACGTTCCGGTTCCCCCACTCGCCCGAGAGGCGCGCGAGGTCGCGCGAGGAGTAGCCGACGCCCAGCGCAACCCACGACGTCTTCCGCTCGCGCACGTGCACAGCGAGGTCCACCTGTCCCTCGCTCGAGTCGGCGACGACCGGCGAGATCTGCGCGTCGGAGAAGAGGCCGGTCTCGAAGAGCTTCCGCTGGCTCTCGAGGAGGTCCTTCCGGCGGACGAGATCCCCCGGGCGCACGACGAGTTCGCGCGACACGAAGCCGCCCTTCGTGTGCTCGTTCCCATCGACCGAGACGACGCGCAGGAACATCTCTCGCCCTTCGCGCACGTCGAACGTGACCGTCGCGGAGAGCGAATCGAACGCGGAGCTGTCGGCGACCGCCGCGGTCAGATGCCCCAGGTCCTGGAGATAGGCGCGGAGCGCCTCGCGATCCTCGCGCACCTGGAACTCGTTGTACGGATCGCCCACCTCGGAGTCGATCTCGTCGAGGAGCTTCTTGTCGGGGACGGTCGCGTTCCCGCGGAAGCGGATCGCGCGGACGATCGTCCGCTCCCCTTCCTCGATGCGCATCGTGACGTAGGCGTTCTGGTAGTCGTCGTCGAAGCGCACCTCGCCGGTGACGGCCACGTCGAGGTAGCCGAGGCTCCGGTAATGCAGGGTGACCGCGCGCACGTCGGCGTCGAGGAACTCGCGGCGGAAGCGGGTGACGCGGAACGGCCGCAGGAAGGAGGGGCTCTCGAGCGTGACGATGTTCCGGATCTTCCCGTCGCCGACGGCGTGGTTCCCTTCGATCTTCAGAGACTTGACTCGGGGCAAGTCTTCACTGAGCCCGTTGTCATCGTCGGCGGTGGCGGCGGCGGCGCTGATCAGGAGGAGGGCGGCGACGAGGACGCTAGCGGCCCATCGCATCCCCGCTCCGCTCCGTCCCGCGTCCCCTCAGCGTCTCCTCCCCGACGGGCGTTTCCCGGCCCTTGGCGCGCTCGCGCTGCGTGATCCGCGTGAGGTCGTTCACGAGCGCGAAGACCATGATCGATCCCAGGATGGCCATCCCGACGCGCTGCAGGAGAACCATCTTCCGCGGCGCCAGCGGACCGCCGCGGATCGCTTCGATGATGCTGAAGAGTATGTGCCCGCCGTCGAGGACCGGGATCGGCAGGAGGTTCATCACCATCAAGGCGAGGCTGATGAACCCCGCGATGTTGAGGAAGTCGGAGAACCCCTTCTTGCCGACCTCACCCGAGATCTGCACCACGGACACGGGGCCGGCGAGCGAGTTGCCGACGTGGCGCGGATCGGTGAAGAGCGCCCAGAGGCCCGTATAGAGTTGCTCGACGCGGAAACCCGTCTCGAGGAGTCCGAGCTTGAGCGCTTCGCCGAACGAGAACTTCTCGACGAACGTCCCTTCGTTCGGCGGCATGACGCCGATGATGCCGCTCGGCTCCTTGCTCCCCGGATCGGAGGGAATCGGCGTGATCTTCTTCTCGATGAGGCGCCCTTCGCGCTCGATGACGAACGTCAGCTCGACGTTGACGTTCGGCCGCACCTGCGCCTGGAGGTCCTGCCACGAGCGCACCGGGTTGCCGTTCACGGAACGGACGATGTCGCCCTTCGCGAGCCCGGCCTGGTACGCCGGCGTGCCGACGCTCACGTCGCCCAGCTCCGGGGGAATCGAACTCTCGAGCGTGGTGAGGAACCCTGCCTCGAGGGAATCCGGGACGGTGAAGCTGACGCGCCCGTCGAAGCGCTCGGCGACGATCGTGTGCCCGCCGGGCGCGCCCGACTTCTCCTCGTGCTCCTCGCCTTCGGTCCACGCGCGGTAGAACTCGTGCCAGTACGTGACGGGGCGTCCATCCACCTCGATGATGCGGTCGAGTTCCTCGAAACCGACGCGCTCCGTGACCGACCCCGCCTCCACCGGTCCGACGACGCTACTCACCATCGGCTGGCGGATGCCGACGCCGTACATGACGACGAAGAAGACGGCCGCGAGGAGGAGGTTCGCGAACGGTCCCGCGAACGCGATGATCGACTTCTTCCACCACGGTGCGGTGAGGAACTCGCCGGGATCGATCGGGCGCGGCTCGACGCCCACGGGCGCCGGCGCGCCGAACGCGGCGGGACGCGTCTCGGGAAGGCGCCCGGACGTTGCTTCGGTCTGCGCGTCCGAGGCCTCATCCGCGCTCTCGCCGGCCATCTTCACGTAGCCGCCGAAAAGGAACGCGGAGATCCAGTATTCGGTCTCGCCCCGGCGGAAACCGATGAGCTTGCGGCCGAAGCCGATCGAGAAACGCTCCACGCGGATGCCGAGCTTCTTCGCGGCGATGAAATGCCCCAGCTCGTGGGCGACGACGAGGACGCTCAACACCAAGAGGCCGATGAGGACGGTTGCCAGCACGCACACTCCTTCGATCGTTGGACTCATGTGCCCGCGAGGGCGGGAGCGCGCCGGACGGACGATCGGCGCGCGTTCCGTTCATTCTATGGTGCTAGCGCAAGGCTTGCAACCAGCGTGCGGGCGCGCTCGCGCCCTTGGGAATCGGCGCGGAGCACGGCTTCCACGCTATCCGCCTCGCGTGCGCGCTCGGCGCGGAGGACGCCCTCGACGACGCGCGCGATGGAGGTGAAGGCGATCTTCCCGTCGAGGAACGCCGCGACCGCGATCTCGTCGGCCGCATTCAGCAACGCGGGCGCGGTGCCCCCGGTGCGCGCCGCCTCGTACGCCAGTCCGAGGCACGGGAAACGGTCCGCGTCCACTATCTCGAACGTGAGCGGACCGGCCGCGGCGAGATCGAGCGGCGGCGCCGGTCCGGGGACCCGGTCGGGATACGTGAGCGCGTACTGGATCGGAAGGCGCATGTCGGTCGAGGCCAGCTGCGCGATGCACGAACCATCCGCCATCTCGACCATCGCGTGGACGATCGACTGCGGATGCACGATGACGCCGATCTCCTCGACGGACACGCCGAAGAACCAGTGCGTCTCGATGACCTCGAGCCCCTTGTTGACGAGCGTGGCGGAATCGACGGTGATGCGCTTCCCCATGTTCCAGGTGGGATGCCGGAGCGCCTCGGAGGGGGTGACGCGCGCGAGCGCCGCCGCGTCGTGACGGAGGAAAGGCCCTCCGCTCGCGGTCAAGACGAGCCGTCGCACCTGGGCGCGGTCGATGCCTTCGAGAAGCTGATGGAGCGCCGAGTGTTCGCTGTCCACCGGGATAACGCGCGCGCCCGTGCGCGCCGACGCCTCCAGGACGAGCGGTCCGCCCAGGACGAGCGATTCCTTGTTCGCCAGCGCGACGTCGACGCCGCGCTCGAGGGCGGCGAGTGTGGGCACGAGCCCCGCCGCGCCGACGAGCGCGTTCACGACGACGTCCGCCTCGGCGCCCGCCGCGAGCGTCGCCGCGGCGCCGGGGCCCGTCGCGAGCGGGATGCCAAGCCGCCGGAACCCCTCGGCCACGCGCGCGGCCGCGGACTCATCGGCGATCGCCACGCGCGCCGGGCGGAACTCCGCGGCCTGCTCGAGCACGCGCTCCGCGCGCGACGCCACGGCGAGCGCGCCGATGCGGAAGCGGCCCGGATGCGCGCGGACGACGTCGAGGCAGCTCTCGCCGATCGAGCCGGTCGACCCGAGGAGACAGATCGTCTTGGGCATCAGAGTCCTATGGTCGGTACGGCTGCCTTCCTTCGCGGCCCGAGTCGGGTTGAGGCCGCTCCGGAAGGCAGCCGTACCTCCTCGATCCTCGGGCGGCGCACACTACGGCGCGAACCGCAGAAGGTAGTAGACAACCGGTACGCTTACAAGGAGCGAGTCGAAGCGGTCGAGCACGCCGCCGTGCCCCGGAAGCCAGGCGGCAGAGTCCTTGACGCCCGCGTCGCGCTTGAGCAACGACTCCGCGAAGTCGCCCGCCTGGCCGATGACGCCGACGACGAGTCCCACCGCGACCGCGAACGCGGGCGCGAGCGCCGGCGCCAGCGCGCCGCGCAGGAGCACGGCCGCCGCAACGGCGGCGACGAGCCCCGCCACGCCGCCTTCGACCGACTTCTTCGGGCTCGCGTGCGGCAGGAGACGGTGCCTGCCGATCGTGATCCCCACGAAGTACGCGGCGGTGTCGCAGATCCACGTCGTCAAGATGACGAGCAAGAGCACGCGCGATCCCTCACCCGCCGCGATCTCGCGGCCGTCGCGCAGGAGGAGGAAATGCGCGCCGAACCATCCGACGTACGCGACGCCGAGAAACGTCGCCGCCACGCTCGCCATGGCACCCGCCGAGTTCCCGCGCGCCAGCGACGCGACGAGCGAGGCGACGAGCGCCGCGACGAGCACCGCGGCGGCCGCCGGCTCGCCGCGCGCGAAGGCCGCGGCGGCGACGGCGAGCGCGGCCGCCGTCCCCACGATGCGGTGCGCGCGCACGCCCTTCTGCGCCGCGAGGCGGTGGAACTCGAGCGTTCCGAGGAGGACGAGGAGTGCCACGAACGCGAGGAAGAAGAGGCCGCCGGCGAGAGTGGCGCCGAGGACGACCGGGATCCCCACGGCCGCCGTGACGAAGCGCGCCGCGAGTGCGCTTCCCGCGGCCGGGGCCGCGACCGTCAATCGACCTTTCCGAAGCGCCGATCGCGCTTCTGGTAGTCGGCGATCGCCTGGAACAGGTGCTCCTTGCGGAAGTCGGGCCAGAGAACCTCCGTCACCCAGATCTCCGCGTACGCGAGCTGCCAGAGCAGGAAGTTGCTGAGACGCATCTCGCCGCTCGTGCGGACGAGAAGATCCGGGTCGGGAACGTCGGCCGTGTAGAGGTGCCGGCGGATGAGATCTTCGTCGATCGTCTCGGGCCACGCCCCCGTCTCGGCCGCTTCGTCGAGGATGCGGCGCACGCAGTCCACGATCTCGGTGCGGCCGCCGTACGAGAGCGCGAGCCCGAGTTCGAGCTTGTCGCCGCCGCGGAGGAACTCCTCCGTGCGCCGCAGCTCCTCTTGCACATCGTCGGGGAGATCCTCCGGCCGTCCGATGACGCGAAGTGAGACACCGTTCTCCTTCAGCTCGCCGCGCTCCTCGCGGAGCGTCTGGCGGAGGAACCCCATGAGCGCGGCGACCTCGGCGGCCGGCCGGCACCAGTTCTCGACGGAGAAGGTGTAGAGCGTCAGGTGCCGCACGCCGAGTTCCAGGCACCCCTCGACCGTGTCGCGCACCGCGCGGCGGCCGGCCTGGTACTCGGCGTGCGAGAGGCCGCGCGAGCGCGCCCAACGGCCGTTGCCGTCCATGATGACGGCGATGTGGGCGGGGATGTTCCCCTGCGCGAGGATCGCTTCCCTCGCCCGGGTGAGGACGTTCGTCTCAGCCATGGGCGCCGGTGATCGCGGCGCACGGACGCGGGCGCAAGCGGCGCGCGTCCGGGGCGCTCAGACCTCGAGCACCTCCTTCTCTTTCTTGGCGGCGGCTTCGTCCAGGCCCGCGATGTACTTGTCGGTGAGCTTCTGGATTTCGGCCTGCATCTTCCGGGAGTCGTCCTCGGACATCGTCCCGTCCTTCTCGAGCGCCCGGATCTCGTCGTTTGCGTCGCGCCGCACGTTCCTCAGCGCGACCTTCCCGTCTTCCGCCATCTTCTTCACGAGCTTCACCATCTCGCGGCGGCGCTCTTCGGTGAGCGGCGGGATCGGAAGGCGGATCAGCGTGCCGTCGCTCGAAGGGTTCAGCCCGAGACCGCTCTTCTGGATCGACTTGCTGATCGCTTCGATCAGGCTCCGGTCGAAAGGCTGCACCACGAGGAGCCGCGGCTCGGGAGCGGAGATGCTCGCAACCTGGTTGAGCGGCATCTGCGTTCCGTACGCATCGACCCGCACCGGCTCCAAGAGGCTCGGTGAGGCTTTCCCCGTTCGCACGGCGCCGAACTCCGACTTCGCCGCCTCGACCGCCTTCTTCATCCGTGATTCCGCATCCGTGATGACCGGGTGTGACATGATCGCCTCATTCCTCCACGACCGTCCCCACCGGCTCGCCTCGGACGACGCGGAGCAGGTTCCCGGGGACGCCGACGTTGAAAACGACGATCGGCAGATGGTTGTCCATGCAGAGTGAAATGGCGGTGGAATCCATGACCTTCAAGCCGCGGTTCAGCA
>Ga0326597_10007603_pt1 | contig 14723 bp, 19 predicted proteins | sample RVTome_12_FD_203789 | JGI IMG/M metagenome (GOLD analysis project Ga0326597, IMG submission 203789) | Soil microbial communities from uranium-contaminated site in the Upper Colorado River Basin, Wyoming, United States - RVT100D185 | ecosystem: Environmental > Terrestrial > Soil > Contaminated >... | reverse complement strand
GATCGGCCCCCACCCGGAGGCGAGCGAAGCGAGCTGGGGCCGATCGGGAGACGACGCGAGGCCCGGTGAATTCTCACACAACGATCGCAGCAACCGTTAGGGCAAAATAACTCGGGAATCGACAGGTATCAGGCTCGGGGGCTGTAATTTTTTCCTTGCCAGTGGATGTTGTATGGCCATTGAGTACATGGGGCAGGTCTACGGCAAGGGGAACAACGGGACAGAGAGGGCCAAAAGGTACGTGAAGGACTTCTTGGCCAAGGTGGAGCCGAGATACTCCGAGTTCTTCGACCTGTTCTGGAGATCCTTCCGCAACGGGATCGTCCATGGGTCTTGGCCACAGGTGATTTGCTTGCAGGGTTCTGAAGGCGACGGGATCACCGTGGGGGCGGGGATAGAAGACGGCGACCAGCACTTTGACTCCGGTGATGTTGTGTTGCCGGAACTGATAATCAATTCCAGCCGACTATTTGACGACTTGGAAGGGTCCTTCTGTGGAGGCTTCCGGCGGTGGATTCTGGAGGAATCAGATGAAGACGTGCTGGAGAGAGCCGCGCCGAGGCTCTTGAGGCTCAAGAAGGGCGACAAATCCGCCGTTGCCCAGATTGAGAAGGTCCGAAGTTGGAGCGCAGGTTCAGGCTAAGATCTCTGGACGCACCTGCCCACCCCCTCCACCTCCGGCACCCCGCTGATCGCCGCCGCCAGGTCCGCCAGCCTCAGGTCCGTGTAGTGCTCCAACGTCGTCCTCATGTCGGCGTCCCGCATGAAGTTCTTGGCCAGCTGGGGCAGTACGTTCGCCCGGGGCAGGGCGGTGGCGCAAGGGCTGACTCAGGGAGGGCAGTCCATAACCCAGCGGCTCGACATGTGCCGAGCCGGCGATCATTTTCCTCTGATCGCGACTTCGACCCGATCAACTACTGTTGACCGGATAAGGATTGCCCTGGGTGAGGTGTCAAAAACAGTGCTCTGATGAGATGCCGAAGCAGCGCTCTGATGAGCCACCTCCCTTCTGGCGGCATGTCGGATCTGACCAGTTCCAGCTCCGCGAATGTCGCCACGCAGAGATTAGCATGTCGGCGCAGGTTCAGCTGGTGACTGCCCCAGCCTCGACCCCCACCACCTCCGGCACCCCGCTGATCGCCGCAGCGAGGTCCGCCAGCCGGAGATCCGTGTAGTGCTCCAGGGTCGTCCTCATGTCGGCGTGGCGCATGAGGTTCTTGGCGAGCTGGGGCAGCACGTTCGCCCGGGGCAGGGCGGTGGCGAAGGTCTTGCGGAGGCTGTGGAGGTCGATCCACCGGCCGCCGGAGTCCCTTCTGGCGAGGAAGTCGCTCGCCTCCCTCCGCTCCCTCTCCTCCGGGCTCCCAGCCTCCTCGACCCACCTCTCCCTCGCCCGGTCGAGGTCCTGGTAGAAGGTCTTGATCGTCGGCATGGTCCAGAAGACCCGGCTCGTGGCCGTGGGATGCGCCGGGCGGAGGTCGCGGAGGAGCCGTACGACCTGGGGGTGGAGGGGGATGAGATCGTCGCGAGCGGCCTTGCCCACCCCGACGCGGATCTTGACGGCGGCGCGTTCGAGGTCCACGTCGCCCCAGGTCAGCTTGGCCATCTCGGAGCGGCGGAGCCCCGTCCTCGCGGCGACGAGGTAGATGGTCGACCTCGGGCAGTACTCCCTTTCCTCGTCCGCCAGTTCCTCGTCCCGCTCCCTGGCTGCGGCGATGAGGCGGGCGAGCTCCTCGTCGAGGAGAGCCCGCCGCTCGCGCCGCCGGTCCTTCCTCTCGTCGAGGGTGGGGATGCCCTCCAACCTGTTCTCGGGGATCCTGCCCACGCTGACCATCCAGTTCTGCCACGCGACGATCGTGGCGCGGTGGGCGTTGACGGTACGGGGTGACCGGCCGGACTCCTTGAGCGCCCGGAGGTGCTTGCCCACCGCGTCGGCGTCGAGGTCCGAGATTCGGCTCGCCCGGGTGGAGTGGAGGAGGGCGGTGAGGTGGCCGCGCTTGCACAAGATGTGCCTCTCGGCCTGCCCCACGTGCTTGCAGTGGGCGAGGTAGTCATCCACGTGCCGCTTGACTGCCAGCTTCCCCGCCGCGACGTACCCGGCGTTCCTCGGGTCCACGACCCCGGCCCGCGTCAGCGCCACGTCCTCCTCGATCTTCGCCGCGATCCGCTCGGCCACTCGCCTCTCGGTCGTGCGGGCAGACTTCTCCCGGCGGCGACCCGTGTGGTCGAAGTAGGCGACGTACAGGTTCGGGGATCCGTTACGGCGAAAGATGCTGGCCACGGCGGCGCCTCCGCTTGGGTTTCTTCGCGGACCGAGGGACGGCGAACTCAGTACACGGTCGGCACGGACGACTCCAGCTATTTCCTGCTAGTCGCTGACCAAGTCGTCATAGTCCTGCGCGTTCACATTGACCCATGCCTGGACCCAGGCGCTGCCATCGTCCTCGCTCCGTCGGTCCACGGGGGCGTCGTCGTCGATGTGAATGAGAACGTGGTTGTCGATGATGTCGAATGCGCGGGCACGAAGCTCGTCTGGGGTGAGGTCGCCGATTCGTCTCTTGTTCATTGTGCTGTCTCCATGCTTGTACTGGTTCGAGGGAATACGAGTACCTATCCGTGTCGACGATGCCGTCTGGGCCGTCGCTTGGTCGGAGTGACGGTGCCATCAGTGAGGAGGTCGGGGATCTTTCCAGCGGTCTTCCTCTTCTGTTTCGCGATCCAGCGAGCGAGGTCGGTGCGGTCGTAGCGGATCGCGCGGCCCACCCGGATGTGCGCGATCGTCCCGTTGTTCGTCAGGGTCCACAGGGTCCGCTCGGAGACGTTGAGGATCTCCGCCGTCGCCTTCGCGTCGAGAAGGGGGGAGAGGTTGGGGTTGGTGGTCATGCGCCGCGGTCCTGGAGGAAGTTGAGGGCCGAGAACACCTGTCCCTCGATATCCTGACGCGTGAGGTCGTCGATGGGTCGGATGTAGGGGTGCTGGCGGCCTTGGTTGTCGCGCCGCGCCGGGAACGAGAGGATGAGGTGGCCGTCGAGGGTCCGCCGGAGGGCGATGCCGTCGAGCCTGACCGCGCGGCTGAGGTTGAACGACACCCAGCCGAGCAGACCTCGTTCCCGATCCCACGGTGGTGCTGCCGAGAAGCGGATGTCGGTTAGGTTCATGCGCGGGTGCGCCCTCCAGCTCGGGGGTCGGTTCGGCTCTGGAGGGGAAAGGGCAGCGCGGAGTGAAGGCGGGGACGGAATCCGATCAAGACTTTGGCGAGCATGAACTTAGACGCTGGTCGTCGAGGAACGTCGGGTCTGGCATTGCTCACGACTGGATTCGGGGCCTACGATGGAAGGGTCCGCCACCGACTCAGCTCTTGGGCGGGGCCACAGGTGGGGCGGCGCCCGTGGCTCGGGAGAGGACTGGGAGAGTTGCACACGGCGCACAAGCTCACTGCCAGGGCCACGGAGGAGATCGCGACCGGATTCAAGGAGGTCGAGAGACTAGCTCAGGAGCTCGACGAAGCCCTCACGGCGTGCAAGACCAAGGCCGGAAGCACGCACAGGAACAGTCTGCCGGGCATCCGGAAGCGAATACTGGCCTTGAGGAAGGCCATCGAGGGCCTCTGCGGAGCCGCGGACAACGCCAAGCGACCTCTTCTGGAAGCCCTGATGCAGCGATTCTCGAATCCCTTCTACCGGCTCGAAAGGGATCTATCCGGAGCGGAGCCTATCGGCGCGGCGGCGGATGGCATGTTCGGCCGGGTTGCCGATGCCCTGAGAGTCAGGCTCACGGAGGAAGGTTTTCTCGAGCCCGACCTTTCGCGCGAGGTGGTGCAAGAGCTGACCGAAGCCGTCGAAGAACTCCTGGAAGCCCTGAGGAACTACGGGGACTGGGCAAGGGCACGCCGGCACAGGCGCGGGAAGACGACACCCGAGTCCCTGATGAGGGTCCTCGAGGAGACATGGGTAGTCGACAAGAAGCTCACTGCGATGGGCTTCGGGTACGGGTCGCCTTGGATTCACCACATCTACCGCACCTCGCCTCACCGAGAGCTGCGCGATCTGGCGGAGAGCATGGAAACTTTGCCATTTCGCCAGCACCGGAACACATGGAGCGCCGCCGCGGGAAGCCGCCTTTACTCGGTCGCCGCCCCGATTGACCAGATCGAACTCGTTGCTACGGCACTGAACCAGCTGCTTCGAGACGATGCGACCGCTGCCCGCCGCACGCGTGCAGAGAAAAAAAAGGGCGGGGGGCGACCGCGAACGGGTGACGAAACCAAGGAGCAGCGGCTCTGGGAGCGGTGGGATAGGCTCCGAAACAGCGAGAGGCGTCCCTCAATGCGGCGGTTCGCCGAGGACCAGGAGAGGTCTTACGACCACGTCAGGAAGGTCATCAACAAGATCGACAAGCGCTTAAAGCGTGCGAGTGCCGGTCCAACCAAGGGGCCGAAAAAGGCGGTCAAACGTCGGTGAGTTTGTCCGGCCAGCTTTCTTCGTTCCCGTCGCGCGGCTCACGACTTTCGTATCCCTATCTGCTGTAGTCAGTTCTAGTCCTACCCTGACACTCCCTGTCACAGGCTGAGGTCGGACAAACTCGCGGACAAACCCGGACAAACCTCCTCTGTCCGACCAGGCCGCGAAAACGGACTCCCGTGAGAGCGGGCACGAATGCCTGCTCGCCCGTGAACCCACTTCGGGAGTCCTTGAGCATGGTCAATCGAGTCGACTCACCGGGTGGCCTCGTCGGTATCGATGAGGTCTCCCACCTCCTCCAGTGTTCGCCGCGCCACGTCCGCCGACTGGCGGAGGCGGGCCAGATGCCCCAGCCCCTGCGCGTCGGGGGGCTCGTCCGCTGGCGGCGGTCGGAAATCGAGGACTGGATCTCGGCCGGCTGCCCTGGCGCATCGAAGGGGGGTGTCCGATGAGAGGTTCCCATCGTCGCGTCCGCGGTAGCAGCGCCGCGCCATCGGCTGGGGACTTTCGTTGCCGCTACTGCGGCATCCTCCTCGCCGAACGAGTAGCCGGTGGGTTGAGGATCTGCCGGTGCGAACTTCAGGCAGAAATGGTCGGCGCGAGCTTCACAGCGTCCATCGTCTGCTACCGCCGGAGATGCCGGCAACTCAATGTCCTACGGATTGGCGGGAAGGAGGAGGCTTCATCGTAGCGGAGCGATTCCTGTGGGGCGTGCCCGGTACACGGGACGCCGTCTAGGTCCGAAACAGTTCGAGCGCAACGACGCCATTTGAGGGTCCTAGTGAGCGCATGACGCCTGGCCCAAAGGCTGGGCGTCAATGCGCACTTCGGGGCGGGCGCACGAGCGAGAGCAGCTCGAGCGCGACCTGGGGACAGAGACGGGGCTTCTACTTCTACGGCGACTCCACCAAGCGGTGCCGGAAGCAGCGCGGTTCTCCACGTGGCCGGAACTGGCCGAGTTCATGGTCGCCGGGCGGCCTGACGACCCACGGCGGGACGCGATTCTGCGTGGGCTCATCGAGTGCCGGCGGAATGGCTCGCTCCTGTCGGTCTGGAACGCGGCGATGCTGCTCCTCTTTTGGCCGGCGCTGCTGAGGCTTTTCAAGGGGCGGCGGGACTGGGATCCGGACGAGGCAGAGCTGTGGTCCACCATCCGGGAAGCATTCCTGGACTCGGTCCACGGCTTGGACCTCGCAAAGCGGCCAGATCGGCTCGCGACGAAGATCATGGGGGATACGCGTTGGCGGAGCTGCCGAGCGTACGGGAGGAGGTGGCGGTCGGAGAGGCGCCGGTCCCCGGATGCGTACGTCGAGGACGTGGTCGGGGATGACGACCTCAACTTCGCCGCCATGGACCTACGCGGGTGGCAACGAGAGGAGCTGGCCCGCTACCGCCTCGCCTACGAGCGCGGGGTAATCAGCGAGGAGGACCTCCTTCTCTTGGTCGCCACGTGTGTGTACGGCCAGAGCGTCGCGGACTACGTCCGAGAGCACGAAGGCACCTACGACTCCTGGAAGAAGCGTCGCCAACGCGCCCTCGAGGCTGTCCAGGTTTGGGAGACAAGCGGTTAGAGAAATCTGCTCATTTCGTGTCCCCGCGTCGCCCGCTCCCTGCCCTTTCCCCGGTAGAGCCAAGCCGGAGGTCCCGGCGGCAAGGAGGTCAACCATGGACCGCGACAGCGTACGCGAGCTGCTGACGGAGCTGTTCGAGGAGGAGGCGCTCCTTCTCGGCGGAGTCCTGGCCGTCAACCCGGCCAGTGACGATTTCACCTGGAGGCTCGTCCGGGGTCTCGACGCACTTCGGCAACGCTTCCTGCGCCGGATCGACGAGGCGCCGGGCGAGCACGCCGGAAGGTGTGAGAGGTCCCGCATCGAGCCCCATCCTGCGATCGAGCACTTCCTCCGGGTGATCCGCGAGGAAGCGGTGGCGGGCGCCTGATCGCCAGCATTCCCTGAAACCCCTATTCGCTCGGCTCAAGCCGAGGAGGAGGAGTCCCTGTGTCCACAGAACGCAATCACGACAGATGGAGGCAAGTGCATGAGTCCACTCTCCCATATCGAAAGCGGCCGACAGCCCGCTCCCCGGCGCACGATGCTTTACGGCGTTCACGGCGTCGGAAAGTCATCCTTCGGAGCCCGCGCTCCCACGCCGATCTTTGTTCAGACCGAGGACGGTCTCGGCGAAATCGACGTCGACCGCTTCCCACTCGCCACGACCTACGCCGAGGTGATGAAGGCCATCGGCGAACTCTACGAGGAGGAGCACGACTACAAGACGGTGGTCGTGGACTCGCTCGACTGGCTGGAGCGACTCGTGTGGACGGAGGTCTGCCGCAGACGCGGTCTCGAGTCGATCGAGGACGCGGGCTACGGCAAAGGCTACGTCTTCGCGCTGGATCTCTGGCGCGAGATCCTCGACGGGTTGTCGGCTCTGCGTTCGAAACGAGTAATGGGTGTCGTGCTCATCGCTCACTCCAGGATCGAGCGATTCGAGAACCCCGAGACCGAGACGTACGACCGCTACGTACCGCGTCTCCACAAGCTCGCCTCGGCCATCGTGCAGGAATGGGCCGACGAAGTCTTGTTCGCCACCTACCGTATTCACACGAAGAAGGTCGACGAGGGCTTCGGTCGCAAGCGAGCGCAGGGCATCGGCACCGGCGAGCGCATTCTCCGCACAACGGAGCGTCCGGCTCACGTCGCCAAGAACCGGCTCAACCTTCCCGATGAACTGCCCCTCGACTGGGAAGCGTACGCATCTCACTTCAACACCTCTACGCAAGGAGCATAGACAATGGCTCGACTGGATGGATTCGACGCCAACACCGTCGATCCGATGCAGGACTTCGACGCGATCCCGGCGGGCGACTACCTGGTCGTCATGACCGACTCGGACTGGAAGCCCACCAAGGCCGGAACCGGCCGGTACCTCGAGCTCACCTTCCAGATCATCGAAGGCGACTACGAGGGGCGAAGGCTCTGGACCCGCCTCAACCTCGACAACCCGAGCGAGAAAGCCGTCGAGTTCGCCCGCGCGGAGCTGTCGTCGATCTGCCGCGCGACTAGCGTGATGGCTCCCAAGGACACGGCCGAGCTGCACGACCGGCCGTTGATCGCCACCGTCAAGTGCAAGAGGCGCGACGACAACGGCGAGGTCGGAAACGAGATCAAAGCCTACGCGCCCAAGGCGGCCGTGACTCCGCCGCGCACCGACGACACCACGGCACCGTGGGCACGGAAGGCGTGACCCGAGACAAGGGCCAGGGGGCGACATCTCGAACCTCGTCGGAACGGGGTGTCGCCCCCACTTTCTCTGAGTGCCATGCAGCTGCGACCCTACCAGCAGGCGGCGGTCGACGCCGTCTACCATCACCTCCGGACTCGCGACGACAACCCCTGCGTCTCCATCCCGACGGCGGGCGGCAAGAGCATCGTCATGGCCCAGATGGCCAAGGATGCCGTCGAGAGGTGGGGCGGGCGAGTCGTCATTCTCGCTCACGTCAAGGAGCTTCTCGAGCAGACAGCCGACAAGGTCAAGCGGCTTTGCCGCGACCTGGTAGTCGGGGTCTACTCGGCGGGGCTCAAGAGGCGCGACACCGAAGAGCCTGTCATCATTGCCGGGATCCAGTCCGTCTACCAGAGGGCTTGCGATCTCGGACCCTTCGATCTCGTCATCGTGGACGAGGCCCACATGATCCCGCCCGATGGCGAGGGCATGTACCGGACCTTTCTTGCCGACGCGAAGGTCGTCAACCCGAGGCTCCGGGTCATCGGGCTCACCGCGACGCCGTTCCGGATGAGGACGGGCACGATCTGCACCCCCGACGGCATCCTCAACCACATCTGCTACGAGATCGGCGTCCGCGACCTCATCGACCAGGGTTACTTGTGTCCGCTGGTGTCGAAGACGAGCCGGACGGAGCTCGATGTCTCAAAGCTCCACGTCCGGGCGGGCGAGTTCATTGCAGGCGAGACGGAAGCCCTCATGGACACGACCGAGCGCATCGACGCGGCGTGCGCCGAGATCATGCGTCACACCCGCGACAGGTCTTCGGTCCTTGTCTTCTGCTCGGGCGTCAAGCACGGACGGCACCTGGCGCAGAAGCTGCGATCCCTGGGCGCGGAGGTAGAGACGGTGTTCGGGGAGACGCTCGATTTTGTCCGCGACGAGGTCCTGGATCGATTCCGGCAAGGCGATCTGAAGTACGTCGTGAACATGGACGTCCTCACGACCGGATTCGACGCTCCGAACATCGATTGCGTGGCGCTCCTGCGGCCGACCCTCTCGCCCGGACTTTATTACCAAATGGTGGGTCGAGGCTTCCGTCTCGCCGAGGGCAAAGAGAATTGTCTCATCCTCGATTTTGGCGGCAACATCCTCCGGCACGGACCCGTCGATCGACTCTCGATCCCGGGATCGAGAAACGGCAAGGACAGAAAGGCTCCCCTGAAGATCTGCCCCGAGTGCGACTCGGTGGTGCTGGCCGGCGTGGCGATCTGTCCCGACTGCGGGTTCGAATTCCCCGAGCGCGAGCGGCGTCCGCACGAGCCGAAGGCTTCGACCGAGGACGTCCTTTCGGGTCCGCCCAAGACCACCACGTACGCGGTCGCGGGGGTCGAGTACTCGGTCCACACCAAGTTCGGTGCGGATCCGGAGGCCCCGAAGACCCTCCGCGTCGACTACCGGATTGGCCTCTACGGCAAGCAGTCGGAATGGATCTGCGTCGAGCACGACGGCTATGCCCGGGAGAAAGCCGAGGCGTGGTGGCGGAGACGATCCCGGACTCCGTGCCCGAGGACGGCGGAGGAAGCGGTCGCGCTTGCCCGCAACGGAGTCCTAGCCCCGACGATTGCAATCCGGGTCCGGAGTGCACCGGGAGAGAAGTACGACCGGATCACGGGCTACGAGCTGGGAGAGGTGCTTCCGAGCGAGGACGAGCTCGCCGAGCAGAGGGTCAACGAGCTACTGGAAAAGATGGGCATCGGGCCTGATGAGGTCCCGTTCTAGGAGACAGGCGTGATGGAAGTCATGGACAGCATGATGGGTGAGGCGGCCCTTCGGTACGCCGAGCTGGGCTACCGGGTGTTCCCGTGCTTGAAGGGGACCAAGGAGCCGATCCCGAACCACGGGCACCTCGAGGCGACGACGGACGCGGCGACGATCGAGAGGTGGTGGCGGCACTCGCCGAACGCCAACGTGGCGATCGCGACCGAGGGGCTTCTTCTCGTCGATCGCGATGGTAAGGACAACGGCTGGCCCCACGATCCCGAGAGGATCCTGGAGCTGGGGAGTCAGCCCTCGGTGCTCACGCCGCACGGAGGCCGGCACGCCTGGTACCGGCAGCCCGAGGGGAAGTCGTGGAGATCCAGCGCGGGACGGCTCGCTCCCGGCGTCGACGTCCGGGCTGATGGCGGCTACGTCCTCGTCCCGCCGTCGGTGGTGGACGGGGTCGCGTACACCTGGATCGAGACGCTGGAGCTCGAGACGGGGCCCGAGAAGCTGGCAACGCCGCCACCGTGGCTCATGGAAGCTCTGGACGCGCTGGAGAAGCCTTCGCCCGGTCGGTGTGGCACCGATGGAGGTCCCATCCCCAAGGGGCAGAGAAACGCCACCTTGGCCCGTCTCGGGGGCTCCATGCGACGGGTCGGGATGACAGAGGAGGAGATCACGGTGGCGCTTCTGGAGACGAACAGGGGGCGCTGCGAGCCGCCCCTTTCGGAACGGGAGGTCCGGCGCGTGGTGGCCAGCATTTCGCGCTACGAGCCCGACCAGGTCTCGGTGGCGGTGGTGGAGAACCACTGGGGGCAGGACCACTCCGAGGTGCTGGAGAAGGAGCCCGGACCCGAGGACCCGGGACCTCTACCGGAAGAGCTCCTCCGGGTGCCGGGATTCGTCTCGGAGGTGATGGACTTCACGCTCGAGACGGCCCCCTACCCGAACCCTGTCCTGGCGTTCGGGGGAGCTCTCTCGCTCCAGGCGTTTCTCGCCGGGAGGAGGGTCCGGGACCCGGGCGACAACAGGACCAACCTCTATCTTCTCGGCCTTGCCCATTCGGCCTCGGGCAAGGACTGGCCGCGGCGGGTCAACGGCCGGGTCCTCCACGAGGTGGGGCTCTCGGGCTCCTTGGGCGAGAGGTTTGCCTCCGGGGAGGGGCTCCAGGACGCGCTCTTCCAGACCCCGGCCATGTTGTTCCAGACCGACGAGATCGATGGGCTCCTCCTGTCGATCAACAAGGCCCAGGACGCGCGCCACGAGGGGATCTTGGGGACGCTGCTCACGATGTACTCCTCGGCCAGCGCCGTCGTGCCGATGCGGCGAAAGGCCGGGCAGGAGCAACCCGGGGTGATCGACCAGCCGAACCTGGTCCTGTTCGGGACGGCGATCCCGACCCACTACTACGCTTCTCTGTCGGAGCGGATGCTGACGAACGGGCTCGTGGCCCGCATGCTGACGCTGGAGAGCTTCAGGCGCTCGAGGGGGCAGGAGCCGAAGATCTTGACCCTCCCGGAGAGGGTCCTCAAGACGGCGCACTGGTGGGCTCAGGCAAGGCCGGGTGGCGGCAACCTCTCCCAGGTCCACCCAGTGCCGCGTACCGTGCCGCAGACGGAGGCGGGTAGGCGGGTCCTCATCGAGGCTCGGGAGGCGGCCGAGGCCGAGTACGCCCTCTGCGAGGGGAGAAACGACGCCGTCGGGACCACGGTCTGGGGCCGGGTCAACGAGCATGCCCGGAAGCTGGCTCTCATCTATGCGGTGAGCGAGAACCGGGAGGACCCCAAGATCGGTGACGAGGCGGCCCGCTGGGCGGTGGAGTTCGTCGACCACCATACCCGGCGCATGCTGTTCATGGCGGAGAGCCACCTGGCGGAGAGCGCATTCCAGGCCGACTGCCTGAAGGTGCTGCGGAAGCTGCGGGAGGCAGAGGGTCAGGAGCTTGCCCACAGCGTGCTGCTCAAGCGGATGAAGATGGACGCCAAGTCCTTCCGGAACGTGATCGCAACGCTCTCGCAGAGGGGTGATATCGAGGTCCTGGAGAACCGGACGGCGGGCCGAACGGGGACCCTCTACCGGCTCATCGGGTAGGGGGAAAGAGGGCCGATCGGGCGAGGGAAGAAAGGTCGGGAAGGGGGGAGAAGGAGGGTCGGCCCCTCACCGGAAGGGGGTGAAAAAGGGAGTATAAGGTGAACAGAGTAGGGAACGAAGTTGAGCATGTAAGTATATATATAATAATAATTTACTTAATCTCTCTCCTCTTTCTTCCTCTCTTTCACCCACCCCCTCTCACAGACCCCGTTTTTCCTCTCTACGCGTGTATATGAGGGGGGCGAAAGATCAAAGGGGTGAGGGGGGCTTTTCTCTCCCCGTGGGGCTCGTTTTGGCCCGGCTGGGTGGCCGCCAGAGGGTGATGCTTGGGGCCGCAATGAGGGGTGCTTGGGTCAGGGCGTGATCCCTCAACCGCTCGCGTGCTGTGTGCCGATGGCGTCGACGAGGAGGATCCATGCCATGGCCCATCGCTACGAGCTGACCCTGACGAAGAGAGGCTTCCTGTCACCCGTAGTCCTGGACGGGTTCGGGTGCTTCTTTGTGTTCGAGGCCCGGCAGGTGGGCGGCCTGGCTCCGCGACGGCTGGAGTTGCAGGCAGGGATCTCAGAGGCGGCCCTTGCTTGCCCGCCGTGGAGCACGTTCGCGCGCGATCCCGAGGGGGCGATGAAGCAGTGCTACGCCCACGTCCTCTCCTACCTCCAATGCGGGGAGTTGACCCAAGGTGACTTCACGGCGAGCTCGCCACGGCGCTTCATGATCACCGCGGAGCGCGCCGTCTACGATGTGAGCGACCTCGACGAGACGCTCACCGTCGAGGCCCAGGGGCCCGCCCTGGGCGCGTGAGGCCCGGACCCCGGACTCCCAGTCCCCCGTTCGAGACACGCCTCAGAGGGCCGCCTGTGGCCTTCCACGGGAAATCGGAGGGGGGCACCTCCGGGGCTCCGGGGTCAGACGGTGAGCGTCAGCCCCTGACGCCTCCGCAGCTTCCACGCTGTTTCTTCCCAAGATCCTTGAGCCGGTTTGTTAGGTTTTTTGCCAACGCTCGTTAACTCATCATGGTCAGCTACAGGTACGTCCAGCGTGAGAATTCTGTATGTAGGGCGGGGTGCCATTCAAGGATCGAGGCGCTTCCTCGCCGCATGCTCGGAGTCCCGGAGTCCCATCCCCTATATGTGGACTCCGGGACCGCGTGTCCCGAGTGTCGTCTCCCGATCGGCCCCCACCCGGAGGCGAGCGAAGCGAGCTGGGGCCGATCGGGAGACGACGCGAGGCCCGGTGAATTCTCACACAACGATCGCAGCAACCGTTAGGGCAAAATAACTCGGGAATCGACACACGCCGCGAGCCCCAGTGCGATCACGCAGTCATCGTGGGATCCGCCCGGCGCGCTGGTGCGGATGGTCCCGGCGTCGGTGACCGAGTACTCGAACGCTTCCAGCTCGTCGATCCCGACGGGCCAAAGCTCGGGCTTCGGGAGGACGATCTCCTTGCGCTCGATGAGCATGGCGAGGTTGTTGATGAGGTCGGCCTTCGACCGGGAGGTGAACGGGTACGCCCGGCACACGATGTCGGCCATGCGGAGTTGTTCGAACACGGGCTCACCCTTCCCGGTGGAGTCGACAGTGACGACGACGTTCCCTCCGAAGCGATCGATCGTGGCCTTGATCCTCTCCACCTGAAGCGCCCAATCGAGGCGGTGGAACCTGTCAGCGAAAACAACGCGACCGTCCGTACTCATGATTACGAGAACCGTGAAGTCCTCCACCTTTGCGAGATCCAGCCCGGCGAAGTACAGCTCGTCCTTGACCGGCTCCTGCCACTCGCCTGTGGCGACGTCGCGGACGTTTCGGAACACCTGGCCGGCACCTTCCAAGAACTCACCACCCAATTCCTGCCGGAACACCCTTTCGGGGAGCCTCTCACGCTCAGCTTCGATCGTTGCCATGTCGAGGTGCGGGTTCGTCCAGCTCGGGAAGTTCCAGCTTTCGTACTGAGGATCGTTCCCCTGGCCTCTTCGGAACGCGTCGTAGAACCAGCCCTTCCCCTTGGGGGTAGAAATCAGCAGAGCCCATCCTTTCTTGTCAATCAGTCGTTGCGAGAGGTGTCCCTCCCAGATTGCTGGTTTGAGTCTCGAAGCCTCGTCGCAGATGAGCCAATCGAGCCCCTCCCCGAGAAGACTCACGGGGTTGTCGGCGCTCTTCGCACGGATCTCCGACATGCCTCCAGCCATGTTCCTTAATATGATCCGGCGATCACTCTCTCTCATGAGAACGATGCGATGTCGAAGGTGCTCTCCAATGAGAATGCCGAGTTCGCGATAAACCTTGTCGGCGAGTTCGTAGTTTGGCGCGCAGACCCATCCGTAGCTTCGCTCCTGTGGCTGCATGGCTGCGCAGAGAGCCTCCATCGCAGCACACCGGCTCTTGCCCCAACGGCTGCCGCATGCGAGCACGCGACGCGGTGCTCGGGAGGCATGGACGAGTCGCTGGCCCTCGTGGGGCTCGTACTGCATGTCGCGGAAGAAGAGGTCCTTGTTGATAACGGCTGGCATCGTGGTCATGATGCTGTCGCCCCGCGACGGGGAGCCTGCCTGCTCCACCGGACAATCCCCCACACGCTGAGGCCGGCGTACACGCTTTGCAGAAGCGCCTGTTCGGGCAAGCCGTGGTGAAAGTCGGCAATGGCCCACGCGGTGTTGGTGCAGAGCCAGATCCAGAAAGAGATGACGCTGCCACGGATGTTGAGGATGACGGCTGTGAGCGACGCGATCGTGATCAACCAGAGCACAGCTCGCCCTCCTTGGTGCCAAGCCGCTCGGCCCGGACCTCTTCGTAGCTGCGTCCATCTCCGTCGAGGATGGCTGTCCGGCCGGTCAGCTTTTCCCAGCGCATCACGATGACGTCCGTGTAGAGGGGATCCAGCTCCATGAGATAGGCGCGGCGTCCCGTCTGCTCGGCGGCGACCAGGGTGGACCCGCTTCCGCCGAAGAGGTCGAGGACGTTCTCGCCTTTCCGCGAGCTGTACTGCATGGCGCGTGCGGCCAGCTCGACAGGCTTCTCGGTGAGGTGGACCATGGACTGCGGGTTCACCTTCTTGATGTGCCACTATGCCGACTTCTGGATTATGCCGCGATCTGGCCTCGAGGCCGCTCTCCTTGCGGGGCCCCTCTCAAGTATGGCGGCATAATCCGACGTCTTTCAGGAACGCCAGGAGCCGGTCGTCCGC
>Ga0326597_10007602_pt1 | contig 14724 bp, 11 predicted proteins | sample RVTome_12_FD_203789 | JGI IMG/M metagenome (GOLD analysis project Ga0326597, IMG submission 203789) | Soil microbial communities from uranium-contaminated site in the Upper Colorado River Basin, Wyoming, United States - RVT100D185 | ecosystem: Environmental > Terrestrial > Soil > Contaminated >... | reverse complement strand
CCACTGGATGTCGCCGCCGATGCCGAGGGCGAGGCCCCGGATCCGCAGGACGTCGAACACGGCCCCGATCGTACCCACCTTGACGGTGTCGATGAGCTCGCCCGGGTGCGGAATGTGGACGACGAGCGGGAAGAACAGATGTTCGCTCTCGACGTCAACCGCCTCGAACCGCCCGTAGATCGACAGGCGGCCACGCCGGTCGGTGGCCTCGAGCGTGAGGGCCTGCAGAGTGCTGAACTCGCGCTCGTTCTGTCCGCCTATGAGCGAAACGGCCGTGAAGTCGTCGCCGCGTTCACGGGTCCAGGAAACCGACGCGGTTGCGCGGCGGACGTCGACGTTCTCGAGCCGCTCCGGCTTCTCGAGGAATCCGTAGGACGCCTGGGCGAACCACCCGCCGCTCCGGAAGCTGGCGCGGGTTGACCACGAGTCGAGGGCTCCGGGGTCCATGAAGTCCCAGCGGTTCTCATCGGGCTCGCGGCCCTGAAAGATCGACCCTTCCACCATCCACGGACCGTAGTCGACGGCGGCGGTGACAACGCCGTTGGTGATATGCGTCGCGTCGAACGTGTGGTGGCTGAGGGGCGCAATCGGGTTCTCGGCGGCCGAGGCGCGATGCATGAACGCGACGGGCCCAAGCGAGGCCTCGCCGACCGGGCCGCCGGCAAAGGTGAGGCCCGCCCGCGATCCGATCGGCCGGCGCCAGGACACCGCCGCCTGCATCACGAAGTCGTGTGGATGCTGCCGGTCGACGTTGGCGAGCAGCGTGCGGGTCCCGAAGAAATCCGGCCCGAATGACGCCTCGCCGAGCTGAAACAGCTCGTTGTATCCCCGATCGCCGACCGTGAACGGCTCAGCCGAGAGCATGAGCGTGGCGGTAAAGGTGCCCCCGGCGACCGGCCGCTGCGCCATGAGCATCCACCAGTTCTGCGACCGCGTCTGGCGCGCGGCGCGGGTGCCGGTCTGATCGGTGAACGTGATCCAGAGGACACCGTCCTGCATCACGTGCCATCCGGGCGATGTCATCTGCGAGTGGTCCTGCCCTCCGGCCGTGGGCTGAGTCTGGCCGCCCTGTGCGCCAGCGGCCCCACCCGGCGCCGGTTGCGCCGCCGCCGCATGCGCCCACACCAGCGCCGACACCCAGACCACGCCTGCCACCGAGGACCCCAACATGTTCAACCTTTCGTGTGCGCGAACACCCGACCTGAGAATCCGGGCATCATACCGAAAACGGCGCCGTCACGCTCGGTACTGTCGGACGGCATCACCTATAATCTGGCCGTGCGCGTCGCCTGCCCGTCGATTGGCCGATTGACCGTCGTGATGTGGCTCGCCGCCGCCCCGACCGCGGGATGCAGCTCCCCGGACCGGCCCAGCCCGACGACCACATCCACCACGTCGTCGACGTCGTCCACGACGTCGTCATCGACGACGAGCACGTCGACGTCCACTACGTCCACCTCCACGTCGAGCAGCTCGTCCTCGTCGAGTTCGACGACATCGACGACGAGCACGTCCACCACCACGACGACGGCGCCGTCGGTGACGCAGTTCTACGGGCTGTTCAACATCACCTTCACGAAGACGTTCGACTCGGGCTGCAACTACCCCATCGCGCCCACCGGGCAGCTGCGGCTCTCCGGCAACGAGACCGGCACGACGTTCCTGGCCGACGTGCTGGATCGCGGCTCCGTCCGCGAGTACCGTAATGGCTCGATGAACGCCGATGGCTCGTTCACCGGCAAGGGATCGGGACTTGCCATCGGCTTCACCGGCGGGATCGCTGAGGACGTGAAGCCTGACCATGAGTTCGTGGGCACGATCACCGGCCAGGTCGTGGGCAACGCCGTGACGGCGCGGGAGGACATGACGCTCACGCTCGGCTGCGCGACGAGCCCGCAGACCGTCATCCTGGAACTGAAGGGCACGAAGTAGGCGCGTGCCGCGCGCTCGACTGGCGTGGCCGCTCGTGCTGACGCTCGTCGGCAGCGCCGCGTGCGGTCCGGCGCCTGACGACGACGTGCGGGTGGTCGGGCACGCGAAGATCAGCGCGTTGCACGGCGGCTTCCGGGGCGAGTTGACCGACGACGCGATCTTCGGCCGGGCCGTCGAGGCGCTCGGAGACCTTGACGGCGACGGTGTGCCGGAGGTGGCCGTGGGAGCCCCGGGGTTCCGGCAGGACGAGGGCGTGCTCTGGCTCCTCTCGCTCGCGGCGGACGGCACCGTCTCGCGCCAGGTCCGCATCGGCGGCGACAGCCTCGGTGACGACCCGCCCTCCGCCCGCTCGGCGTTCGGCGGCGCCCTCGCGAGGCTCGGCGATCTCGACGGCGACGGGGTCACCGACCTGCTCGTGGGCGCCGCGCGCGACCGGCAGGACGGCCTCGAGACCGGATCCGTCCGCGTGCTCATGCTGGACGGCAGCGGCGGCGTGCGCCGCTCCACGAAGATCGCCCCCGGCGCCGGTGGGTTCACGGGCCACGTGGACGTCGGCGACTTCTTCGGCGTGTCGGTCGCCGCACTCGGCGACCTCGACGGCGATGGCGTCGCTGACGCCGCCGTGGGCGCCCGTCGCAACGGCGGCGGTGAATCCGGCGACGCGGCGGCGGGCGAGAACACCGGAGCGGTGTGGCTCCTCTTCCTGACGAGGGACGGCGGTGTCCGGGCGCACCGGAAGATCGGCGCCACGAGCGGCGACCTCGCGGGCGCCCTCGCCGGTGGCGACGAGTTCGGACAGTCGGTGGCGTCGCTCGGGGACCTCGACGGCGACGGCGTCCCGGACCTCGCCGTGGGCGCGTTTCGCGACGACGACGGTGGCACGAACCGCGGGGCGGTCTGGCTCCTGTTTCTCCAGCGGGACGGACAGGTCAAATCGTTCACAAAGATCAGCCAGACGTCCGGCGGCTTCGGCGGTGCGCTCAACGACAACGGCCTGTTCGGGTCCGGCCTGGCCCTGCTCGGCGACCTCGACTGCGACGGCCTCCCCGAGCTCGGCGTGGGTCAGCGCCGCAGCAACGACGGCGGCCCCGATACGGGGGCGGTCTGGATCCTGTCGCTTCGCCGCGACGGCCGCGTCGCGCGCCACGCCCGGATCGGTCGATCGGCCGACGGCCTGGCCGGCGCGCTCGCGCCGGCGGGCGAATTCGGCTACGTGCTGACCACTCCGGGCGACCTCGATGGAGACGGCAGCACCGATCTGGTCGTCGGGCAGATCTTCGACGATGACGGGGGAAGCAATCGCGGCAGTGTCTGGATTCTGTTCCTGCGCACCCGCGAGCCCGACTGCCGCGCCGGGTGACCGGCGCGCCGCGCACCAGACTCAGCGCCCCAGCACCGCCTCGGCGGCCATGACGTACTTCGACACCGCTTCGAAGCGCAGAGGCAGGGTCGCCGATACCTGGGCGAGGCGGGCATCGCCGGCGTCGGCCTTGAGTTCCACAATCGCGTACGGAAGCGTCGCGGCAGGCCTGGTGAGGTTGACGATGCCCGAATGGCGCTGGTCGTAGACCACCTGTGCGGTGTCGAGGGTCAGCCGCACGCGCCGGTCGCCCGAAACAAAGTACTCCCGCTGATAATGATTGATGAACACGGGCAGCGTCCGTCGATCGAACTCGCTCCGGATCTGTCCGGCCAGGCCCGGCCGAATCGACGACCGGATCGCCGACCACGACGCGCCGGCGAGGTCGATCGGCTGGTCCACATGGTGCTCGACCTTCCAGCCGCTCGACCCCAGCTTGCCTTTGATCTGCACGACCACGCGAGCCGCGCGCGCCGACGTGCCGTACCACCTCAGGCGGAGCTTCCGCTTGACCGCAATCCCGGCCAGGTTCTCTTCCAGGCTCTCGAGGTGCGGCGTGTCGAGGTAGGCGTTGTTGATCTGCCTGGGCGGGTGGAGCCGCCGGAAGCCCGCCGGATTCGCACGGATCCAGGCGCGCACCTCGGACAGCGCGTGCGCCCCCGCAAGCATCTTGATCTCGCGGCGCAGGTTCGGCTCGGCCAAGGCACTCAATTGACGAACACGCCGCCCCGGTCGAGGGCCTGCCGGTCGGCTGCCGATCCCGGCTGCTCCCGCCCGTCGATCACGACGACACTGCCGGGATCGACGAGCGCCGGGGTGGCCGTCTCCTCAAACAGCACGCCCCTGGCCTCGAGGCGTCCGGGGCCGAACTCACGCTTCTTCTCGTAGGCCGCCAGGCCCGACAGCCGCGCGCCGACGATCGTGAGCTGGCTCGCACGGACATCCGAGCCGTCTTTGCTGGCGATCGCGACCCTGACGTCCACGGCGCGGAGGCGTGCCACCTCGGCACGGCTGGCCTCACCCACCGACACGGCCTTGTCGCCGGCACGCTCGACGGTTGTCTCGAGGACGCGGATGTCGCTTCCGGACACGTCGACGGCGTCGCCGCCGATGTCCCTGAACTCGCACCGTTCGATCACGCCGGTCGTGAAGTCGCCGTCGAAGGCGTCGGAGGCGGTCGCCGCGAACCGGCTGTCGCGGAGCTCGAAGTCCGCACGCACGACGTTGAGCGCGTCCTCGGCCGTGGTGTCATGTACGAGAGCGTTCGCCAGCCGAAGGCCGCTCCGGTAGAACGTGATGGCGCCAGTCAGGCTCCACCCGGGCCGGTTGACGCCCGTCATCCCGCCCACGCGGACGTGGCTCCACACGGACGGGTCCGCGGCGTCCAGCACCACGATGCCGGCCCAAGTGTGGTCGGCCGCGCGCAGCACGACTGGCTCGTCGGCCGATCCGCTGATGTGCACGGGCCCGCTCGAGAGCAGCACGGCGCCCGTTTCAAACCGCAGCTCGGTGCCGGGTACGATCGCCAGCGGCGCACCTTCAGGCAGCACCAGATCGCCCGACACATGCCAGGTGCCGGCCCGGACCGTGAGCTGCCCCGAGACGGGATCTCGAGCGAGGAACGGGTGCGCGCGCAGGACCTCGTCGAGCGTCGGCCACGCCGGCAGCGGCACGCGCGCGCCCGCCGCGGGCACTTCGCGAACCGGGACGGCTACGCTGGCCTGCCGCCCGAGCAGTCTGACCTCCACGGTGAGGCCTTCCGGCCCCGCCTCGCTCAGCCAGGTCGCCGGCACTTCGAAGGTCGCGGAGTCGGCATGGGGCTCTGCGCCGGGCGCCGTGGGCTGCAGCACGCGAAACGCACCTGCGTCGGTCGCGTGCCCGCCGGTCCCCGACGACGCGGAGAGTACGCCCGAGGCATCGACGAAATCGGCGCCGCGCCGGAACCCGAGGACTTCGACGGGCACGGCCGTCGTGTTCCGGACGTCGACGCTGACCACGTCGGCCGGCGTCGCCGGCGACGCCGGCCTGATCGCGTGGGCGATGGCCGGCTGAGGCACGTCGAGCAGACGCCGGATTTCCCCCTGCCGGCGCTCGATGCCGGCCCAGATGGAGTCAACGTCGACCGCGCGCGGGAACTCCCGGAACAGCGCGCGGGCGAAGGCGTCCAGCCGGTTACCGAGCGCGCCGCGGATCTCATCGAGATACGCCGGCTGCGAGACGCGCTCCAGTTCCTGCACGAACCGACCGGCGAGCGTCGGGGCCTGCAGCATCGGCCGGAGTGACGACCGCGCGAAGCTGTACAGCCCGTCCACCCGCGCCTGCTGCGCGTTGCCATCGAAGGCGATCGGCTCGAGCTTGGCGGAGAGCGGATCCAGGTAGAAGCGCAGACTGCTGTTCAGCAGACCGTGGCTGGCCTCGAATACTTCTGACACGGCCATGAACCGCGCCAGTCTCTCGATGTCGAACACATCAGACGGACGCAGCCGGCCGGCCTGCAGTCCGCGGATCAAGCCGACGGCCGCGTCACGCTGGTCGCTGAGAAACGGATCGGCCTCGACGCGCGCCTCACGCATCGTGACAACCGGCCACCGGAACAGATCGGCCAGCACCGGCTGGAGCGGATCGTAGTCGGCCGGCGACCGGCCGAGCCCGAGGTACCGTGCCCAGAACACGTTCTCGTCGAACGCGATGATGACGCCCTCGCGCCGCTGCTGGGATTCCAGAAGCTCCTTCGAGAAATGCTCTTCGAGCGCGTAAATGCCCTTGTCGGTGCCATTGAACACAATCCGGACAAACTCGTACCGCGGCGCGAGCACGCCGTCGTGCCGCAGCGCGGCGAGCCAGGCCCACTCGGCCAGGTAATTGCGGGTCTTCGGATGCTGGACCGAGAACCGGCGCATGCCGAAGATCGCGTCGTCGTCGCGCACATGGATGCGGTACGACCACTTGTCGCCGTCCCAGTGGTCGGGGAGGTCACCCTTGAGTCGCATGCGGACCCGAACGGTGCGGCCGCCGACGCGGATGCGCGCGGGCACCAGGTCCTCGTCGGCGGCGACCAGCACGCCCAGGCGCAGCGCCTCGCGGCGCGTGTCCTCGACGGCGCGCACTTCGCCGGCGCCCATGTCGATGGTGAGCGTTGGGAGCTCCGGCGACCCGACGAGGCTGCCCAGCGCGGTCACCGGATTGGCCAGGATGGCCCGGGCCACGCCGACGATCTCGGTCCGGAACCCGAGCCGTTCGCTCATCTCGTGGGGCGCCAGCCGGTCGCGTACGATCACACCGGCCCCGAACGCCAGGACCATGGCGGCGGGCCAGACCCATGGCCCCAGGCGCCCGAGCCGCGCCCGCCAGCGGCCCGCCGCGCCGGATGGCGCGCGATCGGGCCGGTGGAAATCGATCCTCACCGCTCCACAACCCCTCGCTGCTCGACGAAGCTGATGCCGGCGCCCGGGAAGCTGGACGCGAGGCTCTGCGTAAGCGCGACGACCTGGCCGGGATCCCGACATTCGATGTAGTAAGTGGCCTGGTGAACGCCGTCGCGGACGTCGAGGCGGCGCATGTCCACGGATCTGACGTGTCCGGCCAGAATCTCGTGCACGCGGCCCAGCACGTTCTGGTCACCCGGCGCCGGCACGTCGATGTTCAGGTAGAGGTTGTGCTCGCGGCGCGGCGCCGACCAGGCCGACCGCGCCAGGACGATCGCGACGATGAACACGAAGGCGACGAGCGTCGGCCATCGCTGATCCGCGCCCAGCCCCAGACCGACCGAGATCGCCAGGAACAGATAGGCCAGCTCCTCGGGTTCCTTGATAGGTGTGCGGAACCTCACGATGGACAACGCGCCCACCAGTCCCAGCGACAGCGCGAGCGACGACTTCACCACGGAGATGATCAGGATCGTGGACAGGACGATCAGGGGAAACACCCAGGCGATCTGCGTGCGGTTCGAGTACGTCCGCCCGAAGCGGAGGAACAGCCATGACAGCAGCGTCGCCAGCCCCGCGCCGATCAGCAGGTTGACGAGAAGCGCGACGATCGACAGGGGCGCCGGAGCGGTGAGTTGCAGTTGGTCGGGCATGGCGTCGCGACGAAGCGGGTCATTATACGCCCCGATCCGCGCGTGGGTCAGGTCGGCTGGCCGATCTGCGTCTGGTAGCCTTACAAGCCGCCTGTGACCCGCCCTGGCCCGGCGCTCTCCCTGCAGCTTCGGGAGAGGATGGCGAGCGCCAGTGCCTACTTCGTACCCGATAGAATCCCCCGATGCCGCCCCGCTGGCGTGAGGACCCCGCGAAGGTGCGCCCGATGCTCGCGTCGCTCGACGAGCCGCCGATCGTCAAGCGGGGTCTCGTCTACGAGCCGAAGTACGACGGCATCCGCGCGCTCGTTGATGTGCGGCCGCCGGCGAAGCGCGGAAAGGATCCGCACGTCGCGCTCTACTCCCGGAACGGCCGCGACAAGAGCGCGCAGTTCCCCGCCATCGTCGCGGCGCTCGCGACGCTGGCGCGCGGGCTCGAGCATCCGATCCTCGCCGACGCGGAGATTGTGGCCGTGGACGCCAAAGGGCGCCCGCTCGGCTTCGGAGAGATTCAGGGCCGCATCCACCTGTCGGCCGGGAGCGACATCGCACGGGCCGAGCGCGACCGGCCGGCCGCCCTCGTCGTCTTCGACCTCTTGCGCGACGGCGACGAGGACCTTCGCGGTCAGCCGCTCGCGGCGCGCCGGCTGCGCCTGCAGGCACGCGTCAAGCCGGCGCGGAAGGACGCGAAGTGGATTCGGCTGAGCGAGGCCGCGGCCGACGATGGCCGGCCGATGCTGCGCCGGGCGGAACGCGAGGGTTGGGAAGGGCTGATCGTCAAGGACGGACACAGCCTGTACCACAGCGGCCGCCGCACGCCGGCCTGGCGCAAGCTGAAGCTCAGCAAGCAGCAGGAGTTCGTCGTCGTCGGCTGGACGGACCCGCAGGGCAGCCGGCATCACTTCGGCGCGCTGCTCCTGGCCGTGTACGACGACGGTCGGCTGCGGTTCACTGGCAGCGTCGGGACGGGCTTCGACGAGGCGGAGCTCGAGCGCGTCGGGACACGGCTCGCCGCGCGCGCGCGCGACGTGTCGCCGCTGGAACAGACGCCGAAGTCGCTGGCCCGCGCGCACTGGGTCGAGCCGACGCTCGTGGCCGAGGTGCGGTTCACGGAATGGACGAGCGACGGCCTGCTCCGCCATCCAACCTACCTGGGCTTGCGCGAAGACAAGAAGACGGAGGATGTCAGACGCGAAGGTCCGAAGGTCCGAGGGTCCGAGGGTCCGAAGGTCCGCAGACACCCCGCGAACCGGGCACCGCGAACCGCGAACCAGTTGTCCGACGTCATCGACCGTCTGTCCGAGCTCGAAGAGGCCCGCAAGGACGGCGATGTGGCGCTGTCCAACGGCGACACGCTTCGCGTGACGAACCTCGCGAAGCTGTTCTGGCCCAGGCTCGGCATCACGAAGGGCGACCTGCTCAGGTACTACGTCGAGGTCGCGCCGCTCGTCCTTCCGGCGGTGGACGACCGGCCGCTCGTCATGAAGCGGTTCCCGAACGGCATCGACAAGCAGGCCTTTTATCAGCAGCGCCACCCCGATCTGTCACCGCCGGGCGTCCGGCGCGAGATGCTGCCGGAGGAGGTGGACCCCATCGACGAGTCGGAGGGCGGGCGCGAGCGGCTCATCGGCGGGTCGCTGACGACGCTCCTGTACATGACGCAGCTGGCCGCGATCTCGCAGGACCCCTGGTTTTCGCGCGTGGCGGACCCGCTGTCGCAGGACTACACGGCGATCGATCTGGACCCCGGCGAAGGCGCGACCTTCGCGCGCGTGCTCGACGTCGCCCGATGGGTCAAAGACGCGCTCGACCGGCTGCGGATCCCGGGCGTGCCGAAGACGTCCGGCTCGCGCGGCCTGCACATTTACATTCCGCTGGCGCCCGGAACCCCGTATGCGGCCGGCCAGATGCTCGCGCAGATCGTCGCTACGATGATCGCCGAGGCGCATCCGAAGGTCGCGACGATCGAGCGGATGGTCCGGCGCCGGCCGGCCGGCACCGTGTACGTGGACTACCTCCAGAACATCCTCGGCAAGACGCTGGCCACGGCGTACTCGGCGCGCGCGAGCGACTACGCCGGTGTGTCAACGCCGCTCACCTGGGACGAGGTCGCCGCGGGCGTGGACCCGCGCGACTTCACGATCCGGACAACCCCGGCGCGCTTCCGCAGCGTCGGAGATCTGTGGGCGACGCTGCGCACCGGCAAGCCCGTGAACCTCGAGCGGGTCGTCGGGAGACGCGTGCGACGGCGTTGAAGGGGCGCGTGGACATCACGGGCAGGGCATTTTCCCGTTCTGCGTCGCGTCGTCCCGCCCGCCCTCCGGCTCGCACGCTTGACGCGACCCAGCGAGATCGGGCCTGGGCCGCGTCGCTCGCAACGTCGGGCGGGCGGAACGACGCGCCACAGACCTGGAGATGCTCTAGCTTGCTTAGCCTAGAACCTGAAGTAGATGAAACTGAGCGACTCGCGGCTCCGGAACACAACGATGAGTGCGAGGAGGGCGCCGCAGAGGAGGGTCTGCGCAGCCAGCCAGCCCGGGCCGGTGTATGACGCCTCCTCGCCTGCCCGCTGACGGGAGCGCAGCCCGTCCCACAGCGCGTGCAGCCAGAGCGGAAGCGAGTAGACGAGCACCAGGAGGAACAGGTACGCGCCCGTCTCGAGGTCTCCCGGGCTGTCGGCCCCTGGCGAGAGCCCGAAGTCGCGCACGAGATACGCGAACTCGCGCTCGCGGAAGATCAGCCAGCCGACGTTGGTCAGCGCGAACATCACGAGCATCTGCACGGGCGCGATCGCGCGGCCGATGGCGCCGCGGGGCGCGAGCGGCGCCAGCGCCCGGCCGGCGACGAGCAGCAGGCCGTGGTACAGACCCCACAGTACGAAATTCCAGCTCGCGCCGTGCCACAGTCCCGAGACGACGAACGTGATGACGACGTTCCGCGCCCACATGCCGGTCCCCGTGCGCGAGCCGCCGAGCGGGATGTAGACGTAGTCTCGAAACCAGGTCGAGAGCGAGATGTGCCAGCGGCGCCAGAAGTCGGCCGGCCCCTTCGCCAGGTAGGGATGGTCGAAGTTGCGCATCACGTCGAAGCCAAGCCACCGGGCCGTGCCGCGGGCGATGTCGGTGTAGGCCGAGAAGTCCGCGTAGATCTGGATGCCGAAGGCGAACACCCCGGCCCACAGCACCGCGAACGAGGGGTCCTGGAGCGCGAACACCTTGTTCGCGATGACGCCGGCGTTGTCGGCCACGACGAGCTTCAGGAAGAAGCCCCAGACCATCAGCACCAGCGCGCTTCGCGCCTGGCCGGCGTCGAACGTCCGCGGCCGTTCGACCTGCGGCAGCAGGTGCGACGCGCGCTCGATCGGCCCGGCGACGAGCTGCGGAAAGAACGCCACGAACACCGCCACATCCAGAAAGCTCCGGCGGGCTTCGATCTGCCGGCGATACACGTCGATGGTGTAGCTGAGTGTCTGGAACGTATAGAAGGAGATCCCCACTGGCAGCACGATCGCCAGCGCCGGCCGGGGCAGGCCGAGGCCCAGCGCCTCCAGCACGGCGGACACGTTGTCGATGAAGAAATCGAAGTACTTGAAGAACCCGAGCAGGCAGAAGTTCGAGGCGAGGCTGAGCCAGAGCCATCGCCGGCGCCGGTCGTCCGGCGCGGCCGTCATCGCGCGCGCCGACGCGTAGTCCACGACGGTGGACGCGACGATCAGAATCAGGAACCAGGCATGGACGTAGCCGTAGAAGAAATAGCTGGCGACGAGCAGGAGGATGTTCTGCCGCCGATGGTCCAGCCGCCAGTACAGCGCGGTGATCACGACGAAGAACAAGAGGAAGTCGAGGCTGTGGAAACTCACCGCAGTCGGGAGATGGCCTCGAAGAAGAGCTCCGTGTACCGCTGTCGGTCGGACCGATCGACGTGGTCGCCATCGTTGTAGGCGAGCGCGGCCATGCGCGGGTCGTCGCGGTCGTCGATGAGCCAACCGCCGTTCGATTCGATGTACCCGCCGAGGTCGGCCATGTAGCGGTCCAGCGCCGGCGAGCTCACCGGCGGCCGGCCCGCCACCGGCCGCCGCAGCACCCGAACGAAGCAGAGCCGCAGCCCGCGCTCCCGCGCGAGCCGCAGCATCGCCGGCAGCACGGACGACGCGACACTTGCGGCAAAGTCGGCGTCGCGGTCCGCGGCCGCCTGCATGTCCGCCTCGTCCATCGGCCGCAGGCGCTCCAGCGCGAACGTGTCGTTGACCTGCCGGATCAGGTCGCCGCGCCGGCGCGTGCCGACGACCACGCGCGCGGCCCAGGCCGACAGCGCCGGCTCGAGCCAGCGGCGCGTCCGATCGATCCCGTACAGCCGGTCCGCCGTCGTGTGGACCCCGTGCCACGGCCCGCCGAGGCGCGCGGCGACGAGCGCGTCGAGCTCGGGTTCCTCGTCGAGCGCCATCGGATCGGTCCGATCCGGCGCCGGACCGTCGATGCGGAACAGCGTGTCCGTCAGGTTCGTGTCGCGGAAGAAGACGACCACCCACGCCGGGTCGATGCGGCTCGGCACCACCCAGTTCTTGACCACGAGGTACCAGAGCGCCGGCCCCGACGCCGCGTACCGGATAGGCGCGACGCCGCGCCCGCTGATCCGCTGGAGGTGCGCCTCATCGATGCGGCCCGCCATCGAGTCGCCGATGATGACGAACCCCGGCTGCATCCGCTCGAGCCCCTCGATGACGCCCGGGTCGAACGGCGCGCGCGGCCGCGGCCCGTCGAGCGACGGCAGGTAGCTCGGCGCGACCGCCGCAGGCTCAGGGCCCCACGTCGCGTAGGCCGCCCGCCAGGCGAAGGGCGTCGCGAGCAGCCCGCCCACGACGACGCCGATCGCCGCCGTGGCAAACCCGGCCGGCCTGCGTCGGGAATCGCTCATGAGGGCAGAAGAATAATGGAACGACGGGACGACGGGTAGGGGCAGGTACGACAGGTACGACAGGTACGAGGAACGCACTGACGACTACCATCTTTGATTAGAACGAACAAAGGGAAGATGGCCCGTCGTACCTGCCCCTACCCCCTACGGCACGTGTGCCACGCAGTCGATTTCGACGCGGAGCCCCGGTCCGGGCAGCGCCGACACCTGCACGGTCGTCCGCGCCGGCTTGTGCCCGGCGAACATCCGCTCGTAGACCGCGTTCATCTTCTGGAACTCGGCGATGTCAACCAGAAACACGCCGCAGCGCAGCACGTGCTGGAGGTCGGTGCCGGCGGCCTGGAGGATCGCCTGGATGTTCCGGAAGACCTGCTCGGTCTGCGACTCGACGTCAGGCCCGGCGAGCTTTCCCGTCGCCGGATCGGTCGCGCCCTGGCCCGAGACGAAGACCAGGCGATCCAGGACGACCGCCGGCGAGTACGGACCGACGGGCGTCGGCAGGGTGGGTGCGTGAACGAGATGTGGCGTCGACATGGCGCCGCATCTTATCGCGAACTCGGTTCGCGGTTCGCGGTTCCCGGTTCTCGGTTCGCGGTTCGCGGTTCCCGGTTCTCGGTTCGCGGCGGTTCCCGGCTCCCGAAGGGCCGGGGCTTTCAGCTCCGGCCGAGCGGCGCGGGGTCGGTCTACTTGACCTGCAGCGACTCGACGTGCGCCCGCAGGTTTGCCACCCGCAGCGTCTCGTTGCCGAGCTGTCGGAACACCGGTCCCCAAACCGGCATGTCGCTGCTGCCGTGCGACGTCACCATCGAGGTTCCCATCAGCTTGTCCTCGAAGTCCCGCACGGAGAACACGCCGCCCCGTCGCTTGGCGAACGCCGTCAAGTCCGCCGGCTTGGGATTGAGGGCCGGAGCCGCAGGCCCGTCACCTTTCCCCGCGACCCCGTGGCACGGCGCGCAGTAGGTGCGGAACATGCCCGGGCCGTCGGTGGGCGAGACATTGGTCGCCGGTTCGACCCGAACGTTCGACCGGGTCTGGGCCGCGGCAACCGGTGAGAGACAGACCGCGAGGACGCCGCCGCCGATGATTCCGACTGTCCAGAAACGGCTCATGGCCACCTCCCCGTCTCGGCCGAATTGGGCGCCCCGGCCCGCGGCGACGAGACCCGACTCGAAACACACAGCAGGAGTTGTGCCAGGCCGGGGCACGCCGGCTGACCGCACCGCTCCCCGAGCGTCCGCGCCCGGCCGCGCGGGAGTCACCACCGCACCGGTGGTTTTCCACCGCTCAACCCAGTTGGGGGAGGCGGCGGCAAACGCAAAAACACGAACGGCCGGAGCCCGGTGTGACCCGGGCTCCGGCCGCATGCCAAACGACCGGTCTCGGCCCTAATCTTAGAAGCCGAGCTTGAAGCCGAACCGGAAGATGCGTGGCGGCAGCACGCCGGTCGGCCGCAGGAAGCGCTGGTAGTCGATGCGCTCGCCGTTGAACGTGGTCGTCCGCCGACCGACGACGCTGTCCGTACTCTGCGAGGCGTTCGTGTTGTTGATGTTGAACGCGTCCACGAACACCGACAGCTCCCGGTAGCCCGCGAACCGGAATCGCTTCTCCGCCCGGAGGTCGAAGATCGTGATGTTGTCCTCACGATACGCCGTCGGCCCCTCAGCCTCGTAGGTGAACGTCCCGGTGGTGATGTTGCGCGAGAGGCCCGTCACTGCGTCGATACCGCGGGTCACCTGCACGTTGCGTGACAGGTTGTCGCCGCCCTGGTGCCGGACGACCGGCGTCAGCACGATGCCCCATGGCGCCTGGTACGTCATGTACCACTTCGCCGACCAGACCGTGACCGTCTGCTCGTTGAACCGTTCCTGGTTCGGGTTCTGCACGAAGCCCCGGTCGTGATCCCAGTTGTACAGGAAGCTCGTCGTCATCGACCAGTTGTTCGACATCCGCTTGGTCACGGCCACGTCAACGGCACGGTCGACCTGGAATGGGCCATCCACGGTCTGCGTCCGCGTCCGGCTCGGCACGAGCAGCGCCGACGGAATGTCGTACACCGGGAAGGCCGGCCCGTCGTCCCCGTTGCCCGCGATGCCGTCCGGCCCCGGGTCGGCGGCCATCACGAGGCCCGTGTACCGATCGGCCGTCCGCTGCAGTTCCACGTTGGCCGACACGTCGCCGTCCGTGCGGAACGTGTAGCCCGCCCGCAACGCGACGTTGCGGAACAGCTCGTGCTCGAGCCAGACACTCATGCCGTCCCCGTATTCGTGTCTGATGTCCGGGTCGATGAGCTGCGTCGAGCCGCCCGAGCTGCTCACAAACGTGCCGAGCTCGTTCGGCTGGAACGCCCGGTCGCCGCTCGGGTCCGTCCAGTTGAACGTGTAGGTGATGCTCTGCGCCGGATTGAGCCCCGACGAGGCCGTCCCGGTGTTGACGTAGTAGCGGC
>Ga0326597_10007601_pt1 | contig 14727 bp, 12 predicted proteins | sample RVTome_12_FD_203789 | JGI IMG/M metagenome (GOLD analysis project Ga0326597, IMG submission 203789) | Soil microbial communities from uranium-contaminated site in the Upper Colorado River Basin, Wyoming, United States - RVT100D185 | ecosystem: Environmental > Terrestrial > Soil > Contaminated >... | reverse complement strand
GCAGGTATCCGTCATCGGTCTCGGCAAGCTCGGCGCGCCGCTCGCGGCCGTGCTGGCGAGCAAGGGCCACCAGGTCGTCGGCGTGGACGTCAATCCGGATTTCGTGCGCGCGCTCGCCGCCGGAAAGGCGCCCGTCGAGGAGCCCGGGTTGCAGGCGCTGATCGACGCATCCAAGAGCCGCTTGACCGCGACAACGGACTACGAAGCGGCGGTCCTCGCGAGCGAGCTGAGCTTCATCATCGTGCCCACGCCGAGCGACACCAAGGGCGGGTTCTCCAACAAGTACATACTTTCCTCGGTCGCGGCGATCGGAAAGGCGCTGAGAAAGAAACCGGGCTACCACGTGGTGAACATCACCAGCACAGTCATGCCGGGTTCGACCGGGGGTGAGATCCGGCGCGCGTTGGAAGAGGCCTCGGGCAGGACAGTCGGCAAGGACGTAGGCCTTTGCTACAACCCGGAGTTCATCGCGCTTGGCAGCGTGATCCGCGACATGCTTTACCCCGACATGCTGCTGATCGGTGAATCGGACCCGCGTGCCGGGGACGTGCTGGAAGGCATCTACAAGACCACCTGCGAGAAGAACCCGCCGGTGATGCGCATGAACTGGGTGAACGCCGAGCTCACCAAGATTTCGGTCAATACCTACGTCACGACCAAGATTTCCTACGCCAACATGCTCGCCGACATGTGCGAGCGCTTGCCTGGGGCGGATGTGGACGTAGTCACCTCGGCGCTCGGCATGGACACGCGCATCGGGAAGAAGTACCTGAAGGGCGCCCTTGGCTACGGCGGCCCCTGCTTCCCACGCGACAACGTCGCCTTTGGCGTCCTGGCCCGCAGCCTTGGAGCGCGCGCGGACATCGCCGAAGCGACCGATCGGCTGAACCGCCACCAGATCGACCGCCTGGCGGACATTGCGCTACGGCTGCTGGACAGTCGCAGCCGGGTGGGCGTGCTGGGACTCTCGTACAAGCCCGAAACCGGGGTGATCGAGGAAAGCCAGGGCGTGGCGCTCGCCGCGCGCCTCTCGGAGGAGCGCAAGGAAGTCTACGTGCATGATCCGCTCGCGCTTCCCGGCGCCATGGCGGTGCTGCAGGACAAGGCGGTCCCGATGCTGTCGGCCGAGGAATGCGTCAAGGCGGTGGACGTGCTGGTGATCACCACGCCGTGGCCGCAGTTCAAGGACATCCCGCATGCCGCCTTCAAGCGTTCGGGTGCGCGCCTGCAGGTGCTCGATTGCTGGCGTATCCTGCCCCGGGAGCAGCTTTCCGCCGTAGCGGACATCCATTACCTCGGAATCAAAGGAAGCGATTCGTGAAAGACATCCAGAGCCTGTTCGGCAAGGACGACTTGGTCGTGGTGACCGGCGGCGGCGGCTTCATCGGCGGGCATCTGGTCGCCAACCTGCGCGCCAAGGGCTACCGCAGGATCCGCTCGGTGGACATAAAACCGCTCAACGAGTGGTTCCAGGAGTTCCCCGACGTTGAAAACCTGCAGCTCGACCTGAAGGACCGCGGTGCGGCGCGACGCGCGGTAAAGGATGCCGCCTACATTGTCAACCTGGCGGCCGACATGGGCGGCATGGGCTTCATCGAGACCCACAAGGCCGAGTGCATGCTGTCGGTGCTCATCAACACCCACATGCTAATGGCGGCGCGAGAAGCGGGCGTGAAGCGCTTCTTTTACTCCTCGTCGGCCTGCGTCTACGCCGCCGAGAAGCAGACTTCTGCTGCGGTTGTCGCATTGAAGGAAACGGACTCCTATCCCGCCATGCCGGAAGACGGCTACGGCTGGGAAAAACTCTTCAGCGAGCGTATGTGCCGCCACTTCACCGAAGACTTCAAGCTCGCTACTCGCGTGGCACGCTACCACAACGTCTACGGGCCCTTCGGTACCTACGACGGCGGGCGCGAGAAGGCGCCGGCGGCGATCTGCCGCAAAGTGATCACTGCCAAAATGAACGGCTCCAACGAGATCGAAATCTGGGGCGACGGCGAGCAGACGCGCAGCTTCATGTACATCGACGATTGCCTCGTCGGCACCTTGGGGATCATGGCGAGCGACGTCACCGAGCCGTTGAATTTGGGCAGCGACGAGCTGGTGACCATTAACCAGTTGGTGGACATCGTCGAGGACATAGCGGGAGTAAAGTTGAAGAGGAAATACAAGCTCGACGCACCCAAGGGCGTGCGAGGGCGGAACAGCGACAATACGCTGATCAAGTCGAGCCTGGGGTGGGCACCGTCTGTCCCATTGCGAGTCGGAATGGAAAAGACTTACCGGTGGATTGAAAGCGAAATGCGCTCAAGCGCCACGTCAAGGCGTTCTGTGTTTTCTGCGTAAGAGAAATCTATAACTGAGATCCCGACGTGTTACGGTGCGATATTTATTGGCACGTGCTAGCTCTTGCCAGTACCAATGTACAACACTGAAGCACCCTGATTCGCGGGCCTGGCATTCCGATACGCCGGCGTGACCCTTCTAGCTCCTATCCGGTATCAATTTGAACGCGTGTCTTGGGGCATCGTCAGGCGGTTGTTGCCGCACCTGCCGACGGCCACTCTCCTCAAGCTCGGATCGTGGATGTCAAGCACAAGGCCGGTTGGTACGTTTCCCGGCTGGCGATTCGCGATTGAAGAACTACACCCGACCCCTCGCTTACTCGCCAGGCTCAAACTGTGGAGTCATTTCAAGGAACTTAACATCCAGAATCCCGTCCGGATACGGTGGGTAGATGGGCTGCGGCTCGATGTCGTGCTTGGAAATGATCAGAGTCGATGTCTGTACGTGTGCGGGAGCTTCGAGCCGAATGAATTCGCGTACATACACCAAGTACTTTCAAGAGCCGCGGTGTTCATTGATATTGGAGCAAACGAGGGGTTCTATACGGTATTTGCGGCGCAGCGGATCGGTCCGCGCGGTGTGGTGGTAGCTGTGGAGCCCAGCCCGCGCGAATACGCAAGGCTTGAAAACAACGTGAGCATCAACGGTTTCTCCAACGTCAGCGTGGTGAAGCAAGCGCTCGGCGCCCGCCGAGGTAAAGCTGTGCTGCACGTCGCAAATCCAGAACACAATGGTCAAAACACGCTTGGCGATTTTGGCCACGCCGGCGTCACCGCTGTCGATCATGTGAAGATCGACGTCATCGATCTTGACTCCTTGGTGCAGGAGCAACGACTCAGCAGGGTCGACATAATTAAGATAGACGTGGAAGGTGCAGAGTTGGAGGTTCTGAGGGGTGGCACGAAGACGCTTGAACAACATAAGCCAATAGTTCTGATTGAATTGTTTGATGCGGCGCTTCGGAAGCAAGGTGCTAGCGCGGTTGCGGTCTTGACCCAATTGAGAGAACTCGGCTATTCGTTCTTTGAATTTGGTGGGTCAACTGGCATTCCGCAGCCGCTGGAGAAAGTCGATCCTAACAGCCAAAATGTGCTCGCGGTTCACTCTAGTCGCTCAACGCACTAGCTAACAACGCCAGACGTGACCCGGAAATTAGGACCAAACGCTCCGTGGCTTTAGAAACCTGTCCGAAGATGATTCCCGTTCCACGTTCAATCGCAAAGGCGCGGCCGCCGTGGGGCTAGCGATCGCGAATCAGATTGCGCAAGGCGTGATCCTGGTGTTGATCGCCAGGGCAACCGGCATGGCACTCGATGCTGCGTCGCTCATCCTCTTGTTTCCCTTGGTGCTGGTAGCCACGATGATCCCCGTGTCCTTCGGCGGGTGGGGTCTCAGGGAAGGTGCGGCGGTTGTCATATTTGAGCTTGTCGGCGTTCCGGAAAGCAGCGCCGTCAGCATGTCCGTGATCTTCGGGCTCGTTCTCGGCGGTGCCGGGCTGATAGGCGGAATCCTGTGGGCTGTAGACTCCCGTCGTGTCAGATTTACCGCCACCGCGGAAGCGTCCACCGACGGCCCAAGGGCCCGCTGAAAATACATGGATACGCCGCGCCTCAACCTGGCCGCCCAGGTTACTCGGGAGCTCGTACGTCAGGGAAGTTTCTCCGGCGAGCCCTTCGTACTCGCGGACGTCGGCGTGAGCGGGGGCATTCCGGCATATTGGCGGCAGTTCGAGCCGCATCTCACCGCATTCGGTTTCGACACGCTCGTGCGTGAATGCGAGCGCCTCAACCGGGAAGAACCCAATCCTCACGTCCGCTACTTCGATCGCTTCGTCGGCTGGGATGGCTACCGCGAATTGTTCCCTGAGAGCATCGAGAAGGACACGGTGGCCGGCTGGAGCAATCAGCCTTTTCCGCGCACGAGTGCGGTGCGTTTGCAGCGCGCGCAAGATGCGCCGTTCGCCCAGTACTACAACGCCAACGACCCGGAGCTGGTCTATACGTCGCGGCGCACTTCGCTCGACGCCTTCTTCGCCGAGCACCCCGGAGTGCGCGTCGATTTCATCAAGATCGATACCGACGGCCAGGATTACGAGGTCCTGTGCGGCGCGCGCCGCGTGCTCGAAGAGCACGGCGTGCTGGGTCTGCTGGTGGAAATGCAATTTCACGGCGTGTCGCACCCGCACGCAAACCTCTTCGCGAACATCGACCGATTGCTGCGCGAGCACGGCTTTTCGCTATTCGACCTGGAGACCTATCGCTATACGCGCGCCGGCCTCCCCGGCCGCTTCGTCTATCGCCTTCCCGCACAGACCCGGCAAGGGCAGGTGCTCGCGGGCGATGCCTTGTACTTGCGCGACGTCGCCGCGCCCGACTATGAAGATCGCTGGGGTGGTCCACTACCCGAGCCGAAGCTCCTGAAGCTGATTTGCCTGTTCGAGATTTTCGGGCTGCCGGATTGCGCGGCCGAGCTGCTGGAGCTGAAGCGGGATCGCCTGGAAAAGAAGCTGGACGTGCCCGGGCTGCTGGACATGCTCGCCGCGGAGATGCACCCGGGAATTGGATCGTACGCGGAGGTCAACCACCGGTTCAGCCAATCGCCGGAGCGGTTCTATCCGCGCGCCCCGGTGCCACTCGTACGTCGTTTGTTGCCGGGACCGATTTACCGTTTCCTCCGGGCCGTGCGCCGCAGGCTGCGAGCTTAGGCCGTTACCCGGTTTCGGTGCGCCGCTCCGACGCGCGCCTCCTCAAGCGCTTGGTCCGCGAAACCCCAGCCGTTATCGTTGTAGTAGATTGCCCCACCACCGCGCGTTTGCTGCGCCTTCATCGCGTCGATCTTCGGCTCGACGTCGCGTTCCCAGTCGAGATACGGGATACCGCGCGCCTGCAGGCGTTCGAAGAGCTTGTCCGAGGATTCCGGGGTGAAGCCGGACCCCGGCGAGTGCTCTATGTGATAGACGGGCGCGGACCTGCCAAGGTAGACCTCCCGCATCCCGCTATAGCGCGCCTGGTAGATCAGCAAGGAGTCCAGGTGCCACGAGTACATCGGCCATTCCGGGTACGCGCGCAAGGCATCCCAGTCTGCGCGGGAGAGGAGCGTGAAGTCCCCGCAGGCGTTGGTGAAGAGCCGCTTGCCGAGGATCGTGACCCAGGTCCACACGAGGAACTTCCGTAGCGACCGGATCTTTCGGGCGAGCGACTGCCTGCCTCGCGACGCGACGGGTGCGGGCGCCGTGCTACGCGCCAGACCGCGTGTACCTGCAGGCGCCTCGTCCCGACCGAGCAACTCGTGGACATTGCGCCACGCCGCGCGCCATAGGCCGGCAGCCGCCCCTGCCAGCGGCGAGCGCGGATGCCATCGTCCATCCTTCTTCACCAGCGTGAACCCTGCCGTATGGTTCCTGAACGCCTCCTCCCGGCAAAAGCGCAACAACTCCTCGAACGAAACCCCCGCGGGCAGCTCGGTCGGCACGTCGAGCCGGTCAGCGCGGTAGAGGCACCCCGGTTCCAGCCGGTCGCGCATAAAAACGACGGCCTCGTCCGAGAACAGGATGTCGATATTGGTCGCAAGAACGAACCGCCCGCGCGCCCGCCGCACGCCCACGTTCTTCGCGATCATCTGGAAGAGCGGCAGTTGGTCGGCGTGCGGAAGCCGCGTGTGCAGCTCGCGCGGCACCGTCACGAGGCGGATCTCGCAAGGTCCCAGATCCTGCGGCCAGCGCAGTTCCTCCATGAGCGGCACGCGATCGGCCGGCGGGTTCCACTCCACGAGGATCAGCTCCGCGCGCAGGCCGTGACGCTTGCACTGCTCGACGAAGCCGTCGACGAAGTGCTGCATGCGTTGCGTCAGGTAGCCCCCGTGGTTGTCGTTTCTCGAGGTGGCGACGACGCTGAGGTGAATCGAGTTATCCCGGCTCGGTGTGATATTCATGTTCTGCGCAGCCGAGATTCTAGCGGGACTCTCAAGACTGCCCCGCGCACGCCGCGACGATTTACTGGTACTTGAACCGCAGGCGTCCCGCAACTCTGTCCACTTCCAAGCCTGGACGGAGATAGGGCGCACACGGCAACGGCGCGTCCCAGCACTGGTCGCTCTGCGTGGGCGCGTAGATCGGATGCTCACTCGGCCCCACACGGACGATCCGCAATTCAGCCTCCGGCAGTCTTAGCGACCACGCGGGATACTGCGCGACCCTGACGGCCACGAGCGCGACGCAAATGGCCACGAGACCCCAGGCAACCGGCTTTCGCCGCAGGAACCGGGCTATCGCGGCCATACGCTGCTCGATGTCCACCGCTGCAAGCACGTACCCATAGACGGGCAGCAATGCCAGCAGAAGAAACGACCACGAGAATCGAACATGTGCTGCCGCAGCGATCCACAGCGCCAGTCCGAACAGGGTCGCAAAGACCAGCGTCAAGTGCTCCCGACTGCGGAGCACTTCGGCACCGGCCGCGCGGGCGCGTTCAGATGTCCATGACAGGCGGGCCGCCGCCCAGATGCCAACTAGCAGTAGCACGATCAAGTTGATGCTCGTCTTGTTCGTGAGCAACTCCTGCACGAACCGCGGAACCCACGGATGTGGCTCGAGCTCCGGCATCTCGCCGGAAAGTTGTCCGGCTACGTAATCCGAAATGTTCGCCGACAGGGTCGCGGCTCGTGTGGACCCCGACCCCCAGCTAATCCCATCTACACAGGTCATGGCCACAGGGAAAGCGAGGCAACCGCTTATGACGATATTCCGTAGTACCCAAAGCACAACGAAAAGCGAGCCCACGGACACGACGGCGAACCAGGCGCTGCGGTCACTCGCTTCCCGCGGCCCCGGAAGCAGGGCGACCAGCGGCAGGACCGCGATCGGCAACATCGAGAGCCTGCCGGTGACGGCCAGGCAACTGCAGGCCACGAGCAGCAGGAGCGCCCTGGCCCTTTCACGCGGCTCGCTCTTGCGCGCATGGGCGCTCGTTTCCACGAAGAATAAGGCTGCCAGCACTGCGAAAAGATTGGGCGCGTTGTCGGTCGAGCCAACGGATCTCGCACCCCATCGAATGGCGAAGAGCATGAGAAGAATGCCAATGGCAAACGCGAGCGCTCTCTGCACAGGCGGAAAGGTGCGCCAGCGGAAGGCGGCGCCCTCGATCACCGCGCACGCGCCCAGTGCCCAGACTGCGGCCTCCACCGCGCTCAGCGTGGTCCAGCCGACGTAAGGCAGGCGCAGGGCGGCGTGCAGCGCCAGCCAGGCGGAATTGAAACCGAAACGCTCTTCGAGGTTTGCCAGACCGAAAGGCACCGCGTGCTGCGTCATCCACTTGATGAACGGCACGTGGTACAGGCCTGCGTCATAGGAGGCCTGATACCTGACGATGCGAAAGGAGAAGTAAGCCGCGCAGGCAAGCACCGCGATCACAAAGACCCGATTCCCCTGCTTGTTCGTGCCCGGCCAAGCGAAGAAAACCAGGCCCGCGCCAAGAACGACCACGCCGCTCCACTCGGTCAGCGGTGCAAAGAAGTTGATCGAGACCGCAAGCCACGTAAGCAGGAGTACGCCCAGCAGCGCCTGATCCGGTCCGGAAGGTGTGGCCCCTCGAAACCCAGCTCGAACAAGCGCCGCGTAGAGAAGTCGGCCCCAACCGAAGAATGCCAGGCACGCGCCGATGGTGAGCAAGACGAGGACGAGCATGTCAGGCGACCGGTTTCCGCAATACGCAGAAGTTATTGAAGCCGAGCTGGAAGTAGCGGTGCAGCACCAGCTCGAATCCGCAGGCTGACGCCGCCTCAATGAGTTCGCGCCGGTCCCAGTAGCGCTTGTGATCCGCGATCTCCGCGCGGCTCACGATCCCGAGACGGAAGGCGAGGAACTCGAGCACGGGCTTGGCGGCATGCGATGGGACGGTCAGCACCAGGGCGCCTCCCGGCTTGAGTACACGGCGCACTTCCTTAAGTACCGCCAGCGGGCGATCCAGATGCTCGAGCACCGCCAGCATCGTGGCCACGTCGAAAGAGGCGGCCTCGAACGGAAACGCCGCCTCCAGATCGCACTGCAGAGTCCTCAACTTGCCGTCGTCAATGTGCGGGGCCTTGCGGTCGATGCCCGTCCCGGCCGCAATGCGCGGCGCCATCGTTTTGAGCAGTCTTGCCTCCCAGCCGCATCCTACGTCGAGGAGCCGGCACTCCGGATACCGCGCGATGACGGGGTACACCCTGCGCAGGCGCAGCCGGCGCAGCAGCGGCTCGAGCAGCGGCTCATTCACAGCACGTTTGCCAGAACAGTTCGCGTGTTTTCAGCGAAAGACGTTGTACTTCACGATGCAGTAGAGAGCCCTAAAGCCGTCCTTCCAGCCGATCTTCTTGCCCTCGGCGTAGGTCCGCCCGTAATACGAGATGCCGATCTCGTAGATGCGGCAACCCAGCTTCGCCACCTTCGCCGTGATCTCCGGTTCGAAGCCGAATCTGTCCTCCTCGATCCTGATGCCCTGGATGATCTCCCGGCGGAACACCTTGTAGCAGGTCTCCATGTCCGAAAGGTTGAGATTGGTGAACATATTGGAAAGCAGTGTCAGGAACGCGTTGCCGGCGTAGTGCCAGAAATAGAGGACCCGGTGCGGTCGAGCGCCCATGAACCTCGATCCGTACACGACGTCGGCGCGGTCCTGCAGGATAGGCTCGACGAGCGCCGGGTACTCGCGCGGGTCGTATTCGAGGTCGGCGTCCTGGACGAGGACGATGTCGCCCGTCGCCGCCTGGAACCCCGTTCGAAGCGCCGCGCCTTTGCCCCGGTTCGCGTCGTGGTAGAGGACTTTGTCGACCAGAGGTGCCACCTCGGTCGCGAGGAGCGTCTGCGTACCATCGCTGGAGCAGTCGTCGACGACAATGATCTCCTTGTCAGGGTACGGTGACTCACGCACCGCGTCGACGATGCGGCGGATCGTGGTCTTTTCGTTAAAGCAGGGTATGACGACAGTCAGTTTCACGTGGCAGTGCCCCCACGGCCGTGACCGCGCGATTGTAGCGGCAGAGCCACGGGCACCCTCTGGTATTCTCTCGGCGCCCGCACGCCCGGCTGGAGCGCGGCCCGCCCTACCATGAGAATCGACACGGACGCACCAGGACAGCCTGCGGTAGTCGCCCGCTTCGGATGGATCGCCGCGGTCAAGCTCGCTGTCACTGCCGCGTTGTTCGGCTTGTTGCTCGCGCGCACACCGGCAACCGAGGTCCTGCAGCGCCTCGGCACCGTCAGTACGGGTACGGTGGCGGCCGCCGCGGCACTCTTGCTGCTGACGATCTTGGCCATCAGCGTGCGCTGGCGCATTGTCCTCATGCAATTCGGCGCCCGCGCCGACGCCCTATCGGCAATGCGCTATACGCTCATCGGCGGTTTCTTCAACCAAGTGCTTCCGTCCGGAATGGGTGGAGACGTGTTCCGAATGTGGTATGCGCGGAGCTTTGGGCTGTCGATGGGGCGTGCGCTTGCGAGCGTTGTCGTGGACCGGATGTTCGGGCTCTTCGCCATATCCGCCATCGTCACCGCAGGCGTTCCCTTCGTACTTTGGCTGAGAGCGCCGGTGCCGCTGGTCGCCGCGGCGGCCGCCGCTGTCGCGCTGCTCGCCGGGGGTATCGCATTGTTCCTAGCCCTCGATGTCCTGGAAGCGCCCCTGGAGACCTTGGTCCGGCGACTCACGCGGGGGCGGCTGCGTTTCGTGGCGCTGCGCGGGATCGCCGGTGCAGCTTGGTCCGCCCGCAGCAGCCGCGCGATGCTGGGAGCATGGCCGCGCAACATGATCGCGATCGGCATCTCCGTAGGCTGCCAGTTGATGGTGGGCTTCGTCGTCTTTCTGCTGCTGCGCGACCTGGGCCAGCAAGTCGCGCTCGTCACAGTGCTGTTCCTGTTTCCGTTCGTCCAGCTGTTGAGCATGTTGCCGATCTCGTTCGCCGGTTGGGGTCTGCGGGAGGGAGCGATGGTGGTTGCCTTCCACCTCGCGGGCGTACCCGCCGAAGCGGCACTCGGAGCCTCGATTCTGTTCGGGCTTTGCCTTCTCGCCTCCAGTCTTCCGGGTGCGGTGATCTGGCTCGGCCAGGCGCGGCGGCCCAAAACAAAGGCTCATTGACGACGCATGCAAGCCCCACGTCCCCGCCTGCTGATCTTCATCGTCGCGTACAACGCCGAGAAGACGATACGTTCCGTCCTTACTCGCATTCCGGCGGCCCTGGGCGCGGATTACGAGGTCGAGGTCCTCATCATTGACGACTCCTCCAGGGACGGGACCTTCGAGCAGGGGCACGAGGTCAAGAGCGAACAGTTGATTCCGTTTCCGATTCACGTGCTGCACAACCCCGTCAACCAGGGCTACGGGGGCAATCAGAAGATCGGATACCAGTGCGCGATCGAGAACGGCTTCGACTTCGTGGCGCTCGTGCACGGCGATGGTCAATACGCGCCCGAATGCCTGCCGGAGCTCCTGGCGCCGATGAAGAACGGCGAAGCAGGCGCCGTTTTCGGCTCGCGCATGATGACCCGGGGCGGTGCGCTGAAGGGCGGCATGCCGCTCTACAAGTTCGTCGGCAACAAGATCCTCACTTGGTTCGAGAACCGTACGCTGCGGACCTCGCTGAGCGAGTTCCACTCCGGATACCGCGTCTACCGGGTCGACGCCTTGCGGCGCATTCCGTTCCACCTGAATACGCGCGACTTCCACTTCGATACCGAGATCATCATCCAATTCGTGATCGCTCGCATCCCGATCCTGGAACTGCCGATCCCGACCTATTACGGCGACGAGATCAGCCACGTTAACGGCTTGGCCTATGCCTGGCACGTGACGATCGCCACGGCGAAGGCCCGGCTTCAGGAGTTGTCGCTCTTCTATGACCGGAAATTCGACTGCGCGCCGATGCCCGCCGTCCATACGCACTATGCGCTCAAGCTGGGCTTCACCAGCTCGCATACCATGGCGCTCGAAGCTGTAAGGCCCGGCGAGCGCGTGATCGACCTGGGTTGCGCGGGCGGTTGGTTCGGTGCCCAGCTGCGTTCCGTCCGCGGCTGCCATGTCACCGGTGTCGATGTCGACCCGCCCGCCGACGGCGTGGCCCTCGATCGCTTCGTCAAGCACGACCTCGACCAAGGACCCCCGGAGCTCGACTACGATGACGCCGACGTCGTTCTGCTGCTTGACGTCATCGAGCATCTGCGCTCGCCCGAGCGGTTCGTCGAGGAGCTTGCGCCGAAGCTGTCGCCAAGGACACGTTTGATCGTCACGACCGGAAACGTCGCCTTCGGCATTACGCGGCTGATGCTGTTGTTCGGGGAGTTCAATTACGGCAAGCGTGGCATCCTGGATCTCACCCACTGCAGGTTGTTCACTTTCAAGTCCTTGCGTGCGCTGTTCGAGCAGGCCGGCTACCAAATCGCTCGCGTTCGAGGGGTTCCTGCCCCGTTTCCGCTTGCGACCGGGGACAACGCATTGAGCTCCTTCCTGCTGGGCCTCAACAAGGCGCTGATCCACGTCACAAAGGGCCTGTTCTCTTACCAGATGTACTACGAGCTCCGTGCATATCCTTCCTTATCACGCCTCTTAGTGTCCGCCAGAGAATCAGCCCATCGGCGCACCATGGCGACCGACTGAATGTCGGAACGCGCCGACTACCGGCTGTACGCGGCAGCGACTGCCGCGTTTACGGTTCTCGTGATCTCCATGTGGGCATGGTACGGGTTGCACAGCGGCATGGGGTACGAGACTCACTTCCCGCTGCACAGCGAGTCCACCGACCGAGGTTGGCATTTCGGGATGGACATGCGCCGGTTCACGTCGATGTTCTACCACCTGGCGTACCTGATCAGTTCATGGGCTGGCCACGCCGGCTCCTATGTGCCCTACCAGATCGTGTATGCAGTTCTGTGGGTGCTGCGCGGGCTGCTCGTGTTTCAAATCGTGCGCATGCTTGGCGACCGCCGTGGGGGCGCCGCCTTGCTCGCCGGAGCGTTCACGATAGTGCATGGCGCAGACACCTCGCTCAACTGGGTCGGTCAGCTCAATCAGGCCGGCTTCATTTTCTGGATGCTGCTGGCGTTCGTCGTCCTTCTCATGGCTCTCGAGCTCCAAAATCGCCTGCTTATCGCGATTCCGCTCGCTGTGCTCGCCACGCAGTTCGCGCGAATCTGCATCTACAGCTATGAAAGCCCGCTGCCCCTGATCTTCGGATTTCCCTTGCTTGCGCTGTCGCTCTTCTTGGGCTGGTCGTGGCGAAAAGCTTTGCTGCTCGGCGTGTTCTATTCCCTACCGCTGCAATACTGCTGGCGATGGCTGAGCATTTACCTCAATCGGAACTCGGAGGCGAGCTACCAGTTCTCGGTCCTGCGGCAGGATTGGGGGATCGGCTCGATCCTTTCCGACTGGGCGCTGAACGTGTGGCATAGCCTGGCGTTCTGGCAATGGCCCCGCGTATCCTCCACTGTCGACTCAAGCCTTTCGCTTGTGATCACGGCATGGTCGCTGATCGCGTGCGGCACGCTGCTGGCTGCATTCCTCTGGACGCGCCGGACTCGCCGCAACACGTCCGAGCATGACGGTTCCGGTCTCGAGCTCAGGCTGATGAGCTTGGGCCTTGCGATGGTGGTCCTCAGTTTCCCGGCCTACCTACTCCTCGAGACCGCCACGAGCAGTTGGCGTACCCAGCTGCTGTCGGGGGCCGGGGCGGGTATTGCCTGGTCGAGCGCGCTGACTCTCCTGTCTCGGCGCTCCTGGCGAAGGGAACGGGCGGGCGGCGCCACCGCATCCCTTATCACCGTTGCCATTGTCGTTGCCGGAGTCTGGGCCGGACAAGTCAGCGCGCTCAAGCACCGGCTTCAGTGGGAGCAGCATCGAACTATTGTCGCTTCGATGCTGGCGATCGCGCCCAGGATCCCCGATGGAACGCTCCTTCTGCTTGTGAATCGTCAACCGGGGCCGCTGGTGTTTGGCGAAAACGTCTGGTGGGACTACGCCGTTCGCCTCGCCTACCCAAACCGGAAGGTCTCCGGCGTGTACTTCGACGCGCCCGGAAAGACCGCTCCGGGTGCGCGACTGCGAATGTCTGGTACGACCGTGCAGCTCCATGCCGACATCGACCTGGCGTTCAGTACTGCGACGCTCAGCCGGGCACTAGTCTTCGAGTGGCTCCCTGGAGACAAACTTGCTGTGGCCCCGGACCTTCCCGAGTGGCTCACTGTGGAGCCGCGAGCGCGGACTGACTATCGTCCTCGGGCGTTGATCGGCCCCTGGCCACCCGACGAGCGTGCCGTTCGCCGGTTCGGACCAATTGCGCGCGAGTAAGCCGGCATGCTCGTCAGCATCATCGTCCCCGTCCTCAACAGCCGCGCCACGCTGCGCCGCTGCCTCGACAGCGTGTTCGCTCAACGCGACGCGAATGTTGAACTCATCGTCGTCGACGGCGGCTCGACCGACGGCAGCGTCGACATCCTGCGCGAATACGGCGGGCGCATCGCGCACTGGGAATCGAAGCCCGACGGCGGCGTGTACCCGGCGTTCAACCGCGGCGTGCGCCAAGCGAAGGGCGACTGGCTCTACTTCCTCGGCAGCGACGACTGGCTGTGGAGCGACGACGTCCTGCAAAAGCTCTCGCCCCACCTCGCGTCCGCCTACCCCGAGTACCGCGTGGTGTACGGGCAGGTCATCTACGTCAACCAGAAAGGCGAAACGCTCACCCCCCTGGGCGAGCCCTGGGCGCGCTTCCGGCGGCACTTCCTGCAGGGCCACATGGTGCCGCACCAGGCGGTGTTCCATCACCGGCGCCTGTTCGAGGAGCACGGGCCTTTCAACGAGACGTTCCGCGTCGCCGGCGACTACGAGTTCCTGCTCCGGGAGCTCGCGCACCGGCCCGCGCTCTTCGTGCCCGGCGTGGTCATCGCCGGCTACCAGCACGGGGGCGGGAGCAGCGTGCCGGAGAACTGGATGCGCGTGCTGCGCGAGCGCCGGCGCGCCTACGCCCTGAACCGCGTCCGGCCGCCGCGGCTCCTCTGGTATTCTTTCGCTGCCCGAACCGTGCTGCGCGCCGCGCTGTGGAAGGTCCTCGGCGCGCGCGCCGCCGGGCGCCTGCTCGACTGGGGGCGCGCGCTGCTCGGCAAGCCCGCGATCTGGACGCGCATCCCATAGGCCCCAATGTCGTTCTTCAACCTCTACAACCACAATTTCCTGCGCGCCGCGGTGTGCATCCCGGAAGTGCGCGTGGCGGATCCCGAGTTCAACGCCGCGCAGACGGTTGCGCTGATGCGCGAGGCGGCGCAGGGGCGCGCGGCGCTCGCCGTCTTTCCCGAGCTCGGCATCTCGGCCTACTCCTGCGAGGACCTGTTCCACCAGCAGGCGCTGCTCGACGCCAGCATCGCCGGGC